>Ga0207426_1000151_pt1 | contig 185103 bp, 179 predicted proteins | sample AraplaMF_Cvi_mMS_FD_184265 | JGI IMG/M metagenome (GOLD analysis project Ga0207426, IMG submission 184265) | Arabidopsis root microbial communities from the University of North Carolina, USA - plate scrape MF_Cvi_mMS (SPAdes) (version 2) | ecosystem: Host-associated > Plants > Roots >...
ACCGCCTGGACCCTTCAGGCCGGCGGCCAGCGCGAGATTGCACCTGCCTGGTTCCTCGGCGGATCGATCGGGTATGAGAGCAGCAGCCTCCGCGGCGATGGCGGCGGCTCGCAGGTCAGCGGCGACAGCCTGCTGCTCGGCGCCACCCTCCGCTACCAGACCGGGCCATGGCAGGCCTCGGGCGCGATCGACTTCGGCTATGGCTGGTACGACAGCCAGCGCTCGATCGCGGCCGGCAGCTTCCAGGGGACCGCCGATGCCTCGCCGAACATCTGGCATGTCGGCGGCCATGCGCGCCTGGCCTACCAGGCGCCGATCGCCAACTGGTACGTGCAGCCCCGCCTCGACCTGCACCTGACCTATGTGCACGGCAACAGCTACACGGAGACAGGAGCCGGCCCGTTCGACCTTGCCGTCGAGTCCGAGGGCGCCACGGCCTTCGCGGCGATTCCCGCGGTGGAGGTGGGCGGGCGCATCGCCATCGGCGAGACCGTGGTGCTGCGTCCGTTCGCGAGCGCCGGCCTCGAGCTCAACGCCAATGGCGACTGGGCGGCGACGGCGCGGTTCGCCGATCAGCCGGGGAGCGGGGGCTTCCGCGCCACGACACCGATTCCGGACGTGCTGGGCAAGTTCACCCTCGGCGCCGAGGTGCTGAGCCGGACGAACTGGGACTTCCGCCTCCAATACGGCGCCGAGGTCGGCGACGGCTATGCCTCCCATGCCGGCTTGGGGCGGCTGGCCTACCGGTTCTGAACCCTTGCGCCAGAACCGCAGCGCGGGCTGACGACTGGAACCGAATTCGCGACGACCCGAGGTAACGCGGCTCTGGTTTCTAGATGACGGGGAGAGCGATCAGGGCACGCGGTAGAACGGGTTCGGCAGCAGGAACGCGCGCTCCGCATGGCCGCCCTCGAGATCCGACGGCTGGTCGCCGACATTGGCGACGATCGTATAGCCCTCATCCTCAATCGCGGCGCGCACTGGTGCCTTGAAATCCGAGGCTGAGGTGAAATGCGCACCGTCCGGCGGCATCGCGAGCCTGACATAACCGCGATAGCCCGCCGCCGCGAGATTCCGCTCTGTGGCCACCCGTTGGTTCTCGGGCCGTCCGGTGATGAAGAAGACCGCCACGTCCGTGGCTCGGGCCTGCCGAAACAGTGCCAGGGTCGGCCCGATCGCCGGATCGCGCCCGAGTTGGTCCCAGGCCGCCCAGCCGCACGGTCCCTCCCCCGCCGCGTTGCACGGGCCGACGATCGGCCGTCCGAAATCGTCGCGAATGATGATCTCCCAGTTCGACAGGGCGGTCTCGTCTATATCGAGCACCAGTGCCGGCCGGGGCACGGCGGCGGCCCGGCCGGCGAGCCAGCGCCCGGCCTCGGCGGCGATGTCGGCGACGTCGCGGTCATAGGCGCCCGAGTTGTGATAGGCGAGAGCCGCGGTCCGGGCATCGCCGACATTGGCCGGCTGACTCGCGACGGAAACGAACGGCGGTGCCGTGGACGCCGCGCGGCGATCAGCAGCACAGGCCGAGAGGCCCAGGCAAATCGCGACGGCAAGGGTGGCCGGCATGAGGCTGGGACGGCGGCTAAGCGACGGCATGGACGATCTCCCCTCAACATCATATTGGCCGCCAGTCTATCCTGATCGGTTCCGGCCGGCGCGGCGCGATCGTCCCGGCCTCCGTCGAAGTCGCGGCTGCCTTTCACAGGAACCTCTATTGGCAGTGTGCTAGCCGCAATACGCCGAGATGGTGGAAGCTCGCCGGCTGGGGCCAAACGCGTCAGGTGCGCGGAATTGCGGCGATGAGACGGCGCGTGTAGGGGTGCCGCGGCGCATCCATGACGTCCGCCGTGGCTCCCTGCTCCACGATGTCGCCGCGATAGAGGACATAGACCCGGTCGCAGATCTGCCGCAGCACGGCGAGGTCGTGGGTAATGAACAGCAGTGACAGCCCGTGCTCTGCCTGGATGCGCTTCAGCAGGTTCAGGATCTGCGCCTGCACCGACACGTCGAGGGCGGAAACGGGCTCATCGCAGACCAGCAGCCTCGGCTTCACCGCGAGGGCGCGCGCGATCGACACGCGCTGGCGCTCGCCGCCCGAAAGGGCCGCGGGCAGGCGATCCGCCAACGCCGGCTTCAGCCCGACCTCGGCCAGGAGCCGCGCGATCTCGCCCTCGGCCTGCCGGGCCGGCGTGCCGGAGACGGACAGCGCCTCCGCCAGGGTCGAGCGCACCGTGTGCTTCGGGTTCAGGGTGGCGTAGGGGTCCTGGAAGATCATCTGCACCGATCGGCGCAGGCCGGCCAGGTCGGGACGCGAGAGCCGCCTGTAGTCGCTGGCGTCGTGGCCGCCGAGGTCGATGCGTCCGGCCTCGGCCCGTTCGAGGCCGACGACGCAGCGCCCCAGCGTCGTCTTGCCCGAACCAGACTCGCCGACCAGCCCGACACTCTCGCCGGGACCGACCTCGATCGACGTGCCCTTGAGCGCCCGGATCGGGCCGAAGGACTTGACGAGAGCCTCTACGCGCAGCAACGGCGGCGCAGCATCGCCCGCCGTCTCGGGCGGACGCGGCGCGGCCGAGCGGCCCTCGGCCAGCGCCTCGGCCATCGCCGGCCGGATCTCGGCGAAGCGCACACAGGCCGTGAGTCTCGAATCCGACAAGGCCGCGAGCGGGGGCTTGGCGGCACGGCAGCGGTCGGCGGCGAAGCTGCAGCGCGGCTCGAACGGGCAGCGGTGGGCGACCGCCTCGGCGCCCGGCACGCTGCCGGGGATCGCCGTGAGCACCGCGAGCCGGCGGTCGACCGGTGGCTCCGACAGCAGCAGGCCGAGCGTGTAGGGATGGAACGGCTCGCGCTCCAGCGCATGGGCCGGCCCCACCTCCACCAATGAGCCGGCATAGAACACATGCACCCGGTCGCAGGCGGAGAAGGCCAGCCGGAGATCATGGGTGATCAAGATCAGGCTCATGTCGCGCTGCCGTTGCACCCGCTTCAGCAGGTCGATGACCTCCTTCTGCGTCGTGGCGTCCAGTGCGGTCGACGGCTCGTCGGCGATCAGCAGGTCCGGGTCGCGCGCCAGCGCCGCGGCCAGCGCCACCCGCTGCCGGAGACCGCCGGAGAGCTGGAAGGGCCGCAGCCTGGCGATCGCCGCCGGGTCAGGGATGCCGACCTCCTCGAGCCGCCGCAGCACCTCCGCCTTGCGCCCGGCCCGGCCCATGCCGCGCGGCAGCATCTCCTCCACATGCGTGCCGCAGGGCAGCAGCGGATTGAGCATGGTGAAGGGGTCCTGGAACATCAGCGAGATCCTGCGGCCGCGCAGGGCGCGCATCGCCGGCTCCGGCTGACGCATCAGGTCGATGCCATCGAACAGGATGGACCCCCGGGCCTCGAGATTGGCCGGCAGCAACCGGGCGATCGCCTTGGCGGTGAGCGACTTGCCGGAGCCGGATTCGCCGACGATGCCGATGGTCTCGCCCCTGCCGACCACGAGATCGGTCGGCGTCGTGATCACCCGCCGGCCGCCGGCGCCGGTCTCGGCAATCGTCAGCCCGGCGATGGTGACGAGGGCCCGCTGCGCCGCCGGCTGCGGCGGCGCGTCGGAGGCGGGCGTGGCGGCGTTCATGAGGAATACCGTTCGTAGAGCCAGTCCCCGACGAGATTGATGCTGCCGGCGGTCAGGATGATCATCGCCGCCGGCAGCAGGACCGCCATCGGGTTGGAGAACAGGATGTTGCGGTTCTCATAGAGCATCCGGCCCCAGTCAGCCGTGCCGGGCTCCACGCCGAGGCCCAGGAAGGACAGGCCCGCCAGGCTGACCAGGGCGAAGGAGAAGTCGAGCACCACATAGGCGAAGACGATCGGGAACACGTTCGGGAAGATGTGCCGGAAGATAATCCGCGAGCGCGAGAGCCCGAGGGTGCGGGCGGCATCGATATAGGGCCTCGGCCGCTGCTCCAGCACCGCGCTGCGGACGATGCGGGTGTCGGGCGCGAGGAACAGCACGATCAGGACGGCGACGGCGGTCCAATAGCCGCCGCCGACGACGCCGACCACGACGATGGCGACCAGCGGGCCGGGCAACGCGATCATGACGTCGGCCCAGCGCATCACCGCGGCGTCGACCCGTCCGCCGAGATAGCCAGCGAAAAGGCCGAGCAGCGTCGCGATAGCGAAGGCGCCGGCGGCGATCAGCACCGGCCCGATCAGCGCCGTGCGGGCGCCGACGATGACCCGCGCCAACACGTCGCGGCCGACCTGGTCGGTGCCGGCCCAGAACGCGGCCGATGGCGGCGTGTCGCCGACCTCGAGGCGCTGCAGCCCGGGCGCCGAAGGGACGATATGCTCCCCCAGCACGGCGCAGACCAGAACGACCGCGATCACCAGGAAGGACAGCAGGATCAGCGGCGGCACCCCGCGGCGGGCGCGGGCGGGGTCCACGACGGGAAGCGGCGTCAGCCCAGCATCCGCACTCATGCCCCCTCCTGCCCGAGGCGGACCCGCGGGTCGATCAGGACATAGAGCACGTCGATGCCGAGATTGATCAGGACGACGAAGGCGGCGAAGAACAGGGTGGTGCCCTGGATCAGGGGGATGTCGCGCTTCTGCACCGCCTCGACCATCAGCGTCGCGATGCCGGGGAGCGAGAAGGTGGTCTCGACATAGATCGCGCCACCGACCAGGGCGATGATAATGATGCCGGCCGCCGTGGCCACCGGGATCAGCGCATTGCGCAGCACATAGACGAAGAACACCCGCGCCGGAGCCAGACCGCGGGCCCGGGCGAAGCCGACATAGTCCTTGTCCAGCACCTCGATCATCGAGGCGCGGGTGACCTTGATCACGATCGCCATGATCGACAGCGCCAGCGCCAGCGCCGGCAGGACCAGGTGGTGCAGTTGGTCGAGGAAACCGCGCCCGGCGCCGAAGGTGGGGAACCAGCCGAGCACGACGCCGAAGAGGTAGAGCAGGATGATGCCGGTGACGAAGGCCGGCGAGCTGACGCCGAAGACGCCCATCATCACCACGAATCGGTCGAGCGCCCCGCCCCGCCGCGCCGCGGCCAACGCGCCGAGCGGAATGCCGAGGCCGATGACGAGGATCGTGCCATAGAGAGTGAGCCACGCCGTGAGCGGCAGCCGGTCGCCGATCATCCACGCGACCGGCTGGCTGCCGCGGATCGACCGGCCCAGATCGCCCTGCAGGACCTGCCACAGCCATTCGCCGTACTGCACGAAGAACGGGTCGTCGAGATGGTAGGCTTCGCGGATGGCGGCGATCGTCGCCGGCGAGGCCGGGCGGGCGCCGAGCAAAGCGCGGGCCGCGTCGCCCGGTGCGAGATGGATCAGCGCGAAGACCCCGAAGGAGATCAGCAGCAGCAGCGGCACGGCGAAGGCGAGCCGCCTGGCAATGAAAAGCGCCAGCCCGCCCGGATTCACCGGTCGGCTCCGGGCGCGCCGAGATAGCGGTCGAACCAGGCGACCGCGCGGCGGACCACGTCAAGGGCGTGGTCACGCTCCTTGAAGCCGTGCCCCTCCCGCGGATAGACGGCGAGCTCGCAGGCGATCCCCTGGTCGACCAGAGCGCGGTAGAACTCCTCGGCCTGGCCGAGCGGCGTGCAATGGTCGAGCTCGCCATGGATGATCAGCGTCGGCGCGGTGGACGGCCCCACGTTCAGCACCGGCGAGCGGTCGAGGAACAGCCGGCGCGAGGCAGGGTCGCGCAGCGGCGCGCCCACGATCAGGTCGCTGAAGCCGTTGTTGCAGGTGTTCTGCAGGCTGATCAGGTTGGAGATGCCGGAAAACATCACGCCGGCCGCGAAGCGCGTCGTCGCCGTGACCGACCAGGCGGTGAGATAGCCGCCATAGCTGGCTCCGGTGACGCCGATGCGGCCCGGCGCGGCGATGCCCTGGGCGATCGCCCAACCCACCCCCGCGGCGATGTCGTCGAACTCGCCGCCGGCCGGGTCGCCGACATTCAGGCGGGTGAAGGCCTGGCCCCGGCCGACGCTGCCGCGGTAGTTCGGCAGCAGCACGGCGTATCCCGCCGCCACATAGGGCAGGGCCGAGCCGGGGTCGAAGCCCTGCTTCTGCGACCAGGTCGGGCCGCCATGGACCGAGACGATGAGCGGGCCCGGCCCCGGCGCGCGGTCCTTCGGCTGGAGCAGCAGGCCGCGGATCGGGCGGCCGTCGGCGCCAGCCCACTCCACCTCGCGGATAGCGGGATAGGCCGGCCCGATCGCCGCCGCGATGCCGTCGTTGAACCAGGTCAGCGCCGTCCAGGGCGCCTTGTGGCTACGGCGGAGGACGACCTCCGGCGGAGTGCCGGGGGCCTCGCGGATCGCCACCAGCCCTTCGCCGTCAGGCATCGGCGCGATATGGGCGTCATAGGCGCTGCGGCCGACGATGGCTTCATCGCGCTCGATCCATTCGACCGTGCCGTCGATGGCGACGAGGCCATAGGCGGAACCGGTCTCCTGCCAGCCGGCGAACCAGAGACGGGTGTCGTCCCGCCATTCCAGGGAGGTCACGTCCGGCAGGCCGGCCGCGGCGAGGCCCCTACCCTCCCCGGTGGCGAGATCGACGATGCGGATATCGCCCGCCAGCAGCCCACGGTCGCTCGACCAGCCTTCGACGAAGGCGAGCCGGCGCCCGTCCGGGCTGGCCGCGAGCGACTGGATCTGGTCGGCGCCGACATGGACGAGACGCGTCTCGGCGCTTGCGGCATCGATCAGGACGATGCGGGCGCGGTACCAGCCCCGCTCGCTCGACTCCTCGGACACCAACGCGGCAATACGGTCATCGCCGACGAGCGCGAATTCCCAGCTGCTGACATCCTGGGGCCCGAGGCAGCGGAGGCTGCCGTCGAGACCGATGCGCAGCAGCCGGCGGTGGACCCCCGACGGGCGGAAGACATCGGGGTCCGGCGCCGGGCCCCAGCGCAGCCGCGCAGCGCCGGCATTGGGGCTGGCATCCAGCCCCTCCTCCAGCGAGATGGCGATGAAGCCCGTGCCGTCGGGCGTCCATTGATAGGCATCGATGCTGCCGTCGCCCGATGGCACGGGGCGGATTCCGGCCTCGTCCCGCACGAACAGCGCCTGTCGCCCGTCGGCCTCCGCCAGGAAGGCCAGGCTGCCGCCATCCGGCGAGAATCGCGGCTGGGACCGGGCGGTGTCGTCCTCGAACAGGGGCGAGACCTGGCCGTCGAAGCCGACGCGCCAAAGCTGCTCCTCGAAGTCCCGGCCCTTCTCCTTGACCGTGGCGCGGAGCGAGGCGACGAGCGAGCCGCCCCGCGGATCGATCGTCAGATCGACGGGGCGACGCAGGCGATGCAGGCCGGCCAGGGTCTGGTCGAGGCGTGTCACGGGCTGACTTTCACGCGCCGCCGGCCGCGGCGTCACGGCTTGGGCGTCAGTCCCCGGATGGCCCAGGGAACGTTGTACCAGAAGGCGTTGAAGCCGGTGAAATCGTACTTGGAATTGATCGCCATGGCCGTGTCCGGCCAGAACAGCGAGACCACCGTGGCGTCGTCGTTGGTGATCTTGAACACCTGCTTCAGCGCCGTCGCCCGCGCGGCCGGGTCGGAGCTCTGCAGGGCGGTGGCGAGAGCGGCGTCGACTTCCGGATTCTTGAAGTTCGAGCCGTTGAGCCCGTCCTTCACCGCCGTGCTGCTGGAGAAGAACAGATACGGATAGTTCGCCGGGTCGGGATAATCCGGGAAGTAGGACATGAAGGACAGGCCCAGATTCTCATGCCCGAAGTAATCGCTGAGCCACTGGGAGTGGTCGACCTCCCGCACGTCGAGCGTGATGCCGATCTGCGCCAGGTTCGAGGCCAGGTTGACCAGGGACTGGGTCACATAGGGCACGGAGTTGGGTGACTCGATCTTGACGGAGAAGCCGTCGGGCACCTTCGACTGCTTCAGCTCGGCCTTGGCCTTTTCGAGGTCGAAGGCATAGGGGTTGAGGCCGTCATAGAACGACGTCGCCTCGTCCGCCGTCAGCACCCCGGCCCAGATCCCGGGCGGGTTGATGGCCGTGGCGGGGGCGCCGAGGCCCTTGAGCAGCGCCGCGACCAGCCCCTTGCGGTCGACCGCGTAGGACAGCGCCCGCCGGACATGAACGTCGTCGAAGGGCGCCGCGTCCCGATCCATCGTCAGCAAATAGACGCCAAGCGAGGGCGCGGTGACGATCCGGGCCGTGTCGATCTTCTTCCACTGCTCGATGTCGGAGATCGGCAGGTCGAAGGTGCCGTCGATGTCGCCGTTGCGCATCGCCAGCAGCCGCGCCTGCTGGTCCGGGATCGCGGAGATCGTGATCTTCCGCACCTTCGGCGCGCCGCCCCAATAGGCGTCGTTGGCCTCCAGCGTCACATGGTCGCCCGGTGCGAATTCGGTGAGCTTGAAGGGGCCGGTGCCGACCGGCATCACGCTAGGCGAGCCGTAATCCTCCGGATGCGCCTCCATCTGGGCCTTCTGCATGACGAAGCCGGCCATATGGGCGACGGTGTACTGGAACTGGGTGTTGGGCTTGTCGAGCTTGACCGTCACCTCGCGGTCGCCGGTCGCCTCGATCGACGTCACCCCGGCATAGAAGCTGGCGAGCTGCGACCGGTTCTTCGGATCCATATTCCATTTCATGGAGAAGACGACGTCGTCGGCGGTCAGCGGCTTGCCGTCGCTGAAGGTCACGCCCTGGCGCAGGTGGTAGACATAGGTCGTCGGATCGGTCTGCTTCCAGCTGTCGGCAATCGCCGGCGCAAGCTTCAGGTCGTCGCCGAAGGCCAGCGTCCCCTCCTGCACCAGAGAGACGATCGCACCGCCATAGGTCGACCAGGCGTGGCCGATCAGCAAGGTGTCGGGGATGCTCGGCAGCGCCCAGCGCAGCTCGGGGATGGTGTCATCCGCGGCACGTGCGACGGTCGGCACGCCGCAAAGGCCGAAAGCCAGGGTGACAACCGCCCATGCAGCCAATGCGCGCCGGGTCGCGGAGAAGGCTCGCGTCTCCATAAGATTCTCCCTGTCGACTTTTATTTGATCCAGCCTCTCACCGCTGCATGTAGAGCGTCAACAAACAATCGACAAACTGTATGCAAGACCATTGCCGCAGCGCCGGTTCCCGGCGGCGAGCGTCTCGGTCAAGGCGCCGGCCGGTACCGATGATGCGCGACCTGGAGGCCCACGCCCTGCTTGGCTGCTTTGCTCCAGGCGACCGATCGGGTCGCAAATTCCTCGAAGAACCGGTCTTCGGAGGTGGTGGCAATAAGGCCGCTTTCGTGATCTGATCATCAGACAATTAGGAGACAACCTGCCGCGCGTCGCACTCCGACACACGGCGGTTTTCAGAAGCGGATCGACAGGGACGGGAAACGCCACCCATGGCGATAAGGATAAAGGGCGCCGACCATGGATGAGCGCGCCGAGCCCCCGGTCGTCGAGCTGGCGGGCATCTCCAAATCCTTCGCCGGGCTGACGGTGCTCCGGGATATCGGCTTCGACGTGCGCCCCGGGGAGGTGCACGCCCTTCTCGGCGAGAACGGCGCCGGCAAGTCGACTCTGATCAAGATCCTCGCCGGCGTGCACCGGCCGGACACAGGGGAGCTGCGCGTCGACGGCAGGCCGGCGAGCTTCTCCTCGCCACGCGAAGCGCAGCAGGCCGGTATCGCCACGGTCTACCAGGAGTTGCTGCTGTTCCCCGAGCTCACGGTAGCGGAGAACATCTTCCTCGGCCACGCGCCGCGCCGGTCCTGGGGCGGGCTCGACTGGGAGGCGATGCGGATTAGGGCGCGCGAGCTGCTCGATTCGCTCGACAGCCACGACCTCGACGTCGATGTGCGGGTGGGCAGCCTTTCCGTCGCCAACCGCCAGCGCGTCGAGATCGCCAAGGCGCTGTCCTGGAACGCCCGCCTCGTCATCATGGACGAGCCCACGGCTGCACTGGCCGACGCCGACGTCAAGCGGCTGATGGACGTGGTGCGGCGGTTGCGCGGTCAGGGCGTCGGCATCGTCTATGTCAGCCATCGCATGGCCGAGATCTTCGCCCTCGCCGACCGCGTCACCGTGCTGCGGGACGGGGCCCTGATCGGCACCCGGCCGATCGGCGAGGTCGACGAGAAGACGCTGGTGTCGATGATGGTCGGCCGCTCGATCGAACAGCTGTTCCCCAAGGGCGAGGCGGCGATCGGACCGACCGTGCTCGAGCTCCGGAACGTCTCGTACAACACGACGGTCAAGGACATCTCGCTGTCGCTGCATGCCGGCGAGATCCTGGGCATCGCAGGTCTGGTCGGCTCGGGCCGCACCGAGCTGGCGCTCACCGTCTTCGGCATCACCCCGGCCACGGCGGGGGAGATCCTGCTGGACGGCAAGCCGGTGGCGATCGGCGGGCCGGGCCAGGCGCGGGACCTGGGCATCGCCTATGTGCCGGAAGACCGGGGGCTGCAGGGCCTGATCCGGCCGCAGACGGTGCGCGAGAACGTGTCGCTGGCAGTGCTCGGCCGGATTGCCAAGGCCTCCATCGTCGACCTGCGGCGCGAAGGCGATCTCGCCCGCGACGCCATCAAGCGCTTCGGCATCCGCACACGCGGGCCGGAGCAGGCGGTGCGCCAGCTGTCCGGCGGCAACCAGCAGAAGGTGGTGCTGGCGAAATGGCTCGCCACCGAACCGCGCATCCTGATCCTCGACGAACCGACGCGCGGCATCGATGTCGGCGCCAAGGCCGAGGTGCATGCCCTGATCAGCAGGCTCGCCGCCCAGGGCCTCGCCATCCTCCTGATCTCGAGCGAGCTCCCCGAGGTGCTGGGCATGAGCGACCGTGTCCTCGTGATGAGCGGCGGGCGCATCGCCGCCACCTTCGACCGGGCGGAGGCGACGCCTGATGCGGTCGGCGCCGCCATGACCCGGTCCTCCGACCCGGCGGAGGCGGCCTGATGACGACGATCACGGCCGCGGCCCGCTCCTCGGCCCGGAGCGGACGGCTCGGCCGCTTCCTCGGAGCCTATGGCCAGGAGCTGGTCATCCTGGGCGCCCTGGTCGCGCTCTTCGTCGTGGTCGGCGCGGTCAATCCGCGCTTCCTGAGCGAAACCAACCTGACCAGCATCTTCTCGAGCAACGCCTATATCGCAGTGGCCGCGCTCGGCATGTCCCTGGTCATCATCTCGGGTCACATCGACGTGTCGGTCGGCTCGCTGATCGGCGTGCTCGCGACGCTCTCCGGCACGCTCGCGGTGGGCGGCTATCCGGTCTGGGTCGCCTGGACCGCGCCGATCCTCGCCGGCGTGGTGGTCAACGCCTTCGTCGGCGGCCTCGTCGCCTATGCCCGCATCCCATCAATCGTGGTGACGCTCGGCATGCTGTCGATCCTCAAGGGCGGCCTGATCAGCGTCACCGACGGCGCCTGGATCACCAACCTGCCGGCCGACTACCTGATCGCCCAGAAGCGACTCTTCGGCCTGCCGCTGCCGATCTACTTCATGGTCGTGCTGACGCTCCTCACCGCCTTCTGGATGCGCTATTCGGCCTTCGGGCGGTCGATCTATGCCATCGGCGGCAATGCCGAGGCGGCGCGGGCGACCGGCATCCGGATCGAGACGACGACCGTTGCGGTCTTCGCCATTCACGGCGTCTTTGCCGGCATCACCGCCGTGCTGTTCGCGACCCAGCTCCAGGTCATCCAGTCGACCGTGCCGCCCAATCTCGAGCTCACGGTCATCACCGCATCGGTCATCGGCGGGGTGTCGATCCTGGGCGGCATGGGCACGGTGATCGGCTCGACCCTCGCTGCCCTCCTGTTCGCGACCATCGGCTCGGCGCTGATCTTCCTCAACGTGTCGGCCTACTGGCTCCGCGCCGTGCTCGGCCTCCTCATCCTCGTCACGGTGCTCGCCGACATGGTGCGGCGCCGGCGCGTCGCGATCTGAGGAGGGACGCCGGTGTCGCTGCGCTTCCTCCTCCGGCACGAGACGATCCTCGCCATCCTCGTCGCGATCGCCCTCGCCCTTCTGGCCACTCAGTCGGACCGCTTCTTCACCATTGACAACCTGCTGAACCAGGGCCGGCTGATGGCCGAGGTCGGGCTGGTGGCGCTGGCCATGACCTTCGTCATCGTCACCGGCGGCATCGACCTGTCGGTCGGATCGATCCTCGGCCTCTGCGCCATCCTGCTCGGCGTGTTCTGGAAGAATCTGGGCCTGCCGCTGCCCGCGGCGATGGCCCTCGCACTGGCGGTGGGCGCCGTGGCGGGGCTGGTCAACGGCCTGATCATCACCCGCTTCCGGGTGCCGCCGCTGATCGCCACCCTGGCCACCCTCGCCCTCTATCGCGGCCTGGCCGAGGGCATCAGCCAGGCGCGGTCGGTGCGCGGCTATCCGGACTGGTTCTTCGGCCTCGGCCAGGGCGAGGCGCTCGGCGTGCCCTCGCAGCTCTGGATCCTGCTGGCCGTCACGGTGGCGGCCGCCGTGATCCTCGGCCTCACCACCTTCGGCCGGTCGACCTATTCGGTCGGCGCCAACGAGACTGCCGCCCGCTTCTCGGGCATCGGCGTCGACCGCACCAAGCTCCTGATCTACACCGGCTCGGGCCTGATGGCCGGGCTCGCCGCCGTGGTCTTCGTGTCGCGGGTGTCGACCACGCGCTCGGACATGGGCACGGGGCTGGAGCTCGACGTCATCACCGCCGTCGTCCTCGGCGGCACCAGCATCTTCGGCGGGCGCGGCACGATCATCGGCACGGTGCTCGGCCTTATCCTGATGCAGGCCATCAAGAACGGCCTGTCCCTGGCCGGGGTGAAGGGCGACGGCACCATCGTCGTGATCGGCGTGGTGCTGATCCTCGCCATTCTCATCGGCAACCTGTTCCGCCGCGACGGCGACGGCTGACCAAGAAATGCGGGCCTCGCCGGGTTCCGGCCCGCAAACAGTGGAGGAGATGACATGAGGCGGACGACTTGGGCCCTGGCATTCGGCGTGCTGCTTGCCGCCGGTGCGGCGCGAGCGGAATCGGCCTGGACCGGCGGGGACGACCTGCCGACCAGCCCGCTGGCCTGCGACGCGACGGCGGCCGCGGCGGCGGCGAAGCCCTATGACGGCGGCACCCCGACCGGCGCGCCGGACCGCGCCGGCAAGCCGCTCACCGTGGTCGACATTCCGAAGCTGATCGGCATCGGCTATTTCAACGCGACCTCGAAGGGCATCGCCGACGCGGCGAAGGAGCTCGGCAACGTCACCGCCAAGACCGACGGCCCGACCAAGGCCAATATCGACGAGCAGATCACCTTCATCGACAACACCATCACCAGCGGCGTCGACGGCATCCTGTTCGCCGCCAACGACCCGGTCGCCATCGCGCCGGTGCTGAAGAAGGCGCTGTCGAAGGGCATCAACGTCGTCGGCTACGACGCCAACTCGACGCCGGACGCCCGCCAGTGGTTCGTCAACCAGGCGGAGTTCAACGGCATCGCCAAGTCGCTGATCGACAACCTGGCGAAGGAGATCGGCGAGGACGGCTCCTTCGCCATCGTCACCTCGACCTTCACCACGCCGAATCAGGCGCGCTGGATCGCCGAGATGGCGGCCTATGCCGAGAAGTGCCACCCGAAGCTGAAATGGCTGGAGACGGTGGAGGCGCAGGAGGACAACATCCTGTCCTTCAACCAGGCGACGACGCTGATCAACAAGCACGGCGACGAGCTCAAGGGCATCGTCGGCATGACCAGCGTGGCGACGCCGGCCTCGGCCGAGGCCGTCACCCAGGCAGGTAAATGCGGCTCGATCGCGGTGGTCGGCCTGGCCACGCCCAACGCGATGAAGCCCTATGTGGCGAAGGACTGCGTCAAGTCGGTGGTGCTGTGGAACCCCGTCGACCTGGGCTACGCCGCCATGTATGTGCTGCGGGCCGTGGCCGACGGCACGCTCAAGCCCGGCGCGACCTCGGTGAAGGCTGGCAAGCTGGGCGATCTCACCGTCGTCAACGGCAGCGAGATCCTGCTCGGGGCGCCCTTCGTCTTCACCAAGGAGAACATCGACAAGTTCGACTTCTGATGTGTCTGCGTCGGAGCGGGGCTCGAACTCCCCGCTCCGATCGGACGGCCGATGCGGCGAAGGCCCTCAATCGGTTCGATGGGCGGGGCTGGACGATGCCGCGGCCACCTCCCTCACCCAGGTGCTCGCGGCCGCGACATCGTCCTGCGACAGGCCATGGCCGGTCGGCATGATCCGATGCTGAACCGCCGCGCCGGCGCCTTGCAGCATCCCGGCGAGCCGGGCCGCATTGTCGGCAGGGACGATCGGATCCATCTGGCCCGACAGCAGCAGGACCGGCTTGCCCCGCAGATCCGCGGCCGGAGGATCGCCCAGCGGCACCATCGCCCTGAGCAGGACGGCGCCGGCCAGCGCCTCCGGCCGCAACAGCAGCATGGCGGCGGCGATGTTCGCTCCGTTGGAGAAGCCGAGCGCCACCGGGGCCGGCAGGCCATAGGCCGCACGGGCCTCCGCGACGAAATCCGCGAGCTCATGCGCCCGGGCCCGGACGTCCTCCTCGTCGAACACGCCCTCGCGGAGCCGGCGGAAGAAGCGGGGCATCCCGCCCTCCAGCACCTTGCCGCGGGGCGACAGCAGCGCCGAATCTGGGGCGACGGCGCGCCCGAGCGGCAGCAGGTCGGATTCGTCGCCGCCCGTGCCGTGCAGCAGCAGCAGCGGCTGCAGGCCCGGCCGCTCGGCGGGCACGAACCGGTGGGTGAAGGACAAGGGTTGCGCCTGCGTCATCGCGCATGCTCCTGGCGAGAGAGGGAGTCCGGACGCCGCGGCGACCGCAGCGTCCGGCAAGGTTTCGTCCGTCAGGCGACGGCCGGCAGGATCCGCTCGATCTCGGCGCGCCGCGGCTCCAGGAACCGCGGCAGCTTCAGCGCCTGGCCGAGCGTGTCCGCCGGCTCGTCGACCGCAAAGCCCGGGATGTCCGTGGCGATCTCGAACAGCACATGCCCCGGCTCCCGGAAATAGACCGAGCGGAAGTAGTTGCGGTCCTTCTGCTCGGTGGTGAGCAGCCGGTGGTTCTCGACCAGCCGCTGCACCATCTCGGCCTGTGCCGCGTCGTCGACCGCGCGGAACGCGATGTGGTGCACCGACCCGGCACCGGGACGGCTGGGCAGGAACCCGCCGGCGGCGCGGAGATCGACGATGCCGCCGATCGCGGTGTCACCGGCCCGATAGCGGACAACGGTCCCTTCCCGCCCGACCTCGGTGAAGCCGAACACATCGGTCAGCACCGCGCCGGTCGGCGCCGAATCCTCCAGCAGCAGGCTGACGCTGTGGAAGCCGCGGATCGCATGCTCCGCAGGGACCTCGCCGCCGGCCCAGGCCGGCTCGCTCTCGATCCCCGGCACCGCGACGAACGCGAGGCGCATGCCGTCCGGGTCCTTGAAGGCCAGCACGGTCTCGCCGAAGCGCTGCTCGATGGCCTGATGCGGCACGCCCTTCTCGACGAAGCGCTGCACCCAATAGCCGATCGCCCCTTCCGGCACGCGAAACACCGTCTCCTGGGTCTCGCCGACGCCGAGGCGTCCGGGCGCGACATGGGCCCAGGGGAAGAAGGTCAGGATCGTGCCGGGCTGGCCGGTCTCGTCGCCGTAGTAGAAGTGGTAGGTGCCGGGATCGTCGAAATTGACCGTCTTCTTGACCATGCGGAGCCCGAGCACCCGCGTGTAGAAGTCGAGGTTCCGCTGGGCGGCGCCCGCGATCGCCGTGACGTGATGAATGCCGCTGCTGCGCATGATGTGCCTCCGAACTGCAGGCCCGACCGGCCCGCCTGAGCCTTGAGATAGTACCGGATGCGCCGGAAGCCGATGGCCGAACGCTTGCGCACATGCAAAGATGATCCTGCAGCAAGGCAATCTACCTTGCAGAGCGGAAAGGGACAGCCTGTCCCCAGCACCCTCAGCGAGGCGAGCAGGACCAAGGATATGGGCGAGCCCTTCAGCAACATCTCCTGGGACGATTTCCGGCTGATCAAGGCCATCGCGGACTCCCGCGGACTCCAAGGGGCGGCGGCACAGCTCGGCCTCAACCACTCGACCGTCTTCCGCCGCCTCGGGCAGGTCGAGCAGGCGCTCGGCACGACCCTGTTCGAACGGCACCGATCCGGCTATGTCCCGACCCCGGTCGGCGAGGAGATGGTGGAGCTGGCAGCCCGGGTGGACGACGACATCACCGGCTTCACCCGCAAGGTCTCGGGGCGAACCATCTCGCCGGCCGGCGAGCTTCGCGTCACCACCAATGATTCCCTGCTGATCCACCTGCTGACCCCGCTCTTCGCGCGGTTCCGGCGCCAGTGCCCCGATGTCCGGCTGGACGTCGTGCTCAGCAACGAGCCCCTGAACCTGTCCAAGCGCGACGCCGATGTCGCGATCCGGGCCACGGACCGCCCGCCCGAGACGCTGGTGGGGCGGCGCGTCGCCCGGATCGCCTGGGCGCTCTATGGGCGCGCCGCCGATTTCCCCCGGCCGGAAATCCCCGCCCTGCAGGATCTCACCGACCGGTCCTGGGTGTCGCTCGGCGACAACCTCGCGGGGCTGAAGGCGGTGCGCTTCGTCCGGCAGCACGTTGCGCCGGAGCGGGTCGTGTACAAGGTCAACACCGTCCTCGGACTGGCGGAAGCGGTCGAGAGCGGGCTCGGCATCGGGCATCTGCCCTGCTTCATCGGCGATGTCCGCCCGTCGCTGGTCCGCCTCGCTCCGCCCGACCCCGATTTCGCGGCCGATCTCTGGCTGCTGACCCATCCCGACCTGCGCCAATCCGCCCGCGTGCGCGTGTTTCTCGACTATCTCGCCGGGGAGATCGGCAGGTCGCGGTCCCTCTTCGAAGGCAGCCTCGCCGGTATCGGAGCGCCGGTCCCCGCGGGAGCATCATCGGCTGCCGAGTGAGCCGGGCGATCGACCACACCCGTCGGCGCCGATCGTGACCGGCAGGGCGAAACCCTCGCACCCCGAGGGCGGCGCAGCCCTTGTGCGCGGCGCCCGGGTCGCGTATCGATGCGCGCGACGATCCAGAGATCTCCCGCCGTTGGACCGGCCCGCAGCGATGCGGCGGCCGTCCTGTGGCATTGGAAGGTCGGGATTCCCAGGAGCAGTGTCCGCCACGGCTCGAAACTAGGGTCTTGTGCGACATGCCTTTTTCCCCCGCCCCCGCCAGCCTGCTGCACGCCTTGTCCGAGCGTGGCTATGCCGAGCCCACCCCGGTCCAGGCCGCGGTGCTGCAAGCCGAGAACGCCGAGCGCGACCTGCTGGTCTCGGCCCAGACCGGATCCGGCAAGACCGTGGCCTATGGCCTGGCGCTCGGCCGCACGCTGCTCGGGGATGCCGAGCGCCTCGGCCCGGGCGGGGCACCGATCGCCCTGGTGATCGCCCCGACCCGCGAGCTGGCGCTGCAGGTCCAGCGCGAGCTGGACTGGCTGTACCAGCCGGCCGGGGGCCGCGTCCTGGCCTGCGTCGGCGGCATGGACGCCCGGCGCGAGCAGCGCTTGCTGGCCGCGGGCTGCCACATCGTCGTCGGCACGCCCGGGCGCCTGCGCGACCATATCGAGCGCGGCCAGCTCGACCTTTCCGCCCTGCGCGCCGTGGTGCTGGACGAGGCCGACGAGATGCTGGACCTCGGCTTCCGCGAGGATCTCGAGGCGATCCTCGACGCCGCCCCGGCGGAGCGCCGGACCCTGCTGTTCTCGGCCACGCTGCCGAAGGAGATCATCGCCCTCGCCCGGCGCTTCCAACACGACGCCCTGCGCATCGCCATGTCGGCGCGCGACGAGCCGCATCGCGACATCGAATACCGGGCCATGCCGGTCGCGCCGCACGAGGCGGAGCGCGCCGTGGTCAACATCCTGCGCTTCTTCGAGGCGCGCGGCGCCATCGTATTCTGCTCGACCCGCGAGGCGGTGCGCCGCCTGCAGGGCAACCTGCTGGAGCGCGGCTTCGCCGTGGCGGCGCTGTCGGGCGAGCTCAGCCAGGTCGAGCGCAACCGGGCGCTGCAGGCGCTGCGCGACGGCCGGGCGCGGGTCTGCGTCGCCACCGACGTCGCGGCGCGCGGGCTCGACCTGCCGGATCTCGGCCTGGTCATCCATGCCGAGCTGCCGCGTGATGCCGAGGTCCTGCAGCATCGCAGCGGCCGCACCGGCCGGGCCGGCCGCAAGGGCGTCAGCGTCGTGCTGGTGCCGTTCAACCGCCGCTACCAGGCCGAACGGCTGCTCGGCGCCGCCCGGGTCGAGGCGGCCTGGTCGCCGCCGCCGGCGGCGGACGAGATCCGCGCCCGCGACCAGGCACGGCTGGCCCAGGACACGATCCTGGCCGAGCCGGCGACGGAAGAGGATCTGGCGGGTGCCCGCGCCCTGCTGGCCGAGCGCAGCCCGGAGGATCTCGCCGTCGCCCTGGTCCGCCTGCATCGCAGCCTCCTGCCCGCGCCCGAGGAATTGTCGCCGCCGCCCGAGCAGCGCTCCGCCTCGGCCGATCGGCGCCCGCCCCGTCCCACCCGGGAGGGCGGCCCGGCCCGCGAGGGCGACGGTGAATCGGTCTGGTTCCGGCTGAATGTCGGCCGCGCCAACAACGCCGATCCGCGGTGGCTGCTGCCCTTCCTGTGCCGCCGCGGCCATGTCACCAAGGCCGAGATCGGCCGGATCGAGATCGCCGAGCGGCAGAGCCGGGTCGAGATCGCCCGCCATGCCGCCGGCCGCTTCGCCTCCTCGATCCGCCGGCCGGACGCGCAGGACCGGCACATCCGGATCGAGGAGGATCGTCCCCATCGCCCATCCTCGAAGCATTCGTCGCCGCGGGCGAAGCCGCCGCGGCCCTGACCGTCCAGGCTCCTGCTGTCCGCCGGCACGCTTGCGCCGGGCGGCTAGCCGGGCGCAAATGCAGCATCCTCCGCCGACCGACGGCCACAGATGCTGCTGCCCCGCGCCATCCTGTTCGACCTCGATGAGACGCTGATCTCCGCCTATGGCCGGCCGGACGTCGCCTGGCTCGCCGTCGCCGCCGAATTCTCCGAGGCGCTGGCCCCCTGGTCCGCCGCCGACATCGCCGCCGCAATCGGCGCCTTCTCGCGCGGCTTCTGGGCCGATGCGGACCGCCACCGGATCTGGCGCCAGAAGATCGGCGAGGCCCGGCGTCTGATCGTGGCCGGCGCCTTCGACAGCCTCGGCGCCGGCGGCGGCCCACTTCCCGCCGCCGATGTCCTCCACCGTCTTGCCGACCGCTTCACCGCCTATCGCGACGAGCAGATGCATCTGTTCCCGGATGCCCATGGCGTGGTCGACGGCTTCCGGGCGCTCGGCGTCCGCCTGGCTCTGGTCACCAACGGCGCGGCCGAAGCCCAACGCGCCAAGATCGCGCGGTTCGACCTGGCGCACCGGTTCGACCACATCCAGATCGAGGGCGAGCACGGCTTCGGCAAGCCGGAGGAGCGCGCCTACCGCCATGCGCTGCAGGCGCTTGGGATCGAACCTGCCGAAGCCTGGATGGTCGGCGACAACCTCGAATGGGAGGTGGCGGCGCCGCAGCGCCTGGGCATCCATGCGATCTGGGTCGACGGGACCGGCGACGGCCTGCCGCCGGAGTCGACCATCCGGCCGGATCGCATCATCCGGTCCGTGCGGGAATTGCTGCCCGGCGCGCATGCTGCCGGAGGCGGCGATGCTGCGATCGGCGATCGCAGCATCGCCGCCCCACCCTGCCCGCCCCGGCGCACATCCTGTATGATCGCCGCAGGGCGCGACCGAACGCGCTGACACTCTTCTCAGGGAGGAGGCCATGGCCGCGCAGGTGAAGCCAATTCCGGACGGCTATCCGACGCTCACCCCTTACCTGATCGTCCGCGGCGCCGCCGCGGCGATCGACTTCTACCGCACTGCCTTCGGCGCCGCCGAGCGGCTGCGCATGGATGCACCCGGCGGCACCATCGGCCATGCCGAGCTGACGATCGGCGGCAGCCTGGTGATGCTGGCCGACGAGATGCCGGAGACGGGCTGGTCGAGCCCGGCCGCGATCGGCGGAACGCCGGTGTCGCTGCACCTCTATGTCGAGGATGTCGACGCGGTGGTGGAGCGCGCTTTGGCCGCCGGCGCCACCCTGGCGCGGCCGGTCGCCGACCAGTTCTACGGCGACCGGCTCGGCACGGTGGTCGACCCCTTCGGCCATGTCTGGAGCATCGCCACCCATATCGAGGACGTGTCGCCGGAGGAAATGCGGCGCCGGGCCGAGGCGCTGTTCGGCAGCAAGGCCTGACGGCGCATCCGCCGTCACGCCTCCTTGCGCTTGCCGTAGAGGCGATTTGCCTCGTTCACGATCGCTTGGCGGATCCAGTCGTCCTCGACATCCTCCGGCTTGAGCACGACGACGCCCTGGCCTTGCCAGGCCTCGGCTCGCATCCGGCGCAGGCGCTCGGCCTCCAGCGGCGGGCGCAGCTGGCGCCACGCCAGGCTGCTGCGCGGCTCGCTCATCGCAGCCACCGCTCGACCTCGCGGCCGCCGGCGACCTGCAGGGCCGGCGGGCTGCTGCGCAGGGCCAGCGCGGCGGCGATCACCGCCTGCAGCCGGCGGCTGTGCTCGACCAGGACGACGAGATCGTCGACCAGCTGCGCCAGCGCTTCGGCCGGCAGCGCCGCGACGGTGGCGATCGGCATCCCCTCGATCTGGTCGAGGGTCGGCAGGGTGCTCATGACGGTCTCCGTCTCGGGATGGTGGGCGGGGGGACCTGCGGCTCTTCCGGGAAGTGCAGCCGGACCAGCAGTTCGTAGTCGAGGCCGGCAATTCCGCGCCGGGCGGCGGCAGCGACCATGCGGGACCAGAACCGCACCGGGATCGACCCGCGCAGCCGCATCATCCGCAGATGCTGCGGCGAGACGCCGAGATCGGCGGAGAGATGGCCTTGCCTCGGCCAGCGGGTGAACAGGTCGTCGAAGGTTGCGATCGTCTTGTCCATGGGATGACGATACGTTTCGTATCCCACTAAAGCAATACGAAATGAATTGTCCGCAGGTTACAAAACGTGCTAAATGCCGTGCATGCTGGAACCGCATCAACGCCTGGTGCTGGCGCGGACCAAGGCCGGTCACGAGACCGCGGCGGATGCCGCCCGCGCCTTCGGCTGGAGCCCGATCACCTATCGCGCCCATGAATCCGGGCTGCGCGGCCTGCGCCGCGATGCCGCCGGGCGCTACGCCGCCGCCTTCGGCGTCTCCGAGGCCTGGCTGCTCACCGGCGAGGGCGCGCCGGCGGGACTGCGGCCGATGGTGCCGGTGGTCGGCCATGTCGGCGCCGGGGCCGAGATCCACATGTTTGAGGGCGACCAGTCGACCGAGCGGATCGACGAGGCCGACGCTCCGCCGGCGGCCGACGAGCACACCGTCGCCGTCATCGTCCGCGGCGATTCGATGGCCCCCGCCTTCCGCGACCGCGACATCATCTACTACCGCAACGTCCAGGCCGATCCGGACCAGCTGATCGGCCGGGAATGCGTGATCCGCCTGGCCGACGGCCGGACCTTCGTCAAGATCCTGATGCGCGGCAGCGGCCCCGGCTTCTTCACCCTGTTCAGCTACAATGCGCCGCTGATCTCCGACGTCGCGATCGAATGGGCGGTGCCGGTCAAATGGGTGATGCGCGACTGATCCAAAAACGATACGATATGTATTGACACCTCAACTGAAGATACGTAACGTATCCATCGGCTCCACATGAGCCGCTTTCCTCCCTGACCTCGCCGGGGCCCTCGGGTCCCGGCTTTTTTCGTCCTGGCCCGGCCCTGACCAAACGGTCAGGATCGATCTTGCCTCGCCTCGCGATCCGTCCCACTCTGCCCGGCAACAGGGACAAGGCACGCGACAAGGAGAGCGCCGGCCATGACGATCGCACTCAAGGGCGGCACGGTGGTGAACGCCGACCGCAGCTTCCGCGCCGATGTGATCTGCGACGACGGCAGGATCGTCGCCGTCGGCCCCGACCTCGCCGCCCCGACCGGCGCCCGGGTGATCGACGCCTCGGGCAGCTACCTGCTGCCGGGCGGCATCGACCCCCACACCCACATGCAGTTCCCGTTCATGGGCACGGTGGCGGCCGACGACTACTACACCGGCACCGCCGCGGCGCTGTCCGGCGGCACCACCATGATCATCGACTTCTGCATCCCCGGCCCGCAGCAAAGCCTGCTGGACGGCTATCGCCAGTGGCGCGAATGGGGCGAGAAGGCCGTCTCGGACTGGTCGCTGCACGTCGCCATCACCTGGTGGTCGGACCAGGTGCGGGAGGAGATGGGCACGCTGGTGGCCGAGCACGGCGTCAACAGCTTCAAGCACTTCATGGCGTACAAGAACGCCCTGATGGTCGATGACGACGTGCTGATGCACAGCTTCACCCGCTGCCGCGAGCTCGGCGCCCTGCCGATGGTGCATGCCGAGAACGGCGACATCGTCTGGCTGCTGCAGAAGGCGCTGCTCGAGGCCGGGATCACCGGGCCGGAGGGCCACGCCCTGTCGCGCCCGCCCGAGGTCGAGGGCGAGGCCGCCAACCGCGCCATCATGATCGCCGGCGCCGCCGGCGTGCCGCTCTATATCGTCCACACCTCCTGCCGCGAGGCGCATGAGGCGATCGCCCGGGCCCGCGCCAACGGCCAGCGGGTCTATGGCGAGCCGCTGATCCAGCATTTGACGCTGGACGAGAGCGAATACCGCAACAAGGACTGGGCCTATGCCGCCGCCCGGGTGATGAGCCCGCCGTTCCGCTCCAAGGACCACCAGAAGTCGCTGTGGGACGGGCTGACCGCCGGCAGCCTGCAGGTCGTCGCCACCGACCACTGCGCCTTCCGGACCGAGCAGAAGCGGATGGGGATCGACGACTTCACCCTGATCCCGAACGGCACCGGCGGTATCGAGGACCGCATGGCGGTGCTGTGGACCCATGGCGTCAACACCGGCCGGCTGACCCCGAGCGAGTTCGTCGCCGCCACCTCGGCCAATGCGGCGAAGATCTTTAACCTCTACCCGCAGAAGGGCGTGATCGCGCCCGGCGCCGACGCCGACCTCGTGGTCTGGGACCCGGCCGCGACCAAGACCATCAGCGCCGCCACCCAGCACTCGAACATCGAGGTCAATGTGTTCGAGGGCCTGGAGGTGCGCGGCCTGCCCGTCATCACCTTGAGCCAGGGCAAGGTGGTGTGGGAGAACAGGGAACTGAAGGTGCAGCGCGGCGAAGGCCGCTTCGTGCCGCGCCCCGGCACCGCACCGGTGTTCGAGGCAATGAAGATCCGCAACGAGCTGCGCCGGCCGGTGCCGGTGCAGCGCAACCCCAGCGTGCATGTGACGCCATGAGCATCGGCCTCGACGACGCGCTTCAGAAATACCTGCTCGACGCCTCGCTGCGCGAGCCGGAGATCCTGGCACGGCTGCGGCAGGAGACGCGTCGGGTCGCGGCCGACCGGGCCGGGATGCAGATCACGCCGGAGCAGGGCCAGTTCATGGCCCTGCTGGCGCGGCTGATCGGCGCCCGCCGGCTGGTCGAGATCGGCACCTTCACCGGCTACAGCGCCCTTGCGGTGATGCTGGCGCTGCCGCCGGAAGCCCGCCTCCTCTGCTGCGACGTCAACGCCGAATGGACCTCGGTCGCGCGGCGCTACTGGCAGGAGGCCGGCGTCGCCGACCGCATCGAGCTGCGCCTGCAGCCGGCCCTCGACACGATCGAAGAGCTGACGCGCGCGGATTGGGCCGGCACGGTCGACATGGTCTTTGTCGACGCCGACAAGGACAACTACCCGGCCTATGCCGAGGCGGCGATCGGCCTGTTGCGCCCGGGCGGGCTGCTGCTGGTCGACAACGCGCTGTGGAGCGGCCGCGTGGCCGACCCGGCCGACCGCACCCCGGGCACCGAGGCGATCCGCCAGGTCAACGCCCTGCTGCGCGACGACAAGCGGGTCGACTTCTCGCTGATCCCGATCGGCGACGGCGTGGCCCTGGCGCGCAAGCGAGGCCCGGGCGAGGGCTGAGTCCCTCCCCTACAGCACCCCCGCCGACAGCTTCCGGACCACCTCGGCCTGGCGGCGGGTGTCGGTCTTGGCGAAGATGCTCTTCAACTGGCTGCGCACGGTCAGCGGCGAGACGCCGTCGACCGCGGCAATCTCCGCCGGGGTGAGGCCCTCGATCAGCCGCCGCGCCACGCGCAGCTCGGCCGCGGTCAGGCCGTAGGCGGCGCGGGCGCTCTCGATCCGCGCGGCGACGGAGGAGATCGCCGGGTCCTCGATCAGCACCATCGCCGCCGCGCCAGCGAAGAAGGCCTGCACCGAGGATGGATCAAGCTGCACGAAGCGGACGCGCAGCGGCGGCCGGCCGCCGTCGCGCCGCAGCAGCTGGGTGTCGAGCAGGCCGCGCGACAGGCCCATGCGGATCGTTCCCAAGGCGCGGTCGAGGGCGGCCGTCACATCGGGCGAGGAGAAGCGCAGACGGTCCTCCCCGTCCTGGCCGACCGCGCCGCCGGCGGCGATCAGGGCTTCCGCCGCCTGGTTGCAATGGCGGATCCTCCGGTCCGGCGCGACGAGAACGAGACCGATGCCGAGCAGGTCGAGCACCGACAGGCCGCCTTGCAATGCGGCTCCGGCCTGGGGCGAACGGCGGTAATACGCGAAGACCCGGCGCAGATGCGGCGCCAGCTGGCCCAGCAGCGCGCGGGCACGGTCCGCCGTGGCGTCGTCCGTCTCCGCCCCCAGCACGCTGAGCATGAAGTTGCAGCGCTCCTCCTTGTACACCGTAACTCCCACGGCGGTGCCGAGGCCGTTCGGGGTCAGATAGTCGGCATAGAATTCGGTGCGCAGGAGCTCACTGCGCGACAGCATCTGTTCCGCCCGGACCGCCAGCCCGACCGGGCGCTGCGCCGCCGCCCGCATCCACGGGTTCACCCGGCTGAAATGGCTGCCATAGGCGGCCACCGCGTCCGCCGAGAAGCCGGTGTTCACCGAGAACGCGCCGTTGCCGCTGTCGAGGTCGTGGAAAAACAGCACCGCCTTGCCGTTCGGCAGGCAGCTTGCGACCTCGTGCAGAAACAGTTCCCAGCCGATTTCCCCGACCAGTGCCGCATAGATGCGGTCAATCAGGAGGGCTGTCCGATCCAACCCATCCAATCCGGTTTCCCCCTGCCCCGGATGCTGCGATGCAAAGCCTAGCATCGGTCGACAACGTGACGGAATGCCGGCCGATCCCGTACTCCGTTTGGGGGAATGTCCTGTACCTATTTTGCGGTAGCGATAGACACCGATCCGGCCGACCAGCCCCCGCCCAGCGCCTTGTAGAGCGCGACCGCCGCCTGCAGCCGGTTCGACTTGGCCTGCACCAGCTGGTCGCGGGCGGAGAAGTAGCTCTGCTGCGCGTTCAGCACGGTCAGCAGGTCGACGGCACCGGCCCGGTACTGCGCGTCGGACAGGCGGAACGCCTCGCGCGCCTGGGCCACCACCTCCTGCTGCGCCTGGTAGGCCAGCCCGGTCTGCTGGGTGGCGATCAGCGCGTTCTCGACATCGCCGAAGGCGGCCAGCACGGTCTTCACATAGGTCTGCCCCAGCTCCTGGTACTGCGCCTCGGTGAGCTGAACCTGGCCCCGCAGGGCGCCGCCCTCGAAGATCGGCTGGGTCAGCGAGGCGGCGAGGCTGTAGAGCGTGTTGGCGGAGTTGAAAAGGGTGCCGAGCGCCGCGCTCTGGACCCCGCCCGAGCCGGTCAGCTGGATCGACGGGAACAGCTGCGCCTTCGCCTCCTTCGCGTTGAACCGGGCGGCGAGCAGCTGCGCATCGGCGTTCTGGACGTCCGGCCGGCGGTCCAGCAGCGACGACGGCAAGGCCGCGGCCACCACCGGAATCTTCAGGTCGTCGAGCGACTGGCGCTCGACCGTCAGCCGCTCCGGTGGCTCGCCGAGCAGCAGCGCGAGCGTCGTCTCGGTCTGCTGGCGCTGCTGCTCCAGCGGCGGGATCGCGGCCTTCTGCTGCGCCACCACCGTGCGCTGCTGCGCCACGTCGAGGGCCGAGGCCGCCCCCGCGCCCTCCTGCGCCAGCACCACGTTCAGCACCTGCTGGGCGTTGGCCAGGTTGTCGCGCGCGATCGCCAGCCGGTCCTGGAACTCCAGCACCTGCACATAGGTGGTGGCGGTGCTGGAGGTGACGGTCAGGGCGACGGTGTCGCGATCGTAGCGGCTGGCCAGGGCCGAGGCCTGCGCCGATTGCAGCGCCGCCCGGTTCTTGCCCCAGAGGTCGATCTCGTAGCTGGCCGAAAGCTCGGCCGAGAACTGGTCGCTGATCGTGCGGCTGGAGCCGGTGCCGAAGCTGCTGGTGCGCTCCGGCGACACCGAATGCGAGGCATCGCTGGTGGCGCCGACGCTGGGCAGCAGCGGGGCGCCGGCGATCCGGGCCTGGGCATCGGCCTGCAGCACCCGGGCCACGGCGGCGCCGATGTCCTGGTTGTTCTGCTGCGCGGTGCGGATCAGGCCGTCGAGCTGGGACGAGCCGAAGCTGCGCCACCAGCCCGTCTCCGGCCAGGTGGTGCCGGCCGGCCCTTCGGCCTTCCAGCCGCCCGGGATATCGAGGACGGGCCTGTCGTCCTCCGGCCCGGCGCAGCCGGCCAGCAGGGCGACGGTCAGGACCGCCGCGAGAGGGCGATGGAGACGGTAGGGCATGATCACTCGGCGGACAGGGCGACGACGGGGTCGAGGGTGGCGGCCTTGCGTGCCGGCATGTAGCCGAAGATCAGGCCGGTGAGGAAGGCGCAGCCGAAGGCCAGCAGCACCGGCCCGGGCGAGAACAGGATCGGCGTGCCGAAGGCCTGCAGCGCCGCCGCCACCCCGAGGCCGCCGACCACGCCGATGGCACCACCGATCGCCGAGACCACCACGGATTCGGTGATGAATTGCTGCAGGATGTCGCGCATCCGGGCGCCGGTCGCCATCCGCACCCCGATCTCGCGCGTCCGCTCGGTGACGCTGACCAGCATGATGTTCATCACCCCGATGCCGCCGACCAGCAGCGAGATGGCGGCGACCGAGCCGAGCAGGATGGTCAGCGTGTTCTGGGTCGCCGAGACGGTCTCGATCAGCGACGACATGTTGCGGATCTGCACGTCCTGGCGGCGGTGCCGTGCCTCCAGCAGCGCCTGCACATCGGCCTGGGTCTGGTCGATCAGCGCCGTGTCCTCGACCTGCACTGTGATCGAGCGGACGAAACGCTTGCCGAACACCCGGAGGCTGCCGGTCGACAGCGGCATGAACACGATGTCGTCCTGGTCGGCGCCGTAGGGTGTCGCGCCCTTCGCCGCCATCAGCCCGATCACCTGGAACGGGATGTTGTTCACCAGGACATAGCGGCCCAGCGGGTCGGTGCCGTCCGGAAACAGGATCCGCGCCGCGGTCTGGCCCAGCACGATCACCGGGGCATAGCTGGCCTGGTCCCCCGCCGAGATGAAGCTGCCGCGCTCGACCGGCCAGTCGCGCGCCTGGGTGAAGTCCGGCGTCGTCGCATCGGCCTGGGTCGAATAGTCGGTGTTGCCGGCGCGCAGGGTGACGGTGCCGGTCAGCTCCGGCACCGCGGCGGCAACGTTCGGCACCTCCGCCAGCGCCTCGGCATCCTCCGGCACCAGCGTCGCGATCACGCCGTCGGCGGTGCGGTTGTTGCTCTGTGCCGGGCGGATCAGCAGCAGGTCAGTGCCCATGGCCGAGATGCGGTCGACCACCGACTGCTTCGCCCCGTCGCCGATCGCCAGCATGGCGATCACCGCGCCGACCCCGATGACGATGCCGAGCAGGGTCAGGATGGTGCGGAACAGGTTGGCGCGCAGGGCTCGCAGCGCCATCTTCACCGCCTCCGCCATGTCGGCGACGCCGAGAGCGCCGGCATCGCCGCCATGGGTCGCATCGGTCCCGGTTGCGGCCGCCGCAGGCCCCCGCGCGCCGCTGTCGCCGACGATGTGCCCGTCGCGGATCTCGATCAGCCGGTTCGCATGCTCCGCCACCGCCCGGTCATGGGTGATCAGGATGACGGTGCGGCCGGCCTCGCTCATCCGCTTGAGCAGCGCCATCACCTCGGCGCCGCTGCGGCTGTCCAGGGCGCCGGTCGGCTCGTCGGCCAGGATCACCCGGCCGCCATTCATCAGCGCCCGGGCGATCGACACCCGCTGCTGCTGGCCGCCCGACAGCTGGTTCGGACGGTGGCTGGTGCGGTCGGCGAGGCCGAGCGAGGCCAGCAGCTGCTCCGCCCGCTCGCGCCGCTCGGCAGCGGCGATGCCGGCATAGATCGCCGGCACCTCGACATTCTCCGCCGCGGTCGCGGACGGGATCAGGTTGTAGCTCTGGAAGATGAAGCCGAAGGTCTCGCGCCGCAGATGCGCCAGGGCGTCGCCGTCCAGCGTCGCCACATCCGTGCCGTCGACCCGGTAGGTGCCGGTGGTCGGCCGGTCGAGGCAGCCGAGGATGTTCATCAGCGTCGACTTGCCGGAGCCCGAGGCGCCCATGATGGCAACGAACTCGCCCGGGTGGATGTCCAGCGAAATGCCGTGCAGCACCTCCACCGCCAGGTCGCCGTTGACATAGGTCTTGGTGACGTCGCGCAGCGATACCAGCGGCCGAGCGGCGGCCTGGCCGGACGTCATCGGCATCGGCTCGCGGATGTCCATCAGATCCTCGGGCGCCGGGTCTGGCTGGGCGCCGGCTCCGCGTTCTGCCGGCGGGAACCGGTGATGACCTGCTCGCCCGGCTCCAGCCCGCTCAGGATCTCCGCCTGCGCCCGGTTGGTGACGCCGACACTGACCGTGCGGGTCTCGATCGATCCGCTCGGCTTCAGCACGCGGACCGTGGCCCGCCCCGGCGCGGCCGAGGAGGTGCCGGGCGACAGGCCCGACAGGGCCGTGACCGGCACCAGCAGCGTGTCCTGGGCGGCCGCCGAGACGAAGAACACCTGCGCCGTCATCTGCGTCATCAGCGTGCCGTCCTGGTTCGGCACGTCGAACAGCGCGTTGTAGAGCACGACGTTGTTGACCACCTCCGGCGTCGGCTGGATCTGCCGCAGCGCCCCGTACCAGCGCTTGTCGGGCATGCCGAGGGTGGTGAAATAGGCGGTCATGCCCAGGCGCAGCCGGCTGACATCGGCCTCCGACACCTGCGCCTCCACCGTCATGGTGGCGAGGTCGGCGACCTGGACGATGATCGGCGCCGACTGGTTGGCGTTCAGGGTCTGGCCCCGGCGCGCCGACTGCGACACCACCGTGCCGTCGATCGGCGCGTAGACCTTGGTGTAGCCGAGATTGGCCTCGTCGCCTTTCAGCGTCGACTGGATCTGGCGGGTCTGGGCGTCGATGGCGTCGAGCTGGGCCTGGGCCGCGGCATAGGCCGCCTCGGCCACCTGCAGCGCGTCGTCGCTGGTGGCGCGGGACGCCTTCAGGTTGCGCTGCCGCTCGGCCTGCTGCCGGGCCAGCAGCAGCTGCGCCTCCTTCTCGGCCCGCTGGGCGGCGAGGTTGGCGATCTGCGCCCGGTCGGCCTCGACCCGCGACTGGTAGACGGTCGGGTCGATCTCGGCCAGCAGGTCGCCGGCCTTCACCCGGTCGCCGATCGCGACATGCAGGGTCCTCAGCTGGCCGGAGACCTGGGTGCCGACATCGACATAGCTGACCGGCTGCAGCGTCCCCAGCGCCGTGATCGCATCCTCGATGTCGCCGCGCTCGGCCGTGGCGGTGAGCCAGAGCTGGTCGGGCGCCGCCGCCCGGCCCCAGCGATACCAGGCCCCGCCGGCGGCCAGCAGGGCGAGGATCAGCAGACCCAGCAGCAGGAGGCGACGCCGGCGGGGTGCCTTGCGCGCAGTCCGGGCCGGTGCAGGCAAGGGCGGCGGCGCCGCCTCCCGCAGCCTCGGCTCGATCTCAGTCCTGGTGTCCGGCATTCCCCTCGGCTCACAATAGTGTCGCCCTTTCACGGCCGGATCAGCGATTTCCGGCGCAAGGCTGCCCCCGATCCGGCTGGTCTGGCCGAGGCGAGCCGATTATATCGTTTTCCCGGCCTCACGGCCGCAGAGACTCCGACACGGCTTCGAGGCAAGCATGGCCCGCGCGGCTGCCATCGCGCTATTCGGCATTCTTCTGGCCATCCCGGTCGAGGCGGCGCCGGCCTCCTGCGGGCCGCGCGATGTGGTGGCGGACTATCTGGCGCGCAGCTTCCAGGAGACGCCGGCCGGCGCCGGCACCGCCAACAGCGGCGGCCAAGTCGAGCTGTTCACAGCGCCCAAGGGGCGGAGCTGGACGCTGATCTACACTGGGCCGGACGGGCAGGCCTGCATGATCGCGGCGGGCCGCGGCTGGGCCCCGCCCCTGCCCGGCCCGGACGAAGAAACCACCAAGCCGCGCTGACCTCAGCCCTTGGTCGCGGCGATCAGCGGATGGACGACGCGGTCGCCCGGCTTGATGTCGAGGAAGCGGGCGATGCCGCCGTTCAGCTCCAGCACCGCCTTGGCCGGCCCGTCCGAGGCGCGGGGGTCCAGGGTCTGCGGCGGCACCTTCTCGAGGATGTTGGCGATCGTGCCGTCGGTGCGGATGAAGATCATGTCGAGCGGGATCAGCGTGTTCTTCATCCAGAAGGCCTGCAGCCTGGCTTGGTCGAACACGAACAGCATGCCGGCGTCAGGCGCCATCTTCTCGCGGAACATCAGGCCGCGCTGCTGCTGCTCCGGCGTCAGCGCCAGCTCGACCGAGAAGTGGAAGCTCTTGCCGGCGGCGGTCTCGATGGTGAGCTCGCTGGCCTTGAACGGCGTCGCCTCCTGCGCCCGGATCGGGCCGGCGACGGCGAGCAGCAGGGCGAAAGCGGCGAGGAGCGTCTTCATCGGTCGTCCCATCTCGTCAGGGGGTCATGACGGCACGGATCACAGCCTGAACCTCCGGCCGCACCGGGCCCGGCCGCGGCGGGTCGTCCATCCGGTCGAACCAGCTAGGCTCCGGCGGGGTGCCGCGGCAGCGCGACCAGGACAGGCCGGCCAGCACCGCGCGGGATTCCGCCGTCAGCGGCGCCGCCGGGTCGAGGCCGTTCAGCACCGCCCAGACCCCGGCCCAGCAACGGCCCACGGTCCAGGGATTGTAGCCTCCGCCCCCGAGCACCAGCAGCCGTGGCGCGACGTCGCGCACCGCCGCCACCACGTCCCACAGGGCGCGGTTGGACAGCGACAGGCGGCTCAGCGGATCGTCGTGGAGCGCATCGGCGCCGCATTGCAGCACCACGACCTGCGGCCGGAACCGCTCGACCAGCGGCAGCAGCGCCTGGTCGCACAGCGCCGCCATCTCGTCATCGTTCAGCTCGCGCGGCATCGGCAGGTTGCGGGCATTGCCGCCGCCGCGATCCTCGACGGCGCCGGTGAAAGGCCAGCGCTTCGCCTCATGCACTGACACGGTCAGCACCCGTGGGTCGCCGGCAAAGGCGTCCTGCACCCCGTCGCCGTGATGGGCGTCGACATCGAGATAGGCGATGCGGTCGACGCCCCGGTCCAGCAGGTCGAGGATCGCCAGCACCGGGTCGTTGAAGTAGCAGAAGCCTGAGGCGCGATCGGGCCGGCCGTGATGCAGCCCGCCGGCCGGGCTGTAGACCACCGCTCCCTCGGCCACCAGCCCGGCGCCGAGCAGCGAGGAGCCGCAGGCCGTGGCGGGACGGCGGAACACCTCGCCGAAGATCGGATTCTCGATGCCGCCGAGATTGTGGCGCTGCCGGCGCGCCGGGTCGAGGTCCTGGTCACGCTCGGCATCCTGCACCGCGGCGACATAGTCGGCGTGGTGGAACCGGGTCAGCGCCCCGGGTCCTGCCAACGGCCCGTCGCGGTACTGCCCCTCGGCCAGCCAGCCCTGAGCCCGGATCAGGTCCAGCGCGGTCGACACCCTGGGGATGGCGAGCGGATGCTTCGGCCCGTAGCTGGAATGCCGGTAGACCTCGCTGCCGATCAGGATCGGCCGCGCTGCCATCGCCGGATCAGGCCCCCTTGCCCGCCGGCTTGCCGTCCGCCGGAGCCGCCGGCGGCGCCTTCTTGCGGAACAGCTTGTCCTCGCCCAGGAACAGCAGGATCGGCGCCGCGATGAAGATCGAGGAGGTGGTGGCGACGACGACGCCGATCAGGATGACGATGGCGAATTGCTGCAGGGCCTCGCCACTCCAGATCGCCAGCGGCAGACAGGCCAGGAAGGTGGCCAGCGAGGTGCCGATGGTGCGGTTCAGCGTCTGGTTGATCGACAGGTCGATCAGCTGCCTGAGCGGCATCGACTTGTAGAGCCGGAGGTTCTCGCGCACCCGGTCATAGACCACGACCTTGTCATTGACCGAATAGCCGAGGACGGTCAGCAGCGCCGCGATCGAGGTCAAGTTGAACTGCATGCCGGTGACGGCATAGACCCCGATCATCTTGGTGACGTCGAGGATCATGGTGACCACGGCGCCGACGCCGAACTGCCATTCGAAGCGGAACCAGATATAGAACAGCATGGCGACCAGGGCGAGGCCGAGCGCCAGCATGCCGTTCTGGAACAGCTCGCCCGAGACCGTGCTGCCGACCGAATCGACGCTGCGGATCACCGTTCCCGGCACGGTGTCGGTCAGGGTCTTCTTGACCGTGTCGAGCGCCACCTGCTGCTGCTGTTCGGTCGGCTGCGCCTCCATCCGGATCAGCACGTCATTGGGCGAGCCGAACTGCTGCAGCTGGACCTGGCCGAGACCGAGTTCTTCGAGCCCGGTGCGCAGCACCGAGAAATCCGCCGGCTGCGGCGTCTGGATCTCGATGGCGATGCCGCCCTTGAAGTCGACGCCGTAGTTCAGCCCGGGATGGAAGAACAGGATCACCGAGGCGATGCTGAGGAAGGCCGAGGTGGCGAGGCCGGCGATGCGGCCCCGCATGAACGGGATCTTGGTGTCGTCCGGGACGAGACGGAGCCAGAACATCACGCTTTCCTCAGCACGGGCAGGACGGTGGGGCGCTTGCGGCGGATCCAGGTGACCATCATGAACCGCACCAGCACGATGGCGGTGAACATCGAGGTCAGGATGCCGATCCCGGTGGTGACGGCGAAGCCGCGCACCGGGCCCGTGGTCAGCGTGTACAGGATCGCCATCTTGATCAGCGAGGTGATGTTGGCGTCGAAGATCGTGCCGAAGGCCCGGCTGAACCCCGCATCCATCGCCGAGAACGGCGACCGTCCCCGTCTCGTCTCCTCGTGCAATCGCTCGTTGATCAGGATGTTGGCGTCGACCGACATGCCGAGGGTCAGCAGCATGCCGGCGATGCCGGGCAGCGTCAGCGTCGCTTCGAGCAGCGACAGGATCGCCACCGTCAGCACCATGTTCATGACCAGGGCGATGTTGGCGAACAGGCCGAACAGCCCGTAGGACAGGAGCATGTAGGTGATGACCAGGACGAAGCCGACCGCGACGGCGATGATGCCGGCCTGGATGGCGTCGGCGCCCAGATCGGGGCCGACCGTCCGCTCCTCGACGATGGTCAGCGGCGCCGGCAGCGCGCCGGCGCGCAGCAGCACGGCCAGGTCGTTGGCGCTCTGGGCGGTGAAGTTGCCGCTGATCTGGCCGCGACCGCCCAGGATCGGCTCGTTGATGTTCGGATAGGTGATGACCTTGTCGTCGAGCACGATGGCGAAGGGCTTGCCGACATTGGCCTGAGTGACCTGGCCGAAGCGGCGGGCGCCGGCGCTGTCGAACTCGAAGTTCACCACCCACTGGCCGTTCTGCGAATTCGTGCCGGCGCGGGCGTCGGTCAGGTTGGCGCCGTCGACCTCGATCCGCTTGCGCACGGCGATCGACGTCCGCTCGCCCTGTCGTGGATTCTCGATCGGCAGCACCTCGGTGTCCGGCGGCACCGGCTGGCCTTGCTGGTAGTCCAGATTGACCAGGTGGAAGGTCATCTTCGCCGTCTGGCCCAGCAGGCGACGGATGCGGTCGGGGTTCTGCTCGCCCGGCAACTGCAGCAGGATGCGGCTGTTACCCTGGCGCGAGATCAGCGGCTCGCGGGTGCCGCTCTCGTCGACGCGGCGGCGGACGATCTCGATCGACTGCTCGACCGCCCGGGCCTCCCGGTCGCGCAGCCCCACCTCGGTCAGGGTCAGGCTGGCCTTGCCGTCGCTGCCGACGCTGATGTCGAGGTCGCGCTGGCCGCCGGCCAGCGGGTCGACGGCACCGGTCAGCAGGTTCTCGGCCAGCACCGTGCGCACCCTGTCGGCCTGGCTGGGATCGGCCAAGGTGAAATTGACCGAATGGTCGTTCACCGAAAGGTCGCTGTAGGTGATGTTCTCGCGCCGCAGCAGGCTGCGGATCGAATCCTGGATGTTGGCGAGGCGGGCGTCGACCACCGCCTTCATGTCGACCTCCAGCAGGAGGTAGGACCCACCCCTGAGGTCGAGGCCGAGATTCATCTGCCGCGCCGGGATCCAGGACGGCAGCGCGTCGAGCGTGCTGCGCGGCAGGAGGTTCGGCAGGCTCAGGATCACGCCGAGGAGGCACACCACCAGGATGGTGACCTTCTTCCACGGGGCGAAATACATCATCGACGGCAAGCTCTCAAAATACGGTCGGTTCGGGCTGGCCCGGCCGAGACATCACAGATCCGACCCGGCACGCCGGACCGCAGGGCGCGCAAAGTACAATGCGCGCGATCGTTTAGCCATGGCGAAGTGGCGGGGTTATTGCACTGGCGTCGACAAGCCGCGCCAGATGCTCCGCCACGGCCGGCGAGACGTATTCCGCGAGCAGGTCGGGGCCGAGTGCAGCAGTGGCGATTGGCCGCCACTTCCGGGTTGCTGCTGCGCTGCCCGGAAAGGCGATCCGGTTGCGCTCGCCGCCGCCGATCGCCGGCGCGATGAAGACATGGGCCAGGTCGACGCGGCCGGCCTCGAGCAGCAGGCCGAGCAGGCGCGGGCCGCCTTCGACCATGACCGACGCCACCGGGCGACCGAGCCGCGCCACCATGGCCGGCCCGGCCAGGGCGGCGAACAGGGCGTCGACCGGCGGCCCGTCCGGCAGCGCCAGCATCGCCGCCGAGGGCGGCAGCAGGGCCTCGAACGCCGCCGCCTGCCGCGCCGCCGCCGCGCCCAGCAGGAACACGGTCGGGGCGTCGGCCGAGAGCAGCCCGGACTTCCAGCGCTCCAGCCGCTGCGGCAGGGCGGCCAGGGCCCGGCCGTTCGGGTCGTAGACCAGGCGCAGCGGATGGCGGTGGCGGTCGCCGGCGGCGTCGCGCACGGTCAGGGCCGGGTCATCGGCCAGCACGGTGCCGGCGCCGACCAGGATGGCGTCGTATTTCTGGCGCAGCCAATGGGTGTGGGCGCGCGCCGCCTTGCCGGTCAGCCAGCGCTCGGCGCCGTCGTCATAGGCGAGCTGGCCGTCCAGCGTCTGCGCCCATTTCGCCGCCACCAGCGGCCGGCCGAGCCGCTGCCGCAGCAGGAAGGGCGCGTGCCAGGCCGCCACCTCCGGCGCCAGCGTGCCGACGCTGACGGCGACGCCGGCCGCCTGCAGCCGGGCCAGGCCGGCACCGTCGACCAGCGGGAACGGGTCGCGCAGGGCCACCACGCAGCGTGCCAGCCCGAGCGACGCCAGAAGGTCGGCGCAAGGCGGCTGGCGGCCGTGATGGCTGCAGGGTTCGAGCGTGACATAAGCGGTGGCGCCGCGGAACGCCGCACGATCGGCCACCGCCTCGACCGCAACGCGCTCGGCATGGCGCTCGCCGATCCGCTCGGTGGCGCCGCGCGACACGATGCGGCCGTCACGGACGATGACGCAGCCGACCACCGGATTGGGGTCCGACAGCCCGTTATGGGTCATCGCCGTCCGCAGCGTCTCCAGCATCCAGGCTTCGTCGTCGCCCATCGTCCGGGTGGGCGGCGCGGCATCGCGCAGCAGTTCCGGCAGCGTGTCGCGCAGGACACCGCCGAAGCCGAAGCCCGGCGAGAGCCCGGCCGGCAGCGTCAAGGCTTGCCCAGGCGGCGCACCCCCGGGGTGTCGCCGACAGCCAGGGGCAGCACTTTGGCCTCACCGGAAATGTCAGGCAGATCAATCCGGTGCGCGTGCTTCTTCACCTTGGCTTCCAGGTACTGGATGTTGTGCTCGGTGACGAAGACGCCGGTCGGCACGACCTCGGCGATCTCGATCCCGGCGGCCTCGAGCTGCTTCGCCTTGTCGGGATTGTTGGTCAGGAGCCGGATCCGCTTCACCCCGAGCGCCAGCAGCATCTGCGCCGCCGGGGTGAAGTCGCGCATATCATGCGGGAAGTTCAGCCGCTCATTGGCCTCGAACGTGTCCAGCCCCTGGTCCTGAAGCACATAGGCGTCGAGCTTGGCGTAGAGGCCGATGCCGCGTCCCTCCTGCCGCAGGTAGAGGACGAAACCGCCTTCCTTGCCAATACGATGCAGGGCGTCGTTCAACTGCGGACCGCAATCGCAGCGCTGCGAGCCGAAGACGTCGCCGGTCAGGCATTCCGAATGCACGCGCACCAGCGGCACGTCGCGGCCTTTCGGCCCGAGGGCGATGGCGAAATGCTCGCCGCCATCGGCGAAGCCGTCGAAGGTGTGGAACACGCCCTTCACCGCCCCGTCCAGGATCGGGATGGTGACGGTGGTGCGGATCTCGACCGGTGCCTGCATCGAATACCCCGACGGCCGCGCCGCGACCGACCTCGTGAAACCGTGGGGGACAATATCGGTGGACCGCCCCGATATTCCCAGCCCCGTCGAACGGAGATCGGCTATGCGGGCTCGCTACGCCTGCAACGCCCGGATCTCGTTTACCGCCGCGATCCGGGTTCCGTCCCAGTGATAGGACAGGTGCCGCTCCTGGGTCACCGGCGTCAGCACGCTGCGCGGCCGGAACACCGCGGCGCACTGCCCGCCGGTGTGGCGGACGCTGTCATAGGCGATACCGAAGGCGCCGTCGCCATGCAGCCGCCGCCCCAGCGCCTGGCCGGCCGAATAGTCGACCGGGTCGTAAACGCCGGGCAGATCGGCGCCCAGGCCGCGGATGTCGTGCAGTTCGCCGGACAGGCTGTTGATCAGCACCCGCATGTCGATCGTGGTCGCCGGCGTCGCCGTCGCGGCGAAGAAGCGGGCGCGGTGATAGCTGGTCTCCGCCACCGCCGTGTCCAGCGCCGCGGCGCCGTAATAGGCGCCGTAGGTACCGTCGGTGAAGCGGCTGCCGTCTGGGTGCAGATGGGTGAAGGGCGCCATGATGAAGCTGGTGCCCGCCCCGCTCATCCGCTCCTCCAGCGGCACCAGCGAAATCTGCCCGACCTGGTCGCGCAGCCGGTCGTTGGTGCGGGATTCGAGCTCGATCAGCATCTCCCAATCCTGCGGCGGCGCCACCCGCTCGAACAGATCGATCGGCGGATACCGGCTGGGGATGATGCGCCAGCATTCGGGCCAGTCGACCCGGCGGACCGGGATGGCGGCCTGCATCAGCCCCAACCGCCGCGCTCCGCATCCAGATAGCGGCGGACCACGAACAGGTCGGCGACGTTGCCCGACAGCATCCGGTCGAGCGCCGAACGCCCGCCGAAGGGCGAGGCCGTGTTCGGCCGACGCACCCAGCCATCGGCCAGCCCGGCGTCCTTGAACAGGATCTGCAGCGCCCGGTAGATGCCGAGGATGTAGGAGATCCGCTCCATCGTGTCGGCCGAGGGATGGCCGCTCGCGCCGGCCTTCCAGCGGTAGAAGGTGGCCTTGGAGGGGCGGCCCAGCAGCACGCGCTTCTCCTCATCCTTCAGCCCCCAGGCCTCGACGATGTTGAAGAAGGCGTTCAAGCCCGCCCGGGCCAGCCGCCCTTCGGCACCGCGCGGCGCCACCGCCGCCTCTTGCGCGATCATCGAACCGCTCCTCTCTCCGAACTCATTTGAGATCTTTGATCTCGTTTGAGACAAATATAGCGAGGCGCCTGGCCTGTGACAAGTCCCGCCCCATCAACACGGCACCCCTCCCGAGCGTTGCATCGGAGTTGACGCCGTCTGCCGGCCATGGCTCTACTGACGCCATGAGCGCCATCCGTTCGATGATTACCGCGACCACCAAAACGACCACCGCCACAGGCGGGTCGTGCGGAGGTCGTGCGCGCTGATCGGACAGCGCCTCGCCGACCACCAAAGGGCCCCGCCGGCAACGGACGGGGCCCTTGGTCTTTCTGGGCTCTCCCTGCGCCGGTCCAACGCAACGGAGACTTCCCATGGACGACATCGATCACCGCAGCCTCGGCAACCGCCTCGACCTGTTCCACCAGCAGGAGGACGGCCCCGGCATGGTCTTCTGGCACCCGCGCGGCTGGGCGCTCTACCGCGTGGTCGAGGATCATGTCCGAAGGCGCATGGCCCGGGCCGGCTACCGCGAGGTGCGGACACCGCAGCTGCTGGCCCGGGGCCTGTGGAACCGCAGCGGCCACTGGCAGAAATTCGGCGCCCAGATGTACGCCGTGGCCGATGAGGGCCGGATCATGGCGCTGAAGCCGATGAGCTGCCCCGGCCACGTCCAGATCTTCAACAAGCGGGTGCGGTCGCATCGCGAGCTGCCGATCCGCTATTTCGAGTTCGGCGCCGTGCACCGCAACGAGCCGTCCGGCGCGCTGCAGGGGCTGATGCGCGCCCGCGGCTTCGTCCAGGACGACGCCCATGTGTTCTGCCTGGAGCAGCAGATCCAGGCCGAGGTGGCCCGGTTCTGCGGCCTGCTGCGCCGGATCTATGCCGATTTCGGCTTCGACCATTTCGACGTCGCCTTCGCCACACGGCCGGCGCAGCGCGCGGGATCGGACGAGGTCTGGGACCGGGCCGAGGCGGCGCTGGCGGACGCGGCGCGGCAGGCCGGGCTGGATTTCGAGACCCTGCCCGGCGAGGGCGCCTTCTACGGCCCGAAGCTGGAATTCCACCTGCGCGACAGCCGCGGCCGGCGCTGGCAATGCGGCGTCATCCAGCTCGACATGGTGATGCCGGAGCGGCTCGGCGCCGCCTATGTCGACGAGCACGGCAACCACCAGCTGCCGGTGATGCTGCACCATGCGGTGCTGGGCAGCCTGGAGCGGTTCATCGGCGTCCTGCTGGAGCATCATGAGGGCAAGCTGCCGCTGTGGCTGGCGCCGGAGCAGGTGGTGGTCGCCTCGATCGGCGCCGACGACGTGGTCCCGGCCTGCCGGATCGCCGAGGCCTTCGAGGCGGCGGGGCTGCGCGTCGCCCTCGACGCCCGGCCGGAGCGGCTGTCGCGCAAGATCGTCGACGCCCATGCCGACGGGGTGCCGGTGCTGGCCGCGATCGGCGCGCGCGAGGCGCGGGACGGCACCGTGGCACTGCGCTTCCGCGACGGCCGGCAGGAGTCGCTGCCCCTGGCCGCCGCGATCGCCCGGCTGGAGGCCGAGGCGCAGTCGCCGGCCCCTGCCCTCGCCGCCTGATCATGATGCAGGGCGCGGCGGATTGTCCTTTGCCGCGCCCTGCTTCGGCGCCAGGATCCGGAGCAATTCCAATCGTCGGAGACGGTCGATGGCCAGCACTTCCCTCGCGGCGCAGGACAGTCGCCTGCACCGCATCCTCCGCCATCTCGGCCATGAGATCCGGCACGTCCTGCCGCCGACCCTGTTCTTCCTGGTCGGCTTCAACCTGATCGTGTTCACGCAGAACCTGGTGCTGTCCGAGTACCTCGCGCGGTCGATCAACTTCCTGGTCGCGACCACGGCGGCGCTGGTGGTCGGCAAGGCGGTGCTGGTCGCCGACAAGATGCCGTTCCTGCGCCGCTTCGACAACGCGCCGCTGATCCTGCCGATCCTGTTCAAGACCTTCGTCTACTGGGCCTTCGTCTTCATCGCCCGGCTGCTCGAGGCCTTCATCCATCACATCGTCGAAACCGGCCAGGTCGTCGGCTTCGGCGCCGCCCTGGCCGAAAGCTTCTCCTGGCACCGCTTCCTCTTCATCCAGATCTGGATCCTGGTGCTGTTCCTGATCTACACGACCGCCGCCGAGCTGAACGACCTGTTCGGCGACGGCGAGCTGGCCCGGATCCTGTTCCGGCACGGCTCGACCAAGCTCAAGCAGACCCGGCGGCAGCGCATCCGCACCCTGGCGCGGTTGAGCCGCCTGACCGAGGACCAGCCGACCTCGGCCCTGCGCGATCCCGCTACCCCGGCCCATCGCGAGCTCGTCGGGCTGATCGAGCAGCTGGCACGGGATGCCGGCAGGCGCCGCGGCAGCGGATAGGGGCGGGTCCGCGACCCTTCATCGCGGGCGTGCGGGCGGGCCGCGCACGCTATCCTGCGGCGAACCTATCCGAAGCGGCACACATGACTCGACGGCTCTTCCAGGCGCTGGCTTTCCCGATCGCGATCCTCGCGACCTTGCTCTCGACGGCTCCCGGCCGTGCCGCCGGCACGGATATCGACGCGACGCTGCCGGTCGACGGCGTGTCCCGCAGCTACATCCTGCACCTGCCGCCGGCCGCAACAGGCGGCGCCCCGCTGCCGCTGGTGGTGGTGCTGCATGGCGGCGGCGCCAACGCCGACAGCGCCATCGCCTTGACCGGCTTCAGCGCCGAAGCCGATGCGGAAGGCTTCATCGTCGCCTATCCGAACGGCACCGGCCGCCTGAAGCCGACCGCCGAGACCGCCGGCCAGTTCAGCTGGAATGCCGGCGACTGCTGCGGCGCGGCGATGCGGCGGGACGCCGACGATGTCGGCTTCCTGCGCGCGCTGGTGTCGACGATCGAGCAGGAGCGCGCGGTCGACCGCCACCGCATCTATGCCGCCGGCTTCTCCGCCGGGGGCATGATGGCCTACCGCCTGGCCTGCGATGCGGGCGACATCTTCGCCGGGGTCGCCGTGGTGTCGGGCGCGATCCTGGTGCCGTCCTGCACCCCGAGCCGCCCGGTCTCGGTGATCCACATCCACGGCACCGGCGACGAGGCGGTCCCGTTCAAGGGCACCGCCGAGCGCGAGAGCTATGCCCGCGCCAAGTTCCCGCCGGTGCGGGACTCCGTGGCCTTCTGGGCCGCCTTCGACGGCTGCCAGGCGCAGCCGGTGGCGCGGGCGACGGTGCTGGGCATCAAGGTGGAGGATTATCCCGATTGCCGGGCCGGGACCGCGGTGCGGTTCGACGTGGTCGAGGGTGGCTACCACGCCTGGCCGGACGGCCAGATGACCCCCGGCTTCGCCGCCACGCCGCATATCTGGCACTTCTTCGCCGACCACCCGCGGCTGTAAAGCTTGATTGGTCTCAGAAGGGCCACTCTATTGAGGCAGCAGAGATGTGGGTTGGCTGGTTGCCTTCCAATCTTCACATGCGTTGGCGGGGTACGGAAAATTCAATGTCATCTCTTCTGGCCTCATACTCGACAGATCCTCGACAAAATCTTCGTATTTTAAATAACCTCTCAACATTTTCCCCGGAAGAATCCGATATTTACAAACATCTGGCCTATATGGGAACCCATCCTCAAGAAGGCCACACTCGCTACACCGAGATTCTTTGAATCCGATCTTTCTATTTTTGTATACAATTTCTAATTTGTACTGAATGCAATCATCCATCCTGCCTTCCTTCGGCCATCCATCTGAATCTATGCATATAGGAAGGTTAGATATATTTTTTATATACAAGTCTATCTGTCTGTTATTATCATTCTTTTGAGCAGATATGACATACTCATCACGCTTCCACGGATTGACAACAGACAGCTCGTTACTCGATTTTACAGAACAAGCAACAAATAATATCAAGCAGATTACATAATAAATTTTATTTATTTTGAATAATCGTTTCATTTCCACCCACCCTAATACTTGTCATCTTGATCATGCCGGCAATCCCAGATTGCGGCGCAACCCAGCAGCCGTCCCCTCGCCAGCCGACAGCGCCCTATCCTCTAGCCGAGCGACTACGCGGATCGACAGGGCATTGGTCAGCAGCAGCGTGTCCGCCCGCCGCAGCCCCTCGACCGTGAGCGGCCGCTCCGCCGCTCCCAACCGTGCCGCGACCTCTGCGCGCATGATCCCGGGCAAGGATCCTTCCGCCACCGGCGGCGTCGCCCAGGCGCCGTCGATCCGGGCGAACAGGTTGGCGATGCTGGTCTCGGCCACCCGGCCGGCGGTGTTCAGCATCACCGCATCGTCGGCGCCGCGCTCCGCCGCCTCGCGCCGGGCCAGCACCGCGTCGAGATAATTCAGCGACTTCACCCGGCTCAACGGCGAGGCCTGGTTGCGGCAGGTGCTGCGGGCCACGACCAGCGCCACCGGCGACTGCGGCGGCAGCCCGGCATGGCCGGCGATCAGCACGGTGGGCGACGGCGCGGCCGGGGGCAGCACGCCACGCGGGCCGACGCCGCGGCTGACGGTCAGGCGCAGCACGCCGGCCTCGATCCCCTCGGCCGCGATCACTGTGGCGCAGGCCTCTGCCAGGGCGGCATCGTCGAAGCGCGCCGGGATGCCGAGCACGGCGCTGCCCTCGGCCAGGCGGGCCAGATGACGGTCCAGCCAGACCGCGGCGCCGTCGCGCACCCGGATGGTCTCGAACAGCCCGTCGCCGAGGGTGAAGCCGCGATCGGCCGGGTCGACCCGCGCCGCTTCGGCCGCCAGCAGCCTGCCGTTCAGCCAGGGCATCAGCCCGTCCCCGCCAGGGCCTGCAGCAGCGGCCGGACCTTCACCATGGCCTCGTCATATTCGGCATCCGGGTCGGAATCATAGACGATGCCGCCGCCGGCCTGGGCCGCGACCTGCCCACCGGCGCCGCAAAGCGTCCGGATGACGATGCTGGAATCCATCGACCCGTCGAAGCCGAGATGGACGATCGAGCCGCAATAAGGCCCGCGCCGCGCCGGCTCCAGCTCGCGGATGATCTCCATCGCCCGGATTTTCGGCGCGCCGGTGATCGAGCCGCCGGGGAAGCAGGCGCGCAGCAGGTCGACCGCGTCGCGCCCCGGCGCCAGCCGCCCCTCCACCACCGAGACCAGGTGATGCACCCGGGGGAAGGTCTCGAGCCCGCACAGCACCGGCACGCGCACGCTGCCGACGGCGCAGACCTTCGACAGGTCGTTGCGCAGCAGGTCGACGATCATCAGGTTCTCGGCCCGGTCCTTGGCACTGGCCTGCAGCTCCGCCGCCAGCGCCGCATCGGTCGCCGGATCGACGCCGCGCGGCCGGGTGCCCTTGATCGGCCGGGTCTCGACCCGCCCCGTCGGGTCGACGGCGAGGAACCGCTCCGGCGAGGCGCTGGCGATCCAGCGCCCCTCCCCCAGGTCGAGGAAGGCGGCGAAGGGCGCCGGCGACAGGGCGCGCAGGCGGCGATGCAGCGTGAACGGGTCGAGCCCGTCCGGCAGGTCGGCCAGGAAGCGCTGGGTCAGGTTGGCCTGGTAGATGTCGCCGGCGGCGATCCAGTCGCGGATCCGGCGGACGCCGTCGCGATAGCCGTCCGCCGCCATCTCCGATCGCCAGACACCGCGCGGCGTGGCGTCGGGCGGCGGCAGCGGCGGAGCGCCGGCGATCGCTGCCGCCAGGTCGTCGGCCTGCGCCTGCGCCCAGTGGCGGCGGGCGATGGAATCCTCCTCGGGCCAGCCGGTCGACAGCACCCAGGCGCGCCGCTGCACCGCGTCGAACACGGCGACGCAGTCATAGAGGCCGAAGGCGATGTCCGGCAGGGCGAGCCCCACTGCCTGCGGCGCCGGCATGCGGTCGGCGAAGCGCCCCGCCTCGTAGCCCAGGACACCGATCGCGCCGGGACCGAGCGGCGGCAGCTCCGCATCGGGCTCGACACGATAGCGGGCCAGCAGCGCGGCAATGGCGGCGAAAGGATCGGCCGGCGTCTCCGCGGCCCCGACCTCGACCCAACGGAACGGATCGGCCGCGACCAGCGACCAGCGGCCCCGCGTCCCGTCGACCAGGGCCGAATCAAGCAGCACCGGCCGGGGCCGGTGGCGGATTGCGGCGAAGGCCTCGTCCGGGTCGCGCCAGGGGATCGGCCGGCACAGCACCTCCGGCGCCGCGGCGGCGGGCAAAGGGAACGGAGTGGCCAGGCGGTGGTTCACGTAACGATCGGGCTCCGGCGGACAGGGCTGCCCGAAGCTAGCACGCGGCGGGTCGGCACACACCGCCGCGCCTTCGGGAGGCATTCATGGAACTGGTTTCCCGCCTGGCCTTCTTTCTCGTCAGCGTCATCCTCATGCTTCTGGCGGCCGGGCTGACCGCCTATGCGATCTATTCGGTGGTGACGACCTTCCAGACGCCGCACGCCGCGACCGATACGGCGATGCTGGACGTCATCGGCTACCTGATCATCGCCATCGCCGTGTTCGACGTCGCCAAGTACCTGCTGGAGGAGGAGGTCGCGCGCGGCCAGGAGCGGCGCCGCGCCTCCGAAGTACGCAAGAGCCTGACCAAGTTCATCTCGACCATGATCATCGCCGTCTTCCTCGAAGCCCTGGTGGTGATCTTCAAGGTGGCGCGCGACGACGTGGACCTGCTGCTGTACCCGACCGCGCTGATCGTGGCCGGCACCGGCATGATGCTCGGCCTCGGCCTGTTCCAGCGGCTCAGCGCCTCGGTCGAGCGCGACATCGAGCGTGGCACGGTCGACGACACCGATGACGAGGAGGGCGAGGCGCCGCGCGTCCGGCGGCGCAAACCGTCCCCGTCCTGAGTCCGGGGCTCATATCGACGGCAGGGCAATCGCTTGAAAGCTGAGTGATGTCAGCGCCTTGAAATTCACCCTTTGCCGTCATTCCCGCGAAAGCGGGAATCTCTTTCCGATCAAAGCGATACGAGATCCCCGCTTTCGCGGGGATGACGAGTTGGTATCAGATCCCCGAACCCGCCATGGTGTCCGGCCCGACCTTGGCGCTGCCGTCCGGGCGCAGCCGCAGCAGCCATTCGCGGCCGACCTTGACCATCGGCTTGCCGTCATATTCGACGATGTCGGCGGTGGCGTAGGTCTCGCTCCAGCGCTCCGGCAGGAAGCTGCCGGTGCCGACCACGTCGATCGGCGCCTTGGCCAGCGCCATCACCCGGCACTTGGCCGGGCTGAAGCCGCTCGACACCACGATCTTCACCTTGCCGAAGCCGGCCTCGTCCAGCTTGTCGCGCAGATGATGGATCGCCGCGGCCGAGACGCCGGTGCCGATCAGGTGGCGCAGCTCTTCCTCGCTGCGATAGCCGCGCACCGCCTCGGGCACGTGGCGTTCCAGCACTGCGTAGGATGCGGCGGGGTCCAGCCCTTCCATGTAGCGGCCGCCGCCGGTGTCGATGCGGACCGACAGCCGGCCGGCCGCCGCCATGTCCGGAAAGCGGCGGCAGACCTCGAGCGCGTCTGTGACCTCGCGGGCGAAATAGTCGACCAGGACGGTCAGCGCCTCGTCCGGGAACACCTCGTGGAACATCTCCGCGGCCCGGACGGTCGACCCGGCATAGCCGATCAAAGCGTGCGGCATGGTGCCGAGGCCGGCGGCCTGGCCGAAGAAATGCGCGGTGGCGTCGGTGGCGTTGCCGACGAAGCCGCGGGCGTCGTGCTTGCGTCGGGCGCGGGCCGAGCCGACGCTGGCGGCATAGGCCATCTCTTCCGCCATCTCGGTGCCGGCGCAGTGCCGCGCATCCATCGCCAGGAAGCCGGCGCGGGGCAGCTCGGCGCACATGGTGTAGGCGTTGTAGGCGGCGACGCAGGCGGGGCCGAGCTTCTGCAGCAGCACCGTCTCGCAGTCGACCAGGTGGCGCAGCGGGCCGGTGATGTAGAGCAGCGGCTCGCCCGACCCGACCCATTTGCCCTCGGCGTAGCGCAGCTCGATCTCGACCGCGAAGCCGCGCTCCCTGGCCACCTGCTGCAGCCACTCGGTCGCCAGCCGCGGCGCGGCGACGACCGGCCGGCGCATGAACACGGCATAGGTGACGCGGGTGTCGCCGAAGCGCTCCACGATCTCCTTGGTCCGCAGGAAGTACTTGTCGGTCCAGCGCGACAGATCGTCGACCGAAGGGGTCATGGACGCCGTTCCCTGGGTTGCTATTCCGCGGCCGCGGCCCGGCGGGCCGCGTCCTGGGCGCTGCGTTCCTGCTTCAGCTTCTCGGCGATCAGGAAGGCCAGCTCGATCGACTGGGTGGCGTTCAGCCGCGGGTCGACCGCCGTCTGGTAGCGCAGCGACAGCGCCTCGTCGGTGATGGCCTGGGCGCCGCCGGTGCATTCGGTGACGTCCTGGCCGGTCATCTCGAAATGCACGCCGCCGGGATGGGTGCCCTCGGCCCGGTGCAGGTCGAAGAAGTCGCGCACCTCGGACAGGATCCGGTCGAACGGCCGGGTCTTGTAGCCGGAGGGCGAGCTGATGGTGTTGCCGTGCATCGGGTCGCAGCACCAGACCACGGTGCGGCCCTCGTCGCGCACCCGGCGCAGCAGGGGCGGCAGCTTGTCGACGACCTTGTCGGCGCCCATGCGCACGATCAGGGTCAGCCGGCCGGCCTCGTTGTCCGGGTTCAGCGCATCGATCAGGCGGATCAGGTCGTCGGAGTCCAGCGACGGGCCGCATTTCAGGCCCAGCGGGTTCTTCACCCCGCGCAGGAACTCGACATGCGCGCCGTCGGCCTGGCGGGTGCGGTCGCCGATCCACAGCAGATGGGCCGAGACGTCGTACCAGTCGCCGGTGGTGCTGTCGATCCGGGTCAGCGCCTGCTCATAGGGCAGCAGCAGCGCCTCGTGGCTGGTGTAGAAATCGGTCTCGCGGATCGCCGGCGTGGTCTCGGCCGTGACGCCGCAGGCGGCCATGAACTCCAGCGCCTCGTCGATCCGGCTGGCGAAGGCCTCGTAGCGCTCGCCCCAGGGCGACCGGGTGACGAAGCCGAGGTTCCATTGATGCACCTTGTGCAGGTCGGCATAGCCGCCCTGGGCGAAGGCGCGCAGCAGGTTCAGCGTCGCGGCCGACTGGTTGAAGGCCTGCACCATGCGGGCCGGATCGGGGATGCGAGACGCCTCGTCGAACTCGACGCCGTTGATGATGTCGCCGCGATAGGAGGGCAGCGAGACGCCGTCGATCGTCTCCATGTCGGCGGAGCGCGGCTTGGCGAACTGCCCGGCCATGCGGCCGACCTTCACCACCGGCAGGCCGCCGCCGAAGGTCAGGATGACCGCCATCTGCAGCAGCACGCGGAAGGTGTCGCGGATCTTGTCGGGATGGAACTCGGCGAAGCTCTCAGCGCAGTCGCCACCCTGCAGCAGGAACGCCTTGCCCGCAGCGACGCGGCCGAGCGAGGCCTTGAGCGAGCGGGCCTCGCCGGCGAAGACCAGCGGCGGGTATTTCGACAGGGTCTGCTCCGCCGCCGCGACCTTGGCCGCGTCGGGATATTGCGGCATCTGCTTCACCGGCAGCGCGCGCCAGGAGTCAGGGGTCCACCGTTCCGCCATCACCATACACTCCGCACCTTGCGCCCCCGCCGCACTCTCCCTTGCGGACGGGACCGGATGTGAGGCTATACGCCCGCGCCTCCGGCTTGGCCAGCGTCGCAGCGCAGCCCTCTCATGACAAGAACCGCGTGCCGCCGCCGCTACGCCGGCTTGTCCGCGGCCAGCAGCAGGAAGGGCGGCCGGCGGCGTTCCTGCTCCAGCGCCGGCCGGGACGCCAGCGCCTCGGGCACCGGGCCGGGCTCCTCCAGCCGCACCAGCACCAGCCCGGCGGCGATCAGGGTGCCGACATAGGTCTCGATCGTGCGGTGGTGCTTGACCACGCCGTCGACGAACCAGCGCGTCTGCCGCGGCCCTTCCTCGCCATAGCGGTCAATCCGCCAATGCAGCCTTCGCCCCTCGGCGTCGCACTGCCACTGGCTGCCGCCCAGGGCGGTGCACATCGGATGTTCGACCGAAAAGGCGAAGCGGCCGCCAGGTGCCAGGGCCGCCGCGATCCGCCGGACCGCGGCCGGGTAGTCCGCGACGTAGTGCAGGGCGAGCGACGACACGATCAGGTCGAAGCCGCCCTCGCCCATCGCCGCGGTCTCGATCGAGGCCTGCTCGTAGCGGATGGCCGGATCATCCGTGCGCCCCCGGGCTTCCGCCAGCATCTTCGCCGAGACGTCGATCGCCAGCACCGAGGCGGCACCCTGCGCCCGAGCCTTGCGGGCGAAGTCGCCGAAGCCGCAGCCGAGATCGAGGATCCGCAGCCCCGCCAGCGAGGCCGGCAGCAGCCGCGCCAGCGCCGGCTGCTCCAGCACCGCGTTCAGCCCGCTCTCGGTCTCGCGCAACGCGGCATACCCCGCGAAGAAGGTCGGGTCGTCATAGATGTTCTGCGGCGCGTCGGTCATTGCGCCAGGCCCGGGCTGGCGGGACGCTCGACCTTGCTGCGCATGGTCACGAACTCCTCCGCCGCGGTCGGATGGATGCCGATGGTGGCGTCGAACTGCGCCTTGGTGGCGCCGCAGGTCAGGGCGATGCCCAGGCCCTGGACGATCTCCGGCGCGTCCGGCCCGACCATGTGGCAGCCCAGCACCCGGTCGGTCCTGGGATCGACCACCAGCTTCATCAGCGTGCGCTCCTCGCGGCCCGACAAGGTGTGGCGCATCGGCCGGAACACGGCGCGGTAGACGTCGACCTCGCCATGGCGCTGCCGCGCCGCCGCCTCGGTCAGCCCGACCGTGCCGATCGGCGGGTTCGAGAACACCGCGGTCGGCACGTTCTCGTAGGACGGCACCCGCGGCCGGCCGCCGAACAGCGTGTCGGCCAAAGCGTGGCCCTCGGCGATCGCCACCGGCGTCAGGTTCAGCCGGTCGGTGACGTCGCCCAGCGCGTAGATGTTGGGCACGCTGGTCCGGTACCGCTCGTCGACGGTGACGGCGCCGTCGGCGTCGACCGCGACGCCGACCGTCTCCAGCCCCAGCCCCGCCGAGTTCGGCTTGCGGCCGGTGGCATACATCACCCCGTCGGCGGCGATCACCTCGTCATTGCTCAGCGTCACCGCCAGGGCGTCGCCGACCTTGGCGATGCCCTCGACATTGCAGCCGAGGCGGAGATTGACCCCGGCCTTGCCCATCTCGGTGGCGAGGTGGACCCGCAGGTCGTCGTCGAAGCCGCGCAGCACCATGTCGCCGCGATGCACCAGCGTCACCTCGGCACCGAGGCCGTGGAAGATGCCGGCGAACTCCACCGCGATATAGCCGCCGCCGACGATCACCACGCGCCGCGGCATCCGCTCCAGATGGAACGCCTCGTTCGAGGTGAAGGCATGCTCGCGCACGCCGGGCTTGTCCGGCAGCACCGGCCAGCCGCCGGTCGCGACCAGGATGCGGTCGGCGGTCACGCGCCGCCCGCCGACCTCGACCGTGTGGGCGTCGACCAGCACCGCGCGGGCGTCGAACATGGTGGCGCCGGCATTGGTCAGCAGGGTGCGGTAGATGCCGTTGAGCCGGCCGATCTCGGCATCCTTGCGGGCGATCAGCGTGGCCCAGTCATGGGTCGCGCCAGGCACGGTCCAGCCGAATCCGGCGGCGTCCTCGAAATCGGCCGAGAAATGCGCCGCCATCGCCAGCAGCTTCTTCGGCACGCAGCCGACATTGACGCAGGTGCCGCCCCAGTAGCGCTCCTCGGCGATGCCGACGCGGGCACCGTGCTGCGCCGCGATGCGGGCCGAGCGCACGCCGCCCGAGCCGCCGCCGATGACGAAATAGTCGAAATCGAATCCGCTCATGGCCTGTCCGGACCGCCTGGCGCGGTCAAAGCGGCGCGGCCGAGGACCGGCTGCGCGGGAAGGGGTTCACCCGGCATTTGGGCCGCGCAACCCCATCGAGGCAAGCCCGTTCGGCGTGCAGGGCCGCCATGCCTGCCCGGTCAGCGCGAGGGCTGCAGCGAGGTCGTGGTGCCGTCCGCCTGGCCGATGATCGCCTGCTCGGCGCCGCCGAGGAACAACCCGGTCTCGACCACCCCGGCGATCGACTTGACCGCCCGCTGCAGCCCGTCCGGGTCGCGGATCGGCGCGAAGCCGCCGCAATCCAGGACCAGGTTGCCGCCATCGGTGCGCACCGCCCCGCCGTCGCGCTGCCGCAGCACCGGAGCGCCGCCCAGGGCCGAGAGGCGCCGGGCCGTCGCCTCCCAGCCGAAGGCGGTGACCTCGACCGGCAGCGGCGCCTTCTCGCCGAGCACCGCGACGATCTTCGAGGCGTCGACCACGGCGATGAAGCGGGCCGAGGCCTCGGCCACGATCTTCTCGCGCAGCAGCGCCCCGCCCAGCCCCTTGATCAGGCGCAGCGTGCCGCGCTCGACCTCGTCGGCCCCGTCGATGCAGAGGTCGAGCGCCTCGGTGGCGGCGAAGTCGGTCAGCGGGATGCCGAGCGCCCGCGCCCGCTCCGCCGTCTGCTCCGAGGTCGGGATGCCGGTGACGCGCAGCCCCTCCTCCCGGATGCGGCGGCCCAGCGCTTCCAGCACCCAGCGGACGGTCGACCCGGTGCCGAGGCCGAGCCGCATGCCGTCCTCGACCAGCGCCGCCGCGGCCTCACCGGCGGCGCGCTTGCCCTGCTCCTGCGGCGACAGTGTGTCGGTCACTTGTTCAGCCCGCCCATGCACAGGTATTTGACCTCGAGATAATCCTCGATGCCGTAATGCGACCCCTCGCGGCCCAGGCCGCTCTCCTTCACCCCGCCGAAGGGGGCGACGGCGGTCGAGATCAGTCCTTCATTGATGCCGACGATGCCGTATTCCAGCGCCTCGCCGACCCGCCAGATCCGGCCGATGTCGCGGCTGTAGAAATAGGAGGCCAGGCCGAATTCGGTGTCGTTGGCCATCCGGATCGCCTCCTCCTCGGTCTTGAACCGGAACAGCGGCGCCAGCGGCCCGAAGGTCTCCTCCTTGGCCACCTTCATCTCCGGCGTCACGTCGGTCAGGATCGTCGGCTGGAAGAAGGTGCCGCCGAGGCTGTGGCGCTTGCCGCCGAGGGCAACATGGGCGCCCTTCTCCACCGCATCGGCGATGTGCTCCTCGACCTTCTCGACCGCCTTCATATTGATCAGCGGGCCCTGCTGGGCGCCATCGGTCATGCCGTCGGCGACCTTCAGCTTGCCGACCGCCTCGGCCAGCTTGGCGGCGAAGGCGTCATAGACCCCGTCCTGCACCAAGAGGCGATTGGCGCAGACGCAGGTCTGGCCGGTGTTGCGGTATTTCGAGGCGATCGCCCCCTGCACCGCGGCGTCGAGATCGGCGTCGTCGAAGACGATGAAGGGTGCGTTGCCACCGAGCTCCATCGACACCTTCTTCACGGTCGAGGCCGACTGCTGGATCAGAAGCTTGCCGATCTCGGTCGATCCGGTGAAGGTCACTTTCCGCACGATCGGGCTCGACGTCATCTCGCCGCCGATCTCGCTGGCGCTGCCGGTGATGACCGAGAACACGCCGGCCGGGATGCCGGCGCGCTCGGCCAGCTCAGCCAGGGCCAGGGCCGAATACGGCGTCTCGCTGGCCGGCTTGACCACCATGGTGCAGCCGGCGGCCAGCGCCGCGCCGGCCTTGCGGGTGATCATCGCCGCCGGGAAGTTCCAGGGCGTAATCGCAGCGCAGACGCCGATCGGCTGCTTGATCACGACGATGCGGCGGTCGCCGGCGGGGGCCGGGATGGTGTCGCCGTAGATCCGCTTGCCCTCCTCGGCGAACCACTCCACGAAACTGGCGGCATAGGCGATCTCGCCGCGGCTCTCGGCCAGCGGCTTGCCCTGCTCCGCCGTCATCAGCTTCGCCAGGTCCTCCTGATTCGCCAGCATCAGGTCGAACCAGCGCCGCAGGATGGTGAACCGCTCCTGCGCCGTCTTGGCGCGCCAGGCCGGCCAGGCCTTGTCGGCGGCGGCGATGGCGCGGCGGGTCTCGGCCGTGCCGGCCCGCGGCACGCTGCCCAGCCTGGCGCCGCCGGCCGGGTTGGTGACCTCGATCACCCGCCCGTCATCGGCATCCGCCCAGCGGCCATCGATGTAGCATTGCTGGCGGAAAAGCTTCGAGTCGGTGAGTTGCATCGGTTCCGGTTCCCTCTTCTCGGCATATCCGGCCATCTGACCTCGGAAGGAGGTTGTAGCGCGGTCGGCGGAGGGCTTCCAGGGCACGCGATAGCCCGCTATGCGTCGGACGCGGGGCTCGCCGCTTCGCTGCAAGGTCCGAAACCGGAACATCCGCCACTTTTGTCGGACAATGAAGGTGTTAGCAGCCGCTTCGCTTCCCTGCCCTTAAATAGTCTTATCAATCAATTGAACCTTTCAACTTTCCAGCATCGTGTCAACGGCCGGACGAATAGGCAACCGAAACGACCTATGCACTACATAAAAGTCGAATAATTTTTTTACGCCCGCCTGCAATACATGGATCCCCATCGCTTCTGTACTGGTGTTCCAAAGCGGGCAGGAATCTGGCGGAAAGGTGTCATTTTCGCTTGGCAGGGAATATTTCAGAATGTTACTAACCGATCTTGCCGGCGAGGGGGCGGTGACTGGGGTCACCGGACGAGCCGGACGGAAAGGCGCTGCATCCGTTTGGAGCGCCAAGGGAGCGAGTGCAGTCCGGTTGAAACAGCGCAGGGGGGACGGGCCAGTGATGACCCGCGACACTGACTATGACCTCAGAATCAGAACGCAAACTCGGGCCAAGCGCCCACTCAGTGTCCTCACTGCAAGTCTGTTAACGCTGGTCTGCAGCGTCGCTCTTCTCAGCGAAACTGCACATGCCGCATCGCGCAGCACCCGCGATCTGAATGCCGCGGCTGCCGCAGCTGCCGGCCAGCCCAGCGATCAGGTCGAAGGCGCGGTCCGCAACGCCACAGCCGCCAGCCAGGCGGCGACGGATCAGACGGCCAGCCCGGCGCCGAGCACCGAGCGGAAAACGGCCGCCGCCCCGGCGCCCCGGGCTCGCCCCCAGACCTCCGCTGCGATCGATGCGCCGATTCCGCGCACCCAGCTGACCGCCCGCAACGTCACCGAGCAGCGGCAGATCCAGCGCGTCTCGACGCTCAAGGCCCAGCATCGCCGCTGGTCCTGCGTCCCCTTCGCCCGCGAGCTGACCGGCTTCCAGATCTCCGGCGACGCCTGGCGCTGGTGGGACGCCGCCGCCGGCCGCTACAACCGCGGCCGCATGCCGGTCGCCGGCTCGGTGATCGTGCTGAAGCGTTATGGCTCGATGCGGCGCGGCCATGTCGCGGTGGTGCGCCGGGTGGTCAGCTCCCGCGAGATCATCGTCGACCAGGCCAACTGGGCGCCGCGCGGCCGTGTGAACGAGCCGGCCCGGGTGATCGACGTGTCGGCCAAGAACGATTGGAGCCAGACCCGCTTCTGGCATCAGCCGACCGGCCAGATGGGCACCTCGGTCTATCCGACCTACGGCTTCATCTACGCGCCGAACACCCAGGTCGCCGAACGCGCCGACTGACCGGACGCTTCCAGCTCCCGGTCCAGCGAGGCCCGCCGCAATTGCCGGCGGGCCTTTGTCTTTTGTGGGCTGGCACGCAGAAGCGATTTCCTTCCACACAAACAGATCGCAGCCCTTCACCAATCTACTCAGACAGAACCGAATTATTAAATTCTCTCCACAATACTTTAACTTCGGCGAAACCTCACACCGATAAGCAAACAACGCGCCGAAAATCTATACGAAACTGTAAATACCGGAACCTCGGCAGAGACATTATTTCTAATGGCGACGCATGCCCGGCCGCCATCGGCCGGGACTGAGACCAAGCGTTCCCATTGAGCAGCGACGACATCGTGAGCACCGAGGCGGTCCAATCCGTTACCGAGTCCCCGACCGCGCTGGGGACGCAACGTCCCGGCCCGGCGTCGGCCGGAGCGGTCCTCCCGGCCACCCTTGATATCCATTCCCTCTGGGTCCCTGCCTTCCTCGGCGCCGGCTTCCTGGCCTGGACGCTGCTGCCGGCCTGGCTGGCCGGCAACCTGCACCCGGACACGCTCGAAGGGCTCTACTGGGGGCAGCACTGGCTCTGGGGCTACCACAAGCACCCGCCGCTGGCGGCCTGGTCCTCCGAGCTTGTGCACACCATGTTCGGCAGCGCCAGCTGGGCCTATTACGCGCTGAGCCAGGGCTTCATCGCCGCCGCCTTCGCCGGCATCTGGCTGCTGACGCGCGACATCGCCGGGCGCCGGGCCGCGCTGGTCGCGGTGGTGCTGCTGGCCCTGACCCACTACACCACCTATGCCGCGCCGCGCTTCAACCCGAACACCGTGCAGTTCGCCTTCTGGGCCTGGACCATGGCGCTGTTCTGGCGCGCCGTCACCCGCGACCGCGCGGCCTGGTGGGTCCTGACCGGCCTCACCGCCGGGCTGGGCCTGCTGGCGAAATATTCGATCGGCGTGCTGCTGGCCACGCTGCTGGCCTATCTGCTGCTGTCACCCGCCGGCCGACGGCACTTCGCCCGGCCCGGCCTCTATCTCGGGCTGGCGGCCTGCCTGCTGGTGATCGCGCCGCATCTGCTGTGGCTGGCGCACAACGACTTCACCACGCTGAGCTATCTGGCCGAGCGCAGCGACGGCACCCTGACCGGCCCGGCAGGGCATCTGATCGGTCCCCTCGCCTTCCTCGGCGACCAGGCCTTCGCCATCGCGCCGATGCTGCTGGCGGCGGCGATCGGGCTCAGCCCGCTGGGGCGGACGCGAATCGCCGCCCTCCTCCACCTCGCCCGGCAGCGGCTCCGCTCCCCGGCGGGGCTGTATCTCGCCTTCGTCTACCTGGTCCCGATCGGCGTCCTCGCCCTGGCCTCCGCCGCCACCGGCATCCGGATCCGGACGATGTGGGGCATGAGCTTCGTGCTGGCAGCGCCGCCGCTCCTGGCGCTGCTCCTGCCGGCGCTCGCAACCTCCGGACTGTCGCGCTTCCGCACCGCCGCCTTCGCCCTGGCGCCGGCCTTCATGATCGGCTTCGCCGTGCTGATGCTGGTCAAGCCCGGCCTGACCGGCAAGCCGAATATCATGAATCTCGACGGCCCGGCGCTGTCCGCGGCGGCCGAGTCGCTGTGGCGGGCCAGCCAGCCCGGCGCGCCGGAGACCGTGATCGGCACCATTGCGGAAGCCGGGACGATCTCCCTCTACGGTTCTTCGCGACCGCAGGTGTTCGAGGATGCGGACCCGGCGCTGTCGCCTTGGGTCGACCAGGACAGCGTCGTCCGCAGCGGCGCCGTCTACGCCTCCCGGCGCGTACCCGTGCCGGGCCGCCCGATCGCCGGCCTCTGCCCGCAAGACGTCACCGCCTATGCCTGGCCGGCGCGGACGGCGCTCGGCACGCCGCTCGCAAGCCGCACCGTCTGGCTCGCCGTGCTTCCCGGCCGGGCCACCCCGGCCGCCACCTGCCCCGGCTCATGAGGGCCATGATGAACCACACCCTCCGCACCACCCCGCGCCGTCTGTCGATTGTCGTGCCGCTGTACAACGAGGCGGATTCGGTGGCGGCGCTGCACCGGCAGCTCGAGGCCCTGGCCGCCCGGCTCGACCAGGCGCACGGCCTGGCGGTCGAGGCGATCTATGTCGACGACGGCAGCCGCGACGACAGCGCCGGAGTCATCGCCGCCCTGCCGGACGGCCTCGTTCGGGTCGAGCTGATCCGCCTCAGCCGCAATTTCGGCAAGGAGGCGGCGCTGACCGCCGGCCTCGACGCCGCCATGGGCGACGCGGTGGTGTTCATGGATTCGGACGGCCAGCACCCGCCGGAGCTGATCGACACCTTCGTCCGCCACTGGCTGGTCGATGGCGACGACATCGTCTACGCGGTGCGCCGGCGGCGAGAGGCGGGGCCGGTCTACCGCCTGCTGGTCAAGTCCTTCTACGGGCTGATGAATGCCGGCAACACCTTCCGCATCACGCCGGACGCGGCCGATTTCCGACTGCTGTCGGCACGGGCGGCAGAGGCGCTGCGCGGCATGCGCGAGCGCGGCCGGTTCTTCAAAGGCCTGTCGGTCTGGGTCGGCTTCCAGCAGCGCCGGATCGACTACCAGCCGGCGGAGCGGATCGGCGGCGTCACGAAATGGTCGTTCTGGAAGCTGCTGCTGCTGTCGCTCAACGGCGTCACCTCGTTCAGCCGCATGCCGCTCCGGATCTCGACGCTGCTCGGCTTCGCCATGGCCTTCACCGCCTTCGCCTACGGGCTGTGGATCACCATCGTCTGTCTGGCCGAAGGCGTGGCCCTGCCCGGGGTGCCCGGCGTGATCGCCATCCTGGTGCTGATCGGCGGCGTGCTGCTGATCAATCTCGGCATCCTCGGCGAGTATCTCGGCCAGATCCTCGACGAGGTGAAGGACCGCCCCCTCTATGTCGTCGCCGAGCACATGCGGCGCGACCGTGTGGAAGAGATGAGCCATGTCCTCGAAGCGTATCACGCTGGTCGCCGATGATTACGGCCTCGCCCCCGGCGTCTCGCTGGCGATCCGCCAGCTGCTGGCCGAAGGCCGCCTGTCCGGCACCAGCTGCCTGACCGTCGGGGCGTTCTGGCCCGAGGCGGCCAGGCTGCTGCGCGACCTGCCCGCCACCGCCGGGCCGGCCGAGATCGGCCTGCATCTCTGCCTCACCGGCCCCTTCGCCCCGCTGTCGCCGCAGCTGCGCATCGATTCCGGCTGGCGCCGCTTCCCCAGCCTCGCCGCCCTGATCCGGCTCAGCCTCGCGCGACGGCTGCCGCCGGGCGCCTTGTCGGCCGAGATCGAGGCGCAGCATGCCGCTTTCGTTGCCGCCTTCGGCCGGGACCCGGACTTCATCGACGGGCATCAGCACGTCCATCTGCTGCCGGGTGTCGCGGAAACCCTGGCGCTGACGCTGCGTTCGGCCGGCATCCGCCCGCGCTGGATCCGGCGTTGCGGCGACCGGCCACGGCGGATCCTGCGCCGCCCCTTCGCCGTGAAATCCATCGCCCTGCAAGCGCTGAGCCTGCGGTCGGATGCGGTGCTTGCCGAGGTGGCCGGGCGGCGGAACGACAGCTTCTGCGGCGTCTACGATTTCGTCGACCGCGGCTATGGTGTGCTGTTCGAACGCTGGCTCGAGACCACGCCGGACCGGGCGGTGATCATGTGCCATCCCGGCTTGGTCGACGCCCGGCTCGCCGCGCTCGACCCGGTCACCGGCATGCGCGCGGTGGAATTCCGCTATTTCGCCGGGCCGGATTTCCCGGCGGCGCTGCGGCGGTACGGCGCGACGCTGGCGCCCTTCGGCGCGCCGGCGGCGGCCAATCGCCCCGTCTCCGCCGTGGAGGCTCCCATTCGCCACGGAATCGGCTAGACTCTCCGATCTGGTTCCGCAGATCCGCGAATGGTCATGCCGTCCTTCGACATCGTCTCCAAGACCGACCTCACCGAAGTCGACAACGCCATCGGCGGCGTCACCCGCGAGGTGGCGCAGCGCTTCGACTTCAAGGGGTCGAAATGCACCATTGAACGCAGCGAGAACTCGCTGACGATCCTGGCCGACGATGACCTGAAGCTGAAGCAGATGCACGAGCTGCTGCGCGGCTATTTCGCCCGGCGCAAGCTCGATGCCGGCGCGCTCGACTTCAAGACGGTGGAGAAGGCCTCCGGCAACATGGTCCGGCAGGAGGTGGTGGTGAAGCAGGGCATCGACCGCGACCTGGCCAAGACCATCATCAAGGCGATCAAGGACAGCAAGCAGAAGGTGCAGGCCGCGATCCAGGGCGACGAGCTGCGCGTCACCGGCAAGAAGATCGACGACCTGCAGGCCACCATCGCCGTGGTCCGCGGCCTGAAGATCGAGCAGCCGCTGCAGTATCTGAACTTTCGCGACTGACGTCGCCGGCAGACGCAACCGGACGGGCCGTGAAGCGTTGTCATCGGCAGCACAGCAGCCCGTTTTGGCCTGCAAGGAATATCCGATGAACCGCCGATCCTGCCTCGCCGTCCTGACCGCCGCTGTGGCCCTCGCCGCCTGCGGCCCGACCGGAGAGACCGCCGCGCCGACGCCCGCGCCGGTCGCCAGCGCCGAGGTCACCGGCACCGCGACCTATCGCGAGCGCATCGCCCTGCCGGCCGATGCGGAGCTGATCGTGCAGCTGCTCGACGTCTCGCTGGCGGATGCGCCGCCGACGGTGGTGGCCGAACAGCGCATCGCCCCGGTCCGCGTGCCGGTCGCCTTCACCCTGACCTACGACCCGGCGCAGATCGACCAGCGCCACAGCTACGCCGTCTCGGCCCGGGTCGAGCGCGGCGGCAAGCAACTGTTCGTCACCGACACACGCCACCCGGTGCTGACCCAGGGCGGCGGCAGCACCGTCGACATCGTCATGACCCGGGTCCGGTCGCCCTGAGGCGGTCGCGCCACAGCGCGTAGAGGTCGAGCCCGTCCAGCCGCACCGGCAGGTGGCGAATGATCATGGCCTGCTCGGCCGGCGGCCTGGCCAGTTCGGCATAGACCCCGGCGGTGGACAGGCCGTAGGGCGCGCCCTCGTCGTTGGAATGGGCATAGTACACCGCGGTGACGCCCGTCAGGGTCATCGCCGCGAGGCACATCGGGCAGGGATGGCCGCTGGCATAGACGGTGCATCCGTCGAGCCGCAGCGCGCCGAGCGCCTGGGCAGCCGCCCGGATCGCCTGCAGCTCGGCATGCGCCGTCGGGTCGCCGGTGGCGCCCATCTGGTTGACGCCGGTGGCGATCACCGCGCCGTCGCGCACCAGCACCGCCCCGAAGGGCCGGCCGTCCTCCTCCTCGACATTGCGCCGCGCCAGCTCGATCGCCTGGGCGAGGAAGCGTTCATGCGTGGTCAACCGATCCTCCACCAAGAAGCCTGGACTTCTGCGCCAGGTCGCCGCCGCGCCAGAGATACAGCGCCAGCAGCGGCTGCTCGCCCGTGCGCATCGCATGGGCCACGCCGGACGGGTGGTGGATCAGCTCGCCGGGCCGGCGTCGTCGCCACCCCTCCCCGCCGCGCAGCCAGTCGGCGGTGCCGGCCAGCGGCACATAGATCTCCTCGGCCGCATGGCTGTGCGGCGGATACTCGATCTCCGGCCCCAGCAGCAGGACGCCGCAGGCCAGCCGGCTGCTGGCGATCGGGCCGCGCAGGCCGATCAGCTCGCTCCAGCCGTAGCGTTCCAGGAAGCGTTCGCCCAGATCGCCCGCCGCATAGGTCTGGCCCCAGGCGAGAGCGGCGGCCCCACCGACGACGCCTTCGACCAGCGCACGGGTGTCCGCGATGGCGAGCGGCGGCAACCGGTCAAGCCAGCGCAACACCGGCAGGGCTGCGGATTCGACCGTCCGCCGCGCGGCATCGGGCGCGGGCCAACCGTCCAGGAACGAGGCCAGCTCCGGCTGGTCGAACCCGGCCAGCAGCGCCCGCGCCGCCGCGGCCAGCCGGCCCGCGTCCGTCACGACAGCCCCCTGCGGGTCTCGGCGACACGCTCCAGGATCGCATCGACGGTCTCGCCGACCGTCATCCCCGAGCTGTCGAGCCACAGCCCGAAGCGCGGCGTATCGGCGCGCAGGCCGCGGTCCAGATCGGCGGGCGTCCAGGCGCCATATCCTGTCTTGGCGCGCCCTGCCTCGCGCGCGGCCACGGCCTCGGGCGACGGGCACAGCACGACGACGCCGAAGGACCGGCCGCGCAGCAGCCCGGCGACCCGCGCCAGGGTCGGCCCCAGGATCACGTCCTGCCAGATCACGGTGAAGCCGGCCTCGGCGTAGCGGCCGGCTACCATCGCCGCCAGCTCGTGGCGGAGGTCGAGCTGGCGCATCGCCTCGGCCGGCAGGTCGGGCGTCACCTCGACCCGGCCGGAGACGATCATGCGACGGAACAGGTCGCCGCGCAGATGCACCGCCCGCGGCAGCCTTTCGGCCAGCGCCTGGGCCACGGTCGACTTGCCCGCCGCCATGATCCCGGTGACGACGAAGATGTCGGGCAGATCGGCTTCGGTCGGCACGGTGGGCAAAGCTCCTCGTTCGTTGCCTGTGGTAGACAGGCCATAGCGCGACGGCGATCACCGCGATGTCAACACTCCGCCGTCGGCAATGTTCGAGTGCGCCTGATGAAGCACATCGCCTGCGCCATCCTGCTGCGCGACGGTCACATCCTGCTGGGCCGCCGGACACCGCAGCGCCGGTTCTATCCGGATTGCTGGGATGTGCTTGGCGGCCATGTGGAGGCCGGGGAAACGCCGGAACAGGCGCTGGTCCGGGAAGTGCAGGAGGAAGTCGCGGTCACGCCCGTCCGCCACCGTCTGGTCGCGACGCTGCCGGATCCTGATCCGTCCCGGAACGGCGAGGCCCGATACCACGTCTTCGTCGTCACCGGCTGGACCGGCGGCGAGCCGCGGATGCTGGGCGACGAGCACAGCGAGATCCGCTGGGTTCCGATCGACGAGGCCGCTCGGCTGCCCGACCTTGCGATCGAGGCCTATCACGACCTGTTCCGATCGCTGGTATAGCCGCCACCGGACCGACAGGAGCACCCTACGGATAGGTCAGGGTCTCGGCTGCCGTCCCGAGCACGCCCGGCGCCCCCACCGGCCCCGTCTGGCAGACCGGGCTGGTTCCGCCGGCGCCGCCGCCGCCGAAATTGCCCGAGTTGCCGACATAGTAGACGGGCCCGGTTCCGCCGATCTTAGCGCCGCCGACCAACGCCACCGCCGCAGACGGGCCGCCATTGCCACCGGCACCACCGCCGCCGCCGCCGCCGATCCCGCCGTCGCCGCCGTCGCCGCCCTTGCCGCCGTGATAGCCATAGCCGCTGGTCCCGGAACCGCCGGCATGGGCCCCGGCCGCGCCGCCGTTGCCCCCGGTGCCGCCGCCGCCGCCATCGCCGCCGCGGCCGGCGACCACGCGGGTCTGGTTGAGGGTCAGCACCGATCCTGCCGCGGCGACGATCCCGAAGGAGGCGCCGCCTTGTTGCCCGCCCGGCGCCGGCTGGCCGCCGCAGCCGCCGGCACCGCCGCCGCCCCCGGCGGACCCGCTGTAGCGGAACCGGACGAGGAAGCAGACGCCGCAATAGGCTCCGCCCGCTCCGCCGCCGCCACCGCCGCCGGCGTTTCCACCGGCCGATCCGGTTCCGCCCGTGCCCGGCCCCCAGACCGTGCCGTTGAAGGCGCCGACGAGGTTCGTCGACGCGGTGCCGCCGGTGCCGCAGCCGCCATTCTGCCCGCCGGCGGCACCACCGCCATCATTCGGGGTCATGGGCGGGCAGAACGTGCCGAAGGGAGTCCCCGGGCCGCCGCCCGTGGCCCAGTTCGACCCGCTGCCGGGCGACCCGGAACCGCCGGAGCAACCCGTGTCGCCGCAGGTCCACACGCATTCGGAGTAGGATCCGACGTCGTCCATTCCGTTGGCGCCGCCGCCGCCATTCGAGCCGGGGCAGCTCTGGTTGGTGCCGGCGGTCTGGACCGACGCCGCGCCACCCTGGGCCCCCGCGGCGATCGGGGCGCCGGTCCCTCCCGTTCCGCCCTTGCCCCCGACCACCATGCTGTTGGTCAGGGTGACGTTCGGCGCCTGCGCGATCTGCACAGTCACCGAGGGCGAGCTGTTGGTCCCCGCCGCGGCGGAACCGAGGATCTTGAAGTTCTCCAGCACCACCGGGATCGCGCCGGCGACGCTCACCGCCGGCGCCCCGCCGGGCGGTGCCGAGATCTGCGAGCTCAGCCCGGCCTCGGCTTGCGCGGCGGCGACGCAGCCGCCATACAGCCGCGCCCCGGCCGGCGTGGTCTGGCCGTTGAACGCCAGGGTCGCGGGCAGATCATAGGCGCCAAACATCGCCAGCACGTCGCAGCCGGCCGGGGTGCAGCGCGACAACGCCTGGGCGAAGGTCTTGCACGCCGCCGCCGGGCTTGCGCCGCAGCTGGCGCCGTCGGTCCCCTGGGGCGAGACGAAGACCGGATTGGTCACGCCCGAGAGGTCGGAGGCGCCGCAGGTGACCCCGGCAGGGCCTGGCGTCAGGGCGTCCGGCCTGGGCTCGTTCCAGATCACGCCCGACAGGTCCGCCGCCGCCTCCAGGCCGGCGCGACGGTCCAGGCGCGCCCCCCGGAACGACGTCGGACGCCCGTTCCTCGTGCCGAGCGCCGGGGCCGGCCCCAGCACGGCGCCGGTCAGGTCGGCTTCGCTGAAGTCGGCGCCTTCCAGCCCGGCGAAAGGCAGGTGCGCGCCGGTCAGCACGGCCTTACGCAGGTTGGCCCCCGTAAGGTTCGCATGCGACAGGTCGGCCGGCCCTTTGGCCGTCGGGGCCAGATGCGCCCCCGACAGATCCGCACCCGAGAGATCGGCGCCCGCCAGCACGGCCCCGTCGAGCCTGGCGCCGGCGAGATTGGCCCCCTGCAGGTCGCTGCCGGTCAGGTTGGCGCCGGTCAGGTCCAGCCCCGCAAGGTTCCGGCCCCGCAGGTCGCAATAGGGGCAGGATATCGGGCCGGAGGCGCCCATGATCGCTATGGCAGCGGGCGCCGATTGCGCCCCGGAAGGCACCGGCGCGGGCGTCATCTGCGCCGGGCTCCCGGACGACACGAACAGCAGCGCCAAGCTGGCTGCGAGGGCGTGGCTGGCTCTCACGAACGCCTCCGTGAACGATGCACTGTCGACCGCTCAGTGGCCGGGTGTCGGCGGCAGCCACATGCTGACCGATGGAGCCGTCCGGCCGGCGGGTCCTGTCGTCCCGCTCATCGGACCGGCCGGCTGCCCGTTCGCGTCCGTCACCATGGCGAAGTTCAGCGTGTAGGCGGAATGCCACATGTCGACCGCCAACCTGGCCGCCGCGATCGCGTTGGTGGTGACCAACGGATTGCTCTTGGGCGGCGCCAGCCCATAGGTGTAGATCGCCATGTTGTAGTCCGCCGGGCTGGCTCCGGACCCGGTGTAGTAAAGCACGTAGATGTAAGTCATCTTGTCGTCGCCGACGACGGACATGTCGAGGTAGTAGTTGTCGGTCGCGTTCGCCAGATACAGCCACGGGCTGGGATTGCCACTGCCGTCGAAGAAGCGGTTGACGGGGTTCATCTGCAGGTCATAGGCGGACAGGCGGGCGATCACCGTGGCCGTGGTGCCGGTCGACGACTTGGTGTCCTCCAGCACGATGATGGTGCCGTCATAGGCACAGGCCACCGCCACCGGAAAGAACATCAGTCCCGGCCGGGTCTTGTCGAGGGCCGGGCCGGAGCCGATGGCACCGAGCGGAACGTCGGTGTCGGCCAGCCCGCCCCGCTTGTCCAGCGTCACGATCTGCAGCTTCTGATAGGTTGCGCTGACACCGATCACGAGGCCGGACGGGTGCAGGCAGACCGAATCCGGGAAATAGGCGAAGCGGCCGAAGCTGTTCTGGCCGGTGCCCATGTTGAACGGCGTCGAATCGCCCAGGGTGACCTGCCGCAGATGATACCCGCCGCCCTGGTCATAGGACAGCAGGGCCGAGCGCGGGTCGACATAGTAGTTGCCTAGCGTCGCATCATCGGGATCCGGGATCGGCAGGCCGGTCTTCGGGTCGATCGCCCAGTTGCCGTCCGGCAGCTGCTTGAACTTCGGCGGATACGGGTCGTAGATCAGCCGGGACTGGCCGGTGAAGCCGCAGCTGGGGAACTTGACCACGGCCGTCGACGTGCCGGGAATGCCGAAGCTCATGAAGGCATAGAGCTGCCCCGTGCTGCCGGTGACGCAATCCGCGATGCCCATCCCGGCCGCCTGCCAGGACGAGCCGAGCTGGCCCGTGCGCTGGCTGAGCGCCAGCCCGGTCCAGTTCCCCAGCGCATTGCCGGTGGGGCTGGCATTCCGGCTGGCGATCGTGGCGACCGGCGCCTTCGCCGTGTCGGTCCAGCCATACACCTCGTTGTTGAACGTCAGGATCCGGGCGTGGGAGTAGATCGACTTCTCGTCCAGCGGCCGCGGGTACTCGATCAGGTACATCGTCACCGCGCTGGTGTGCGGCGCGTCGTTGGGCACGAGGCCGGTCGTCGCCTTGCCGGCCAGCCAGGTGCCGGCGAAGTAGTCGGCTTCGAACTTGACCTCGCCTCCGAGCGTGTTGTTGGCGAAGCTGGCGGTGAAGCTGGTATCGGTCGATCCCTCGGGGATCGCGATCGTCTGCTGCACCGTCGGGCGGGCCTGGTCCTGGTAGATCATCTTGACCACCAGGCTTCGCGCCTCGCCCGGCTGTCCGGCCGGGAAGGCCTTCGAGCGCGGGTCGGGATGGACCGTGACGGCGGTGGTGATCGTCGTCGCGACCCTGTTCTCGATGTTCCAGTCGGAGGTCGCGACCTCGACGATGGTCTGGGCCATCTGGGCGATGCCGGTGGCGATGTTGATCGACAGCATGATCCAGCCGGCGAAGGGGATCTGCTCCGCGACCTCCTCGGCCGCCAACGTGCCCTCGACCCACACCAGCGCCTTGGTCACCGCCTTGTCGAACAGGAACTTCACCGCCGTGGTGAAGCTGCTCCAGTTCATGTGCTGCTGCGATACGGAGGAGCCGATCAGATAGCCGCTGAAACCGGTGGCCACCAGGGCGATGAGGCCCTTGTTCCCGGCCAGCTCCTGGATGATGTCGTAGAGCGGCTTGTAGCTCTGGGCCGCCGCGCCGAACCCGAGCATGAAGGCGGGAACGCCGAGATTGAAGACGCCGGTCAGGGTGCCGCCCAGGGCGGGCGTCAACGGCCACGGATTGGCGCCGGTGCCGAGGCCCGAGCCGTACACGCTGGCGCTGACGGCGTTGGCGGGGAACGTCACCTGCACCGAAAGCTCCCCGTCGGGCGGGATCGGGATGGCGAAGACATTGTTCTTCGGCGACAGCATGCCGAGGAACCGGATGTCGTCATATTGCAGCCCGACGCCGGCGACGACGTCGTGGATGATCCCGGCGTCGTCAGGCTTCCAGTCCGGAACCTTGATCGGATTCCCGTCGGCGTCATAGAACCGGATATAGGCGCCGAGGTAGCGGATGTAGGAATTCGCCAGGCTGATCGAAATCTGCCGCTTGCCCGCATCGAGCACCTTGACCACGGTCGTCAGCCCGCTGACCGCGCCGGTATTGGCGATCGCGACATTCCAGTTGTCGCCTTCCCCGGCCGCCAGCATGTGCGGGGCGGGCGGCGCCGACGGCTCGACGCTCGCACCCGGCGTGACGAACCATTTCTTGTCGCGGAAGGTGGCGTCGTTCTGCATCCTGACCAGCAGCGGCGACAATGCGGGCAGCGCCGCCGTCTGGGTCTCCTGGCTGACCTGCTGGGTGTAGTAGGTCTTGCCGTCGAACACGCCCTTGAAATGCGGATCCGGGTTGTTGGTCTGGAACGGAACCAGCTTGGCCCAGCCACCCTTCTCGGTCGGCGGGCCCATCGCCCGCATCTGCAGGGCCAGCTTGTTGATGGCGGCGGCGATGACCTTGTCGCCGACCATGTAGGTGTCGACGATGGTATGCGTCAGGTCCTTGTCCTTGTTGATCAGGTCCGGGTGGTGGAACAGGAAGTTCTGCGCTGTCGAGGTGTAGTCGATCGGATGGGCATGGAAGACGTCGTCTTCCGCCATCGCCGCCAGCTGATGATCGGCGGGCGGGATGTACAGGCCGGAGAGGCCGATGCCGGTGTCGCATGCGGGGTTGCTGAAGGTCCGCTGCGTATGGCGCAGATGCACGCGGACCACCGAATGGACCGGCATCGCCACCGGGGTGCCGGTGTAATGCGTCAAGGTGCTGTTCTGGCGGCCGGACTTCAGATGCGGCGCCGCGGCATGGGCCGCCGCCAGCGACTCCGGCGTGTGCGGCACCAGCGGGATGCGCTGGCCCGCCACGGAGACCCAGTAGTCCTCGCCCGGATGCGCGTCCGACAGATCTGCATGGAACAGGGTATTGAGCGTTCTGCCGCTGGGCTGAGACATGGTCGCCTCCGTTTGCTTGTTCATTCGATTGAAGATTTGGCCCGTCGGCGGCCTCAGCCGGGAGGACAGGTCGGATTGGTCAGCGGCGTCCATTGGCCGTTCACGGCGTCATAGGCCGAGCACTGGCTCGTCGAGGCCGCCGGATACTTCGTGCCGTTGTAGACACCGAGATCGCCGCAGTGGAATTTCGGATTGCAGGCCAGGAACAAGGCCTGCAGCGCGCCGGCATCGTTCGCCGGGCCGTAGGCGATCGCCGTGATCGGGCCGATCGTCGACAGATTGTTATGCGAGAGATCGAGATAGGAGAGGCTGGCCAGCTGTCCGAGATCCTGGCTGTACTGGTCCAGCACATCGGTCAGAAGATTGTAGGACAGGTCCGCATAGGCGAGCGCCGTCTGGATCGGCAGATCGAACGAGGCCAGCTGATTGTGCGACGCGTCCAGGATCACCAGGTAGGTGTTCGCGTTGAGCGCGATCGATGCGAGCTTGTTGTTGGAGACGCTCAGCGAGACCAGGGCCGGATGCCCGGTCACGTCGAGCGTCGTCAGCGCGTTGTTGTCGAGCGACAGGGTCCGCAGCTGAGACTTCGCCGGCTGGCCGCCGGCCGTGAAGGACAGCGTGAAGATCGGCAGCGCGTTGGACGACAGGTCCAGCTTGGTCAGCGAGATGAAGGTCTCCAGCCCGGTGAGATCGACGATGCCCCGTCCGGGGCAGTTCACCTGCATGATCTGCTGCGCCGTCGCCAGCAGCACCTCGGTCTGGCCCGGCAGGGTCGCGAGGATGCAGGACTTCAGGTTCGGGTCCTTGAACACGACGATCTGGCCCGGCTGGCCGCCGCAGTTCGGGCGCGACCACATCTGCTGGGGCAGGCCGTTCACGTTGCAGCTGCTGGTCTGCCAGTTCGCCGACAGCTGCCATTGTGGGCCGGTGCATTCCGCCGTCGCGCCGTTCGGGCAGGTGGCGATCGCGTTCAGCACCGGGAACGTGACCGGGCCGTAGGGTTGCTGGGTTGCGTCGACGATCCCGCACCAGGCAGCGCTGGTGTTGGTGGCCGGGCAGCAGTCGCGCTCGGCCGGCATCACCGCATTGGAGAAATTGGTGGCCGAGATCGTGGCCGAGGTGAAATCCGCGCCGCCGAGCTGGGCGCAGGAGAAGTTCGCGCCGAATCCAGGCCCCGACCCCGGCGCCTGGATCACCGCGTTGCGGAACTTGCTGGCCTGGAGCCTGGCCCCGCTGAAGTTCACGGATTGCAGGGTCGAGGACTGGAACTTCGCGCCGGACAGGGTGGCGTTGACGAAGGATGTGCCGAACAGTGTCGTCGCGTCGAACACCGCCCCCGTCAGGTTGCTGCCCGAGAAGTCGACGTTGGAGAGCTGGGCGTTGCTGAAGTTCACGCCCTGGAACGAGGCGAACTGGACGATCGCCGGCCCGGTATGGGCCGAATCCGATTGCAGGGCGGCCTGGACCAGGCTGGCATTGTCGAACACCGAGCCGGTGAGGTTGGCGCTGACCAGGATCGCGTGGTCCATGGTCGCCGCGGTGAAATCGGCGTTCTTGAGGGCCGCGAGGGTGAAGTCCGCCGCCTTGCTCTGGTCGGTCGAAGCCGGGGCATCCGGACAGGGCGTGTTGTCCGGCTTGATCTTGCCCTTCGCAGTGCCGTAGCCCTGGGCGCAGACCAGAGACAGCGATTGCGCCTGGGCGTTGTAGAACTTGGCGCCGTTGATCGCGGTATTGTCCAGCACGGCCTTGGTCAGCGTGGCGCGGGAGAAGTCGACATCGGTCAGGTTCGCGCCGGTCATGTCGATGCCGGTGAAATTGGTCTGGGCCAGGATCGCGCCCGTGATGTTCTTGCCTTTCAGGCTGAACGTGGCCGGCGACAGGTTCTGGAAATTGGCCGCCGTGAAGTCGCTCTTGCTCCAGTTGCTATTTCCGCCGGGATCGTTGGAGATCATGTGGACATCCAGGGTCGCGCCATTGAATTTGGTGCGGCACGACGGATCCGCGACGATGTTCTGGACGGGGCCGAAGGTGGCGTTGATCAGCGACGTGCCCGAGAAGTCGGCACATGTGATCACGCCGAACGAGAAATCGGTCTGATCGAGAGTGGCGTTCACGAAGCAGGTGTTCTTCAGCGTCGCGTTGGTGAAGTCGACCGGTCCTTTGGCCGGGCCAAGATTCGCGTCCTGGAACTTTGCGGATGTCAGATCCTGGCCGGTGAAGATCGCGCCGCTCAGCTGCGCCTTGCTGAAATCGGCCCCGACCAGCGAGCCTGCGGGATCGGCGCTGAAATTGTGATTGGTCAGGTCCTGCCCGGCAAAGCTCTTGCCGGTGCCGGTTCCGGCCGAGCAGGTCGCTGCGGCAGAAACAGAGTCCCCCACAGCCGGTCGGCAAACAATGGCCAACACAACAACCGAGAGAGTAAAAATCGATGCGCCCAAGCTTAAGGATCGATTCAATAACATTATATGTCCTTGATGAAATGACAGGACACGGCAGATTCGAAATCAGGAATATATTCTTTTACGCGAATCTGGATAGCGGGATCCGGCAGAAGTCAAAATAGATGACCTTCTTCACCTCGTAAATCAACAATTGATTCTATAGATTATTGTATTAATTTTACTAAATATATCAGAACTCGACACACCTTCAGATGCTGAGCTCGGCCTCAGCTTCAGGGCGCGCCACCTTCGAATCCGCTTTGGCAAGTTGTCGTCGGGCCCGGAGACGGCTGTTTCCGGGCGGGGCCAAGCGTCTCCATGGCGGGGTGGCTGTGTGGCCATAGCTGGCCTCATCCGGCTCATGACGGATGACGGGGATGCAGTTACTCCTTGACCGCATGTTCCTATTTTGTTCTAATACAGCATGGTCGATCCCACCACAGCCGAGACTCCATACGCCGCTTCGCCGGCCGCGGACGAGGCTGCCCGGGAGACCAAGGTGTTGTCCGCGTTGACCAGGCTCGCCCTGGAGATGGCGCGGTCCTTCCAGGCTCAAGGACGTGTCGCCCTCGCGGCCGGCGATCTCGGCCGGGCCGGCAAGGCCGAGGGCCGCTTCAGCACCCTCTTCCTCGCCATCCGCCGCGTCGTCGCGCTCCAGGCCAGGCTGCGCCGGCAGCAGCAGGAAGCCGCTTCGCCGATCGCAGACGCGGCCGCGATGCTGCACGAGCTGATGGAGCTCGCGGAGGAACTGGCCACCGGCTTCCAGGCCCTGGGCATCGCCGCCCTCAAGGCCGGCGATCTCGACCGCGGCGGGGATGCGGAGACCCGCTTCAGCAGCCTCTTCCTCGGCATCCGCCGCGCCGTCGCACTGAAGATCAAGCTGCGCGAGCAGCGGGAGGAGGCGCGGCGCGAGGCCGAGCACCGGCGGAAGAGCCGCCAGGCCGAGAAGGACGACCGGCGCCAGGCCGTCGCCCAGGGCGTCGCCCAGGTCATCGCCACGGCTCACGATACCGATACCCGGGAGCGGCTGACCGTCGATCTGTGGGAAAAGCTGACCGAGGACGAGCGTATCGACGTCGACCTCGCCGACAGGGCCTTGCCGGTCGAGGCGCTGATCGCCAGCCTGTGCCGCGCCCTCGGCCTCCCGCCCCACGGAACGCCTCCGGCCGGCGGCCCCGCCGCGGCGAAAGCCGGGGCCGACGCTGCCGGCGCAGGCCCGAAGCGCCAGGCCTCCGGCCCGGCCGCAGCTCATCCCGCCGTCACGCGCGGCCGCTGCACTCCCGCAGCAGCAGGGTGGCGAACCAGTCATCCTTCAGCAGGAAGTTCAGATTCTTGGCGATGGCGTCATCCACCGCGCGATCGACCGGCTGGCCGCGGGCCACCGTGAAGGTGGTGCCGAAGGCCTGGTCGAACTCGACGTTGCCGCCGACGGCCAGCACGTAGTGGATGTCGACGCCGTAATGCTCCTCCGCCCCCGCCCGCTCGACCTTGAAGTCGCGGACTGTGGCGTCGAGCACGCAGCGCGACGAGTTCAGCCCGGCCCCCGCGCGGCGCAGCTCGGCCTTCAGCGCGTTGGTGACATAGCCCGGCACGTCGCGCACGCTGCCCTGCGGCGCCACCCCGCTGCGCGGACGGTAGTCCATCGGATTGACCGCGACCGCCCCGGTCAGATGCGCCGTGGTCTGCGGCTGATATCCGGTGCGCGGCCCCGGCACCGGCTGGGTGGCGCAGGCGGCGACGAGCAAAGCGAGGGCGAGCGGCAGGCGACGCAGCATGGAGGCTCCCGACAGTCCGGCGGGGCCCGAGCGCCCCGCCCCGACATAGCCTCGCCGCCGCCACGGGGTCAATCCGATGCCGGCGTGGCCGGCCGGCTCGGCTGAAGCCGGTCACCCGATGCGGCACATAGGGAAGACTCGGAACAGGCTGCCGCTGCGGCACGTTCTGACAATGTCGACGGCCCGATTGCATCCGTCAGCCTGGAGAGCCTGCCATGTCCCCGCACGACCTGAACGTGAAGCTCGATGCCGACGCGCCGCAGATCAAGGTCCTCGACCCCCAGCTGCTCGACTATATCCAGCGGCGCCGGGTCGATGATGTCGCCTTCCCGGCCGGCGCCCGGATCATGACGGAGGGCGATTCCGACCCTCCGCTCTACACCGTGACCAGCGGCTGGGCGATGCGCTTCAAGGCGCTGCAGGACGGCCGCAGGCAGATCCTGTCCTTCATCCTTCCGGGCGACGTGATCGGCTTCCAGGCCCAGTTCTTCGACAGCGCCGTCACATCGGTCGAGGCGGTCACCGACGTCTCTCTTTGCGTCGTCCCCTACGAGGACGTCGCCGGTCTGTCCGAGGACCGGCCGGAGATTGCCTTCCGCTTCGCCGCCCTGACCGCGGACCAGAAGCGCGCGATGGAGGAGCAGCTGCTGTCGCTGGGCCAGCGCACGGCGCTGGAGCGGGTGGCGGCGCTGATCCTCGACCTGTATGGCCGGGCCGAGGCGCGCGACATGGTGCGCGCCGACGGCATGCCCTTCCCGCTGACCCAGCAGCACATCGCCGACGCGCTCGGCATCTCGCTGGTTCATGCCAACCGGACGCTGAAGCGGCTGCAGCGCGACGGGCTGTTCCGGATCAGGGGACGGCGGCTGCAGGTCCTGGATGCGCCGGCGCTGGAAAAGGTGGCGCAGAAGCCGGCGGCGTGAGCGTCAGAGACCGTTGGGAAATGCGCTGGCGTGAGTCGAATGGCGGTGGTTTCGAGAACCGGCGCGCAGCGGACGTTTGAGTCCGTGAGCACCGGAAGCGCAGAAACCGCCGTCAGGCGGCCGCGCCAGTAGTATTTCCGAATGGTCTCTCAAGCCGCCTCCGCGGCCGGTGGCACATAGGCCATCCGGGCGGCGCGCACCTTGTCATGGTGCTGGTCAGCCCAGCGCACCAGCCCGTCCAGCGGCTCCATCAGCGACCGGCCCAGCGGCGTCAGCGCATAGTCGACGCGCGGCGGGATGGTCGGATGCACCGTGCGCGACACCAGCCCGTCCTGCTCCAGCCGGCGCAGCGTCTGCGCCAGCATGCGCTGGGAGATGTCGCCGATTTCGCGCTTGACCACGGTGAAGCGCTTCACCCCCGGCGCCAGCGTCTGCAGCACCAGCAGGCTCCAGCGGTCGCCGATCCGGTCCAGCACGTCCCGGATCGGACAGGGATGGAACGCCCCGTCCACCATCTCGCGCGCCACCATGCTCCGATCCTCCATCCGCTGCGACCAAGCCCATCGGTATACTATCGGAACTGAAATCCTCAACGGAACCGCCCGGTTGCCGCAGGGCATCGTCGCGTCGAAAGCCCTGAAGCGAAGCCTGACGAACCGGTTGAAAGTTAAGGATTTTTCATTGGGAACCTCGCCTCGCTGCGGCCTATTCCCATGACGTAAGCCCACAGCAAGGGAGCTTGGACCATGGCGAGCAGCCAGACTCCGCACCGGGGCGGCGCCGGGAACTTCGCCTACAACCGGGAGCGCGCGGCGGAGGCCGGCCGCAAGGGCGGCCAGAAAAGCAGCGGCAACTTCGCCCACGACCCCGCCCGCGCTTCGGAAGCCGGCCGCAAGGGCGGCCAGCACAGCGGCGGCAACTTCAAGAACGATCCGGCCCGGGCGGCGGCGGCAGGCCGCAAGGGTGGGCAGGAAAGCGGCGGCAACTTCGCCAATGACCGCGAGCGCGCGGCGGAAGCCGGGCGGAAGGGCGGTCTGTCCGGCCACGGCCCGCACTGACGTCGCGGCGCTGACTTGACGTCATCGGGGCAGGCCGGGCCTGCCCTTCTTTTTGCCCGGGTGTTCAGCCGGCCGTCCCTGCAGACGACCGGCCGGACGTCGTGCCTCAGGCCGCCCGCGGATGGGCGTGCCGGGCCGCCGCGACGTTGACCGTGGTCTTGGCCAGCTTGGTCAGCGTCTCGTCGGTCGCCTTCTCCTCCGCCAGCGTTTCCAGCAGCAGGGCCAGCGCGTCGTCGTGCTTCATCGCCTTGGCCCAGGTGCAGACGGTGCCGTAGGAGGCGATTTCGTAATGCTCGACCTTCTGCGCCGCCGCGATCAGCGCGGCGTCGAGCGCGTCGGGCTCCAGCCCGAGTTCGGTCAGTTCCTGCGCCTCGGCCAGCAGCCCCTCCATCGCCTCGCAGGTCTGGCCGCGCGGTGACGCGTCGAGGCCCTTGAACACGGTGTCGAGGCGCTCGACATGGCCCCTGGTCTGCTCGAGATGGTGCTCGAAGCCCTGCTTCAGCTCCGGATTGGTGGCGGCGCGCGCCATCTTCGGCAGCGTCCGGGTCAGCTGCTGCTCGGCGCTGTAGAGATCCTTCAGCTCGTTGAGGAACAGATCGTGCAGCGTCTTCGTCGCCATGGCGGGCCTCGCTGTGGCTGGTGACGGGGGCCGCCGACGATGCGTGCGGCGGCCCCCTCTTCCAGCCAATGGCGGCGGCCGGCCCGCGGTTCCGCGCCGCCGGATCAGGCCAGCAGCGGCATCATCGCGGCGACCAGCGGATGGCGCACGATGTCCGCGGTGGTCAGCCGGACGACGGCGACGCCGTCCAGCGGCTCGAGCCGCCGCGCCGCCTCCTCCAGCCCGGACAGGCCGGGCAGCAGGTCGGTCTGGTCGGGGTCGCCGGTGATCACCATGGTCGAGTGCCAGCCGAGGCGGGTCAGCAGCATCTTCAGCTGCTGGAAGGTCATGTTCTGCGCCTCGTCGACGATGACGAAGCTGCGCGAGATGGTGCGGCCGCGCATATAGGCCAGCGGCGCGATCTCGACGATCCCCTCCTTGGTCATCTGGCGCACCTGCTTGGCACCGAGACGGTCGGACAGCGCGTCGTAGATCGGACGCATCCAGGGGTCCATCTTCTCGTTGATGTCGCCCGGCAGGTAACCCAGGCTCTCGCCCGCCTCAACCACCGGCCGGGTGATGACGATGCGGCTGACGCGCTCGGCGGTCAGCGCCTCGACCGCCTTGGACACGGCGAGATAGGTCTTGCCCGTGCCGGCGGGGCCGAGGGCGAGGGTCATGGCGTGGCCATCGATCGCCTTCATCAGCGCTTCCTGATTGGCGGTCCGCGGCTTGACCGTCTTCAGGTAGCTCTGCTCCCGGAAATCATCATCGTAGCCCTCGCTGATCGGGACGATACGGGCGGTGGAAGCGCTGCGTTTGGCCATGGAACGTCGTCCTTTGCTCTCGCTTGCATCCTCGAACAGGGGATCCCAGACACTGCCTCCTCGATCGGGAGATCTCATTCGCCAGAATCCTCCTTCGGGTCGGGTGGAACAGGACAGCGATCGGAACGGGCGGCCGAAAACGACAAACGCCCCTGCGAGGGGCGTTCGAACGAGTGTCGATGCTGATGCTGGCCCTGGTCGGGGCCGGGAAGCGGATGGTGATGCCAGGCTGCTGCCCGTCGCATGTCGCCTTTCCGATCACTGACGACGGAAATCACGTCGCCAGGGAGAAGCGTCGCACCAACCTTCGTGCTGCACCAGCGAAAAGAAGGAGCGCCACGGAAAATTCATACCAATTGTGGCCAGTCGGCGCCCGAGATGCGGCTAGATCTAGCGGCTACCACTAAAAGATGCATCGACTTGCGTCGCCAGGTCGATGAAGGCGCGTGCCGCCGGCGAGGTCTCGTCCCGGCGCCAGGTCAGCCACATGGTGGTGACGGCCCCCGGGTCGGATAGCCGGCGGAACACCACGCCCTCGACCTGGATCCGCTGCAGCGAGGCCGGCAGCAGCGACACGCCGAGACCGGCCGCGACCAGCCCGACGATGGTCGAGACCTCGCGCGCCTCCTGCCCCAGCCGCGGGCTGAAGCCGGCGTCTTGGCACAGGCCGATCATCTGGTCGTACAGGCTGGTGCCGGCATCGCGCGGATAGCAGACGAAGGACTCGTCGGCCAGATCGGCCAGGGCCAGCGACGCCGGCGCGCCGGCTGCCAGCGGATGGTCGGTGCGCATCGCCGCCACCAGCGGGTCGCGGAACAGTTCGCGCACCTCGATCCCGTCCGGCACCGGCGGAAAGGTCGGGTTGCGCAGGAAGCCGATCTGCAGCCGTCGCTCCGCCAGGGCCTCGATCTGCTGCCGGGTCGGCATCTCCTGCAGTTCCAGATGCACATCTGGGTGGCTGCGACGGAAGGCGAAGATGGTCTGCGGGATCAGCGTGGTGAAGGGGGCGGAGGCGGTGAAGGCGATGCGGATCTCGCCGATCTCGCCGCGCTGCGCCCGGCGCGCCACCTCCGCCGCCCGGTCGGCGGCGGCCAGCACAGTCCGCGCCTGCTCCAGGAACAGCCGGCCGACCTCGGTCAGCGCCACCCGCCGGTTGCTGCGCTCGAACAGCCGGGCTCCGAGCTCCTCCTCCAGCGCCTGGATCTGCTGGCTCAGCGGCGGCTGGGAGATGCCGAGCCGCGCCGCCGCCCGGCCGAAATGCAGCTCCTCGGCCAGGGCCACCGCATAGCGCAGATGCCTCAGCTCCATCATTCGCCAAACCTATCAAACATGCCGCCAAACATATTGGACACTATCAATCGGCGCCGCCATGTTTTCCTCGAGGGCCGGGCGCCCTTCCCTTCCGCAGGCCCGGCCGGAGAGATCCCGTGACCGCATCGGTCCAGTCGCTGCCGCACACATCCCCGTCGATCGCCGACACCATCCCGGCCGGGACGGTCGCGGCCGAGGATGTCGTCGCCTTCATCGAGCACGGCACCGCCGCCTTCCACCGCACCAACCTGGCGCTGTTCGCCGCCGGCTTCGCCACCTTCGCCCTGCTCTACTGCGTGCAGCCGCTGATGCCGGTCTTCGCCGCAACCTTCGGGGTCGGCGCCGCCGAGAGCAGCCTGTCGCTGTCGCTGACCACCGGCACGCTGGCCTTCGCCATGCTGGTGGCCAGCGCCCTGTCCGAAGCCTGGGGCCGCAAGCCGGTGATGGTGGCGTCGCTGTTCGCCTCGGCGGTGCTGACCGTGCTGGCGGCCTTCATGCCGTCCTGGCACGGGCTGCTGGTCCTGCGGGCGCTGATGGGCCTGACGCTCAGCGGCCTGCCGGCCGTCGCGATGGCCTATGTCAGCGAGGAGATGCATCCGCGCTCGGTCGGGCTGGCGATGGGGCTGTTCATCGGCGGCAGCGCGCTGGGCGGGCTCGGCGGCCGGCTGATCGCCGGCGTGCTGACCGACCTCGCCTCCTGGCGCCTCGGCCTCGGCTTCGTCGGCGTTTCGGGCCTGGTCTGCGCCGTGCTGTTCTGGCGCAGCCTGCCGCCTTCGGCGCATTTCACGCCCCGGACGCTGCGGCCGCGCCTGCTGCTGGCCGCCTTCGCCGACCATCTGCGCGACCCCGGGCTGCGCTGGCTGTTCGTCGAAGGCTTTCTGCTGATGGGCGCCTTCGTCACGCTCTACAACTACACCGGCTTCCGCCTGCTGGCGCCGCCCTACGGGCTCAGCCAGACCGCCGTCGCCGCGATCTTCGTGGTCTATCTGATCGGCATCGGCGCCTCGATCTGGGTCGGCCATCTCGCCGGGGTGCTCGGCCGCCGCCGGGTGTTCTGGGCGCCGATCGTGCTGATGCTGGCCGGCATCGCCCTGACCTGCAGCGATGACCTGTGGGCGATCGTCGCCGGCGTCGCGGTGCTGACCTTCGGCTTCTTCGGTGCCCATTCGGTGGCCAGCAGCTGGGTCGGCCGACGGGCGCGGCACGCCCGCGCCCAGGCCTCCTCGCTGTACCTGTTCTTCTACTATCTGGGATCGAGCGTCGCCGGCTCGCTCGGCGGCCTGGCCTGGGCCGATTGGGGCTGGCCCGGCGTCGCCCTGATGATCGGCGCCCTGGCCCTGGCGGCGCTGCTGATCGCCCTCCGCCTGGTCGTCCTGCCGCCACGTCAGGCCTGACCGAGCCCCTCGACGAGGTAGAGCCGGGTCATCCGCCGCAGCTCGGCCAGAGCCGCGTCGCGCGGCTTCAGATCCGGTTCAGTGCCGAGCGCCGCGGCCGCCTTCATCTGCAGCAGCACGACGATCGCCATGGCCATGGCCCGGCCCGGCGGCAACCCGGGCGCGCGAAGGACCAGAATCCGAGCCACACCCTCGCGCATGTCGTCACGCAGCCGCAACGGCTGGGCGACGTCCCGCCGCGCCTCGAACAGCACCAGCGCCGCCGCGCGTTCCTCCTTCAGCCCGACCAGCAGGTCGATCAGCACGTCCGCCAGCGCCGGAACGGCCAGCTGCGCCGCCTGTGCCTCGACCGCCCGCAGCCCCGTCAGCACCTGCTCGCCATAGCCGGCCAGCAGCGCGTCGGCCAGAGCCTCCTTGCCCGGGAAGAACTGGTAGAGCGAGCCGATCGACGCGCCGGCCCGACTCGCGACCTCGGTCATCGTCGTCGCCTCGTAACCCCTCTCCGCGAACACGGCCGCCCCCGCCTGCAGCAGCGCGGCGACGCGGTCGCGGCCGCGCTGGCGTCGAGGCTCGCGCATCACGGCGTCGGAGGTGGTTGACTTTTGTGAGGGCATGCTCATTAAACTATTTGCGAGGCTATCCTCATATTTCCACATGTGCCCGCCCCCGTCCATCCGGCCCGCTGCCAGCGGGATCGGAGGGGTGTGGCCCGCACCGAAAGGCGACGGCAATGCCCACCCTCGACCCGCGCAGCACCGCTCTGGTTCTGATCGATCTGCAGCACGGCATCCTCGGCATGCCGGTCGCGCCCCGCAGCGGGGCGGAGGTGCTGGCCACGGCCAAGACGCTTGCCGCACGCTTCCGCGCCGCCGGTGCCCTCGTGGTGCCGGTCCGCGTCGGCTGGGCGCGAGACTACGCCGATGCACCGAGACAGCCGGTGGACCGGCCGATGACCCGCCCGGCCGGCGGCCTGCCCGCGGACTGGAGCGACCTCGCCGAGGGCGTGGCCGAGCCCGGCGACGTCGTCGTCACCAAGCGGCATTGGGGCGCCTTCACCGGCACCGATCTCGACCTGCAACTGCGCCGGCGCGGCATCGGCACCATCGTGCTCGGCGGCATCGCCACCAATTTCGGCGTCGAATCCACCGCCCGCCATGCCTGGGAGCTGAACTACGCCGTGGTCTTCGCCGAGGATGCGATGACCAGCGTGTCGGCGGAGATGCATGGCTTCGCCATGGAGTCTATCCTGCCGCGCATCGGAATCGTCTCCCAGGCCGCGGAGATCCTGCTCGGCCGGCCCTGAGGCGGAAAGCGAGGCTGCTGTGGTACCCGTGAACGGCCCGGCCCCGCCGGTCCTGGCCAGGCTGCCGCGTGCGGGGCAATGGGCCGTCCTGCTGGCCGTGTCGGGCGCCGTCGCCGCCCTGCTGCAGGCCGCCGCCCTGCCCGCGGCGCTGCTGCTGGGCCCGATGATCGCCGGCATCCTGGTGGGCGTCGGCGGCGGCACCATCCGGGTGCCGCGCCAGCCCTATCTCGGCGCCCAGGCGATCATCGGCTGCCTGATCGCCGGGGCGATCACGCCGGCGATCCTGGTCACCTTCCTGCGGGACTGGCCGCTGTTCCTGGCGATCGTGCTGTCGACCCTGGCCGCCAGCAGCCTGCTGGGCTGGATGATGAGCCGCTGGCAGGTGCTGCCCGGCACCACCGGCGTCTGGGGGTCGTCCCCCGGCGCCGCCACCGCCATGGTGCTGATGGCCGAGGCGTTCGGCGCCGACGCCCGGCTGGTCGCCTTCATGCAGTATCTGCGCGTCGTCTGCGTCGCCACAGCGGCCTCGCTGATCGCGCGGTTCTGGGTCGACACCGGCGATGCCGGGCCGGCGGCGATCGTCTGGTTCCCGCCGATCGATGCCGGCCCCTTCGCCGCGACCCTCGCTTTGGCCGGGCTGGGCGCCGTGGCCGGGCGTCGACTGCGCATCCCTGCCGGCTCGATGCTGGTGCCGCTGATGGTCGGGGCGGCGCTGCACGCGCTCGGCCTGATCGAGATCGAGCTGCCGGAATGGCTGCTCGCCCTCGCCTATGCGCTGATCGGCTGGAACATCGGCCTCGGCTTCACGCGGTCGGTGCTGGTGCACGCGGCCCGGGCGCTGCCGCAGATCCTGCTGTCGATCGTGGCGCTGATCGCCTTCTGCAGCGGCCTCGCCTATGTGCTGGTGCGGATGCTCGGGGTCGACCCGCTGACCGCCTATCTCGCGACCAGCCCCGGCGGCATGGATTCGATCGCCATCATTGCCGCCTCCAGCGATGTCGACCTGCCCTTCGTCATGGCGCTGCAGACCGTGCGCTTCTCCCTGGTGGTGCTGCTGGGCCCGGCGGTGGCGCGCTTCATCGCCCGGCGGTCCCCGCACCTGACCTAGACGATCAGCCGGCCGCCGCTTTCAGCCGCCCCAGCTCCTCCAGGAAGCGCTCCGCCGCCAGGTCGGGCGCCCAGGGTTCCCAGGGCGTGCCGCCATAGACAGGCCACAGCGGGTCGTCCTCGACCGGGCGGAACCGGATCTTCAGCACCCGCCAGACCTCGTCGCGGGTCCAGCCGACCACATGGATCGCCTCGCTGGCCGCGGCCACCCGGTCGGCCCGCTTGTGGAAGGCCTTCTGCTCCACCGTCCAGCGCGGCAGGCCGTAGCGCAGGAACACGGTGTCCTCGAGCCGCGCGGCCAGGTCGCGGAACTCCTGGCCCAGGAACGGCTTGATCACCGACAGCGGGTCGAAGCCCAGCAGCCCCTCATCGGCGTCGTGCAGCAGCTCGCGCAGCTCGGCCAGCGGCGACAGCGGCGCCGATGCCCAGGCCCGGCACAGCGCCAGAACCGCCAGCGAATGCTGGGCGACCGAGAGCGGCAGCGGCCAGGCCGAGTGTCCACCCCAGCGATAGGTCCGGGCCAGGCCCAGCGCCAGGTCGCGGTCGTCCCAGTCGAACGGGGTGGGATTGAGCAGATCCAGCCGCTTGCCCGACGGCAGCCGGACCCAGGCCCGCGCCATCGCCGTCCGTCCGTCCCAACGCATCCGTCTTCCTCGATCGCCGCTCCGCCCCTCCGGGTAGCACCGAACCCGGCGGGCTGTCATCCGCGGCGCCGGGGCACGGACGAACGAAGACCGGCGGGCCGCATCAGCGGCCGCCGGTCGGATCGCTCAGCAACGTCGAGAGAAGGCTATACCTTGATGCCGCCCGGCTGCGACTGGCGCGGCGCCCAATTGCGCACGATCGCGCCGGCCGGGCCATAGCGGCGTGCGAATTCCGCCTGGGAGAGGCGCAGCCCGCGGCACAGCATCTCGGCCCGAAGAGCAGCCTGGATGCGGGACGGGCGGGGTGCGGCGGGTTGCTCGGCCGCAGGAGCCATGTCCGCGATCTCCCTGATCGGGACCACGGCGACAGTGTCATTGGCGGCTTTCGGCGGAAGAGAGGTCTGCTCGTGTTCATCCGCCCGAAGCGGGGCCGGACTCGTCTTGGGACGCCTGCGGTGCTGACCTGCCATGGCGGTTCCTCCAGCGGCTTTTGTCGTTGCGGTTCCCGGCGGCCCCGAAGGCCCACCGCGTTCCGTGGCTCTTGCAGGAGAAGATCGGTCCCATGGTCATCGGCGATGCGACGGATCCTGTGAGACGCATCGGCACCGGGGAACGGATGCCAAACCGACAAACACCGGGCCAGCGGGGCTGACGGAAAACCCGTTCTCGGCGCCCTCGCGGCCGATCTCCGACCTGCAGGGAGGGCACTCTGCGCCAGCGACAACGCCCCGACAAGGAAAATCATGACCGGGGATATAATATTACATTCCTATGACGCGGCCGGTTCTGAGCCGCCGAACATCTGTTCAAGGCACCGCCGGCTTGAACACTCGCGCCACCTCGGCCGGGACCAGAAGCCGCCATTTGCCCTCTGCCAGATCGCCGAGGCCGAGACCGCCGATGGCGGTCCGGTGCAGCGCCTCGACATGGTTGCCGGCGGCCGCGAACATGCGCCGGACCTGATGGTAGCGGCCCTCGGTCACGGTCAGCCGGGCGCGGCGCGGCCCCAGCGCCTCCAGCACCGCCGGCTCCAGCGGCGCGGTCTCCGACCGCAGCATCAGCGTGCCGGCGGCGAAGACCGCCGCCTCTTCACCGGTCAGGTCGTGCGCCAGCACGGCGTCGTAGACCTTCGGGATCCGGCTCTTCGGCGAGATGATCCGGTGCAGCAGTGGCCCGTCATCGGTCAGCAGCAGCAGGCCGGTGGTGTCGCGGTCCAGCCGCCCGACCGGGGCGATGATCGGGTTGCGCAGGCGGAAGCGCGGCGGCAGCAGCTCGTACACCACCCGGCCGGGATCGCTGGTCGAGCAGGTGTAGCCGGCCGGCTTGTGCAGCATCAGCACGGCACCGGGCGGCGGGTCGAGCGGTTGGCCATCGACCCGGATCGCTGCATGCTCCGGCTGCGCCTCGGGCCCGAGCGCCACGCCGCCGGCATCGGTGACGCGGCCGTCGCGCAGCATCCCCTCGACCTGCTTGCGGCTGCCATAGCCGAGATTGGCAAGGCGGCGCACCAGCTTCATCGCACGCCCTTCGCCGCCTCGATCACCTTGTAGGCGCCGTCATCGGCGATACGACGGACCATGGTGAAGGCCTGCTCCAGCGTCGCCTCATAGGGCAGATGCCGGTTCGCCACCAGGAATAGCCGGCCCTTCTGCCGCAGCGCCGCCGCCGCGGCGGCGATGAAGGCACGGCCGAGATCGTGCCGGTCGGCCCGCCCGCCCTCATGGAAGGGCGGGTTGGTGACGATGAAGTGGTACCGCCGGTCCCGCGGCAGCCCCGCCGCGACGTCGTGCCAGAGGAAATCGAGCTCGACCCGCCCGGCATGGGGCTCGAGGTTACGCCGCGCCAGCTCCAGCGCCCGGGCTTCCGCTTCATAGAGATCGAGCGCCGTCACCTCCGGGCAGCGGTCCAGAATCTCGGCCGCCAGGTAGCCGAAGCCGGCGCCGAGATCGGCGCCCTGGCCTTTCAGATCCGCCGGCAGATGCGCGGCCAGCAGGGCCGAGCCGGGATCGATCCGGTCCCAGGCGAACAGGCCGGGGCGGCTGAGGAAGCGGCCATCCGCCACCGGCCGCGGCTCGTCCAGCGCCGCCCATTCCGCGCGCAGCGCGGGATCGCCGGCGCCGGCCTGTGCCCAGAAGACGCGGCAACGATTCTTCGACAGACTCTCGACCGGGCCGGCCAAGCGCGAGAAATCCTCCTCGGCCGAGCGCGCCCCATCGGTGTTGGCCAGGCTGACCACGACCGTCCCGCCGGGCCCGGCCTGGTCCAGCGCCCGGGCGAGCAGCGCCCGCGCCGCCTCGCGCTGCCGCGGCGGCAGCACCAGCACCAGCGGGAAGCGGCCCTCGACCCGGGTCGACACGGTCAGCCCCGCCGCTTCCAGCGCCGCGGCCCGGGGCTGGACGCTCTGCTCGCAGGCCAGGGTCGGCGAGGCGAATTCGGCCAGGGCGGCGCCGGCGCGGGCGCCGAGCAGCAGGGCGCGGCCATCCGCCGGCCAGGCCAGGGGACCGCTGCGGAACGGCAGGAACAGGGTGTCGAGCGCGGGGTCGTCGGTCATGCCGGCCCTCCCTGGCACATCGACGCCGAAAACGGAAGCGTCACCGCGAGGCGCTGCCGAGCGACTGGGCCGGCCGGCGCAGCGCCGGGTCGAACGGGTTGATGCGGGGACCGATCGCCGTTGCCTCGCGCTTCAGGATCTCGACCACCGTCGGCAGCCGGTCTTCGCCCAGCCGCTCCGAGATCGTGCCGATGCTGAGCGCGGCGACCGCCCGGCCCTCGCGGTCGAGCACCGGCACCGCGACGCCGCCCATGCCGGGGATGGCGAAGTCGCGCCGGGCGGCAAAGCCCGCCTCCCGGGCCCTCGTCATCTCGGTCCGCAAATGGACCTCGTCCATCATGAAGCTCTGGCCGATCAGCCGGGGGACGTTGAACCGGATCGCCTCCTCGCGCTCCGCCTCCGGCAGGAAGGCCAGGATCACCAGCGCCCCCTGCCCGACCCCGAGCGGCACCCGGCCGCCGATGTCGCCGGTGAAGGAGCGGATCGGGAACGGCCCTTCGCAGCGGTCCAGGCACATCGCGTCGAAGCCGCTGCGCACCAGCAGGAACACGGTGTCGCCGAGCATGGCGGACAGGCGCTGCAGCACCGGCCGGCACAGGTCGCGCAGATTGCCGGGATTCCCAGCCCTCGCCGCCAGGGCGAAGAAGTCGATGCCGAGCCGGTACAGCCGGCTGCGCCCGTCCTGCTCGACCATGCCCTCCGCCAGCAGCGCCTGCAGCAGCCGGTGCACGGTCGCCTGGGTCAGGCCGGCGGCCTCGGCGATGCGGATCAGCTTCGCCCCCTCGCCGCCCGCTTCGGCCAGGGCCCGCAGGATGGCGAAGCCGCGCTGCAGGCTCTTGGCCGGGGCCTCGCTCTCTTTCGCCATTTCCGGAAACTCCAGGTCAATGTGGCGCTAGAAATTCCGGAAGCCGGAATTCAAATCACGATACTCCTAAAAAAACGGAATGTCGCCTTGACTCGCCATGACGAAAGAGTCTTCTGGAGAAGCGCGCCGGCGCTTTCCGTTGGACGGAAGCCAAGACCGGCGGGACCAAAACGGTCATCGGACAGGGATGCCAGGGAGACTGCAGTGACCTTCCTCCGTCTCGAGCGGATCTCGAAGCTTTATGGCGACGTCGCGGCCGTCGCCGATCTCGACCTGACCGTGGAGCGCGGCGAGTTCGTGTCGCTGCTCGGCCCCTCCGGCTGCGGCAAGACCACGACGCTGCAGATGGTTGCCGGCTTCGTCCCCGCCACCACGGGCCGGATCGTGCTGGACGGGCAGGACCTGACCCGGATCAAGCCGAACCGCCGCGGCCTCGGCGTGGTGTTCCAGAGCTACGCCCTGTTCCCGCATATGACCGTGGCCGACAACGTCGCCTTCGGACTGGAGATGCGAGGCGTCGCCAGGCCGGAGCGGGCGAAGCGGGTGGAAGAGGCCCTGGCGCTGGTCCATCTCGACCACCTCGCCGGCCGCTATCCGCGGGCCCTGTCAGGCGGCCAGCGCCAGCGCGTCGCCCTGGCCCGCGCCCTGGTGATCGAGCCGCCGGTGCTGCTGCTGGACGAGCCGCTGTCCAACCTGGACGCCAAGCTGCGCGAGGCGATGCAGTTCGAGCTGCGCCAGATCCAGCGCCGCACCGGCACCACCACGATCATGGTCACCCACGATCAGACCGAGGCGCTGTCGATCAGCGACCGGGTAGTGGTGATGGAGCACGGCCGCATCACCCAGATCGACCAGCCCTATCGGATGTACGAGCATCCGCGCAGCCGCTTCATCTCCGACTTCGTCGGCAAGGCCAATCTGCTGGACGGGGTGGTGGCCCAGGCCGGCGCGGTGGCACGGGTGACGGTCGGCGCCGCGACGCTGGAGGTGCCGGGCGAAGGCCTGCCCGCCGGCGCCAAGGTTCTGCTGTGCCTGCGGCCGGAGAAGCTGGCGCTGGGCGCGCCCGGCACCGGCCGGCTGCCCGGCACGGTGTCGCGCCGCTACTTCCTGGGCAGCCAGTGGCTGTACCATCTGGACAGCCCGGCCGGCGAGCTGCTGGTGGCGGCGCCGAACCTTGGCGGCGAGCCGCTGGCCGAGGGGGCACATGCCGGCATCGACTGGGCCCCGGACATGATCCGGGTGCTGCGCGACGCCGAGGAGGCCGTGCGATGAGTGCGACCGCCGAGGGGCGTCTGGCCCCGGCGGCGATGGCGCTGCCGGCGACGATCCTGTTCGCCGGGCTGGTGCTGACGCCGCTGGCGCTGACCCTGATCCTGTCCTTCCACGTCTACGACCACGCCACTGGCGTGCAGGATGCGTGGACCGTTGGCCAGTACCTGACGGTGCTGACCGACCCCTATTATTACGAGATCTTCCTGCGCACCTTCCGCCTGTCGGCCCTGACCACGCTGATCTGCATCGTGGTCGGCGCGCCCGAGGCCTATGTGCTGAGCCGGATGCGAAAGCCCTGGCGGTCAGTGTTCCTGCTGGTGGTGCTGGCGCCGCTGCTGGTCTCGGTCGTGGTCCGCGCCTTCGGCTGGAGCATGCTGCTGGGCCCGACCGGCCTGGTCAACGAGGCAACGCAGGCGCTGGGCCTCGGCCGCATCCGGCTGCTCTACACCGAGACCGCGGTGGTGGTGGCGCTGGTGCACATCATGGTGCCGTTCATGGTGATCCCGGTCTGGACCTCGCTGCAGAAGCTGGACCCGGCGACCGAGCAGGCGGCGCTGTCGCTGGGCGCGTCGCACGCCACCGTGCTGCGCCGGGTGGTGCTACCGCAGATCCTGCCCGGCCTCCTGTCCGGCAGCCTGATCGTGTTCGGCCTCGCCGCCAGCTCCTTCGCCATCCCCGGCCTGCTCGGCGGCCGGCGGCTGAAGATGGTCGCGACCGTGGTCTATGACGAATACCTGAACTCGCTGAACTGGCCGCTGGGTGCCGCCATCGCGGTGATCCTGCTGGTCGCCAACCTGGCCATCATGCTCGGCTACAACCGGATCGTCGAAGGACGGTACCGGAAGACCCTCGGGTGAGGCGGAAATGAGCCGCAACGGCCCCCTCGCCCTGATCTTCCACACGCTGGTCGTGATCTTCATGCTGGCGCCGCTGGTGATCGTCTGCCTGGTCGCCTTCACTCCAGAGAACACGCTGAGCCTGCCGACCGACGGCATCTCGCTGCGCTGGTTCGATGCGGTGTTCGACCACGCCGATTTCCTGCAATCCTTCTGGAACAGCCTGTGGCTGGCGACGCTGTCCGCGACCCTGTCGACCGCGATCGCGGTGCCGGCCGGCATCGCCACCACGCGTTACGCCTTCCGCGGCCGCGACGCGCTGAACGCGCTGTTCCTGTCGCCGCTCTTGATCCCGCATCTGGTGCTGGGCGTGGCGCTGCTGCAGTTGTTCTCGCAGCTCGGCGCCGCCGGCAGCTTCTTCTGGCTGGTGCTGGCGCACAGCGTGGTGATCACGCCCTATGCGTTGCGCCTGGTGATCGCCGCCCTGGTCGGCTTCGACCGGTCGACCGAGCAGGCGGCGGCGTCGCTGGGCGCGAGCGCCTTCACCGTGTTCCGCCGCATCACCCTGCCGATGATCCTGCCCGGCGTCGCCGGCGGCTGGCTGCTGGCCTTCATCAACAGCTTCGACGAGCTGACGATGTCGATCTTCGTCACCTCCCCCGCCACCGTCACCCTGCCGGTGCGGATGTACATGTATGCGACGGAATCGATCGACCCGATGATGGCCGCGGTGTCGGCGCTGATCGTCGCCGTCACCGCCGTCGCCATGATCGTGCTCGACCGCATCTACGGCCTCGACCGCATCCTGGTCGGCCGCCAGTGACCGGATCCCCCTCATGCCCATCCTGACCCGCCTGGCCGAAACCGGCCGGCCCGAAATCCGCTTCCGCCTGGACGGGCGCCCGGCCACGGCCCTGGCCGGCGACACGGTGCTGACCGCGATCCTCACCTCCGCCGACCGGCTACGGCGCTCGGAATTCAGCGACGGCCCCCGCGCCGGCTTCTGCCTGATGGGCGCCTGCCAGGATTGCTGGGTGGCGACCGAGGACGGGCAGCGCTTCCGCGCCTGCTCCACCGCCATCGCCGAGGGCATGCGCCTGGTCACCGGCCCGGGAGAGGCGGCATGAACGGCGACGTCCAGCCGGTCATCGTCGGCGCCGGTCCGGCCGGGATCCGCGCCGCTCAAGCCCTCTCGGCAGCCGGGCTGCGGCCGGTCCTGGTGGACGAGGCCGCCAAAGGCGGTGGCCAGATCTACCGCCGCCAGCCGGACGGCTTCACCCGCGACGCCAGGACCCTGTACGGCACCGAGGCGGCCAAGGCCACGGCGCTGCACCGGACCATCGACGGGCTGGCCATCGACCACCGGCGACAGACCCTGGTCTGGAACATCGAGGCGGGAGCGCTGGACCTGCTGCGCGATGGGTACGCGGAGCGGCTGCCCTATAGCCATCTGATCCTGGCCACCGGAGCCACCGACCGGATCCTGCCGATCCCGGGCTGGACCCTGCCCGGCGCCTACAGCCTGGGCGCGGCGCAGGTGGCATTGAAATACCAGGGCTGCGGCATCGGCCGGCGCGTCGCCTTCATCGGCACCGGCCCGCTGCTGCCGCTGGTCGCCTCGCAGTATCTGAAGGCCGGGGCGGAGGTCGCGGCCGTGCTGGACACCGCCCGGCAGGCCGACAAGCTGGCGGCCCTGCCCGGCCTGCTGCGCGGCCCGGCCGTCCTGGCCAAGGGCCTACGGCTGCTGGCGGCGCTGAAGGCCGGCGGCATGCCGGTGCGGCATGGCGTCCGTCCGCTGCGCATCCTGGGGACCGAGCGCGTCGAGGGGCTGGTCTGGCACGACGGTGAGCGCGAGCAGCGCATCGACTGCGACGCCGTCGCCTTCGGGTACGGCCTGCGGTCGGAGACCCAGTTGGCCGACCTGGCGGGCTGCCGCTTCCGCTTCGACCCGCTGAACCGGTCCTGGCTGCCGGAGCGCGACGCCGCCGGCCGCAGCAGCGTGCCCGGCGTCTACCTGGCGGGTGACGGCGCCGGCATCGCCGGGGCGGACTCCGCCGAGCTCGCCGGTGAACGCGCAGCCTTGGCCCTGCTGCAGGATCTGGGCCGGCCGGTCGACACGGTCCGTGCCGCGCGGCTGGAGACGAAGCTGGCCGCGATCGGAAAATTCCGCCAGGGGCTGGAGCGCGCTTTCCCCTTCCCCGCCGGCTGGGCCTCCCAGGCTGCGGACGACCTCGTGGTCTGCCGCTGCGAGGAGGTCACGGCCGGCACGCTGCGCGCCACCGCCACCCGCTGGGGCACGCCGGAGCTGAACCGGCTGAAGGCGCTGTGCCGGGTCGGCATGGGCCGCTGCCAGGGCCGCATGTGCGGCGCCGCGGCGGCCGAGATCCTGGCCGCCCATCGCGGCGTGCCGGTCGAGGCGGTGGGCCGGCTGCGCGGCCAGGCCCCGGTCAAGCCGATCCCGGTCGCGATCGAGGATGCGCCGGAGGAAGCGGCATGACCGCCACCGAACGCATCACCACCGATGTCGCCATCATCGGCGGCGGCATCGCCGGCGCGGCTGCGGCCCTGGCGCTACGCCGCATGGGGATGTCGGTCCTGCTGCTGGAGCGCGGCTTCTGCGGCGCCCAGGCCAGCGGCGTGAATTATGGCGGCGTCCGCCGCCAGGGCCGGCCGCCGGAGCAGATCCCGCTGTCGCAGCGCGCCCATGCGATCTGGCAGCGCCTGCCGGAGGTGATCGGCATCGACGGCGAGTACATCCGCTCCGGCCACCTCAAGCTGGCGCGCAGCGACGCCGACCTGGCGGTGCTGGAGGCCTATCAGGACCGGGTGCGCGACCTCGGCCTCGGGCTCGAGATCGTCGCCGGCAACGCCTTCCGCGTCCGCTGGCCCTGGCTGGGCGACCGCGCCATCGCCGGGTCCTGGTGCCCGGCCGACGGTCACGCCAATCCCCGGCTGGTGTCGCCCGGCTTCGCCCGCGCCGCGCGCAAGGCCGGGGCCGACATCCGCGAGCAGACCGCGGTGCAGGAGGCGGTGCGCGACGGCGACGGCTTCCGCCTGCTGGCGGGCGATGGGCTGGAGGTGCGGTCGCGCCTGCTGCTGAACTGCGCCGGCGCCTGGTCCGGCCGCTTCGCTGCCGCCTTCGGCGAGCCGGTGCCGCTGGAATCGGCCCACCCCAACATGGCGGTGACGGAGCCGCTGCCGCGCCTGATGGACATCAATGTCGGGGTCGAGGGCGGCAGCATCTATGCCCGCCAGGTCGAGCGCGGCAACTGCGTCATGGGCGGCGGCCGCGGCATCACGCTGGACCAAGACCGCGCCCGGCCCGGCCGCAGCGCCATCGCCGCGCTGCTGCGCCAGGCGGCGGAGCTGTTCCCGGCCCTGCACGGCGCCCAGGTGATCCGGTTCTGGAGCGGGGTCGAGGGCGACACGCCCGACCGCAACCCGGTGCTGGGGCACAGCCGCACCACCCCGGGGCTGATTCACGGCTTCGGCTTCTCCGGCGCCGGCTTCCAGATCGGACCGGCGGTCGGCGAGGTGCTGGCCGAGCTGGCACATGACGGCCGCAGCACCACCCCGATCGAGGGCTTCGACATCCGCCGCTTCGCCGTCCCCGCGGCGGACACGACGGCGGCCTGAGCATCAACAACGGAAAACAGGAGAGAGCGACATGAACGGACGGATCAGGACGGCGCTGCTGGCGACGACGGCGCTGCTCGTCTCGGGCACGGCGATGGCGGAGACCAAGACCCTCTATATCGGCATGAATGGCGGCGACATGGAGAAGGCGTTCACCGAACACGTCTTCCCCGCGTTCGAGAAGGCCAACGACGTCAAGGTCGTGGTGGTGCCGGGCACCTCGTCCGAGATCCTGGCCAAGGCGACGGCGGCCAAGGACAATCCGCAGATGCACCTGATGTTCCTGGACGACGGGGTGATGGTGCGGGCGATCGGCATGGGGCTGTGCCAGAAGACCGAGCCCGACCCGGTGCTGGAGGAGCTGTATCCCGCCGCCCGGATCAAGGACGACATGGCCACGGGCGTGACCCTGGGCCTGACCGGGCTGGCCTACAACACCAAGATGTTCCAGGAGGAGGGCTGGCCGGCCCCGACCTCCTGGATGGACCTGGCCGATCCGAAATTCGAGGGCAAGGTCGTGTTCCAGTCGCTGTCCAGCAGCACCTACGGGCTGCACGGCTTCCTGATGGTCAACCGCATCCAGGGCGGCAGCGAGGCGGATGTCGAGCCCGGCTTCGGCAAATGGGCCGACACCATCGGCCCCAACGTGCTGGAATACATCCCGAGCTCGGCCAAGCTGTCGGAGATGGTGCAGACCGGTGAGGCCGCGATCTTCCCGCTGACGCCGACCGCCGTCGCCGGGATGCAGGCCAAGGGCATCCCGGTCGCCTATGCCCAGCCCAAGGAGGGCGGCGTGCTGCTGATGGTGACGCAATGCGTCATCGCCGGGAACACCGAGCCGGCGCTGGCGCAGAAGCTGGCGCATTACCTGCTGAGCGCCCAGGCCCAGGACCCGGCGCTGCAATATGGCGGCCAGATCCCGTCGAACAGCAAGGTCGCTGGCGCGACACCCGAGGCCGCCAAGATGCTGACCGAGTTCCGCGGCTATCTCGATCACGCCGTGGTGCTGGACTGGGACCAGATCAACGCCCACCGGCCGGAGTGGAACGACCGGTGGAACCGGACGGTCGAGCGGTAAGCTCGCGACGCGAGTAGATTGGGTTCGCGGTCCGCGAACCCAACAGGATAACCGGCGAGGGGTGTTGGGTTCGCTTCCGGCGAACCCAACCTCGCGTTCACCTCAGCCCAAGCGCCCGGCGGAAGAAGGCCTGCAGCTTGGGCGGGCCCGCGATGCAACTCCGGGAAGGATCCCCGGCGCTGACGCCGGGGATCCACTCCAACATCAGGCGATGTCGAACCGGTCGAGGTTCATCACCTTGGTCCAGGCCGCCACGAAGTCCTTCACGAACTTCGCCTGCGAGTCCGAGGCGCCGTAGACTTCCGCCAGCGCCCGCAGCTGCGAGTGCGACCCGAAGATCAGGTCGACACGCGTGCCGGTCCACTTGACATCCTCCGTCTTCCGGTCCCGGCCCTGGAACACGTTCTCGGCGTCCGAGGACGGCGCCCACTGCGTGCCCATGTCGAGCAGGTTGACGAAGAAGTCGTTGGTCAGCGTTCCCACTCGCTGAGTGAAGACGCCATGCGAGTTCCCGGCATTGGCGCCCAGCACCCGCAGGCCGCCGACCAGGACCGTCATCTCCGGCGCGGTCAGCGTCAGCAGCTGCGCCCGGTCGACCAGCAGCTCCTCGGGCGTCAAGGCCAGCAAGGTCTCGCCGAGATAGTTGCGGAACCCGTCGACCTTGGGCTCGAGCGGCGCGAAGGAGGCGACGTCGGTCTGCTCCTGCGACGCGTCGGTGCGGCCCGGGGTGAAGGGCACCTGCACGTCCTGCCCGGCATCCTTCGCCGCCTTCTCGACCGCAGCGCCGCCGGCGAGCACGATCAGGTCGGCCAGAGAGACCTTCTTGCCGCCCGGCGCCGAGGCGTTGAACTCCTGCTGGATCGCTTCCAGCTTGGCCAGCACCGTCGCCAGCTGGTCCGGCTGGTTGACCGCCCAGTCCTTCTGCGGCGCCAGACGGATGCGCGCGCCGTTGGCGCCGCCGCGCTTGTCGGAGCCGCGGAAGGTCGACGCCGATGCCCAGGCCGTGGCGACGAGCTGCGGGACGGTGAGGCCGGAGGCCAGCACCTTCGCCTTCAGCGCGGCGACGTCCGACGCGTCGATCAGCGGATGGTCGACCGCGGGGACCGGATCCTGCCAGATCAGCGTCTCCTTCGGCACGAGCGGGCCGAGATATCGCACCTTCGGCCCCATGTCGCGATGGGTCAGCTTGAACCAGGCGCGGGCGAAGGCGTCGGCGAACTCCTCCGGATGCTCGAGGAAGCGCCGCGAGATCTTCTCATAGGCGGGATCGAACCGCAGGGCGAGGTCGGTGGTCAGCATCCCCGGCGCGTGGCGCTTCGACGGGTCGTGCGCGTCCGGAACCTGGCTGGCCCCGGCACCGTCCTTCGGCCGCCACTGCTGGGCGCCGGCCGGGCTCTTGGTCAGCTCCCATTCGTATTGGAACAGGTTCTTGAAGAACTCGTTGCTCCACTTCGTCGGCGTCGAGGTCCAGGTCACCTCCAGGCCGCTGGTGATCGCGTCGCCCGCATGGCCGGTGCCGTGGGTGCTGCGCCAGCCCAGGCCCTGATCCACGATGTCGGACCCTTCCGGCTCCACGCCGACCAGGCTTGCATCGCCGGCGCCGTGGGTCTTGCCGAAGCTGTGGCCGCCGGCGATCAGGGCGACCGTCTCCTCGTCGTTCATCGCCATCCGGGCGAAGGTCTCGCGGATGTCGCGCGCCGCGGCGACCGGGTCCGGGTTGCCGTTCGGGCCTTCCGGGTTGACGTAGATCAGCCCCATCTGCACGGCACCGAGATGGCCCTGCAGCTCGCGGTCGCCGCTGTAGCGCTCATCCGCCAGCCATTTGCCCTCGGGGCCCCAGAAGATGTCGTGGTCGGGCTCCCAAGTGTCCGGGCGGCCGCCACCGAAGCCGAAGGTCTTGAAGCCCATCGACTCGAGCGCGACGTTGCCGGTTAGGATCAGCAGGTCGGCCCAGGACAGCTTGCGGCCGTATTTCTGCTTGATCGGCCACAGCAGCCGCCGCGCCTTGTCGAGATTGCCGTTGTCCGGCCAGCTGTTGAGCGGGGCGAAGCGCTGCTGGCCCCGCCCGCCGCCGCCACGGCCGTCGCCGATGCGGTAGGTGCCGGCGCTGTGCCAGGCCATGCGGATGAACAACCCGCCGTAATGGCCGAAATCGGCCGGCCACCAATCCTGCGAATCCGTCATCACGGCCCGCAGGTCCTTGATCACGGCGTCCAGGTCGAGGGTCTTGAATTCCTTGGCGTAGTCGAACGCCTCGCCCATCGGGTCGGACAGGGCGGAGTGCTGGTGGAGCACCTGAAGATCCAGTTGGTTCGGCCACCAGTCGCGGTTGCTGGGCCTGCGGCCCCCGCCTGTGAACGGGCACTTGCCTTCGTCAGCCATGTTCCCTCCGTCGCGTTCCGGAATTTTGAATCATTCTAAAACCACTTTCGGGCTTTGGCCAAGAGCGAATAGGCACGATCCCACCGGGTCTCGGCGACGCGCGGCGGCAGCCTCACTCTTGCGTCCCGATAGCCATCCATGTTACCGGTCACATCAATAAGAATGACGAATTGACCCAGGCCATGGGGAGGGCCGACATCATGCTTGCCATCGATCGCATCAGCCCGACCGCACGACGCGCCCGGCCCTGCCGATGACGCGTTTCGTGGCCTGCCGCGCTTCCGCGCGGCCCCGCCCCACTGCGGCCCGGGCGCGCCGAGAGGCGCGGTCCCACCGGCACGTGGCCCGGCGTGGAGCAGCCGCGCGGCCGATCGAGAGCCAAGCCATGCCCAAGCGTTCCCTCCGGCCGACCATGCGGGACGTCGCCCGTCTCGCCGGGGTCTCGCCGATGACCGTGTCCCGGGTGCAGGCCGGCAGCAGCCGGGTGGCGCCGGAGACGCGCGACCGCATCCGCCAGGCGATCGCGCAGCTCGGCTATGTCGACGACAAGGTCGCCGCCGCCCTGTCGTCGCGCCGCACCGGCTTCATCGCGACGCTGGTGCCGACCCTGACCAACTCCACCTTCGCCGACACGGCGCACGGGCTGACCGAAGCCCTGCGCCGGACCGGCTATCAGCTGCTGATCGGCTACACGCTGTACCGGACGAGCGAGGAGGAAGCGCTGGTCCGAGCGATGCTGGAGCGCCGGCCGGAGGCGATCGTGCTGGCCGGCATGAGCCACACCGATGCGGCGCGGGCCATGCTGCGCAGCGCCGGCATTCCGGTGGTCGAGATCTGGGACTGCGGCGCGGCCGCCCCGATCGACCGGGCCGTCGGCTTCTCCAACATCGACGCCGGCCGGGCCGCGGCGCGGCACCTGATCGCGCTGGGGCACCGCCGCATCGGCGGCATCGGCCCGGCGGTCGGCGGCGACTCGCATGATTTCCGAGGCGAGGCCCGGCTGGTCGGCTTCACCGAGGTGCTGCGCCAGGCCGGCCTGCCGGTCGACGCCGTCGTCCATCGCGGCCACGTGCCGGTGTCCTTCGCCGGCGGTGCCGCCGCCATGGCCCATCTGCTCGACACCGCCGGGCCGATCGACGCCGTGTTCGCGGTCTCGGACCTCGCCGCCGTCGGCGCCTTGATGGAGTGCCACCGCCGCGGCATCGCGGTGCCGGGGCAGGTCTCGATCATGGGCTTCGGCGACTTCGAGATCGGCGAACAATGCGTGCCGGCGCTGTCGACCGTCCGGATCGACGCCGAAGGCATCGGCCGCCGGGTCGGCGAGCTGTTGATGCGCATCCTCGATCCCGAGGACGACGCCCCGGCGCCGCCGCGGGTGATCGATGTCGGCTTCGAGATCGTCGAACGGGGCTCCACCGCCAGGAGGCCCGGCCCAACCTGAAAAACCCCGCTTCCGGCTGTCCGGGAGCCACCAGCAAGACGGCACAAGCCGCCGCCCTCATTCCACAGCTCTGGGAGAGATTTCATGCCCAAGATCGGTCTCCGCCACCTTTCGGCGGGTTGTGCCCTGGCCCTCGGCCTCGCCGTCGCCCTGCCCGCCCAGGCGCAGGACACCCTCACCGTCTGGGTCACCAAGGGGTTCTACAAGGGCGAGGACGACGCCCTCTTGGCCCTGATCGACCGGTACCAGAAGGCGACCGGCGTCAAGGTCGAGCTGTCGCTGTATTCGACCGAGGACTGCATCGTGAAGTCGGTCGCCGCGGTCGAGGCCGGCACGCCGCCGGATGTCGGCTACTGCACCACCTATGATTTCCGCACCACCGGGCAGTGGGCCTATGAGGGCCGGCTGGAGGATGTCAGCGACGTCCTCACCCCGATCAAGGACAGCTTCCAGCCAGACGCGCTGGCCACCACCTTCCTGATGAACGGCAAGACCGGGCAGAAGGCCTATTACGCCTTCCCGATCGAACGCCAGACCATGCACATCTTCTACTGGAAGGACATGCTGCAGGATGCCGGCTTCACCGAGGCCGACATCCCGACCGAGTGGAACGCGTACTGGGACTTCTGGTGCGACAAGGTGCAGGCCGGGCTGCGCGCCAAGGGCAAGCGCATCTACGCCATCGGCCATCCGATGAGCGTCGCCGCCTCCGACACCTTCTTCAGCTTCCTGACCTGGGCCAACGCCTACAACGTCAAGATCGTCGACGACAGCGGCAAGATCGTGCTCGACCAGCCGGAGAACCGGGCGGCGATGATCGAGGCGGTGAAGGGCTACAGCTCGATCTTCACCCGCGGCTGCACCCCGCCCTCCTCGGTGAACTGGCTCGACACCGACAACAACGTGAATTTTCATAACAAAACGACGGTCCTGACCCACAACGCCACGATCTCGATCCCCAGCAAGCATCTGGACGATTCGACCAACCAGACGCTGACCGAGGAACAGCGGGCCCAGGCGAAGAAGAACTACGAGGAGAACATCCGCACCACTCTGTTCCCGAAGAAGCCGGACGGCGGGACGCTGCCGAACCTGGCCGCGACCAAGACCGCCGTGATCTTCGCCGACTCCAAGAACAAGGCCAAGGCCAAGGAGTTCATGGCCTTCATGATGAAGGACGAGAACCTGACGCCCTTCGTCGAAGGCTCGGTCGGGCGCTGGTACCCGGTGACCAAATCCGGTGCCGCCCGGCCGTTCTGGACCGACGGCAGCGACCCGCACCGCGCCGTGGTGTCGAAGCAGTTCACCGAGGGCACCGTGCCCTTCCCCTTCGTCTACAACTACCACTTCACCACGGTGAATGCGGAGAACGTCTGGGCCAAGGCGCTGAACCGCGTGGTCCAGGACGGGGTCTCGCCCGACCAGGCGGTCGATGAGATGATCGCCCGGATCAAGGAAATCGCCGGTTAGGACCGACCTGCCGGCCCGGTCCGCACGGGACGCCGCGCGGGCCGGGCCGCAGCCCCTTTCTGAAAGAGGACCAGCCGATGACCGCGACCACGATCCACGGGATCCCGGCCGCCGCCCGCGGCAGCCATCGCCGCACCTGGACGACCTGGGGGCTGATCCTGCTCGCCCCCTATATCGCCGTGTTCCTGGTGCTGGTGGCCTATCCGGTCGGCTACGGCCTCTATCTCGGCGCCAACCCGGCCAGCTACCGGCGCCTGTTCGCCGACCCGATCTTCCTGACCGCGGCGGTCAACACGATCCTGTTCCTGCTGATCGCCGTGAATGTGAAGATGGTGATCGCGCTCGGCCTGTCCGGCTTCTTTGCCGTGCCGCGCTGGTGGATCCGGCTGCTGCTGGTGCTGTTCATCCTGCCCTGGGCGGTGCCGTCGATCCCGACCATCCTGTCGTTCCGGGTCATGCTCAACCCCGAGACCGGGATGATCAACCAGCAGCTGTTCCAGCTGTTCGGCATCTTCGAGGGCCCGCCCTGGCTGACCAACCCATGGCTGGCCTTCTTCGCCGCGATCATGGTCCATATCTGGAAGTCGCTGCCGTTCTGGACCCTGATCCTGCTGACCGGCCGCCTCGCGATCGCCCGCGACCTCTATGAAGCCGCGTCGGTCGACGGCGCGTCGCGCTGGCAGCGCTTCCGCTTCGTCACCTGGCCGTCGGTCGCGGCGCTCTACGTCACCTCGGTGATCCTGTCGACGATCTGGACCCTGGGCGACTTCAACAGCGTCTACCTGCTGACCGGCGGCGGCCCGAATGACAGCACCCAGGTGCTGGCCACGCTCGGCATCCGCTACCTGCGCAACAACGCCCTCGACCTCGGCGTCGCCTCGATCATCGTCGCCATGCCGCTGGTCCTGCCGCTGGTCTTCGTCATGGTGAAGCGCCTGTCCAAGGGAGGCGAGGAATGAAGCGCTGGCTCAACGAGGCGGCCCTGATCCTGATCGCCGTCCCGGTGGTGCTGTGGACGTTGGTGCCGCTGTACCATCTCTTCGTCCTGGCGATCTCGCCGCAGGACGCGGTGCTGGCCGGCACGCTGTGGCCGGAGCACCCGACCTTCTCCAACTTCCTCACCGTGTTCCGGCAGCAGCACTACTACCTCAGCAACTTCTGGCTGCAGCTCGGCAACAGCTTCTTCATCGCGGTCACCACCGGGGTCGCGACCCTGTTCGTCGCCACCTGCGCCGCCTTCGCCATCAGCCGGCTGCGCGTGAAGGGCGGGCGCCAGGTGATGAACCTGGCGCTGGCCACCTACCTGATCCCGGCTGCCTTCCTGGCGGTGCCGATGTACAAGACCATGGGCTCCTACGGCCTGCTCGACACCCAGACCGCGCTGATCCTGGCGATGATCGCGCTGGCCTCGCCCTATGCCATCTGGGTGCTGAAGCAGGCCTCGGACAAGCTGCCGCGCGAGCTGGACGAGGCGGCGATCATGGACGGCGCCAGCCCGCTGCAGATCTTCCGCATGGTCTATCTGCCGCTGATGCGCCCGTCGCTGGTGGCGATCGGCATCTATGCGCTGATCCTGGCCTGGAACGAGTACCTCTACGCCTTCCTGCTGCTGTCGAGCGAGCGGGCGGCGCCGCTGTCGGTCGGGCTCGGCGCGTTCCTGTCGGCCGACGATTCGCCGTGGAACCTGCTGATGGCGACCGGGCTGATCTACGCCGTGCCGCCGGCGGTGATCTACTACGTCTTCCGCAACGCCATGACCAGCGGGCTGACGGCGGGGGCGGTGAAGGGCTGAGCCCTTCCCGCCCCTCGCGTTCAGACCAGTGTCACCCGTCCGGTCGCCAGGTCGTAGACGCCGCCGACGACCTTCACCTTGCCATCCTTGGCCAGCCCGGAGACGACCGGGTCGCCGGTGACCAGCAGACGGACATTGCGGCGGACATTCTCGACGGTGGCGTCGGCGAGGAGGTCCGGCCCGCCCTTCGCCTTCGCCGCCTCGACCGCCGGCTTGATCGAATTGACCAGCCCGGGGAGGTGGCCGGGCAGCCTGGTGCCGTCCTGCAGCACCTTGATGGTCGCGTCGACCGCGCCGCAATTGCTGTGGCCGAGCACCATGATCAGCGGGATGTTCAGGATCAGCGCCCCGTATTCGAGGCTGGCGAGACCGTCGTCGTTCAGGAAGTTGCCGGCGACCCGGACCACGAACAGATCGCCCGGCCCCTGGTCGAAGGCCAGTTCCGGCGCAACGCGGGAATCGGCGCAACTCAGGATCGACGCGAAGGGATGCTGGGCGCCCACCCGCGCGGCGCGGCCGGCCGAAAAGTCCCTCTGGACCGGCGTGTTGGCAGCGTAGCGGGCGTTGCCATCCATCAGCCGCTTCAAGGCGTCGTCGCCGGAGATCGGGGTCGCCACCGGCTTCTCGCCCTGCGCCTGGGCCGCGGCACAAGCGGAGAGAGCCGCGCCGGCCGACAGGACGGCCACACCGCCGACAAGAAGGCTACGGCGGGAGACCGGGAGCGGCACCTCAGCGGAACAACGCTGGTCGCACATGAAATTTCCTTTCTCAAAATGACAATATAATCGGGTCCGGGTCTCCAAAGCCCGTCCCCCAAGGAAGATTGTTTCGCATTCGCGAAATTTCCAAGCCCAAAGTGCGGCGAACGCGTCACGGCCGGTGACATGCAAAAGGGCGGCCGAAGCCGCCCTTTCCGTCCGGAAGATCGCCGATGTTACTTCGGCGTCGCCTCGGTCATGATCTGCTGCCGCGCCACGGCCAGCAGCGCGTCCATCTTCTTGCGCAGCCGGTGGTCGGACAGGTCGACGTCGTGGATCTTCAGGTCGGCATAGACCTTGTCGTGCACATCCTCGTCGGTCTGCTTCTCGAAGTCGGACATGATGACCTCCTTCGCATAGGCCTCGGCGTCGGCACCGGTCAGGCCCATCAGTTCGGCCGCCCACAGCCCCAGCAGCTTGTTGCGCCGGTTCTGGACCCGGAACAGGAGCTCCTGGTCGTGCTGGAACTCCGCCTCGAATGCCTGGCCCCGCGAGTCGAACGTCGTCATGCCGTGTCCTTCCATCGGCCCGCAGGCGCGGGCGCATCCCATAGCGGAGGATATAGCGTCTCCGGCCGCCCTGGTCACGCCCGGAGGCGGACGGGAGCGCGCAATTGTTTACCAGAGCCGCGCTTGCTATATGTGCGCAGGCGTGGACGTCCTCCGTGGGACGTCCCGACCCTTTTTTGCTGTTTTGGCTTCACCCTTCCATGGACACGTCCACATGAGCCGCCGCAGGCGCATCTACGAAGGCAAGGCCAAGGTCCTGTACGAAGGGCCGGAGCCTGGCACGATCGTCCAGTACTTCAAGGACGATGCGACGGCGCATAACGGTCAGAAGAAGGCGGTGATCTCGGGCAAGGGGGTGCTGAACAACCGCATCTCCGAATACCTGATGACCCGGCTGTCCGAGATCGGCGTGCCGACGCATTTCATGCGCCGCCTGAACATGCGCGAGCAGTTGATCCACGAGGTCGAGATCATCCCGCTCGAGGTCGTGGTGCGCAACATCGCCGCGGGGTCGTTCTCCAAGCGCTTCAACGTGCCCGAGGGCACACCGCTGCCGCGCTCGATCATCGAGTACTATCTGAAGTCGGACGAGCTCAACGACCCGATGGTGTCGGAGGAGCACATCACCGCCTTCGGCTGGGCCAACGCCCAGGACCTCGACGACATCGTGTCGCTGTCGCTGCGGGTGAACGACTATCTCACCGGCCTGTTCCTCGGCATCGGCCTCAAGCTGGTCGACTTCAAGCTGGAGTTCGGCCGGCTGTACGACGAGAACGACGAGATGCGGATCGTCCTGGCCGACGAGATCAGCCCGGACAATTGCCGCCTGTGGGACGTGCAGACCAACGAGAAATTCGATAAGGATCGCTTCCGCCAGGATCTCGGCGGCGTCCTCGAGGCCTATCAGGAAGTGGCCCGGCGCCTCGGCATCCTGCCGGAGGGAAGTGTCGTCGACATCCGTGAGAGCCAGGTCGCCCCATGAAAGCGCGCATCCACGTCATGCTGAAGCCCGGTGTCCTCGACACCCAGGGCAAGGCGATCGGCCATTCGCTGCAAGGCCTCGGCTTCGACGAGGTCGGCGAGGTCCGGCAGGGCAAGGTGATCGAGGTCGAGATCGCCGCGGCCGACGCGGCCCAGGCCAAGGCCCGCCTCGACGAGATGTGCCGCAAGCTGCTGGCCAACCCGGTCACCGAGAGCTACACGATCGACCTGGTCGCCTGAGGCGGCCCCTCCCCTCTTGTCATTGCCGGGCTTGACCCGGCAATCCAGGGGCCACCCAGAGCAGCATCGGCATTCCCTGGATGCCTGGGTCAAGCCCGGGCATGACAGCGAAGGGGGTTATGCGACCGCGGCGGCCTGCGCCTCGAGATGGGCCGTAAGCCCTTCCGGCAGCTTCAGCCGCACCGCCAGGTCGTCGAGATAGGCCTTCTCGCGCGGGTCGTCCGCGTCGATCGCCAGGCGCGAGGCCAGCCAGATCTCCGCCGCCTGCTCCGGCGTCGCCGGCAGGGCCGCGATCGCCGCGATGTCGAGCGGCCTGGCCAGCTCGTCCATGACGAAGGCCTTCTCCTCGGTGCCGAGGTTGAGCTGGCCGATGCGGTCGAACAAGGCCCGCTGCTCCGTCGCGTCGATATGGCCGTCGGCCTTGGCCGCGGCGATCATCGCCCGCACCACGGCGATGCGCGCATCGCCGCCGCCAGCGGCGCTCTGCGTCTCGAGGTCGAACGGGCTGCGCGGCGGCGGCAGCGCCAGCGGCTGCTGCGCCGGCGGCTGGGCCGGAGCCGGCGCCCGGTTGGCCGACCAGTCCTGCCAGGCCTTGTAGGCCAGGCCGCCGAGCACCGCGGCACCGCCATAGCCGAGAGCGCTGCCGCCGAACTTGCGGACCTTCTTCGAGCCGAGGAGGAGGCCGATCAACCCGCCGCCGACAGCACCTGTGGCCAGCGTCCCGAGGTTGCCGGAGAGCCCGGAGCCCTTGCCGCTGGGCTGCTTCGCACCGCCGCCAAGAAAATCCTCGAACAGCTTCTTCGGATCGATCACGCGTCCCTCCTCCAGTCATTGCACCGGAAGGCAGATGGTCCGGCGGCAGGCGGCCGACAAGCCCGCCGGGCGCTCAATCGGCCGGGAGCGGCGACGTGACCGGTTCCCGCGGCGCCAGGGTGGTCTCGGCCGCAGCGGCGACGATCCAGTCGCGGAACGCCCGGACGATCGGCCGGCGCAGCGCCCGCGTTGTGGCGACGAAATGGTAGCTGGCGGGGCTCGGCACCGAGAGATCGAGCGGCCGCACCAGCCGCCCCGCCGCTAGGTCGTCGGCGACCAGGGAGAACACGACAAGCGCCACCCCCTGCCCTTCCATCGCCGCCTGGATGGTCAGCGAGGAATCGCTGACCCGCAATCCGCGCACCCAATCGACATCCGCCATGCCGACGGCGCGCAGCCAGTCGCGCCAGGGCGCCAGGGACTGGTCGTGCAGCAGCGTGTGCCGGCGCAGGTCGTCGAGCGTGCGCAGCCCGGGCGGCCCGTCGCGCAGCGCCGGGCTGCAGACCGGGAAGCTGTCATCCGTGAACAGCCGGTCGCATGCCAGCCCCTCCCATCCACCCTGGCCCCAGCGGGTGGCGCAATCCGCCTCGCCGCCCTCGAGATCGACCCGGGCCAGCGACGCCGTGACGTTGACGTCGATATCGGGATGCGCCGCGGTGAAGCCCCGCAGGCGTGCCGTCAGCCATTTCGCGGCGAAGGACGGGGTGGTGCTGATGGTGAGCACGCCGCCGGTGCGGCCCGGCGCGATCTGCGCCGTGGCGTCGGCGATGCCCGCCAGGGCCCCGCTGACCAGCGGCAGGTAGGTGCGGCCGGCCTCGGTCAGCTCCAGGCTGTTCTCGCGCCGGTGGAACAGCCGGACCGACAGCCACTCCTCCAGCCGGCGCACCTGCTGGCTGACCGCGGCCTGGGTCACCGACAACTCGGCCGCGGCGCGGGTGAAGCTGCGATGCCGCGCCGCCGCCTCGAAGGCCCGCACGCCGTTCAGCGGGGGCAGCCGCCATCCCATCCCGATCTCCCAGGCCAAGTTTTTATTGGGCTAGGCCCAGACTATCCCGTTTGCGGCCGCGGCCGCCAGGACCGATCTTGAAGGCACGGGTCGACCCCTGATCTTCAACCCTCGATCAGGACCGTATCATGACCAGCCTCTGCATCGACGAGCGCCGCGCGGCACCCCGCAGGCGGCCGAACCCCATCCTTGTCCTGCTCCGCCGCGTTGCGGCCCTGCCGGGGCTGTGGTGCGCGCGGATCCAGGCGCGCAGCCGGATGCAGCGCATGGACGACGACACCCTGTGCGATCTCGGCCTGCGCCGCGACCAGGTCGAGACCATGCGCCGCAAGCCGTTCTGGCGGGAATGAGGGCTATGATCCCGGCACGGCCGACTCGCTTCGATGGCGCCGCCGGCCCGGACGGGCCTGGCGAGCGGCCATCGACGCTTGCGCTCCCGCGGCCGGGACGAGCTCACAAGGAATTGCCAGATGAGGCGCGACCTCCAGATCAAGACGTCGGACGGGACGGCCAAGGCGGCGCTGTTCCACCCCGATGGCGCTGCTGCCACAGGCAAGGCGCTGCGCGGCGTCATCCTCTACATGGATGCGATGGGCCCACGGGCCTCGCTGGCCGGCATGGCGCAACGGCTGGCCGATTCGGGCCATGTCGTGCTGCTGCCGGACCTGTTCTACCGCTTCGGCGAATATGGCCCGTTCACCGGCGCCTCCTTCGGCGATGAGACGGCCCGCGCCCAGATCATGACGATGCTGCACGAGACCAGCCAGGAGATGACGCGGCGCGACACGGCCGCCTTCATCGACGTGTTCGACGCGGAGAAGGTCGCGGGCCCGATCGGCGCCGTCGGCTATTGCATGGGCGGCGCCCGGGCCCTGACCGCGGCGGCCGCCTATGCCGACCGGATCGGCGCGGCGGCGAGCTTCCACGGCGGCAACCTGGCCGGCGAGGCGCCCGACAGCCCGCATCTCCTCGCCGACAGGATCAAGGGCCGCGTCTATGTCGGCGTTGCCGAGGTCGACAACAGCTTCCCGCCTGGGCAGTCCGCCCGGCTGGCCGAAGCCCTGCGGCGGGGCGGCGTCGACCACATGATCGAGAATTATGTCGGCATGGCGCATGGCTGGGCGGTGCCCGACCACAGCGTCTACAACGAGACCGGCGCCGAACGGCACTGGAAGCGGCTGCTGACATTCTTCGACGAGGCGCTGGCATAGCCTCGGCCCTGCCGGCGGCTTTCAAGCCGCCGGCAGCGCCATCGGCTCCTCCGGCGACGCTTCGGCCTCCGCGGCCACGGCAAACAGCCAGTCGCGGAACGCCCGCACCAGCGGCCGGCTGAGGGCGGTCGGCGGCGCCACGAAATAATAGGCGTAGTCGCTCTTCAGATGGTCGCTCTTGAGCGACAGCTCGAAGGGCCGCACCAGCCGGCCGGCGCGCAGGTCGTCCATCACCAGCACCCGCTGCGCCAGCGCCACGCCCTGGCCCTCGATCGCCATCTGGATCAGGAGCGCCGAATCCTGCGTCCGCGGCCCGCGGACCCAGCCGAGCTCTTCCATCCCCGCCGCCCGCAGCCAGTGCTTCCACTGCACCAGCGTCTCGTCGTGCAGCAGGCGAAAACGGCGCAGATCCTCCAGCCTGCACAGGCCGGCCTCGACCAGCGCCGGGCTGCACACCGGGAAGGTGTCCTCCGAGAACAGCTTCTCCGCCACCACCCCGTCCCAGGCGCCGCTGCCGAAGCGGATGGCGCAATCGACCCGGTCCCGGCTGAAGTCGACCAGCCGGGACTCGGCGTCGAGGTTGACGTCGATCTCCGGCTGCTGCTCGTTGAAGGACGGCATCCGCGACACCAGCCATTTGCGGATGAAGGACGGGATCGCCGACACGGTGAGGATGCCGGAATGCGGCGGCGGCCGGATTCGGGCGGTGGCCTCGGCGATGGCGTCGAAGGCGTCGCGCAGCACCGGCAGGTAGGTCCGGCCGGTGTCGGTCAGCTCCAGCCCGCCCTCGGTGCGGTCGAACAGCTTGGCGCCGAGCCAGTCCTCCAGCCGGCGCACCTGCTGGCTGACCGCGGCCTGGGTCACAGACAGCTCCTCGGCCGCGCGGGTGAAGCTCTCGTGGCGGGCCGAGGCCTCGAAGGCGCGGATACCGTTCAACGGCGGCAGACGGCGGCGCATGGTTCCCTCACCGGGTCGAAAGATTCTCTTATCCCGTCCACGAGAATATCCTGTTTGCGGTTTGTTCTCCAGAGCGCGATCCTCAAGGCACTCCCGATGACCGATCGAACGCCCTGCCGGAAAGGGACATGCCATGACGACCGCCTGCACCGACCACGTCCAGCATCGCGCCACCCTGCCGACCAGCCGCTTCGGACTGCGCGCCCTGATCGGCGCCGCCGCGGCCACGCTGGGTGTCCGCCGCCCCGCTCGGCTGCCGGTCGAGGCGCTGGACGACCACATGCTGCGCGACATCGGCGTCGACGGCCCTGCCCCCGCCAGCGACCCGCGCGACCTGCTTCTCCGCCTGTAGCCTCGTCCCCCTGCGACTGACCTTGCCGGCCGGCTCCGTCACCCTGCGGAGCCGGCCATTTTCTTGTCCGCGCATCGCAGCGCCGAGGCCGCGATGCCATGCATGCCAGCACAGCCCGCTGCACCCTTGCCAAGGCCCGGCAGGACCGGTAAATCCCGGCCATGCAAGCCGCCGTCATCGTCTTCCCGGGATCGAACGCCGACCGAGACCTCGCCGTGGCACTCTCCCACGCGACCGGACGGCCGACCCACATGGTCTGGCACCGCGACACCGAGCTGCCGCCGACCGACCTGATCGCCATCCCCGGCGGCTTCTCCTACGGCGACTATCTCCGCTCCGGCGCCATGGCGGCGCAATCGCCAATCATGGGCGCGATCCGCGAGGCGGTGGCCCGCGGTGTGCCGACCGTCGGCATCTGCAACGGCTTCCAGATCCTGACCGAGGCCGGGCTGCTGCCCGGCGCGCTGCTGCGCAACGCCGGGCTGAAATTCGTCTCCCGCCCCGTGGCGATGCGGGTCGAGACGTCGAACAGCCCGTTTACCCGCGGCTACAACGCCGGGCAGACGGTGCGCATCCCGATCCAGCACCATGACGGCTGCTACTTCGCCGATCCGGACACGCTGAAGCGGCTGGAGGACGAGGACCGCGTCGCCTTCCGCTACATCGCCGACCAGGACGGCCGCGGCAACCCGAACGGCAGCCTGAACGACATCGCCGGCATCCTGTCCGAGAACCGGCGGGTGCTCGGCATGATGCCCCACCCCGAGCGCGCCGCGGAGCCGGAGCACGGCAACACCGACGGCCGCGCCATGTTCGAAGGCTTGGCGCAGATCCTTTCATGACCCATCCGTCCAACGCCCCCCAGGAACCGGAAGTCACCCAGGCGCTGGCGGCGGAATTCGGCCTGACCGCCGACGAATTCGCCCTGACCCAGACGATCATGGGCCGGATGCCGACGCTGACCGAGCTCGGCATCTTCTCGGTGATGTGGTCGGAGCACTGCTCCTACAAATCCTCCCGCCGCTGGCTGAAGCAGCTGCCGACCGAGGCACCCTGGGTGATCTGCGGCCCCGGCGAGAATGCCGGCGTGATCGACATCGGCGACGGCCAGGCTGCCATCTTCAAGATGGAGAGCCACAACCACCCGAGCTTCATCGAGCCCTACCAGGGTGCGGCGACCGGCGTCGGCGGCATCCTGCGCGACGTGTTCACCATGGGCGCGCGGCCAGTGGCCAACATGAACGCGCTGCGCTTCGGCAGCCCTGACCACGCCAAGACCCGGCACCTGGTGGCGGGGGTTGTGGCGGGCATCGGCGGCTACGGCAACTGCGTCGGCGTGCCGACGGTGGGCGGCGAGACCAACTTCCACGCCTCCTACAACGGCAACATCCTGGTCAACGCCATGACCGTGGGCGTGGCCTCGACCGACAAGATCTTCTATTCGGCGGCCGGCGGCATCGGCAACCCGGTGGTCTATGTCGGCTCCAAGACCGGACGCGACGGCATCCACGGCGCCACCATGGCCTCGGCCGAGTTCGACGAGGCGTCGGAGGAGAAGCGCCCGACCGTGCAGGTCGGCGACCCGTTCACCGAGAAGCTGCTGATCGAGGCCTGCCTGGAGCTGATGGCGACCGACGCCATCGTCGCCATCCAGGACATGGGCGCGGCCGGCCTGACTTCGTCCTCGGTCGAGATGGCGAGCAAGGGCGGCTGCGGCATCGAGCTGGACCTCGACCACGTGCCGCAGCGCGAGATCGGCATGGTCCCTTACGAGATCATGCTGTCGGAGAGCCAGGAGCGGATGCTGATGGTGCTGAAGCCCGGCCGCGAGGCCGAGGCCGAGGCGATCTTCCGCAAATGGGAGCTGGACTTCGCCGTGATCGGCCGGGTCACCGACACCGGCCGCATGGTGCTGAAGATGCATGGCATGGTCTGGGCGGACATGCCGGTGGCGGAGCTGGTCGACGCCTCGCCGAACTACGCCCGGCCATGGGAGCCGACGCCGAAGCAGGCGGAGATCGCGGCCACGTCCCTGCCCCTGCCAGACACGGCGGAGGAGGTGCTGACCCGCCTGCTGGCCTGCCCCGACCTCGCCTCCAAGCGCTGGATCTGGGAACAGTATGACAGCCAGGTCGGCGCCGACACGATCGCCCTGTCCGGCCAGGCCGATGCGGCGCTGGTGCGGGTGCACGGCACCGGCAAGATCCTGGCAATCACCACCGACTGCACGCCGCGCTACTGCCTGGCCGACCCCGAGGCCGGCGGCGCGCAGGCCGTCGCCGAGGCGTGGCGGAACCTGACCGCCACCGGCGCTCTGCCGCTGGCGATCACCGACAACATGAACTTCGGCAACCCCGAGAAGCCGCGGATCATGGGCCAGTTCGTTGGCTGCATCCAGGGCATGAAGGCCGCCTGCCTGGCGCTTGATTTCCCTGTCGTTTCCGGCAATGTCTCGCTCTACAACGAGACCTCGGGCGAAGGCATCATGCCGACCCCGGCGATCGGCGGCGTCGGTCTCATCGAGGATGGCGGGCGGCATGTCCGGCTCGGCTTCAAGGCCGCCGGCGAAGCCATTGTCCTGATTGGCGAAACCAAGGGTCATCTCGGCGCCTCGCTGTATGCCCGCGAGATCCACGATCGCGAGGACGGGGCGCCGCCGCCGGTCGATCTGGCGGCCGAGCGCCGCAACGGCGATCTGGTGCGGGCGCTGATCCAGGACGGCTCGGCCACGGCCTGCCACGACCTGTCCGATGGCGGCCTCTATGTCGGCCTGGCGGAGATGGCCATGGCCGGGCGGATCGGCGCCGAGGTCGACCTGCCGGCCGAGGCTGGGCTGCTGTTCGGCGAGGACCAAGGCCGCTACCTCGTCACCGTGGCCGATGGCGAGTCGCTGCTGGCGCGGGCTCGCGCGGCGGACGTCCCCGCCCAAATCATCGGCCGCACCGGCGGCGATGTGTTGAAGCGCAAGGACGGCAGTGCCATATCCGTGGGCGAGCTGCGCCGCGTCAACGAGGCGTGGCTGCCCGGCTACATGACCGATATCGTTCAGGCTGGAGAAGCGTGAGATGGCGATGGACCCGGCGGAGATCGTCCGCCTGATCAAGGATGGCCTGCCCGGCGCCGAAGTGCGGATCGAGGATCTGCGCGGCGACGGCGACCACTACGCCGCCTACGTCACCAGCTCCGCCTTCACCGGCAAGAGCCGCGTGCAACAGCATCAGATGGTCTATCAGGCCCTCGGCGGCCGGATGGGCAACGAGTTGCATGCGCTGATGCTGCACACCACCGCCGCCGAAGCCTGACCCTCACCGCGAGCGAGTAACCCATGGACAATCCCGTCTTCGAGCGCATCCGCAGCGACATCGCCGGCACCGACGTCGTCGTCTACATGAAGGGCACCCCGGTGTTCCCGCAATGCGGCTTCTCCGCCGCCGTGGTCCAGGTGCTGACCCATCTCGGCGTGCCGTTCAAGGGCATCGACATCCTGACCGACCCCAGCCTGCGCCAAGGCATCAAGGAATTCTCGAACTGGCCTACCATCCCGCAGGTCTACGTCAAGGGCGAGTTCGTCGGCGGCTGCGACATCGTCCGTGAGATGTTCCAGACCGGCGAGTTGCAGGAACTGCTGGAAGGCAAGGGCATCGCCGTCGCCGCCCAGGGCTGAGTTTCCAATCCGGACAAAATGCCCGCCCCATCTCGGGGCGGGCATTGTCATATCCGCCTGCCGCTACAGCACGAAGTCGGCCGAGACCAGGGCGACGGCGCCGGTCAGCTGGATATGGAAGTCCGATGCGCCGTCGCCGTTGACGTCGCCGGCGATGGTGACGACGCCCGCCCCCTGAGTGTAGCGCAGCTGGCCGGCGACGCCGGTGTAGAGGCCGGAGCCGATGAAGCTGAAGGCCTGGTTGCCGGCGGCAACGGTGTTGGCGTCGATCGCCGACAGATCGATGCGGTCGCCCTGGGCGTGGCTGAAATCGGTGATCCGGTCCGCCCCCGCCCCCACCGGGCTCTGCGCGATGGCGTTGTAGACGAAGCGGTCGGCCCCGGCGCCGCCGGTCAGCGTATCCTTGCCGTCGCCCCCGGTGAGCACGTCGTTGCCGTTCCAGCCCTGCAGGCTGTTGGCGCCGGCATTTCCGACCAGGCTGTCGCTGCCCTGGCTGCCGGAGATGTTCTCGATGTTGTACAAGGTGTCGCCCTGGGCATCGCCGCCGCTGCCGGTGCCGGTGACGAGGCTGACCGCCACCCCGACCGTGCCGGTGTAGTAGCTGGCGGTGTCGATACCGGTGCCGCCATCGAGATAATCCGCCCCTGCATCGCCCCGGAGAACGTCGGTGTCGGCCCCGCCATAGAGCCAGTCGTTGCCGGCCGCCCCGGTGAGAGTGTCGTTGCCGGCATCGCCGCTGAGGCTTTCGGAATCGGCCGACCCGACCAGGGTGTCGGTGCCGTCGCCGCCATAGCCGTAGTCGTTGCCGCCCCCGCCGGTCTCGATCAGGTCGTTGTCGATCCCGCCATAGAGGTAATCGGTCCCGGCGCCGCCGCGGAGCGTGTCGTTGCCCTCATCGCCATAGGCCGTGTCATTGCCGTCGCCGCCGGTGAGCGTGTCGGCGCCTATCCCCCCGCGGAGATAGTCGTTGCCTGTCGCCCCCGCGAGCACATCGGTGCCGGCATAGCCGTAGATCGTGTCATTGCCGCCGGCCCCGGTGATGGCATCGTTGCCCGATCCGGCATAGTAGGTCATCAGCTCCATGTTGGTCGCCTTGCTGCCGTCGCTGCCGGCGGCGCCGTTCAGGGTGAAGCTGACCCCGGTCGAGAGGAGGGTGCGGTCGACATAGAGCGTATCGGTGCCCGCACCGCCATCGACGATATCGACCCCGACGCCGGTGGAGATGGTGTCATCGCCGTCGCCGCCATTGAGCGTGTCGTTGTCGGCGCCGCCATTGAGCGTGTCGTTGCCGGCCAGGCCGGAGATCACGTCATTGCCGGTATCGCCGTAGAGGGACTCGGCATCGGCCGATCCGATCAGGGTGTCGGCGCCGTCGCCGCCATAGCCGTAGTCGCCGCCGCCCCCGCCGGTCTCGATCCGGTCGTTATCGGCATGGCCGTACATGTAGTCCGTGCCGGCACCACCGCGGAGGGTGTCATTGCCGTCATTCCCCGAGAGGCTGTCATTGCCGTCGCCGCCGCCGAGCGTGTCGATGCCGGCCCCGCCATTGAGGTTGTCGTTGCCCGCCGCCCCCGCGAGGACATCGGTGCCGCCGCCACCATAGATCGTGTCGTTGCCGCCGGCTCCAGTGATCGTGTCGTTGCCTGACCCGGCATAGTAGGTCATCAGCTCCATGCTGGTCGCCCGGCTGCCGTCGCTGCCGGCGGCACCGTTCAGGGTGAAGCTGACCCCGGTCGAGGTGGCGCTGCGGTCGACATAGAGCGTATCGGTGCCGATGCCGCCGTCGACGACATCGACGCCGATGCCGGTGGCGATGTCGTCGTCGCCGTCGCCGCCGCTGAGGGTGTCGTTGTCGGCACCGCCATTGAGCGTGTCGTTGCCGGCCAGGCCGTAGATCTGATCGTTACCGGCATCGCCGTAGAGAGACTCGGCATCGGCCGAACCGATCAGCATGTCGGCGCCATCGCCGCCATAGCCGTAATCGCCGCCCCCACCGCCGGTCTCGATCCGGTCGTCGCCGGCCTGGCCGTACATGTAGTCGGTGCCGGCGCCGCCACGGAGAGTGTCGTTGCCGTCATTCCCCGAGATGGTGTCATTGCCGTCGCCGCCGCCGAGCGTGTCGGTGCCGACTCCGCCATTGAGGTTGTCATTGCCGCCGGCCCCATTCAGGGTGTCGGTGCCGTCGCTGCCATAGATCGTATCGGTACCGCCGGCCCCGGTGATGGTGTCGTTGCCGGTCCCGGCATAGTAGGTCATCAGCTCCATATTGGCCGCCCAGCTGCCGTCGCTGCCGGTAGCGCCGTTGAGAGTGAAGGACACCCCGGTCGTGGTGCCGCTGCGGTCGACATAGAGCGTGTCGATGCCGGTGCCGCCATCGACCTTGTCGATCCCGGCGCCGGTGGCGATGTAGTCGTTGCCGTCGCCGCCGCTGAGCGTGTCGTTGTCGGCACCGCCATAGATCGTGTCGTTGCCGGCCAGGCCGTAGATGGCATCGTTGCCGGCGTCGCCGTAGAGGGTCTCGGCATCGGCCGACCCGATCAGGGTGTCGGCCCCGTCGCCACCATAGCCGTAGTCACCGCCGCCCCCGCCGGTCTCGATCCGGTCGTCACCGACATCGCCATACATGTAGTCCGTGCCGATACCCCCGCGGAGGATGTCGTTGCCGCCATATCCACGCAGCGTGTCGTTGCCCGCCAGCCCGTCGATGGTGTCGGCAAAGGCCGTCCCGTTCAGGGAATCGTTGCCGGGGGTTCCTGGAATGATCGCCATCGTGACTATGCCTTCCGTTCAAACCGTACGATCTCCCGGCCGGTTCCGGTGTGGCGGACGGCCTGGAGAGGAACACTCAACCTGCTTGGAAACGCCTCGTTCGGCATCAGCCGAACGGAGGGTGCGCGATCTCGACTCAAAGTGTATGTTTGAAGGTTTTCGAATCGGCGCCGGCCATGCCGAGCCCTGGACCCAGGCATGACGAGGTGAGACGCGCGGCGGCGGCCCTCTCCGGTCCAGAATGGCCGCCAACCGCCCCGCGATCCGCCGGGGATCTTTTCGTGCCCAGGAGGACGCCCGTGGTGTCGACTGCCGAGCAGGATCGGACCGCCCGAGCCGTGCCTCACGACCTTTCCGACGAGTTGCTGATCGACGCCGAGGTCGACGACGTCCCGGCGCCGGCGACGCCCTTGAAGGCGGGGTGGCTGCTGGTCGTCAGCCTGGTCCTGATCGCACTCAACCTGCGCCCGGCGCTGTCGAGCCTGGGCCCGGTGCTGAAGGAGATCATCGCCGATACCGGCATCTCCGCGGGCACCGCCAGCCTGCTGACGACGGCGCCGGTGGTCTGCCTCGGCCTGTTCGGCGTGCTGGCCCCGCGGATCAGCCGGCGGCTGGGCACCGAGCGCGCCATCCTGGCGCTGCTGCTGGTGCTGGCCGCCGGCACCGCGCTGCGCGGCCTGGGCACCAGCCCTGCCCTGCTGCTGGGCGCCGTCCTGGCCGGTGCCGGCATCGGTGTCACCAATGTGCTGCTGCCGGGCATCGTCAAGCGTGACTTCCCGGACAAGGCGGCGCTGATGACCGGCGTCTACACCATGGCGCTGTGCGCCGGCGCCGCGGTCGCGGCCGGCAGCACCCTGCCGCTCGCCCGGGCCGCCGACGGGTCCTGGGCCGTGGCCCTGGCCTTCTGGGCGATCCCGGCGGTCGTCGCCGCGGTGGTCTGGCTGACCCAGATCCCGCCCCGCCACGGCCCGGCCGCCCATGCCGGCTTCACCGTCCGTGGCCTGTGGAGCGACCCGCTGGCCTGGCAGGTCACGCTGTTCATGGGGCTGCAATCCTCGCTGGCCTACAGCGTCTTCGGCTGGCTGGCCCCGATCCTGCGCGACCGCGGAGTCGACGGCGTCGCCGCCGGGATCATGGTCTCGGTCTCGATCATGGTCCAGGTCGCCGCCGCGCTGGTGGCGCCGTCACTGGCCACCCGCGGCCGCGACCAGAAGCTCGCGGCAGTGCTGTGCATGGCGTTCTCGCTCGCCGGGTTCCTGGGCTGCATCTTCGCGCCGCTGGGCACGGTCTGGCTCTGGATCGTGCTGCTCGGCATCGGCCAGGGCGCCGCCTTCGCCGTGGCGTTGACCCTGGTGGTGCTGCGCACGCCGGACGCCCATGTCGCGGCCCATCTGTCCTCGATGTCGCAGGGCGTGGGCTACACCCTGGCCTCGGGCGGGCCGCTGCTGATCGGGCTGCTGCACGACTGGACCGGCGGCTGGACCGCCGCCGGGCTGCTGGTGCTGGCGATCAGCGCCGTCGCGGCCCTGGCCGGCCTCGGCGCCGGCCGCGACCGGCTGGTTTCGGCCCAGGCCGTTCGACGCTGACCATGGCCGCCGACGTGCATTCCAGCCGCACCAGCTTTGGGGCCGGCGCGGCGCTCAGCGCCTTCGTGATCTGGGGCTTCGCGCCGCTGTACTTCAAGGCGGTCGAGCATATCGGCCCCTGGCAGATCGTGGCGCACCGCATCTTGTGGAGCGTCGTCATGCTGGGCCTGCTGCTGCTGGCCCTGGGACGGCTGCGCGAGATCGGCGACGTGCTGCGCAGCCGCCGCCGCTTCCTGACCTATTGCGCCACCACCACGCTGATGACCGTCAACTGGAGCGTCTTCATCTGGGCGGTGCTGAACGGCTATCTGGTGCAATCGGCGCTCGGCTACTACCTCAGCCCGCTGCTCAACGTCCTGCTCGGCGTCGCCTTCCTGGGCGAGCGGCTGGGCCGGCTGCAGGTCGCGGCCGTCGTGCTGGCGGCGGCGGGCGTCGTGGTCTCGGTGATCGGCGCCGGCGAGATCCCGTGGATCGCGCTGGTCCTGGCCTCGACCTGGGGCTTCTACGGCCTGATCCGCAAACGCGAGAAGATCGACCCCTTCGTCGGGCTGATGGTCGAGACCGGCTTCCTGCTGCCGGCCTGCCTGGCCTATCTGCTGTGGCTGTGGAGCCAGGGCAGCGGCGCCTTCGGCCCGGTGGCGGCCGGCGGCGAGGGCTGGGTGATGTCGCTGGCGATCGCGGCCTCCGGCCTGATCACCGGCCTGCCGATCGTGCTGTACATGATCGGGGCGCGGCACCTGCCGCTGTCGACCGTCGGGCTGCTGCAATACCTGGCGCCGAGCATCAACCTGGTGCTGGCCACGCTGGTGTTCGAGGAGCCGCTGCGGCCGGCCACGCTGGTGACCTTCGCCTTCATCTGGGCCGGGCTGGCCCTGTTCACCTTCGACGCCACCCGGCGCGCGCGGCTGCCGGTGGCGCCGCGCCACGGCGTCGGCTGAGAGGCCTGCCTCCGAATCGAAAAGGGGCGCCCGAGGGCGCCCCTTCTCTTCGTCGGACAGCCGGCTGGGATCAGCGGCTGTAGAACTCGACCACCAGGTTCGGTTCCATCTGGACCGGGTACGGCACGTCGGCCACGGCCGGGGTGCGGATCAGCTTGCCCTTGAATGTGGCGTGGTCGACCTCGATGTAGTCCGGCACGTCGCGCTCGGAGGAGGCGATGGCGCCGAGGATCACCGGCAGTTCACGCGACTTCTGCTTGATCTCGATCACGTCGCCTTCCTTGACCTGGTAGGAGGCGATGTTGAGGCGCTTGCCGTTGACCAGGACATGGCCGTGGTTGACGATCTGGCGGGCGGCGAACACGGTCGGGACGAACTTCATCCGGTAGACGACGGCGTCCAGGCGGCGCTCCAGCAGGCCGATCAGGTTCTCGCCGGTGTCGCCCTTGCGGCGCACGGCCTCTTCGAACAGGCGGCGGAACTGCTTCTCGCCGATGTTGCCGTAGTAGCCCTTCAGCTTCTGCTTGGACATCAGCTGGGTGCCGAAATCGGTCGGCTTCGTACGCCGCTGGCCGTGCTGGCCCGGGCGATAATCGCGGTTGTTCAGCGGGCTCTTCGGACGGCCCCAGAGGTTGACGCCAAGGCGGCGGTCGATCTTGTGCTTCGAATTCAGGCGCTTGCTCACGCGCTCGATCCCTCTCATGTTGTCCCGGTAGGCCCTGCCAATGGCAAGGCGGGGCGCCGGCTCATGCGCCGGACCCACGTTCCCAGGAATGGAAGCGGTGAAAAACGCCATTCCGGGCCGGATGTCAAGCCTGAAGCCGCTTTCAGCCCGGCAGATAGTGGATGTGGGGCCGGCCGTGATGCGGCGACAGCTCGACATGGGCGCGGACGCCGAACACCTCGCGGATCCGCGCCTGGGTCAGGATCTCCTCCGGCGCGCCGGCGCAGACCACCCGCCCGTCCCGCAGCAGCGCCACGGCGTCGCAGAACATGGCGGCCAGGTTGAGGTCGTGCAGGGCGACGATGCTGGTCGCCGGCAGCCGCCCGACCAGCGCCAGGATCTCGAGCTGGTGCTGCACGTCGAGATGGTTGGTCGGCTCGTCCAGCAGCAGCTCGGTCGGCGTCTGGGCCAGGGCGCGCGCGATCTGCACCCGCTGCCTCTCGCCGCCGGAGAGCGTGTGCCAGGGCTGGGCGCGCCGGCCCTCCAGCCCGACCCGGCTCAGCGCGTCCTGCACCGCCGCGTCGTCGCGGTCGGTCCAGGGCGACAGCGGGCCGCGATGCGGCGTGCGGCCGAGCCGCACCACGTCGAGCACCGTCACCTGGGCATCGGTCGCCGCCTGCTGCTCGACCAGGGCGACACGGCGGGCGATGGTGGCGCGGGGCAGGTCCGCAATGTCCGCACCGCCCAGCGTGATCACGCCGCTCTCGACCCGCCGCAGGCGGCAGATCAGGCGCAGCAGGGTCGATTTGCCGGCCCCGTTCGGGCCCAGCAGGCCCAGCATCCGGCCGGGCGCCGCCTGCAGCGTGACGCCGTCGACGATCATCCGGCCGCCGGCGGCCCAGCGCACATCATGTGTGGCGATGGTCATGCCGCCCGCCTCGCCCGATAGAGCAGTACGGCGAAGGCCGGGGCGCCGAACAGGGCCGTGACCACGCCGATCGGCAGGATCTGCTGCGGAATGATGACGCGCGAGACGATATCGGCCAGCACCATGAAGATCGCCCCGATCATCGCCGTGGCCGGCAGCAGCCGGGCATGGCCGGGCCCGACCAGGAAGCGCGCGGCATGCGGAATGACCAGGCCGACGAAGCCGACCGACCCGACGATGCTGACCATGGTCGCCGTCATCGCCGCGGTCGCCGCGAACAGCACCACGCGCACCCGGGTCACGGCGATGCCGAGCGAGGCGGCAGCGTCCGCGCCGAAGGTGAAGGCGTCGAGCGCGCGGGCGTGCAGGAGGCAGAGGACGAAGCCGAGCGCCGCGACCGGCGCCGCGACCTGCACATCCGGCCAGCGCACCCCGCCGAGGCTGCCGAGCAGCCAGAACATCACGCCGCGCGCCTGTTCGGCATTGGCCGAGGTGGTGACGATGGTCGAGGTCACGGCATTGAACAGCTGCGACCCAGCGATGCCGGCCAGGATGATGCGATCGGTGCCGCCGCCGGCCCCGGCCGCCAGCAGCGACACCAGGGCGAAGGCGAGGACGGCGCCGATGAAGGCGCCGCCGGACAGCGAGACCGCGCCGCCGCCGAAGCCCGCGATCATCACCGCGACCGCGCCGGTCGACGCCCCGGCGGAGATGCCGAGGACATAGGGTTCGGCCAGCGGGTTGCGCAGCAGCGCCTGCAGGATCGCGCCGGACAGGGCCAGCGCCGCGCCGCAGCAGGCCGCGACCAAAGCGCGGCTGAGCCGGTAGTCCCAGACGACGCCTTCCTGGATCGGGCTGAGCGCGAAGCCGGCGCCGAACAGCCGGTTGGCCAGCGCCTGCACCGTGGTGGCCAGCGGGATCGCCATCTCGCCGATCGACACGGCCAGGGCGATGGCCGCGACCAGCGCCGCCAGGGACAGCACGGCCAGCAGGGCGCGGACGCCCCAGCCATCGCCGAGGAGCGGCCTCACCCCCCGAGCCCGAAGCTCTTGATGCCGCGGGCCAGTGCCTCGATGCCGTCGACGGCGCGGATCGAGGGCTGCATCGCCTGCACGTCCATCACCACGACGCGCTTGTCCCGCACCGCCTCCAGCCGGCTGGTCACCGGGTCGGTGGCGAGGAAATTCTGCTTCACCGCGGTGTCGTCGGCCGGGTAGCGGCGGCGGCTCATCTCCGCCATGACGATGATCGCGGGATTGGCGGCGGCGATGCGCTCCCAGCTCACCAGCGGCCACTCCTCCTCCGTGGTGATGACGTTGCGGGCGCCGAGCTGCCGCAGGATATAGGCCGGCACGCCGTTTTTCCCGGCGACGAAGGCCTCGCCGTCGACCTCCTTGCTGGAGAACCAGAACACCACCGGCACGTTGCCGGCCTGGAGCCCCGCCACGGAGGCGATGGCGGCGGCCTCGCGCTGCTGCAGGCCGGCGACCAGCGCCTCGCCGCGGTCGGCGACGTCGAAGATCCGCGCCAGGTCGCGGATCTCCTGATAGACGAGGTCCATGGTGAACAACTGCCGGCGCACGCCGTCGCCGCCGCCGGAATTGTCCTTGGCGACGCAGTCGGCCGGCGACACATAGGTCGGGATGCCGAGGGCGGCGAACTGCTCGCGCGTGCCGACCGAGCCCTGTGGCCCGACATGCCATTCGAACTGGGCGGTCACCAGCTCCGGCTCCTTGCCGACCACGGATTCGAAGCTGGGGTCGTTGTCGGCCAAGCGGGGGATCTTGGCGTTCGCCGCCTCGTACTCCTGCAGCACCGGGCCGAACCAGACGGCGGTGCCGGTGATGCGGTCGGCCAGGCCGAGCGACAGCAGGATCTCGGTGCTGCTCTGCCCGATCGACACGGCGCGCTGCGGCGCCCTGGCGAAGGTGATGTCGACGCCGCAGTTGCGGATCGTCAGCGGATACTGCGTCGGCTCGGCCCAGGCCGCCGGCGACAGGGCGAGAAACGCCGCCAGCCCGGCCAGGGCCAGGACACGCGAAGGGAAGGACCGGAATGCCGTCACGAAAACCTCCTGCCCGGGCCACCCCGCCCGGAAAACGGATTGCGCTGCGACGGCAGGTCTCCTGGCTCGCGGATCATGGCTTCGCGCCTGCCTTCCCACCCGCGCCGCGGGCAGTGGCATGGCCCTTGAGGGGCCACGAGGACGTTCGGCGATCCGCTGACAGTTGCGGGGGCAGCCACGGATTCCGCCCCCCTCGCTATTGATGGGGGCGCCACCGTGTTCCCTTTTGATCCCGGATGGGAACCGTCGCCGGATTGTGTATCAGCGGCGCCGAGAGCCGGTCAATCAGGGCGAGATCCCGGATCAGGCTCATCGGATGAGGGAGCCTCTCCGCATATTGACATTTTTGTTCGCGCGTCAGATTATTAATTTCAATTTTTTGTTAGTTTTAGAAAAAATCAATCTCGCGTCGGCTCGCGCCGGCGCAGGAGCAAGCAGACGCAAGGGAGCCAGTCCTCCGACAAGTCCGTCGCACGGTCGATGACTGCTTAGGAGGCTGAAATGACGCAAGATGCGCGCGGATCGAAGAAGCCCGACGGCACCGCGCATTGTCGGGTCGACATCCATATCGAGAGCAAGGGTGACGTTCATGTCCACGCGTGCTGCGCGGAGGACAAGACGCCGACGGATCCCGAATGCCCGCGTGACTGCCCGCCACCGCGGACCGAGGGCGCCTGCATCCCGCTCGGGCTCGGCTGCAAGCCGAAGCAGAGCCGCGCCCGGAAGCTCGAGCGGCTGCGCTCCCGCAGTTCGGTCCCCAGCGCGTTGGCGGCGTCGTTCTTCCAGACGGCACGACGGCATCTGTCCGGGGCAAGCGCGGCAAACGATTTCGAGGCCGCGGTGTTTCCGGTCTTCGCCGGCATGTCGCCATCGGTTCGGGGCGTTCTGGCCTGCGCTGTCGACAGCTATGAGACGACGCCCGCGGACCTGCGCGATGCCGGGCTCGATCCGGCGATCCTCGCCGATCCCGCCAAGCCGGTGGATACGGCAACGCTGACCGCGGCGGTGGTCCGCGAGATCACGCTGCGAGCGGCCGAGGCCGCGTTCGGGGACGTCACCGCGCTGGAGGAGCGGCCGGGCCGCAATCGGTTCTTCGATCCCGGCGGCGAGTTTTTCGAGGCGCAGCTTCAGATCTGCCGGGTCAATGACCTGCGCACCTCATCGCATCGGCCGCCGATTCCGCTGGGCGACCGGCTGCCAGGCGAAATCCAGCAGAGCTGCACGCTCATCCTCGGTTCTGACGGAGTCATCCGGCAGAATTGCAGCGTCCAGACCGGCAACTGCCCCGGCAACCAGCTGCCCGACGAGGTCTGCGCCCGGGTGCCCGACATCGCCAATGGCGACAGCGTGATGCTGAGCGGCGTCAACTTCATGAATATCGACATGAAGGTGCGGCTGAAGGCGCGGGTCGGGGCCGGCGCTGCGGAGGTGGATGCGCATGTCTTCGGCGACCTGACCACCCCGCTGAACGAGGTCGTCGGCGGGCAGACCGTGCTCATCCGCGATTGCCGGGTGAAGGACCAGGCGAGCTTCGTCGTGCCGGACGACCTGCCGCCGGGGATCTATGAGCTGCAGCTGGCGATGCCGAACACCACCGGGTTCCCGATCTTCGGCCCGACGGTGCTGTCCAACACCGAGTTCATCAACATCGTGCCGCCGGCAACGGCGCGGTTCCAGATCGTGGCGGAGCGGATGCGGGCCCGGGAGGAGACGTCGCCGCAATCCTTCGGCTCGGACGAGGTGGCGCTGACCTTCCTGGCGGCGGAGCTGCTGGCGGACGGGTCGACCGGCTCGCTGCAGAAGCTGACCAAGCGCTTCGGCGATGTCGATTCGGGCGAGAACCGGACGATCGACCAACCCGTCTTCATCCAGGCCCTGCCCTCACTCGGGATGGCGATGAGCGTGGTCGGCTTCGAGGTCGACAGCGAGCGGGCGTTCCGGGAGCAGTTGAACGACTTCCAAGACGCCTTCGTCGACTATCTCAGCCGGGCCTGGGACAAGCTGAAAGAGGCGCTCACCGCCGGGGCGGGCGCGGCGATCAAGGCCCTGGGCTTCATCAAGGGGGCGATCGCGATCGCCATCGCCGCGGTGATCGGCATTGCCATCATCGCGGTCATTGCGCGCTGGGCGCCGGCGGACCTGATCATGGATGACGCCATCGGCTTCTCGGTGATCGAGCTGGCGGAACTGACCAATGTCGATGTGCCCACGGGCGGGATCACCAAGCACCAATCGCCGCAGGATCTCGAAGTGGTGGTGACGCCACTCGACAAGATTGCGCTGACGTATCGCGAGTTCCGGGAGTATGTCGCCGACGACGAAGACAGCCGGTACGAGGTCTATCTGCGCTACAACCGGATCGCCTAGGCGCTGGCGCCAACCGTCGAGGAACACTCAAACAGCGCGTTCATTCACGGCGCGGCGGCGAAGCCTCAGGCCGCCTGCCCCTGCCAGAAGGGCCGAGCGGCCCATCGCCGCTCGGCTCGATAGAGTTCGCGGCGGCGGGTGGCATAGATCCGGGCGGCCTGCGCCATCTCGTCGATATAGCGGCCCGGCTCGACACGACCTGCCATCGCCCCGGCGACCACCTCGGCGGCGGCCATCCCGGAGCGAAGTGCGTTGAACAGGCCCTGGCCGGCAATCGGGTCGAAGGAGAGCGCCGCGTCACCGCACGAGATCCAACCCGCGCCACATGGCGTGTCCAGCATGCCGCCCCTGGCATCGAGCGCCACCACATCGGCGTCGAAACGCACGGGGCCAAGCAACGCCTCGAGACCGGGAGCGTCGGGGAGGATCTGGTCGCCGGAGCTCGACCTCAGGCGGGCAGCCTCCCGAGGCCCGGTGTGATAGCCGAACACCCAGCGGCCCGTGCCGAGCCGCCCCGCATAGACCCAGCCGTCCGGCCGCGCCTCGATGATGGTCCGATCGAGGTCGGCGTTCCGCTCGGGCATGCCGGTCCTGTAGAGCGCGACCAATGGGGCGGCCCGTCGTCGGGCGCTGCCGAGCAGCCGGGCGATGCGGGCGCGCCGTCCGGTCGCGTCGATGATCCAGGCAGCGCGGGCGACACCCCCGTCATCCAGATCGACGATCCATTCCTCGCCGGCGCGAGCGAGGTCGACCACATCGGCCGGCCGGTGCGCAGCACCGGCGGCAATGCCCGCCGCCCTGAGATCCGCGTCGAACCTCCGCCGGTCGAGGCGCAATCCGCGCCCCGCCGGGTCTCTCAGCGCGTCGGTCGGCGTCAGGACGTCTGAGCCCCACGCGACAAGCGACCCGCCGACCGGCCAATGAGACGCTCGAGAACCTTGATGCGCCTCAGCGATGCCCTCGAGGCCGAGACGGCCCAGCAGCCGGAGGGCCGCCCCGGGCAGGGTCTCGCCGATCTTGGGCGTCGCCTTCACCAGGCGATCCACCATCAGCACGGAGAGACCGCCGCGCGCCAGGACACGCGCTGCGGTCGCACCGGCCGGGCCGGCGCCGGCGACGACAACGTCCCAGCGCCCGGGCCCCCGCGGCGTCATCGCCGGCGAACGCGGACCGCCCGGAACGCATCGAGCTGTTCGCGGCTCGCCCAACCGGCCTTCTCGACATTCGTGAGCGGCCGCCCGGCTGTTGCCAGCAGTGCGGTCGCCTGCAGCGCCGCCTCCCGGATGCGCCCGGCGGCGAGCGTCTCGACATAGAGGTATTCCGGAATGTCGGGATCGTTCTTCACGCCCGGCCTCACCTCGACGATGCCGAGCTCACCGAAATGCTTGATCATCCGCATCATCGTGGTCACCGGGTCGGGCACCTGGATCGCCCGAAGCCAGGGCAGCCGCTGATTATAGGCGGCGATCCGCTCTTCCCGCTCCAGCGACGGATCGACCACCTTGCGGTAGTCTTCCTCGGTCAGCACCTGGTTGGGCACGCGCGCCGCCCAGAATGTCGGCACATAGGGATCGAAGTCCGGGTCGTATCCCGACCGGCAGAACGCCGTGTCGCCTTGCCAGGGCAGCGCCATCCAGCGCGTGATGTCACCTGGACTCTGAGCGTAGAGGGGCCCGTCGACAAGCTGGGCCTTGATCGGCGTCAGGGTCGTGCCGTCGTCCGGCTCCGGCGCACCGGCCGCACGATGGCGGATGCGGAAGGGCTTCGCGTAGAGCGTGGCGTGGCGCATCGGCCAGGTCATCTCGCAGCCCGGATGGAAGGTGTCAGCGAGGCAGTAGTGCAGCGCCGCCTGGTCCAGCATCTGCGGCTGCTCCGCCAACGGCACCTCGTCGAGCGAGACAAACGGCGGCACGGCCGCCGGCCAGTCGGCGACGAACCGGCCTTCCACCCAGGACCGGAGCAGCGCGTCCTGCAGCCCGGTCATGGGCAGCATGTTGCCCGGACCGTTGTCGGGAAAGCTGCCGAAGGCATCCCCGTAGATCCATGGCCAGACATGCGGCCAGTCCACCGGCTCGGAAACGCTCGGCTGCGGCGGGCGGAAACAGTGATAGATCGCGCGGCGGAGCTCCGCATACGGATCCGCCTCATGCGGCAATCTCGGCTTGTGCACGAGCCTGGCGACGAACTCCGGGTTGTCGAAGTCCATCGGCCCGCCCTTGCCGAAATAGGCGGCGAAGCCCTTGTTGACCCATCCCAGCCGCGACAGCCGGTTCAGGATCGGCAGGATGTCGCGGCTGAACGACGGCGTCTCCGGTGCATTCAGCTGGCCGGCCTGGACGAAGACATCGGCCAGGAGGTCGTACATGGTCCGCCAGCTCACCACATCCGGCGCGTAGTTCGGCGGCGCCACGACCACCCAGGCGGGCTCGACCGGCAATTCCACGCCGTCGACCGACACCTTGGCCGTGACCGGGCCGTCGGACGTGTCGTCGTACCAGTCGTCGGCATTGTTGAAGCTGGTTCCCACGGCCGGGTCATAGACCGGCGCCCCCGTCGGGGAGGCGGAGCTGCCAGTGCCGCCGAGCACAAGGAGACGCCCGTGCTCGTCGGTCCGGATCTCCCCGAGCGGGACCGTGACGGGCTGCGGGCCGGCGGCCTGGAAGGTTCCGGTGTCGAACGCATGGTCGGGCCCGCCTGAGACCGAGCGCCCGGAAATGCTGCGGGGGCCGGGATCAATCGCGAGCTTCGCGCGGTCGTGGACCTTGGGATTTCGCAGCGGGAAGGCGTTGTCGGGCGCGTTCGCGGCCTCGGGGATGTCGAGCGCATACTGGAACTGAAACCACTGCGCCTTGCGGTTCACGAGGTGCACCGTCCAGGTGATATCGGCATTGTCCGGCGTCAGCTCGCGCACCACCTTCCCCGCGGCGTTGTAGCCGTAGAGGCGAAAACGGGCGGCCTGGCGTTTGATCGCCCCGGTCCCGTCGCGATAGAAGGAGGGCGGCGGCGCTTTCGATGGCGGCGGATCGACCACCTCCGGCCCGATAAAGAAATCCGACTTGCTGTCGCCGATCCGAGAAATGCCGATCCCGGGATGGATGGCCGCACGCACAATCGCGTCGTCGCGATCAGAGGGGCTCATATTCCTCTCCTCTCAGAATTCGAGTATTGCGAAATACTACAACCCAGCTTGATCGCCGGATTAATCTTACATTTTATTCAATTGCCGCTTCAATGCGGCAAGACATGGCGATGCTATCACGGCAATCCTGCTCCGCAACTTACATCTCAGAACTATAGTACCAGCCAAGCTGGAGAGGCCGCCAATGAACTCTCGCCTCCGTCGCCCTTCGCCGAGGCCAGGCGCAACCCTCAATCCTGACCGTCGGCAACCCACCTCAAAGCATCCCTTGTCGTCGACGATCCGGGCAATGTCGGGGCCGGACAATGCCGGAAACAGCCTGGGTCAGGTCGCTCCAAGTCACATCTCAAGATATATCTTGAAACCGATCTCGGTCTGCCATATCTTACGATATATCGAAACGCATGGAGTGAATTCGATGTTCGGAAGACATCATCGCGGTCATCGCGACGATCATGGCCACCGTGGCGATTGCGGTGGCGGCGACGAGATGTGGGCCGGCGGCCGGGGCCGCGGCGGCCGGATGTGGGGCCATGGCGGCGGCTTCGGCGGCCGCGGCTTCGGGGGAGGCTTCGGCGGCGGCGGCGACCTGATGCGCGCCGGCCGGATGTTGGCCCAGGGCGACCTGCGCCTGCTGGCGCTGGCGCTGATCGAGCAGCAGCCGCGCCACGGCTATGAGATCATCAAGCTGATCGAGGAGAAGACCGGCGGCTGGTACAGCCCGAGCCCGGGCACGGTCTACCCGACCCTGACCTATCTCGAGGAAGCCGGCTACGTCACGGTCGTGGCCGAGGGCAGCAAGAAGCTCTACACCATCACCGATGAAGGCCGCGCCTATCTCGACGCCAACCGCGGCATCGTCGACGCCGTGCTGGGCCGCCTTGCCGCGGCCGGCGAGAAGATCGCCTGGGTCAACAAGATGATGGGCGGCGAGCGGGACCGCGAGCGCGACCGGTCGAGCCGGCTGCCGTCGCTGGTGGTCGCGGCGCTGGACAATCTGCGCGAGGCGGCCGAGCAGAAGCTGCACGCCGGCGCCGACCCGGATGCGGAAACCCGGATCGTCGAGATCCTGGCCCGGGCGGCGGCCGAGATCCGGCGCAACTGAGGGCGGCGGCATGAGCCCCGCCCTGCTTCCCTGCCCCGCCCCGGCCCTGGCCCGGCTGCGCGACGCGGGGCTGCGGCCGACCCGGCCGCGGCGCATCCTGCTGGCGGTGCTGGCCGAGGCCGACCGCGCGCTCGACGCCCAGGAGATCCTGGGCCGGGCGCGCCGGCTGGACCCGCGGATCAGCCTGGCCACCGTCTACCGCTTCTTGGCGGCGCTGCGCCGGACCGGCATCGCCGGCTGGCGCGACGACGCCCCGCGGCGGATGGCGGTCACGCCGGCCGCCCAGCCGGCGCCGCGGGTGGAGACGCTGACGCTGGCCGACATCCAGCTGCGCGCCGCCCTGGCCGACGTGCTGCGCCAGTTCGGCTACCGCCTGCTCCGCGCCCGGATGGAGGTCGAAGTCGAGCGGCTGCATCCGGACGCGCCGCTGGCCGACCCCGACCCGCTCTCGGCCTTCGCCAAGCTCGCCGGCATCCCCTGACATTCGGGCCCGGATCGGTCCCTGACACCGCGCCCGGCAACGGAGGAATGCCTGATGTCGGATGGTCTGCTTCTCACGGCCGCGCTGCTGCTGATCGTCACCAGCGCCGTGCACTCCGTCGTGGGAGAGAGACGGCTGCTCGGCCCGGTGCTGGCGCGCCGCGAGGGCATCCTGAAAAGCTCCCTCGCCCGCTTCGTGCTCCGCTTCGCCTGGCACATCACCAGCGTGGCCTGGGCGGTCATCGCCCTGATCCTGCTGGCGCTGGTGCTGGACCCGCCGGCGGTGCGCTGGTGGGCCGCCGCTGCAACCGGCGCGACCTTCACCGCCATCGGCGCATTCACCGCCATCTCCAGCCGCGGCCGCCATATCGGCTGGCCGTTCCTGACCGGGATCGGGCTCACGGCCCTCGCATCCCTCTTGGCCTGAGCCGCTTCGCGTTGCGCCGCCAGGCGATGTACGGTGACGTCGCGAGGAGGAGGAGGATGCCATGGCAGCCGGTCGGGTCGATTCTGCATCGAGGATCATCAAGGCGTCTCCGCACGTCCTCTACCGGGCGCTGATGGATCCGGAGGCGCTCGCGGCCTGGCGCCCGCCCGAGGGCATGAAGGGCGAGATGCTGGCCTTCGACGGCCGCGAAGGCGGGCGCTACCGCATGTCCCTGACCTATAGCGATACCGAGCACGGCGTGCGCGGCAAGACGTCCGAGCATGCCGATGTGGTCGAGGGACGGTTCCTGGAACTGGTCCCGGACCGGCGGGTGGTCGAGGTGGTCGAGTTCGAGTCCGACGACCCCGCCTTCGCCGGCGCCATGACGATCACCACCGCCCTGGCCGCCGTCCCGGACGGCACCGAGGTGACCATCCGCTGCGAAAACGTGCCCGACGGGATCCGGCCGGAGGACCACCAGGAGGGCATGGCGTCGACCCTGGCCAATCTGGCCGCCTTCACGGAGTGAAAGGGCCGATGGGGGTCGACTTCCTCACCGACGGGCCGGCGGGTGCCCGCACCACCATCCTGCTGGCCCATGGCGCCGGCGCGCCGATGGATTCGGCCTCGATGACCGCGACGGCGAAAGCCCTGGCCGAGGCCGGGTTCCGGGTCGCGCGCTTCGAGTTCGGCTATATGGCGGCGCGACGCAGGGGGCAGCGCAAGCCGCCGCCGCGGGCCGAGACCGTGATCCCGGAGTACCGGGAGGCGGTCGATGCCCTCGGCGCCGCCGGGCCGCTGATCATCGGCGGCAAGTCGATGGGCGGGCGGGTGGCGTCGATGGTCGCGGACGAGTTGCATGATGCGGGGCGCATCGCCGGGCTGCTGTGCCTCGGTTATCCGTTCCATCCGCCGGGCAAGCCGACGCAGCTGCGCACCGCGCATCTCGTCGATCTCAGGACGCCGGCGCTGATCTGCCAGGGCACGCGCGACGAATTCGGCACCCGCGACGAGGTCGCCGGCTACGCCATTTCGGACGGGATCGAGCTGCTGTGGCTGGAAGACGGCGACCACGACCTGAAGCCGCGCAAGAGCGTCTCCGGCTTCACCACCGCCGACCATCTGCGGACAGTGGGTGCCGCCGTGTCGGACTGGGCCGGGCGGATCACGGGGCCGGCGGGATGAGCTTGGGAGATACTTGGGAATAAGCGCTCCGAAACCCCCTGTTTGTCATTGCCGGGCTTGACCCGGCAATCCAGGGGCCACCGAGAGCCGCTCTTGAAAGCCCCTGGATCCTCGGGTCAAGCCGAGGACGACAGTAAAAATCAAGCTCTTACTCGAATGCCCTACTCCCCGCCCTTCCGCCGGCCGGAGAGGGCGACGATCATGCCGTGCAGGGTGCGCACCTCCTGCTCCGACAGCTGGGCGCGCTGCAGGAAGGCGCGGATGTTGCGCTGCATGCTGGGCCGCTTCTCCGGCACCCGAAAGAAGTTGCCGGCGTCCAGCGCCTGCTCCAGATGCTCGAACATGTTGACCAGTTGGTCCTTGCTGGCCGGCGGCGCGTCCTCCTCATAGTCCAGCCGCCGCTCCGGCGTGGCGTCGCCGGCGGTGAACCATTCGTAGGAGACGAGCAGCACTGCCTGGGCCAGGTTGAGCGAGGAGAAGGCCGGGTTCAGCGGCACGTTGACCACGGCATCGGCCAGAGCGACGTCGTCATTGGTCATGCCCGTGCGCTCCGGCCCGAACAAGATGCCGCAGCCGGTGCCGGCGGCGTGGTGCGCCCGCATCTCCGCGGCCGCCCGGCGCGGCGTCACCACCGGCTTCAACTGGTCGCGCAGCCGCGCCGTGGTGGCATAGACGGCGCCGAGACCGGCGATCGCGTCCTCGGTCCGCTCGAACACGCGGACATGGTCGATCACGGCGTCGGCGCCGGAGGCGGTCGGCACCGCCTTCGGGTTCGGCCAGCCGTCGCGCGGCCGCACCAGGCGCAGGTCGGTCAGGCCGCAATTCAGCATCGCCCGCGCCGCGGTGCCGATGTTCTCGCCCATCTGCGGCTCGATCAGGATGATCGCCGGGCCGCCCAGCAGCGGGTCGCGGGTCTGGTCGGTGCCGGCCATCAGACGGGGGCCGCGGCGCCGGCCCGCAGCAGCGCATAGGTGAAGCTGTCGCCCAGCGCCTCGAAGGAGGCGTCGATGACGTTGGTCGAGACGCCGATCGTCGACCAGCGCGTGCCGTCGGCATCCTCGGTCTCGATCATCACGCGCGGCATGGCGCCGGTGCCCTCGTTCGAGCGCAGGATGCGGACCTTGAAGTCGACCAGCCGCAGCGGCTTCAGCCCGGGATAGATCGGCTCCAACGCCTTGCGCATGGCGTTGTCGAGCGCGTTGACCGGGCCGTTGCCGAACGATACCTCGTGCAGGGACTTGCCCCCGACCCGCACCAGCACCGTGGCCTCGGATTCCTGCACCACCTCGCCGCGGGCGTTGAAGCGCCGCTCATCGACCACGGTGAAGCGGTCCATGGCGAAGAAGGCCGGCACCTGGCCCAGCATGCGCCGGGCCAGGAGCTCGAAGCTGGCGGCGGCGGTGTCGTAGGAATAGCCCTCGAACTCGCGCTGCTTCACCAGGTCGACCAGCCGGTCGACATTGCGGTCCTTCGGGTCGATGGCGACGCCGATCTCGGCGAAGCGCGCAAGAATGTTCGCCCGCCCGGCCTGGTCGGAGACGACGAGATGGCGACGGTTGCCCACCCGCTCCGGCGCCACATGCTCGTAGGAGCGCGGGTCCTTGGCGATGGCGGAGACATGCAGCCCGCCCTTATGGGCGAAGGCGCGGCCGCCGACATAGGGCGCGCCGGCCAGGGGCACGCGATCCAGCCGCTCGTCGAACCAGTGGCTGAGATCGGTCAGCGAGGCCAGGCCGGCCTCGGTCACCCCGGTCTCGTAGCCCATCTTCAGCATCAGCGTCGGGATCAGGGTGACCAGGTTGGCGTTGCCGCAGCGCTCGCCCAGGCCGTTCAGCGTGCCCTGGATCTGGCGCGCCCCGGCCCGCACCGCCGCCAGGCTGTTGGCGACGGCATTGCCGGTGTCGTCATGGGTGTGGATGCCTAAGGCGTCGCCGGGGATGTGCCGGGCGACGGTGGTGACGATCTCGGTCACCTCATGCGGCAGGGCGCCGCCATTGGTGTCGCACAGCACCACCCAGCGCGCCCCGGCCTCATAGGCCGCCCTGGCGCAGGCCAGGGCATAGTCCGGATTGGCCTTCCAGCCGTCGAAGAAGTGCTCGCAGTCGAAGCCGACCTCGCGGCCGCGGCCGACCACCTCGGCGACGCTGTCGCCGATCAGCTCGAGATTCTCCTGGCGCGTGATGCCCAGCGCCACGTCGACATGGAAGTCCCAGGTCTTGCCGACGAGGGAGATCGCCTGGACGTCACTGTTCAGCAGCGCCGCCAGGCCGGGGTCGTTGGCGGCGCTGCGGCCCGGCCGGCGGGTCATGCCGAAGGCGGTGAAGCGGGCCCTGGCCAGCTTCGGCGGGTCGCGGAACAGCGCGTCGTCGGTCGGGTTGGCGCCCGGCCAGCCGCCCTCGACATAGTCGATGCCGAGCGCGTCGAGCTTCCTGGCGATGGCGATCTTGTCGGCGACCGAGAAGTCCACGCCCTGAGTCTGCGCCCCGTCGCGCAGGGTGGTATCGAACAGCCAGATCCGCTCGCTCATCGCCTCACCCCACCCGGCGCCACAGCGTGCGGTCCGGCTTGTCCTCCAGCGCGATGCCGGCGGCGATCAACTGGTCGCGGAGGCGATCGGCCTCGGCGAAGTCCTTCGCCGCCCGCGCCGCCCGCCGGGCCGCCACCAGCGCATCGATCTCGGCGTCGTCCAGCCCGGTCGCCGCCTTCGGCCGCCAGCGGAACCAGTCCTCCGGCGCCTGTTCCAGCAGGCCGAGCAGCCGGCCGCCCGCCAGCAACCCGGCCTTGTGCCGGGCCTGCTCGGCGGGGTCGGTGGCCTTGTTCAGCTCGCTCACGATCTCATGCAGCGCCGCCAGGGCCTGCGGCGTGTTGAGGTCGTCCTCCAGCGCCGCCAGCACGGCCGGGGGGACCTCGCCCGGTTCGGTCGACGCGGTGCCGATGGCGCGCAGCGCGCCGTAGAACCGGTCGAGCGCCGCCCGCGCCTGGCGCACTCCGTCCTTGGTGAAGTCGAAGGGCTGGCGGTAATGGCCCGACAGCAGCGCATAGCGCAGCGCCTCGCCCGAGAACTCCTCCAGCAGGTCGTGCGGCGTGTAGAAGTTGCCGAGCGACTTCGACATCTTCTCGCCTTCGGCCATCAGGAAGCCGTTGTGCAGCCAATAGCGCGCCATCACCGGCGTGCCGTGGGCGCAGCGGCTCTGCGCGATTTCGTTCTCGTGATGCGGGAAGACGAGGTCGATGCCCCCGGCATGGATGTCGAAGATGGTGCCGAGATGGGCGGCGGCCATGGCCGAGCATTCGATGTGCCAGCCCGGCCGGCCGCGGCCCCAGGGGCTGTCCCAGCCCGGCTGGTCGTCGGCCGACGGCTTCCACAGCACGAAATCCGCCGGGTCGCGCTTGTAGGGCGCGACGTCGACCCGGGCGCCGTCGATCTGCTCGTCTCGGTTGCGGCGCGACAGCTGGCCGTAATCCGGCATCGACGGCACGTTGAACAGCACATGCCCTTCGGCGGCATAGGCATGGCCGTTGCCGACCAGCGTGCCGATCATCTCGACCATCTGCGGGATGTGCTCGGTGGCGCGCGGCTGGACGTCGGGCAGCAGTGCGCCCAGCGCCGCCATGTCCGCGGCGAAGACCTCGCCGGTGCGCCGGGTCAGCTCGCCGATCGACTCGCCGTTGGCCTTCGCCCGCTCGATGATCTTGTCTTCGATGTCGGTGATGTTGCGAGCATAGGTCACCCGCGGATACAGCGACCGCAGCAGCCGGTACAGCACGTCGAAGACGACGATCGGCCGGGCATTGCCGATATGGGCGTAGTCGTAGACCGTCGGGCCGCAGACATACATCCGCACATGGCTCGGGTCGATCGGGACGAAGGCTTCCTTCGTCCGGGTGAGCGTGTTGTGCAGGGTCAGCGGCACGGTCGCAATCCTAGGGTCGGTCCCGCCGGTTCGGTCGGGACCGCGACGATTACCAGATCAGGCGCCCGGCGTCCAAGGGCGCGGGCCGCAGGGCGATCCGATCAGCGACGCTTGCCGAACCAGCCCTTGCGCTGCGGCACCACCGGGGTGCCGGCCATCAGCGGCGGACCGGCGGGGGTGCCCTCCGGCTCGTCGAACTGCGCGGTCAGGGACGGGCGATGGGCACGGGCGGCCGCCGACGGGCGCGGCGGTTCCGCCACCGCAGGCCCCAGCCGGGCCGTGCGGGCGGGTTCGGCCGGCGGCCTGACGCGCAGGCGCGGTGCCGGTTCCGCTGGCCGCGGAGCCGGCGCCGGATCGGAGCGAAGCGCGGGGGCGGCCGGACGGGCGACCGGCGCCACTGCAGCCGGGCGAACCTCGGCCCGCGCCGGAGCGGCCGCGCGGCCGAGCGTGGCGCAGTCGACGAAGCGGTCGCATTCCGACTGGAACAGCGGGTCCATGCGGCGGGCGGGGCCGATGGCGATGACCCGCTTGCCGTGGCGGCGCAGGCTGCGGACCAGCGGCAGGAAGGCCGCGCTGCCGGTCACCAGCACCACGGTGTCGATGCTGCGCTCGAGCAGCGCGAGTTCCATGGCGTCGACCACCAGACGCAGCGAGGCCGCGTCGCGGCCGGGCTCGATCTCGGTGGTCTGCACCTGGTCGAAGCCGTGTCGGTGCGCCACGCCGCGCAGGTCGGACAGCGCCGCCCAATCGGCATAGGCGATGCGGCGGGCCGGGCGGCAGACGGTGCCGAGCGCGCCGAGAATGCGGGCGAGGTCCTCCGCCTCGTCGCCGGGCAGCGACGCGATGTCGAGAAAGACCGCGGCCACCGGCAGCGCCGGGGTGTCCTGAACAGGCAAAGTATCGTCGGTCATATCGGGTTCTTACTCCGGACCGCAGGTCGTCGCCAAGGGGGGGAGGGACAAGTTTTACGCAAGTTTTAGCATGATGGGGCGTTCAGGCCACACGGCCGGACAGGCGGGCCAGCGCCCGCTCCCGCCCGATCAGCGGCAGAAGGCCGCGCAGCTCCGGACCGTGATCCAGGCCGGTCAGGGCGAGGCGCAGGGTCAGGAACAACGGCTTGCCCTTGATGCCGGTGCGGTCGCGCACCGCCGCCGTCCATGCGCCCCAGGTGGCGTCGTCCCAGGGTTCGGGCGGCAGCAGCCCGGCCGCGGCGGCCAGCAGGGCGTCGTCGGCGACCACCGGAGTCACCGGCCCGGTGATCACCCGCCACCATTCGGCCGCGTCCTCGAGCCGCTGCAGGTTCGGGCGCAGCACCGCCCAGGCGGTCTCGTCGACGGCGCCGAGGCCGAGCGCGGCCAGCCGGCCGCGCACCGCCGCAAAGGGCGTCTCGTGCAGGATGCGGCTGTTGAGCCGCTCTAGCTCGGCCGGGTCGAAGCGCGGGATGGTGCGGGAGAACTTGGCGAAGTCGAATTCGGCGACCAGGTCGTCGAGCGACAGCCGCAGCTCGATCGGATCGGAGGTGCCGAGCTTGGCCAGCAGGCTGGTCACCGCCAGCGGCTCGATCCCCTGCTCTCGCAGGCTGCGCAGCGACAGGCTGCCCAGGCGCTTGGACAGGCCGTGGCCCTCGGCATCGGCGATCAGCGAAAGATGGGCATAGGCCGGCGGCGCGGCACCCAGCGCCTCTGCCAGCTGGATGTGCATGGCGGTGTTGGCGACATGATCCTCGCCGCGCACCACCAGAGTGACGCCCATGTCGATGTCGTCGACCACCGAGCCGATATGATAGAGCGCCCGCCCGTCCTCGCGCACCAGCACCGGGTCGGAGATGTCGCGGCCGTTGAAGTGCACCCGGCCGCGGACCTTGTCATCCCATTCGACCGGCGCATCCGCCATCTTGAAGCGCCAATGCGGCCGGTGCCCTTCCGCCTCGAGCCGGGCGCGGTCGGCGTCGGTCAGGGCCAGGGCGGCGCGGTCGTAGAGCGGCGGCAGGCCGCGGGCCAGGAGGCTCTTGCGCTTGAGCTCCAGCTCCTCCGCCGATTCGTAGCAGGGATACAGCCGGCCGGCCGCCTTCAGCCGGTCCTGCGCCGCCCGGTAGCGGTCGGTGCGGTCGGACTGGCGGGCGAAGCCGTCCCAGCCGAGGCCGAGCCAGCGCAGATCCTGCTCGATCGCCGCGGCGAACTCGGCGCTGCCGCGCTCGGTGTCGGTGTCGTCGAGCCGCAGCAGGAAGCGCCCGCCCGTAGCGCGGGCGGCGAGCCAGCAGACCAGCGCGGTGCGGACATTGCCGACATGCAGCAGGCCGGTCGGGCTGGGGGCGAAACGGGTGACGATCGGGGTCGAAGAGGTCATGGGCGGGACATAGCACGATCCGGCCGGCAACGGAAAAGGCCCGGAAACCCGGGCCTTTCCGTCACGGGCGATGGGTCGGTCGGGCGCCGGCGACGATCACTCCTCGCCGTCGCCGCCGCTCTCGGGCCCGCCGCCGGCGGTCATCATGCGGTCGGAGACCAGCCCGGCATTGGCCCTGATCTTGCCCTCAACCGACTTCGCCACTTCGGGGTTGTCGCGCAGGAAGACCTTGGCGTTCTCGCGGCCCTGGCCGATGCGCTGGCCGTCATAGGAGAACCAGGCGCCCGACTTCTCCACCACCCCGGCCTGGACGCCGAGGTCGAGCAACTCGCCGGTCTTCGAGATGCCTTCGCCATACATGATGTCGAATTCGACGGCGCGGAACGGCGGCGCCATCTTGTTCTTCACCACCTTCACCCGGGTCTGGTTGCCGGTGACGGTCTCGCGGTCCTTGATCGCGCCGATGCGGCGGATGTCGAGCCGGATCGAGGAGTAGAATTTCAGCGCGTTGCCGCCCGTCGTGGTCTCCGGGTTGCCGAACATCACGCCGATCTTCAGCCGGATCTGGTTGATGAAGACAACCAGGCTGTTCGACTTCGAGATCGAGCCGGTGAGCTTGCGCATCGCCTGGCTCATCAGCCGGGCCTGCAGGCCGGGCTGGTTGTCGCCCATCTCGCCCTCGAGCTCGGCCCGCGGCACCAGTGCCGCCACCGAGTCGATGATGATCACGTCGATCGCGCCGGAGCGGACCAGCGTGTCGGTGATCTCCAGCGCCTGTTCGCCGGCATCGGGCTGCGAGATCAAAAGGTCGTCGATGTTGACGCCCAGCTTGCGGGCATAGGTCGGGTCGAGCGCGTGCTCGGCGTCGATATAGGCGCAGGTGCCGCCAGCCTTCTGCGCCTCGGCCACCGCGTGCAGCGCCAGCGTGGTCTTGCCCGAGCTTTCCGGCCCGTAGATCTCGATGATCCGGCCTTTCGGCAGGCCGCCGATGCCGAGCGCGATGTCGAGGCCGAGCGACCCGGTCGAGACCACCTCCGCCTCGACCTGGGGCCGCGCCCCGAGCTTCATCACCGACCCCTTGCCGAAGGCACGTTCGATCTGGGTCAGGGCGGCTTCCAGCGCCTTGGTCTTGTCCATCGGGGCTCTTTCCACAACGCGGAGAGTCGGGGTCGACATCACCAGTCCCTTCCAGTTGCATGGCGCCATACGCCGCGTCAATGCAGCTCTTGTACACGTTTTGTTCACGCCGAGCAAGAGCCCAGGCACGTGGCCCCTTTCGCGGCCGCTGCTTCGCAAGCAGGATCAATCCGCTTCGGGCTAACACCAAGGCCGGGAGAACGAACCGATGCCCAAGGACGCCACGCTCGACCGCCACCTCGCCCGCATCCAGCGGGTGATCGACCACATCGTCGCCCATCTCGACGATCCGATCGACCTGGACCGGCTGGCCGACGTGGCCTGCTTCTCGCCCTACCACTTCCACCGGGCCTACCGGTACCTGCTGGGCGAGACGGTGGCGGACACGGTGCGCCGGCTGCGCCTGCACCGCGCCGCCGGCACCCTCTTGGAGAGCGAGACGGCGGTGGCCCGCATCGCCCGCCAGGCGGGGTACGGCAGCAGTGCCGCCTTCAGCCGGGCCTTCGCCGGGCGTTACGGCCACCCGCCGGGAGAGTATCGCGGCACTCGCCGGTCGTTCCCCTTCGACTCACCCGAAGGAGAGACACCCATGCCCGACGTGACCTACCGGACCCTGACACCGATCCGAGTCGCCACCGTCCGTCACATCGGCCCCTATATGGAGGTCGGCCGCAGCTTCGACATCCTGATGTCCTGGGCCCGCGCCCGACAGATGCTCCGCCCGGGCGCCCGCAGCCTCGGCCTCTATTACGACGATCCGGCCGCGGTGCCGCCCGCCGAGCTCCGGTCCGACGCCTGCCTGGAGGTGCCGGAGGGCGTCGCCGGCGAGGGCGAGGTCGTCCTCCGCACCGTCGCCGGCGGGCCGCATGCGGTGCTGCGCCACACCGGCCCCTATGCCGAGTTGGAGCGGTCCTATGCCTGGCTGTACCGGACCTGGCTGCCGACCAGCGGCGCCGAGCCGGCGGAAGCGCCGATCTTCGAGGAGTATCTCAACAACCCGCGCAGCACGCCGCCGGCGGAGCTGATCACCGACATCCACCTGCCGGTCCGGGCGGTTCAGGAAGGGCACGGCTGACAACGCCGAAGGGCCGGATCAGAGAATGATCCGGCCCTCCACACCTGTCCGATCAGACCTCAGAACGGGTAGTAGTCGCCGGTCGGCAGCCGGTCGACGGCCAGCGGCGGCTGGAGATTCGGCTTGCAGGTCACCGCCCGCCGCCAGCTCGGCGCGGCCGCGGTGGCGTAGGAGCCCGGGGCCATCGGGCCCGGAGCCTCGGCCGTGACCGGGTTCGGGCCGGTCGGCACGTTTATCACCTCGAAGGACGGCACGCGCTGCGGCTGCGGGCCGGCCGCCACCGGAACCGCGGCGAACGGGATGTAGGTGTCGTCCGACTGGTCCTCGACCGACGATCCGCTGGCGCGGCGCGCGGCGCGGCGGTCACGCGCCGAGGATACCGGAGCCATCGCCACGATCGGGCCCGGCAACCGGGCCGCCGCGGCGGCGGGAACGGTGTAGGGCTGCCCGGGCCCGGCCACGGCCGAAGTGGTCGGCATCGCAGGCGCCGCCGCCGGCGTCAGCGCGACCGGCTGTCCGGGCGCCCCCGCTTCGGCCGGATAGCAGTTCGGCACGGGCAGGCACTGGAAGGTCGCCCCCTTGCGGCCGTCGACCACGTCCTCGACCTTGAACACGGCCAGTCGGTTGATCTGGGCACATTGCGAGTTGGCGTAGATGGCTGCCTGATCCGCACTATTGATGAAACCCGCATAGTCGACGCGGGTCTCCTTCGGCGCCACCGGATCAATCCCGCAGCCCGAGACGGCGAGAACGGCGGCGAAAAGCGCTGCGCCACGAAGCATCGAATACCCTCGATCTGAAAGCCCCTCGGCGTCACCCTAGCACGGACACGCAGCGAGGCGGAGATGCGAACAACGCCTTCCATCGAAGATGGGACCGGGCGGCTGACGAGAACACACCTTTCGGCCGAGACCATAGACCAGAACGGCGCCTCTCGGCGCCGTATTCGATCAATCGTCGCGGTGGGTGCGTTCCAGCCGCTCGTGGCGCTCCTGCGCCTCGAGGCTGAGGGTCACGGTCGGCCGCGCCTCCAGCCGCTTGACGCCGATCGGCTCGCCCGTCTCCTCGCAGAAGCCGTAGGAGCCGTCCTCGATCCGCCGCATCGCGGAGTCGATCTTGGACAGGAGCTTGCGCTCGCGGTCGCGGATCCTGAGCTCGAGCGAACGGTCGGTCTCCGCAGAGGCCCGATCGGTCAGATCCGGCTCCTGGATGCCGCCATCCTGCAGGCTGCTCAGGGTCGCGTTGGATTCGGCGAGAAGGTCGGCCCGCCACTTCAGAAGCTTGCGCCGGAAATACTCCAGCATCATCGGATTCATGAAGTCTTCGTCATCCGACGGCCGATAATCCGGGGGCAGAAGCATCGCTGTCATCGCAACAACCACTCACTGTCTGACGTGCCGGCCTTCGTCCGAGCCTGGGCGGCGCGGAGTATAGGGAGACGCCGGAACGGAAACAATCGAAACGATGCGCAGGTCGTAATTTGCAACCTGCTGATTTTGTTGGACTTTTAACCACCGCACAAGATCCGTCGCCCCCGGACGCCGCTTCGCTTCGCAGCATCGGGGTGCCGCAGCGGCCCACCGGATGCGGACCGGTCGGCACATTGCGGCATGCGGCGCCCTGATAGCGCCGAACGGGGCGGGAACGCAAGGGGATCAGAGTGTGGCGGAGGTCCGACCGGCCATGCGCATGGCGAAAAGCGCCGCTCCGGCGGATCATTCCGGCACGGCGAACCGCCCGCGTCGGAGCCGGAACGCCTCCCGTCAGCGCGGCAGCCTGACGAACCGGCCGAGGAAGATCACCAGGGCGCAGCCGATCGGGAACAGCAGCTCGTTGACGCCGACGCCGACGATCCGTGCCAGCTCCGGCACGGCGCCGCCGGCCGAGACGGCCTGCCAGGTCAGGGCGGTGATGGTGCCGCCGAAGACCAGCCCGGTCGCCGCGCCCGCCAGCAGGAACGGCGTGAGCCCCCTCACCTCGCGCTCCACCATCCGCCCCAGCAGCCAGCCCAGCGCGCCGTACTCGACCCCCTTGAGCGCGGCGATGATTGCGAGCGGCACGGCGGCGGGTTGGCCGGCGGCGCCGAGCATCGCCGCCATCGCCTTCTGGCCGGCACTGGCCGCGCCGATCGCGACGGGGGTGCAGACCGCGGCGAGGACCCCGGCCAGCACGGCCCGCAGCTTGACCAGGACCGTGCCCATGCTGACGCCGAAGCAGACCAGGACGGACCAGGTGATGCCCTGCACCAGATCGGCCAGGAATCGGATCCCCGGGAGCTGGCCCCCGGCCGAGACACGCGCGGACAGCACCAGGGCCTGCATGGCGAAGCCGAGCAGGATCGCCAGCCAGGCGATCGTGACGATCTTCCGCACGGTGTACCAGGAGGCCGGAGCGCCGATCTCCGCTCCGTCATGGTCGAGGGATGCGTTTTCCGAAGCCATGAGTGCCTCCGCGACATCGTTGAGGCCTCTGCTTACGGCACAAGCTCTCTCCCGCCTGTTCCCGAGGGAACGGCGCCCTGGAAAAGCCCGATCCAGCGCGCGACAGTACGGCGAAACTCGACTGCCCGGAGCCGATCGTGACCACCGCCTGCACCGCCCTTTCGATCAGCCTGGCTGCCCTCCTCATCCCGCTCGTGGCGGCGCAGGCCAATGACACGACCGCGCAGCTTGCCGCCGGCGGCCTGGTGCTGACCAAGACGGCCGACATCGAGATGCGATCCGAGGACCTGTATGTCTCGGCGAAGGAGATCCGGGTCGCCTACCGATTCCTCAACCGCGCGGCGCAGGACCGGACGGTGACCGTCGCCTTCCCGATGCCGGACGTCACGCTCGATTACATCGGCGGGCTGAGCGCCGTGCCGCATCCCGGCAGCGAGAACTTCCTGGATTTCTCGACCAAGGCCGACGGCAAGCCGGTGGCGACCGAGGTCGAGGTCAAGGCCTTCGGCAACGGCGTCGACCAGACGGCGCTGCTGCACAGGCTGGGCGTGCCGTTGTATCCCGACGCCGATTATGACGGCCTGACCGCCCTGCCGACGGCGCGACGGGAGGAGCTGATCGGTCTCGGCCTCGCCGCCATCAACGAATTCAATTCCGGCCAGGGCTGGGAGCAGCATGTCTCCCCGACCTGGACGCTGAAGACCACCTACCACTTCCAGCAGACCTTCCCCGCCGGGCGCGAGGTGGTCATCGAGCACCGCTACACGCCCGGGACCGGATCGAGCGTCGGCTCGGTGATGGGATCGCCCTATGCCCCCGGCACCCCCGAATACGCGGATGACATTCGGACCTACTGCATCGACCGGAGCTTCCTTGCCGCGGTCGACCGGGCGAAGGCCAAGGCCGGCCAGGACGGCATGCCGTTCAGCGAGCAGCGGGTCTCCTACATCCTGACGACCGGGGCCAATTGGGCGGCGCCGATCAAGGACTTCCGGCTGGTGGTCGACAAGGGCGACGCCCGCAACCTGGTCAGCTTCTGCGCCGAGGGGGTGAAGAAGATCTCGCCGACCCAATTCGAGGTGCGGAAGACCGACTTCACCCCCAGCGCGGAGCTCAACGTGCTGATCCTGCGGCCGATCCCGCCCCAGTAAGAGTCGAAAGGCCCTACAGCCGCCACAGCGCGTCGCGCCGTTCGAACATCTTCCGCCGTTGCTCGGCCGACAGCTTGGGCATGATCTCCAGAATCGTGCCCTGCACCACGCCGCGCAGCTCCTTGAATTCGTCGCTCATCGCCGCCAGCGCCGCCGCCGCCTTGTCGGGATCATAGGGCTCGGCCGACAGCGCCTCGCTCGCCGCCGCGCGTTGATGGCGCAGGCCGTTCCAGATCGTCTCGGCCTCGGCCCTGCGCTGCTCGAGCAGATGCCCCAGCGTGGTGCGGTCGGGCTCCGGCAGAGTCGCGACGGCCTCGGCCACCGCCGACGGATCCGATCGCGAATATCGCGAATCCGAGCGCCACAGCCAGGTGCCGAGCACGCCGAGCAGCAGGAGGTTGAGCGCGAGCGAGGCGACGAGGGCCCAGCGCCAGGAGCGTGCGGTCACGGCGTTCCTCCGAAGGGCGACGCATCGTCGGCCAGGGCGTAGCCGAGGGTCGACCAGTCGTCGTCATTGGCCTGCACCGTCGGCACCATGGCGCCGAGGTAGATCCCCACCACCAGAGCCGCGGCGAAGGCGACCGCCGGCCGCCAGGACAGGATCTCCGAGATCCAGCGGCGCGGCCGCGGCGCGGTGTCGAGGATGCGGCCGAGCATCGCCGCCGAGGGCGGAGCCACCCGCAGATCGTTGAGGATGGTGGCCACCGCCCGGGCATCGGCCATGGCGGATCGCGCCTCGGTTGAGGCCGCCAGCAGCGCCTCCGCCCCGTCCTGATCGGCGGCGGGCCATCGGTCGATCACCGGACCGTGCCGGTCGAGCAGATCGAGAAATCGATCGAGCGTCATCTCGGCCATGTCACACCTCTCCCATCAGATCGGCCCGTTCCGCCGCCAGGGCCTGGCGGAGGGCGCGCCGGCCGCGCGCCAGGAGCGATTCCACCGCCTCGACCCCGACCCCGAGGGCCTCGCCGATCTCACGATTGCCCTGGCCTTCATAGTGGCTGAGCAGGATGGCGGCTCGCTGCCGCTCGGGCAGCTGGGCCAGCGCCTCGGCGACCCGGCGCGATACCCGGGCACGCTGCAGCCCGGCCTCGGCACCGGCGGCGGGGTCCGGCGGCTCGGGCACCGCGTCGAGCGCGACCGAAGGCTGCCGCCGCAATCGGTCGATCGACCGGTTGTAGGTGACGCGGGTGAGCCAGGTCGAGACCGTGGCGCTGCCGTCCGGTCGCCAGCGCCCGGCTTCCTTCCACAGCGCCAGGAACGCGTCCTGGGCCACGTCCTCGGCGTCGGCGCGGCTGCCCAGCATGCGCTGGGCAAAGGCCAGCAGGCGTCCGAGATGCCGGTCGACCAGGCGGCGGCAGGCGGCGGCGTCTCCCGCCGCCACCGCCGCCACCAGGGCATCGTCGCTCTCGGCCACGCTTCAGTTGCTGTGGTTCTTGAGGTCATCGATCGAAAGAGCGCCCGTCTTGTCGGTGTCGCGGCGGTCGAAGCGGGCCAGGGCCGGCGCCTCGAACTCAGCTGCAGTCACCTTGCCGTCCTTGTCCGCATCGAGCTTGTCGAAGCGCTGTTCCAGGCGGGGGCGGATCTTCGCGATCATGGCGTCGACATACTGCTCCTTGGTCAGCGCCCCGTCACCCGCCGTGTCGAGCGCCTTGAACCGGGCCTCGGACCAGGCCAGGACTTCCGTCCGCTCGATCTTGCCGTCCTTGTTGGTGTCGAGCTGGCGGAAGAAGCCGCCGCGCCAGCCGCCCTCGGGCGCGCCCTGAGCGGCCGCCATGGCGGTGCCGGCGACGAGGGCGAGCAGTGCCGAACCGACAATCCACTTCGTCTTCATGATGCTCTCGACCTTGCGCACCGCCATGGGTGCCTGATGTCCCCTTCACGACGCAGGGCGCCGCTTCCGTCGCAAGTCAGACTCGCAGGCGCTTGCGCGACCCCGGAACTTGGCCCACCTCTTGGGGCAGATGCCGTTCCGCAACCGGGCGATGCCATGGCCGACTTCACCTTCCTGGACCGCGACGTCCTGCGCCTGACCGGCGAGGACAGGGCCGCCTTCCTGCAAGGCTTGGTCTCCAACGACATGCGGAAGGTGGCGCCGGACCGCGCCGTCTTCGCCGCCTTCCTGACGCCGCAGGGCAAGTATCTGCACGATTTCCACGTGGTCGCGCTGGGCGATGCCTGGCTGATCGACTGCGAGGCCGGGCGCGGCGCCGACCTGTTCCGGCGGCTGCGGATGTACAAGCTGCGCTCCAAGGTCGAGCTGGCTGACGTCAGCGCCGACTGGGTGGTGGCCGCGATCCCGGGCGAGGCCGGCAACGCTGCCCTCGGCCTGGCGGGCGAACCCGGCGCCGCACGGGCCCTGGCCGATGGCATCGCCCATGTCGACGCCCGGACGGCGGCGCTCGGCGCCCGGGCGCTGCTGCCGAAGGCGACGGCGAAGGCCGCGCTGGCGGGAACCGGCCTCAGCGAGACCGGGCCCGAGGAATGGGACCGGCTGCGCCTGACCCTCGGCGTGCCCGACGGCAGCCGCGACCTGGTACCGGAGAAGACGGTGCTGCTGGAGGCGAATTACGATTCGCTGAACGCCATCGCCTGGGACAAGGGCTGCTACATGGGCCAGGAGCTGACCGCCCGCACCCGCTACCGCGGCCTGCTGAAGAAGCGGCTGGCGCCGGTGCTGCTGGACGGCCCGGCGCCCGAGCCCGGCACCTTGATCCTGCGCGACGGCCGCGAAGCCGGTGAGATGCGGTCGAGCCGCGACGGCATCGGCCTGGCGCTGCTGCGGCTGGAGGCGCTGGAGGGCGATGTCGGGCCGCTGCTGGCCGGCGACACGCCGATCCGTCCCGCGACACCGGCCGGAAAGGCGGCCTGACCCCGGCGCGCTGGCGACTCACCCCGTCGACATGGTTTCCTATCCGGGTCCGGCGCATTATCGCCGCGAGGGGAGTCCATCATGCGCATCCTTGCTGTCATCGGCCTGCTGCTGTGGGCCGCCGCCGCCGGTGCTGCCGAGCCGGCGCTCGACCTGACCGTCGGCGGCGAGACCCGCCATTTCACCCGCGACCAGCTTCTGGCCCGGCCCGACGTCGCCACCATCGAGGTGACGAAGGACGCCATCTATGGCCGCGCCATGACCTATCGCGCCGTGCCGGTGGCAGCTCTGATCGCCGGCCTGACGCCGCCACCCGACACCGTGATCGAGGCGATCGCGACGGATGGTTACGCGGCGCAGCTGCCGGTCGACCAGATCCTCAGCACCGATCCGAAGCTGGTGATCGCCTGGGTGGCGATCGAGCCGGCGGACGCCTCCTGGCCTACCCTGCCGGAGAAGACGGTCAGCGCCGGCACCTTCTACCTGGTGTGGACCGGCGACCAGGCGGCGACGGTGCGCAGCGAGCAATGGCCGTACCAGATGGCCAAGCTGGCGACCCAGCCCTCCCCCGCCGCGCGCTGGCCGGAGCTGGCGGTCGATTCAGCGCTGACGGCGGCCGACCCGATCCGCAGCGGCCAGACGCTGTTCGTCACCCAGTGCCTGGTCTGCCACAAGCTGAACGGCGCCGGATCGGCCGATGTCGGGCCCGATCTGAACCGGCCGATGAACCCGACCGAATACCTGGCGCCGGCGGCGCTGCACGCGCTGATCCGCGACCCGGCCTCGGTGCGCGATTGGCCGGACCGCAAGATGCAGGGCTTCACGCCGGAGCAGATGAGCGACCGCGAGATCGACCAGGTCATCGCCTATCTGAAGCACATGGCGGGTCGCAAAGGCTGAAGAATCCCTCCCCGTTTCCGCCGGGCCGGATCTGCTCTAGGGTCGGCCCAACGAATTCCGGAGGATTCTTCCCGTGAGCACGCTCGACCAGGTCCTGTCGGCGATCGACGCCGGCCTCGATTCCAGCCTCGACCGGCTGATGGCCTTCCTGCGCCAGCCCAGCATCTCGACCGACCCTGCCTACAAGGAGGAGTGCCGCGCCGCCGCCGAGTGGCTCGCCGCCAGCCTGGGCGAGATCGGCTTCGCCGCCGAGGTCCGGCCGACACCGGGCCATCCGATGGTGGTCGGCCACGCTCCCGGCGCCGGCGCCGGCCCGTCGGTCCTGTTCTACGGCCATTACGACGTGCAGCCGGTCGATCCGCTGGAGCTGTGGGACCACCCGCCCTTCGAGCCGCGGATCGAGACCGGCGCCGACGGGGTCAAGCGCATCCACGCCCGCGGCGCCTCGGACGACAAGGGCCAGCTGCTGACCTTCCTCGAGGCCTGCCGCGCCTGGAAGGCGGTCACCGGCTCCCTGCCCCTGCCGATCACCGTGTTCTGCGAGGGCGAGGAGGAATCCGGCAGCCCCAGCCTGAATCCGTTCCTGGAGGCCAACCGCCAGGAGCTGTCGAAGGATATCGCGCTGGTCTGCGACACCGGCATGTGGGACCCGAAGACCCCGGCGATCACCACCAGCCTGCGCGGCATGGTGTATGAGCAGGTGACGATCACCGCGGCCAATCGCGACCTGCATTCCGGCATGTATGGCGGCTCGGCGCGCAACCCGATCCATGTCCTGACCAGGATCCTCGCGGCTCTGCATGACGACGACGGCCGCATCACTGTCCCCGGATTCTATGACGGCGTGGCCGAGACCCCGACCCAGCTGAAGGCGCAGTGGCAGTCGATGGGCTTCGACGAGGCCGCCTTCCTGGGCCAGATCGGCCTGTCGGTCCCGGCCGGGGAGCGCGACCGCACGGCGCTGGAGCGGCTGTGGGCGCGGCCGACCTGCGACGTCAACGGCATCTGGGGCGGCTACACCGGCGAGGGCAGCAAGACCGTGATCGCCGCCAAGGCCTCGGCCAAGGTGTCGTTCCGGCTCGTCGGCGACCAGGATCCGGTCAAGATCCGCGACGCCTTCTACGCCTTCGTCCGCGCCCGCCTGCCGGCGGATTGCACGGCGGAGTTTCATTCCGAGAAGGGCAGCCCGGCGCTGGCGCTGGCGATCGACAGCCCGGCTCTGACCCGCGCCCGCGCCGCGCTGCAGCAGGAATGGGACCGTCCGGCGGCGCTGGCCGGCTGCGGCGGCTCGATTCCCGTCGTCGGGTCGTTCAAGCGCCTGCTCGACATGGATTCGCTGCTGGTCGGCTTCGCGCTGGAGGACGACCGGGTGCACAGCCCGAACGAGAAATACGACCTGACCAGCTTCCACAAGGGCATCCGCTCCTGGGCGCGGATTCTGGCGGCGCTGGCGGAGAAGTAAGCTTACCCCAGGTGGAAGCTCGCCATGGCGGCGATGCGTCCCCGGTCGCTCGGGTGGCGGTCGCCGCCGCGGCGCATGTGGCGCAGCCGCCGCAGTTCCGGCACCCCGCTTCGGTGCAGATGGTCGAGCATTGCGGCATGGCTGGAGGGCACGGTGATCGTCATCGGCCCCGCCGGCGCGAGGACGGACAGCGCCGCAACCAGAGCCGCCACGGTCTCCTGGTCTTCGGCCAACACCGGCCCGATCCGGTCGGGATGGCGCAGCCCGTAGCCGACGATTCGTCCGTCGCGGCGGCAGACCATGCCGGCCGGGTGCTCGCGGAACAGCGCCGCGAGCCCGGTGGTGCGGTCGGCGCCGAACACTGCCGCATCATAGGCCACGACCGCCGGCAGGTCGGCTTCCGCCATCGGCGCGAGGCCGGGCACCGGCGGCGCCTCCACCGGCCCTTTCGCCTCCAGCACCACCGAGGCGTCGACATCGACGAAGCCGAGCGTCTCATACAGCGGCGCGCCGGAGGGCGAGGCATCGAGCAGGATGACGCGGTCGGCCGGCACCGGCGCCAGCGCCGTCTCGACGATGCGGCGACCGAAGCCGCGCCCCTGCATCGCCGGGTCGGTGCCGACGACCCCGAGATAGGCGACCCGGCCGTAATCGACCATCGCCGCCCCGGCGCGCAGCGCGCCGTCGGCCTCCAGCACATGGATCGCGGCGTTGGGCATGCGCGACAGCCGGGCGATGGTCGGCCCGAAGCGCGGATTGCCGAAGGCCGCGGCCATCAGCGCCACCAGCGCCTCGGCCTCCTCCGGCCGCATCCTTCGGCAGATCGGCGTCATCCGATCGCCACCAGCACGGCGCCGCCGCCGATCAGCGCCACGCCGAGCCAGGCGACGCCCGACAGCGTCTCGCCCAGCACGATCGCGCCGAACACCGCCACCAGCACGACGCTGAGCTTGTCGATCGGCGCCACCTGCCCCGCCTGGCCGAGCTTGAGCGCCCGGAAGTAGCAGAGCCAGGAGGCTCCGGTTGCCAAGCCGGACAGCACCAGGAAGATCCAGGTCCGGGCGGAGATCGAGGAGGCCGGCTGGAACTGCCCGGTGGCGGCGACGATGCCGCCGATCGCCAGCAGGATGACAACGGTGCGGATGAAGGTGGCGAGGTCGGAGCTGATCGCCTCGATCCCGATCTTGGCGAAGATCGCGGTCAGGGCGGCGAAGACGGCGGACAGCAGCGCCCAGAGCTGCCAGGAGGAAAGGAGGTCGGATTTCATGCGGATCGACTCGCTGCAGGAGCACCGCGCCACCTTGGCTCCGATCCCGAGCGCAGCGGAAGAGGCCGCGGCGATGCGCCTGCCATGCGGCGATGGGCGCGTGATGCTTGCAGCCGCGGGAGAGGGCCGCTATTTTCAAAGCATGGACTTTGACAATAATCCTTCCCGGGAGCCGGCGACGGCGGCGGAGCGGCTGCTCCTGCTGCTGAAGACGCGCGGCGGCCAGAGCGCCGCGGCGCTCGGCGCCGCGCTCGGCACCACCGGGGAGGCGGCGCGGCAGCAGCTGGTCAAGCTGGCCGAGGCCGGGCTGGTGGAGTCGGCGCCGCAGCGCGCCGGGGTCGGCCGGCCGCTCCAGCTCTGGTCCCTCACCGCCGCCGGCCATGCCCGGTTCCCCGACGGCCATGCCGAGATGGTGGCCGGGCTGATCGCCGGCGTCCGGCGCGAGCTGGGCGAGGCGGCGCTGGAGCGGCTGATCGCCGCGCGTGAGGCCGAGACCTTCTCCCGCTACACCGACGCGGTGGCGGGCACGGCGACGCTGCGCGACCGCATCGCGGCCCTGGCTGGCCTTCGCACCCGCGAGGGCTACATGGCTGGGTGGGAGGAAGACGAAAACGGCTTCCTTCTGGTCGAGAATCATTGTCCGATCTGCGCCGCGGCGGCGGCCTGCCAGGGCTTCTGCCGCTCCGAGCTCGACTTGTTCCGCCGCGTGCTCGGGCCGGAGGCCCGGGTGGAGCGCACGGAGCACATCCAGGCGGGGGCGCGCCGTTGCGCCTACCGCATCCTTCCACAACCAAGCCGATCAGAAAGTGAGCACCACCATGGCGTTTGAACTTCCCCAGCTGCCCTACTCGCAGAACGCCCTCGCCGAGCGTGGCATGTGCCAGGAGACGCTGGAGCTGCATCACGGCAAGCACCACCAGGCCTATGTCACGGCGCTGAACGGCTTCGTCGAGAAGGACGATTCGCTGAAGGGCAAGTCGCTCGAGGAGATCGTCGCCTTCGCCTATGGCAAGGACAACCTGGCCCCGGTGTTCAACAATGCCGGCCAGCATTGGAACCACATCCTGTTCTGGCAGAACCTGTCGCCGAAGGGCGGCGCCATCCCGGGCGCGCTGGAAAAGAAGATCACCGAGGATCTCGGCGGCGTGCAGGCCTTCAAGGACGCCTTCAAGGCGGCCGCGATCGGACAGTTCGGCTCCGGCTGGGCTTGGCTGGTGCTGGGCAAGGACGGCAAGCTGAAGATCACCAAGACCCCGAACGGCTCCAACCCGCTCGCCACCGGCGAGGGCAAGGTGCTGCTCGGCCTCGACGTGTGGGAGCACAGCTACTATCTGGACTTCCGCAACCGTCGTCCGGACTACGCCCAGAACTTCCTCGACAAGCTCGCCAATTACGAGTTCGCCGAGGCCCAGCTCAAGGCCGCCTGACGCCGACCCCGCCCGCCAGTCAGTTCCTTTATGGAAGCGGGCTGGCGGGCGCCCCTTTTCCGACGGCCCTCAGGGACAGATCTTGGTCGCGCGTACCTCGCTTCGCTACAACCCGGACCCGCGACACCCGCCGGCGGTGCCCCGCGATCGCTTCGTCGAGGCGCTGACGCGCCTGACCGCGACCATCTGCGTGGTGGCGGCGACGGAGCCCGACGGCACCCGGCATGGCCGCACGGCCACGGCGGTGATGTCGCTGGCGGCCGACCCGCCGACCATGCTGGTCTCGATCGACCGGACCAGCGCCATGGCCGGGGTGATCGAGGCCACGGAAGGCTTCTCCGTCGCCATGCTGGCGGAGCATCAGGACGAGGTCGCCGACGCCTTCGCCGGCAAGCTGGCGATCCCGCGCTCCGAGCGCTTCACCCGCGGCATCTGGTCCGTCTGGCCGTCCGGCCGGCCGAAGCTCGAGGGGGCCGTCGCCGTGATCGACTGCCACCTGATCGGCCTGACCGAGGTCTCGACCCACATCCTGTTCGTCGGCCTCGTCACCGGGGTGGAGACTCGCGACGCCTCTCCGCTGCTCTGGAGCCTGCGCCGCTACGCCGGCGTCGCCGCGCGCCCGGCCGCGACGCCCGGGGTGGATGACGACTGATACCAACATTCGGAAATAGTGACTCGTCATCACGGGCGCAGCACGCAGCGATGCGCTGCAGACTCGAAATGACAGGCCAATCTTTCATAGACCGTGGCGTCAAAGCCGCGGGAGGTGCCGGAGTCGTCCGGCAGCCGCCTTCGCCGGCGGGCACTGATCTCAAAATTCAAGAGATGCGGGAATAAAGCGGCGCGTCCGCGGATCTCGTTGACAGCCGGGCCATCATTGGGGCGCGGCGTCACGGCCTGCAGGGTGCACCCCACGCAAGCCTATCCCGCAATCACAGCAAGGTTGAAAATGAGCATCGTTGGAGACGAAGGCAGCAACACCATCGACGGCACCGCAGATCCGGACTTCATTCTCGGTGAAGGCGGCGATGATTTTCTGCACGGATTTGGCGGCGGCGATCTTATCGATGGCGGCGCAGGGGATGACCTGCTGATCGGTGGAGACGGTAATGACTGGCTGACCGGCAGCATCGGCAACGACAGGCTCGACGGCGGCGCCGGCGATGACTTCATGGCCGGGGGAGACGGGGCCGATCAGTTCTTCGGCGGCGATGGCAACGACATCGTCACCTATGCCGTCGCCACGTCGGGTGTGTCGATCGACCTGGCGTTCAACGTGACCGGCGGCGCCGCCGCGGGAGACCAGTTCTCCCTCGTCGAAAACATCATCGGAACCAAGTTCAACGACACGATCACGGCATCCAACTTCGGATCCGATGCCGGCAACCTGTTCGACGGCGGTGACGGCGACGACACCCTGAGCGGTGGCGCCGGGACGGACGGCCTCAGCGGCCAGAACGGCAACGATATCCTGCGCGGTGGCGCCGACTCCGACTCGCTGAGCGGCGGCGCCGGGGCCGACCGCTTCGTCTACGGCAGCATCGCGGACAGCGGCGTCGGAGCCGGGGCCGATCTGATCTCCGACTTCACCCACGCCCAGGGCGACAAGATCGACCTGGCGGCGATCGATCCCAACACCACGGTGAACGGGGACCAGGCGTTCAAGTTCATCGGCACGGGCCTCTACACCCACCATGCGGGCGAGTTGCGCTTCGCGCTCACGGACGCCACCCACACCACCATCGCCGGCGACGTCAACGGCGACGGCACCTCCGACTTCCACATCGTGCTGCTCGGCAACATCTCCCTCGTGGCGGGCGACTTCGTGCTGTGACGGCCGGCTCACTGAGCCCCCGTTGCTCAGACGCCGGGTTTTAGCGGCACCGACATAGACCGGGTCGGACCGGCTTCCCGCGCAAACGCCTTCGCCGGATTGGCGGAGCCCGCGCCGGAGGCCGGTCTTCTATCTAGTGATCGTGCCGGTGGTCGTCCCCAGGCAAATCGAGCTTGAACGCGTCCTTCAGCTCCGATATCTGGCCCGGCGACAGCAGTCGCGGGTTCAGGCCGCGCAGCAGCAGGTGCAGCTTCGCCGTCTCCTCCAGCTCCTCCGTCGCATAGACGGCGGCCTCCAGGCTCTCCCCCGCAACCACCGGGCCGTGATTGGCCAGCAGCACCGAAGAGTAGCGGCCGGCCAAGCCGCGGATGGCGTCGGCGACCGCCGGGTCGCCCGGCCGGTAATAGGGCACCAGCGCCGTCGCCCCGACCCGCATCAGGTAATAGGCGGTCAGCGGCGGCAGCACCGCCTTCGGGTCGATGCCCGGCAGCATCGACACCGCCACCGAATGGGTCGAGTGCAGATGCACGATGGCGCGGGCCGAACCGCGGGTCTCGTAGAGCGCGCCGTGCAGCGGAATCTCCTTGGTCGGCTTGTCGCCGGAAAGGAGCCGCCCCTCGGCATCGAGCCGCGACAGCCGCGCCGGGTCCAGGAAGCCGAGCGAGGCGTTGGTCGGCGTCACCAGCCAGCCGCCATCGTCCAGCCGCAGGCTGATGTTGCCGGAGGAGCCGGGCGTCAGCCCACGCTCGAACAGCGAGCGGCCGAAGCGGCAGATGTCCTCGCGCAGCCTGGTCTCGTCCATGGATCCCTCCTCCCGAGTGCGGTCAAGCCGTGGCGCCGGCGATCAGCTCGAAGCCGAGATCGACCACCGCCGGCGGCTCGCGGCCGCAGACCAGCCGCGCTCCGACCTCGCCCATCTGCACCCGCGGCGAGCGAATGGTCGAGAGCGGCTGCGGCAGCGCCTGGGCCAGATCAAGCCCGTTGAAGCCGAACAGCGCCATCTGGTCCGGCACAGCGATGCCGCGGGCCAGGCACAGGAAGCAGCCGCCCATCGCCATGTCGTCATTGGAGAAATAGACCGCATCGACCCGGTCGTCACGGTCGAGGATCCGCGCCAGCCCCTCCCGCCCCGAGGCGGCGGAGGACCGGCCCGGCAGGATCTCGGTCGCAACCAGGGCCGCGGCGCTTTCCGACAGCGCCTCGCGGAAGCCCTCGAAGCGCTTGGCCGCGCGCCGGTCATGGCCGAGATCGTGGCCGACATAGGCCAAGCGGCGATACCCGCGCTCGACCAGGTGCTGGGCGCTGGTCCGCCCGGCCGCCCGGTTCGACAGGCCGACGACGATGTCGAGCCCGGCGCCGTCGAGATCCATGAGCTCGGCCACCCGGATCCCGGCCTGGCCGAGCATGGCCCGGCTGCGGTCGGTGTGCTCCAGCCCGGTGACGATCAGCCCGGCCGGGCGCCAGGCCAGCATCGCCTCGATCAGCCCCTCCTCCCGTGCCGGATCGTAGTCGGTGACGCCGACCACCGAGCGGAACCCGGCCGCGTCCAGCACCGCCTCCGCCCCGCGCAGCAGGTCGGGAAAGACGATGTTGGCCAGCGACGGGATGATCACCCCGACCAGGTTCGAGCCGGCGGAGGACAGGGTTCCGGCCAAGCGGTTCGGCACGTAGCCGAGGCGCCGCACGATCTCCAGCACCCGGTCGCGCGTCTCCGCGGCCACCGGCCCGCCGCGCAGCACCCTCGACACGGTGATCTTGCTGACTGCGGCAGTGCGCGCGATATCCGCCAGCGTGATGCCCCTGCGATCGGGCCTTCGTGTGCGCGCCATCAAGCCCTTGCCTTCCCGGTCCGCCGGGACAGAATCATCTCAGGCGCCGGGGCCATGGGTCTTTCCTGTGAGAGATCCGGGACGCAGACCAGCCGTATTCGCCGCGCTGATATCGATATCATACCCCATTCAAGAATCGATCAGCAGTACGATTCTACCTTCCTGCTGACGCCAGGTCGCCATATGATATCGGTATCAGAAACGAATGGATGCATCGTCGGGCCGACCGTGGCCCGGGCGCCGAGCATGTCGATCGAGAGGATCGGACGAGGAGAACCGGGATGCAGGATACAGGGAGGACGGGCCGCGCCGCCGTGATCGGGCTGGGCTCGATGGGCCTTGGCATGGCCCTGTCGCTGCGCCGGGCCGGCTTTGACGTCGCCGGCTGCGATCTCTCCGCCGCTGCGGTCGAGCGCCTGGTCGCCGCCGGCGGCACCGGCGCCGGGACCCCGGCCGAGGCCGCCGCGGGCGCCGACATCGTGGTGTCGGTCGTGGTCAACGCGGCCCAGACCGAGTCGGTGCTGTTCGGCGAGGCCGGCTGCGCTGGGTCCATGCAGGAGGGCGCAGTCTTCGTCTCGTCCGCCACCATGGCGCCGGAGGCGGCGCGCGGCATGGCCGAGCGGCTGGAGGCGACCGGCCGGCACTATCTCGACGCTCCGATCAGCGGCGGCGCCCAGCGCGCGGCCGAGGGGGCGCTGACCATCCTCGCCTCCGGCAGCGCCGCCGCCTTCGCCGCGTCCCGGCCGGCGCTCGACGCCATGGCCGCCAAGCTCTACGAACTCGGCGACGCGCCCGGCACCGGCGCCGCCTTCAAGATGGTGAACCAGCTGCTGGCCGGGGTGCACATCGCCGCCGCCTGCGAGGCGATCGCCTTCGCCGCCCGCCAGGGGCTGGACATCCGCAAGGTCTACGAGGTGATCACCGCCTCGGCCGGCAATTCCTGGATGTTCGAGAACCGCATCCCGCATGTGCTGGACGGCGACTATGCGCCGCGCAGCGCGGTCGACATCTTCACCAAGGATCTCGGCATCGTCATGGACATGGCGCGCAGCGGGAAGTTCCCGGTGCCGGTGGCTGGCGCCGCCCTGCAGATGTTCCTGATGACCGCCGCCGCGGGCATGGGCCGGGACGACGATGCCTCGGTCGCCCGGCTCTACGCCCAGATCGCCGGCCTCGACCTGCCCGGCGCGAAAAAGGAGGGATAGGATCGATGCCGCGCTTCGCCGCCAATCTCAGCCTGATGTTCACCGAGTGGGACTTCCTCGACCGCTTCGACGCGGCGGCCGGGGCGGGCTTCACCGCGGTCGAGTACCTGTTCCCCTATGAACATCCCGCCCAGGCGATCGCCGATCGGCTGGCCCGCAATGGCTTGACCCAAGCGTTGTTCAACCTGCCGCCGGGCGATTGGGCCAAGGGCGAGCGCGGCCTGGCTGCCCTGCCGGAGCGGGCCGGCGAGTTCCGCGCCTCGGTCGCCACCGCCCTGACCTATGCCGAGGCCACCGGCGTCGGCCGCGTGCACATGATGAGCGGCAACGCCGACCCGGCCGATCCGCGGGCGCAGCAGGCCTGGCGCGAGGCGACCTCCTTCGCGGCCCAGGCCTTCGCCGCCAAGGGCGTCGACGTCCTGCTGGAGCCGCTCAACACCCGCGACATGCCGGGCTATTTCCTCGGCGACTTCAACCGGGCCGCGGCGCTGATCGGCGAGCTTGGCTTGCCCAATCTGAAGCTGCAATTCGACTGCTACCACCGGCAGATACTGCATGGCGACGTGACCATGGCGCTGCGGGCGCTGCTGCCGATCACCGCCCATGTCCAGATTGCCAGCGTGCCCGGCCGGCACGAGCCGGATATCGAGGAGCTGAACTACCCGTTCTTGTTCCAGGAGCTGGAGCGCCTAGGCTATGCCGGCTTCATCGGCTGCGAGTACCGGCCCCGCGCCGGCACGCTCGAAGGGCTGGGCTGGTTCGTGCCCTATGCCGGCCGCAAAGAGTAAGGAGGAAGCGATGACCCTCGTGCTCGGCTGCGTGGCCGACGACTACACCGGCGCCTCCGACCTGGCGAACACCCTGTCCAAGGCGGGGCTGCGCACGGTCCAGACCATCGGCGTGCCGCGCGACGACCTGGAGCTGCCGGCGGTCGACGCCGTGGTGGTGGCGCTGAAGAGCCGGTCGATCCCGGCCGCCGAGGCGGTGGAGCGCAGCCTGGCGGCCGCGCGTTGGCTGCGCGGCCGCGGCGCCGGCCATGTGCTGTTCAAGATCTGCTCGACCTTCGATTCGACCGATGCCGGCAACATCGGCCCGGTGACCGACGCGCTGCGGGCCCAGGCTGGCGCCGGCCCGGCCCTGGTCACCCCCGCCTTCCCCGAGACCGGGCGGACGGTCTATCTCGGCCACCTCTTCGTCGGCACCGTGCCGCTGCATGAGAGCCCGCTGAAGGACCACCCGCTGAACCCGATGCAGGATTCGAACCTGGTGCGCGTGCTGGGCCGGCAGAGCCGGTCGCCGGTCGCCCTTCTGCCTCTTGCCGTGGTCGAGGCCGGGCCGCAGGCGGTGCGTGACGCCATCGGGCAGCGCGCGGCCGAGGGCGCCGGCGCGATTATCGCCGATGCGGTGCTGGACCGGCACCTGGAGACGCTGGGCGTGGTGGCGCTGGACCAGCCGGTGTCGACCGGCGCCTCTGGCCTCGGCCTCGGCATCGCCCGGGCGCTGGTGGCCGCCGGCCGGATCACGGCTGCGGGTACGGGTCAGGCACAGTCCGCGATCGGCGGCCCGGCCGCGATCCTGGCCGGCAGCTGCTCGCAGGCGACGCTGGGCCAGATCGCCGCCGCGGAGCGGAGCATGCCCGTCCTGCGCCTCGACCCGGAGGCGCTGGCCGGCGACCCCGGCGAGGTCGGGCAGGCCCTCACCTGGGCCGAGCGTCATCGCGCCGAGGGGCCGGTGCTGATCGCCAGCAGCGCGCCGCCCGAGCAGGTGGCGGCGGTACAGCGGAAGCTGGGCCGCGACGCCGCCGGCCATGCCATCGAGCAGGCGATGGCGCAGATCGCGCTCGGCCTGGTCGAGGCCGGGGTGCGGCGCTTGGTGGTGGCGGGCGGCGAGACCTCCGGCGCCGTGGTCGACGCCCTGGCCCTGCCCGCCTTCCGCATCGGCGCCGAGATCGCCCCCGGAGTACCGGTGCTCAACACCGTCGGCCGCGAGCCGCCGATGGTGCTGGCGCTGAAATCCGGCAATTTCGGCGGCCCGGACTTCTTCGCCGATGCGCTCAAGGCGATGCCGTGAGCCGCCAAGGCGGATGGGCCTGAGTCGCCCCCTCACCCGGAACCGCTGCGCGGTTCCGACCTCTCCCCAAGGAGAGGTGTTGGGCGGTCGGCGCTGAATTCCCTCTCCTTGGGGAGAGGGAGGGGCCCGTCGCGTTGGCGACGGGAGGGTGAGGGGGAGAGCGGTGTCCGCGCTCAGAGAATCACTGGCTCTGGCTCCAGAGCGACGCCGTAGGTGGCGCGGACGTCGCCCTGGATCTGCCGGGCCAGGTCGAGGATCTCGGCGCCGCTGGCACCGCCGCGGTTGATCAGGACCAGCGCCTGCCGATCATGCACCGCGGCGCGGCCGACCGCCCGCCCCTTCCAGCCGCAGCGGTCGATCAGCCAGCCGGCGGCCAGCTTCACCCTTCCGTCCGGCTGCGGATAGCCGACGATGCCGGGGAAGGAGGCGGCGAGATCCTGATACTGATCCCCCGGCACGATTGGGTTCTTGAAGAAGCTGCCGGCATTGCCGATCACCGCCGGGTCCGGGAGCTTCTGCCGCCGCACCGCGACCACCGCGTCGAAGATCTCCGCCGCCGCGACATCCGTCCGGTCGCCGAATACCCGTGCCAGGTCGGGATAGGCCGTCACCGGCGTCCAGGGCCGCGGCAGGCGCAGGGTGACGCCGGTGACGATCCAGCGCTCCGGCTCGCGCTTGAACAGGCTGTCGCGATAGCTGAAGCGGCAGGCCGCGCGGTCGAGCGTGACGAAGCCGCCGGTCGCGGTGTCGAAGGCGCGCAGGCTCGCGAACCGCTCCTCCAGCTCCACGCCATAGGCGCCGATGTTCTGGATCGGCGCGGCCCCGACCGTGCCCGGGATCAGCGCCAGATTCTCCAGCCCCGCCTGGCCCTGAGCGATGGTCCAGGCCACCAGCTCGTGCCAGATCTCGCCGGCCCCGGCCTCGACCAGCACCGCCTCCGCGCCCTCGGCCGCCAGCCGCCGGCCGGGGATGCGCATCAGCAAGGTCAGCCCGTCGAAATCGCCGGTCAGCACGACATTGCTGCCGCCGCCCAGCAGCCGGCGCGGCAGACCGGCAAAGCGCGGATCCGCCAGCACCGCCGGCAGCTCGGCCTCGTCGCGGATCTCCACGGCATAGCGGCTGCGCGCGGCGATGCCGAAGCTGTTGGCGGATTGCAGCGGGTGGTCGGTCAGGATCTGGTACATGGCCACAGCATTAGGGCGGGGCCGGCCGGCGGGCAACTGCCCAACCTCACACGATCTCGTCGATCAGCTTGGCGATCAGCGCCTGGATGAAGCTGTCGCGGCCCTCGGCGGTGCGGACGAAGGCGCCGATGCCGCCGATCACCTGCTGCCGGTAATAGCCTTCGAGCCAGTCGTACTCGTCGAGGATAACGAGGGCGTTGACCGTCACATGGGCCGCCTCCGCCTCGTCGCGGGCCAGCGTCGGGTCGATCCCGGCATTGGAGAAGCCGTTCGAGACGATGTCGATGGTCTGGCGCGGGCCATCGAAGCCGCTGCCCTTGAACAGGTCGAGCGCGTCGAGCACGGCGCTGCCGATCGCGGTCGATCCGGCCTCCTGCCCCGCTGGCGCGGCCAGCACCGCCTCGGCGAAGGCGTCGGCATCGGCGGCGCTGGCGAGGCGGCGCCAGGGCAACAGCACCTTCAGGCTACGCGGGCCGTCGAACCGCGCCACCGTCACGGCGATGCCGCCGCGCGGGCCGGCGGCGATAGCTGCCTTGACCTTCTCGTCGCGGAAGGCGGCGGCGTGCCCGCGCAGCTGGAAGTCGAGCGCGCCGGTGGTGATGCTGGCCGAGGCGTCGACCAGCAGCACCAGCTCGAGATCGACCGGCTCTCCCGCCGGCGCAGCCTTGGGTTCCGGCGATGGCTGCGGAGCCGGCTCCGGGGTCTGAGCCAGAAGCGGCCTGGCCAGCAATGCGCCCGCCAGCCAGCCGGCGAAGTGCCGCCGCCTCATGGCGCCAGCATTGCTAGGAAATCGTCAGCGTCGCGCCAGAAGGCGCTTCGGATGTCGTCGCGTTCCATCAGGATCTCATGCCGGGCGTCCGGATAGACGCTGACCCGGCACTGCGGCAGCAATCGGGCGACCCGACGCGCGGCGCCGTTGTCGACCAGCCGTTCCTGCCCCGCCAGCAGCATCAGCACCGGCACCCGGATCGACGGCGCCTGCCGCAGGATCGCCGCGCCCGAGCGGAAGGCAGCGGCGAGCCAGCCCCAGGTGATGCCCGAGACGCGGTAGTCTGGATGGTCGCGGAACCAGTCGGCCTGGATCTGGTTGCGGACCGGGTCGCTCGACAGCAGCCGCCGCGGGTCGATCAGGCGCTGCGGGTCGTAGCCACCCTCGCCCGGGGCATAGCCGCGGCCGCGACCGAGCACAGCCGCCATCGGCGACAGCAGCCGCGCCGCCTGGCGCGCATAGGACTGGGCGATCGGCACGACCATCGGCGCGGTCAGGATCGCGCCGGCCGCCAGGTCCGGCCGGTCGGCCAGCAGCCTCAGCGCCAGATGCCCGCCCATGGAATGGCCGAGCAGGATCAGCGGCCCCTCCGCCGCCGGGCGCACCACCCGGTCGGTGATCAGCGCGGCGTCGCGCACCAGCGGGTCGAAGCTGTCGTAGTGGCCGGTCTCGTCGCCCACCGGGGTGCGCGACGACAGGCCCTGGCCGCGCCAGTCGAAGCCGAAGACGCGAAAACCGCGGGCGATGAGCTCGCCCGCGGTCTCGCGGTACTTCTCGATGAACTCGCTGCGGCCGTTCAGAACAAGTACGGTGCCGCGCACCCGCCCCTCCGGCTCCGGCCACGCGCCCCAGCGCAGCCGCGCCCCGTCCGGCGTCGTCAGGACATCCGTGCGGGGCGCGGCGGCGAGGTCCACTACTCGGCCTTCACCTCAGCCTTCAGCGCCGCCTGCGCCGCGGCCAGGCGGGCGATCGGCACCCGGTAGGGGGAGCAGGAGACGTAGTCGAGCCCGACCGATTCGCAGAAATGGATCGAGGCCGGGTCGCCGCCATGCTCGCCGCAGATGCCGAGCTTGATGCCCGGGCGGGTCTTGCGGCCGCGTTCCGCCGCCAGCGACACCAGCTCGCCCACCCCGTCGCGGTCGAGGGTGACAAAGGGGTCCTGCTCCAGGATGCCGGCGCGGGTGTAGTCCGGCAGGAAGGTGCCGGCATCGTCGCGGCTGATGCCGAAGGTGGTCTGGGTCAGGTCGTTGGTGCCGAAGGAGAAGAACTCCGCCGTCTCCGCCAGCTCATGCGCCCTGAGCGCGGCGCGCGGCAGCTCGATCATGGTGCCGATGAGGTAGTCGAGCTTGATCCCCTTCTCCTTTTCCACCGCCGCGGCCACCGCCACGATCGCGGCCTTGAGGATGTCGAGCTCCTTCTTCGAGAAGGCGAGCGGGATCATGATCTCCGGCGTCACCGTCTCTCCGGATGCGGCCTTGACCTCGGCCACCGCCTCGAAGATCGCCCGCGCCTGCATCTCGTAGATCTCCGGGAAGGAGATGCCGAGGCGGCAGCCGCGATGGCCGAGCATCGGGTTGCTCTCATGCAGCTGGGCGGTGCGGTGCCGCACCCGGCCGAGATCGACCCCGGCGATGCGCGCGACCTCCTCAAGGTCCTCCTCGGTCCGCGGCAGGAACTCGTGCAGCGGCGGGTCGAGCAGCCGGATGGTCACCGGCAGGCCCTTCATGATGGTGAACAACTCGACGAAATCCTGGCGCTGCATCGGCAGGATCTCGGCCAGCGCCGCCTTCCGCGCCTCCACCGATTCGGCCACGATCATGCGGCGCACGGCGGTGATGCGGTCGGCCTCGAAGAACATGTGCTCGGTCCGGCACAGGCCGATGCCCTCGGCACCGAACTTGCGCGCGGTGCGGGCGTCGAGCGGGGTCTCGGCATTGGTGCGGATCTTCATCCGCCGGACCTCGTCGGCCCAGCCCATCAGCTTGGCGAAGTCGCCGGACAGCTCGGGCTGCACCGTCGGCACCTCACCCTTCATCACCTCGCCGGCGGCACCGTCGATGGTAATGACGTCGCCGGCCTTGAGCGTGACGCCGCCGACCGAGACGGTCTTCGCCTTGGTGTCGATGCGCAGCTCGCCGGCGCCGGAGACGCACGCCCGACCCATGCCGCGGGCGACCACCGCGGCGTGGCTGGTCATGCCGCCGCGGGTGGTCAGGATGCCGGCGGCGGCGTGCATGCCGTGGATGTCCTCGGGGCTGGTCTCCTCGCGCACCAGGATGACCTTGTCGCCCATCTGGGCCAGAGTCTCGGCCTCGTCCGCGGTCAGCACGATCTTGCCCGAGGCGGCGCCGGGCGACGCCGGCAGGCCCTTGGCGATGACCTCGCGCTTGGCCTTCGGGTCGAGCGTCGGGTGCAGCAGCTGGTCGAGGGCCTGCGGCTCGACCCGGCGCACCGCCTCTCGCTGGTCGATCACGCCGGCCTCGGCCAGCTCGACCGCGATGCGCAGCGCGGCGGCGGCGGTGCGCTTGCCGTTGCGGGTCTGCAGGATGTAGAGCCGGCCCTGCTGGACCGTGAACTCGATGTCCTGCATGTCGCGATAATGGCTTTCCAGCCGGTCGCGGATGTCGCAGAGCTGCCGGAACGTCTCCGGCATCGTCTCTTCCATCGACGGCAGGTCGCTGCCGGCCTGCTCGCGCGACACCTTGGTCAGGTTCTGCGGCGTGCGGATGCCGGCGACCACGTCCTCGCCCTGGGCGTTGACCAGATACTCGCCATAGAAGGCGTCCTCGCCGGTCGACGGGTTGCGGGTGAAGGCGACGCCGGTGGCGCAGTCGTCGCCCATGTTGCCGAACACCATGGCCTGGACGGTGACCGCCGTGCCCCAGCTGGCCGGGATGTCGTGCAGGCGGCGGTAGGTGATGGCCCGCTGGTTCATCCAGGAGCCGAACACGGCGCCGACCGCGCCCCACAGCTGGTCCTTCGGGTCCTGCGGGAAGGGCTGGCCAAGATCGGTCTGGACCACGCCCTTGTAGCGGTCGACCAGGGTCTTCAGGTCGGCGGCCGTCAGCTCGGTGTCGAGCGACACCCCGCGCTCGCGCTTGATGCCCTCGAGCTCGTCCTCGAAGCGGTAGTGTTCCACCCCCAGCACCACGTCGCCATACATCTGGATGAAGCGGCGGTAGCTGTCATATGCGAAGCGCTCGTCGCCGGTGCGGGCGGCGAGGCCGCCGACAGTCTCGTCGTTCAGGCCGAGATTGAGCACCGTGTCCATCATGCCCGGCATCGAGGCGCGGGCGCCGGAGCGGACCGAGACCAGCAGCGGGTTCGTCTTGTCGCCGAACTTGGCGCCGACGATCGCCTCGATCTGGCCGAGCGCAGCCTGGACCTGCTCCGTCAGCTCGTCCGGATAGGACCGGTCGTGGTCGTAATAGTGCGAGCAGAGTTCGGTGGTGACGGTGAATCCGGGCGGCACCGGCAGCCCCAGAACGCTCATCTCGGCGAGATTTGCCCCCTTGCCGCCAAGCAGGTTGCGCATGTCGGCGCGGCCGTCGGCCTTGCCGTTCCCGAAGCCGTAGACCCATTTGGTCATTTCGTTCGATTCTCCGCCTTGGCGTTCGTGGGAGACGATTGAGTCGGATCTTAGACCCGAAATGGCGGAAGCGGTACGCCGACCCCGGACCGGGCGTCCCGGCGGGCGACGGGCAGACAGCCGCCTTCCAGAGCCCATGCGGTCGGAATCATCGTATCTCCGCCTCGATCCAGCGCAGCGGGAACAACGGTTCGGTCCCCGTGCGTGTTCCGTGTCTTGCAGCGCAGCGAGGCGATGAAGTCAAGCCCGGAAAAGCCGCGGAATTCCTCAGAGTTTTATCTTTTTGCAATGCAGCATGACCAATTTTGGATTTGCTAAGAATGAGGATGGAAATCTGCGCACATTTGATAAGCGGACATATTTGATAAGGAGCGATCCCTGAACCCGATGCCAGCATGCCGATGCCGTCGCATCCATAAAGATATAGGAACGAATCTGTCCCGATGGCGTTCCGGCGACAATTCACCCGATCGTGGTACCGGCATAGGCATCGCGACCGAATGCCGCCGTCCGGCGCATCGTCACAACCACGATCGGCGTGATCGAAGTCGGCAAGGATGCCGACATCATCGCGGTGGCCTGCAGCCCGCTCGAAGAGGTGACGCGGTTGGAGTCGGTCGACTTCGTGATGCGCTATGGCGTCGCCCACAAGGCCGATGGACGGCGACAAGCGTTCCCGGAAACCTGACGGGCAGCCTGGAGGCCGAGAATCGGGGTAGCGGCTGTCGCCCCTACCCTTCCACCTTCGAGAAGTCGGCGACCTTGTTCATCGAGCTCGTCAGATCCTCGAGCAGCGACAGACGGTTGCGGCGCAGATCATCGTTGGGGTCATTGACCAGCACCGCATCAAAGAAGGAGTCGACTGCCGGCCGCCAGCCGGCCAGCACGCCCATGGCCCCAGCGAAGTCTCCAGCTGCCAACGCCGCGTGGATCGGTTGAGAGTCCGCCTCCAGCCGCTCGAACAGCGCCCGCTCCTCTGCCATGGCGAACCGATCCAAAGCAACTTCACCGAAGCTGACGACGTTGCCCTTGTTGCGCTCGATCCGGCCGATATTCGTGGCACGGCGGTAGGCCACCAGCAGATTCGCCCCATCCTCGGTGTCGAGGAAGGTGTCCAGCGCCTGCACCCGGCCAAGCAAGCGGAGCAGATCGTCCTCGCCACTAACGGCGAAGACGGCATCGATCAGGTCGTGGCGGACGCCCTTCTCGCGCATCGCCACTTTGAGGCGGTCGGCGATGAAGGACAACAATTCCTCGACCACCACCGTCTTGTCGCGCAGGCCGTCGACGCGATAGGCGTCCCAGGCCGCGCCGAAGGCCTCGCGCAGCGGCAGGGACAGCTTGTTGTCGACGATCAGCCGGATCACGCCCAGCGCGGCGCGGCGCAGCGCGTAGGGGTCGCGGCTGCCGGTCGGCTTCTCGTCGATGGCGAAAAAGCCGGCCAGGGTGTCGAGCTTGTCGGCCAGTGCCACGGCGATCGAGACCGGCGCGGTCGGGCAGCGGTCGCCCGGCCCCACCGGCTTATAGTGGTCGGCGATCGCCTCGGCGACATCCGGCGCCTCGCCCTGGGCCAGGGCGTAGTAGCGGCCCATCAGCCCCTGCAGCTCCGGGAACTCGCCGACCATCTCGGAGGTCAGGTCGGCCTTGGCCAGGCGCGCAGCGCGGTCGGCCCGGGCCGGGTCGGCGCCGAGTGCCGGGGCCAGGCCGGCGGCCAGCGCCGCCATGCGCTCGACCTTCTGCGCCACGCTGCCGAGCTTCGCATGGAAGATGATCGGCTCGAGGCTCTTCACCCGGCCTTCCAGCGGGGTCTTGCGGTCCTGGTCCCAGAAGAACTTGGCGTCGGACAGGCGGGCGCGCAGCACCCGCTCATTGCCGTCGATCACCGTGGCTCCGCTGTCGCGAGTCTCGGTGTTGGCGACCACGGCGAAGCGCGCTGCCAGCTTGCCGTCCGCCCCTTCCAGGGCGAAGTAGCGCTGATGGGTGCGCATCGAGGTGACCAGCACCTCCTCCGGCACCGCCATGAAGGCGTCGTCGATGCGGCCGAGATAGGCCACCGGCCATTCGACCAGCCCCGCCACCTCCTCCAGCAGGCCCGGATCATCGCACAGGGCGAGGCCGGCGGCCTTGGCCTGGGCCTCGACCTGGTCGCGGATCAGCGCCTTCCGCTCCTCGCGGTCGAGCACGACATAGGCATCGAGCAGCTTCGCCTTGTAATCGGCGAAGCCGGTGACCGCGATCCGGCCGGGCGCCAGGAAGCGGTGGCCGACCGTCGAGCCGACGGCCTGCTTGGCCCCCTCGCCCGAGCCGTCGATGTCCGGCTTGTGCAGGTCGTAGCGGAACGGCACCACCTGGCCGTCGAACAGCGCCAGCACGTGGTGCAGCGGGCGCACCCAGCGCACCACCTGCTCCGCCGCGCGCATCGACTTCGGCCAGGGCAGGCCGAGGATCGCCTTGCGGATCACCTCCGGCAGCAGGTCGGCGGTCGGGCCGCCGGGAATGGTCAGGCTCGCGAACCAGATCTTGCCCTTCGGCGTGTCGCGCTGCTCGCATTGGTCCAGCGTCAGGCCGGTCGCCTTGAGGAAGCCATCGATCGCCTGCTGCGGCGCGTCGACCTTCGGCCCCTTGCGCTCCTCGGCCACGTCGGGCCGCACCGCCGGCAGGCCATCGACCACCAAGGTCAGGCGCCGCGGCGTGACGAAGGCCTCGGCCCGGCCGAAGGCCAGCCCGGCGGCCTTCAGCGCGTCGGTGACGAGGGACTTCAGGTCCTCCGCGGCCCGCGCCTGCATGCGGGCCGGGATCTCCTCGGAGAAGAGTTCGAGCAGGAATTCAGCCATGTCAGCCCCCCTCAGGCCGCGTCCAGCCAGAGTCGGCAGCAGGCCCGGGCGAGGTCGCGCACGCGGCCGATATAGGCGGCGCGCTCGACCACGGAGATCACGCCGCGGGCGTCGAGCAGGTTGAAATTATGGCCGGCCTTCAGGCACTGGTCATAGGCCGGCAGCGCCAGGCGGCGCTCCAGCAGCACCTTGCACTCCTGCTCCGCATCCTTGAAGTGCTGCAGCAGGATCGCCGTGTCGGCGTGCTCGAAATTATAGGCCGAGTATTCCCGCTCGGCCCGCAGGAACACCTCGCCATAGCGCTTGGCGCCCGGCGTCTGCGGGTCGTTGAACGGCAGGTCGTAGACGCTCTTCACGTTCAGCAGATACATCGCCAGCCGTTCCAGCCCGTAAGTCAGCTCGACCGGGACCGGGTCGCATTCGATGCCGCCGACCTGCTGGAAATAGGTGTACTGGGTGACCTCCATGCCGTCGCACCAGACCTCCCAGCCGAGGCCCCAGGCGCCGAGCGTCGGGTTCTCCCAGTCGTCCTCGACGAAGCGGATGTCGTGCAGTGCCGGGTCGATGCCGAGGGCGTAGAGGCTCTGCAGATACAGGTCCTGCGCATCCGCCGGCGCCGGCTTCATCAGCACCTGGAACTGGTAGTAGTGCTGCAGCCGGTTCGGGTTCTCGCCGTAGCGCCCATCCTTCGGCCGGCGCGACGGCTGGACATAGGCAACGTTCCAGACCCGGTCGGGACCGAGCGAGCGCAGCGTCGTCGCCGGGTGCGATGTACCGGCGCCGACCTCCATGTCGTAGGGCTGCAGGATCAGGCATCCCTGGGCGGCCCAGAAATTCTGCAGCCGCAGGATGATCTCCTGGAAACTCTTCGGGGGTGGGGCGACCGTCGGCATGTCTCGGGCTGGCGCTGGAAAGAGGCCGCGCACCATAGGGCGCCCGGAGGGAGGCTTCAAGCAGCGGAGACGGTCAGAGACGTCTCGGCCAGTGCTGGGCCCCATGCCGCACGCGGATCACCTGCACAACGTCGCCGACGATGCGGTAAGCAGCAATGTATGGCGTCCGGTTAATCACCAGTTCGCGGGTTCCCTTTATGCGGCCACGCCGCCCGAGATACGGATTGTCCCGAAGGCGATCGACCTGCCCGGTGATCTCGCCATGCACCCTATAGGCCACTGCAACGGAGTTGTCGGCGGCTATGTAGCCGACGATCTCAGCCAGGTTCTGCTGCGCGGGCGGCAACCACTCAACCCGCACGCCGCTTCTTCTCAGCGGCGATGCGATCGATCAAGGCCCGGGTCTCGGCCACGACCTGCTCATGCGGAATCCACTTCGTGGCCGGATCGTCGGCCTCGCGCAGCCCCTGCTCCACCTCGGCGCGGAACCAGGCGTCGTGCTCCAGCTTCTCCCGGTTCCGATTCACATAGTCGCGCATGAAGTCGCGCAACAGGATGGATGCCGGACGGTCATTGGCCCTGGCAGCCCTCGTGAACTCGGCCTTCAGATCCTCGTCGACGCGGAAAGTGAAGTTGGTGTCGGTCATCGAGCAGCTCCTGCACGGACGCTGCAAGAATACTGCACTGACAGGGTCAGTGCAAACTCACCCCTCGCAGCGATGGCTCAGCCCGTCGGCGTGGTAGGCGCCGCAGTTCGGGCAGCGAACCAGGTCCTCGGTGCGCTTCTCCGCCTTCCGGGCGCGGTGCTGCTGCGACAGCGCGTCCCGCCGGGCCGCCGTCTCGCGGGCGACGCCGACGCGGCGGGCCATGCCCATCAGCCAGAACACGCCCACCACCAGGGCGATCGCGACAAGGATCTTGCCGAGCATTTAAATCCTTACAGCCCGTAGCGGGACCAGTGCAGCCGATCCTCCACCGCGCCGACGGCGCTGTCCACAGCGGCGGCGGCTAGGCTGTCGGCCCGGGTCAGGCGGCGCAGCCACCCGGTCGGCTGCTGCACCAGCTTCAGCCGCACCTTCGGCCCGAACTTGGCGCGCAGCACGGCATGGGGATGGCCGATGCCGTCGGCCAGGCCGAGAGCCCGGCCCTTGGCTCCGGTCCAGAACTCGCCGTTGAACAGGGTGGCATCATCCGCCGTCAACCGCCCGCCGCGCCGGGCGCGGATATGAGCAATGAAGGCGGCATGGATCTCGCGCTGCAGCTCCTCCAGCTTGGCGACATCTTCCGGCCGCTCCGGCTGGAACGGGTCGAGAATCGATTTGCGTGTGCCGGCGGTGTGCATCCGGCGCTCGACCCCGATGCGGGCGATCGCGTCCTGGAAGCCGAAGCCGGCGGAGACCACGCCGATCGAGCCGATGATCGAGCTGTCGTCGACCCAGATCTCGTCACCGGCGCAGGCCAGCCAGTAGCCACCCGAGGCCGCGACGTCCTCGACGAAGGCGTAGACCGGCACCTTCTTCTCCTCCGCCAGGTCGCGGATACGGCGCGCGATCAGCGAGGACTGCACCGGCGACCCGCCCGGGGAGTTCACCAGCAGCGCCACCGCGGCCAAGCGCTTGGGGCTGAAGGCGGCGGCGATCGGGCGGGCCAGCTTCTCCATCGACAGGCCCTGGGCCAGGAATCCGCGCCCGCCCCCGATCACGCCGCGCAGCGGCAGAACGGTGACCAGCGGCCCGTCGCCGCGGCCGAGGAAGGGAAGTCGGGACAGGAGGCCCATGATGCGCTCTCGATCGGTTTCCGTCGGCAGGATATGGCCCGCCGGGACGCGATTTCAAAAGGTCCGGCGCTTCAGAGGGCCAGCGGCGCTGCGTCGCGCAGCACCGCCTGCGCCGCCGGGGTGTAGCCGCCATCGGCCTCGTGCAGCACCAGCCCGGCCGCCAGCGCCGCGGGCGACCGGCCGCCCCGCCGCGCCTGCACCAGCACCCGCCGCGCCGGCTCTCCGGCCTTCGGCCAGAGCGGGAACAGGGTCAGCGAGCCGAAACCGGGCCGCAGCGCGGCGCAGATCTCGTCGATCCGGTCGGCGCGATGGACCAGGGTCAGCCAGCCGCGCGGCCTCAGCACCCCGGCCGCGGCGGCCACCCAGCCGGCGAGGTCGAGCCCGGCCTCGACATTCGCCGCTGCCTTGACCGGATGGGCCGAGGCGCGGCCGCGGCCCGGCGGCAGGAAGGGCGGATTGATCATCACCCGATCGAAAGGCGCGCCTCCGATCGGGTCGGCGACGCTGCCCTCGACGATCGCGCAGCGCCCCGCCAGCCCGTTCAATCCGAGATTCTCGCGGGCCAGCGCCGCCAGGCCGGATTCGCGCTCGACGCCGGTGACTGAGACCTCCGGGCAGCGCGCGGCGAGGCAGAGCAGCGCCGCGCCGACGCCGCAGCCGAGATCGGCGACGTGCTCACCGGGCCCGGCGGGCACGGCGGCGGCCAGCAGCACCGGATCGATCGCGGCGCGGTAGCCGTCCCGCGGCTGCAGCAGGCGGACCCGCCCGCCGAGCAGCCGGTCCTCGCTGGCCGCGGGTTCCGCGGCCTCAGGCATCCGGGAGGCTTTCCCCCGCAGATTGAAGGACATACCGCGCCCTGGCCCAATCCTCCACGGCCACCATCAAGCGGCGCGGCAAGATGCCCAGGCTTCCTTCCAGCACCGATGTGTGCATATCAAGGATGACACTTTCGATGCGCGCATCGGTCAGCAAGGCCGTCAGGAAGGACAGCCGGACCGGGTCATTGGTTCGCAGAAGCTCTTTCACGGGGCCTGTTTCTCGTTTATGCAGCGCACACAAGGGTCATGGTGACACAATCCGGTCCGGATCGCTGCCCCGCTGCACACCGGTGCCGGAGATCGGAATGTGGATGTTGAGGAGCCGGGCTTGACCGCCAGTCTTGGAGCGACGAGAGCCGAGTCCCTGCCGCCGGAGCCGACCGCCGATTCCGGCGCGCTCGACCGCCTGACTGCCTTCGTCACCGAGGATCTGGAGGCGGTGAACGCCCTGATCCTGGAGCGGATGCAGAGCTCGGTCGAGTTGATTCCGCAGCTGGCCGGCTATCTCATCGCCTCGGGCGGCAAGCGCATCCGTCCAGTCCTCACCCTCGCCTCAGCCCGGCTGTGCGGCCATCGCGGCCAGCGCCATATCGGCCTGGCCGCCGCCGTGGAGTTCATCCACACCGCCACGCTGCTGCATGACGACGTGGTCGACGAGAGCGACCTGCGCCGCGGCCAGGCCTCGGCCAATGTCGTGTTCGGCAACCAGGCCAGCGTGCTGGTCGGCGACTTCCTGTTCTCCCGCGCCTTCCAGGTGATGGTCGAGGACGGTTCGGTCGACACGCTGCGCATCCTGGCCAACGCCTCGGCCGTGATCGCCGAGGGCGAGGTGCTGCAGCTCTCGGCGGCGCACGACACCGTAACCAGCCGCGACACCTATCTGCGGATCATCCGCGCCAAGACGGCGGAGCTGTTCGCCGCGGCCTGCGAGATCGGCGCCGTGGTGGCCGACCGCAGCGCGGCCGAATGCGCCGCCATGCGCAGCTTCGGCACCGAGCTGGGCATCGCCTTCCAGATCGTCGACGACGTGCTGGACTATTCCGCCCGCCAGGCCCGCCTGGGCAAGACCATCGGCGACGATTTCCGCGAGGGCAAGCTCACCCTGCCGGTGATCCTGGCCGTGGAGCGCGGCAGCGAGGAGGAGCGCGGCTTCTGGCGCCGGACCTTGGAGGATGGCGAGCACAGCGAGCAGGATCTCGACCACGCCGTGGCCCTGCTGCAGCGCCACGGCGCCTTGGCCGACAGCATGGCGGCGGCGCGTGTGCATGCCCAGAACGCCATCCGGGCGATCCGCCTCCTGCCCGCTTCACCAATGCGGCAAGCCTTGGAGGACGTGGTCGATTTCGTGGTCGAGCGAGATTTCTGACGGAACTGCGACACAGGCCTTGCAGCCCCCGGCCAGTCTCGCTATAAGCCCAACCGCCGGTGCAACGGAGTGTAGCTCAGCCTGGTAGAGCGCTACGTTCGGGACGTAGAAGCCGGAGGTTCGAATCCTCTCACTCCGACCATTTCCAACCGGTTCGACGGCGCCCTCCCGAGGCGCCGTTTCTATTTCTGCCCTGCCCCCGGAGATAAAAGAGGCCGGCCCGGTTGCGGTGCGGGCCGGCCCTGAAGTGGAGCAATGGAGTCAGTCCGGCGAAGCCTTCGCCGGCCACCCCGACCGGGTCGAGGTGGTAAGTCGGACTATCTTTGATCCGGCAGCCTCTCGACACCCCCATATGGGAGGGGCGTGTCGGAATTCCGCGACGCGAAATTGCCCGTTTCACGAGCGATTCACGACAGGAGCCGGGCGTCAGTCGTGGTGGAACACCTCCGGCATCATCGCCCACCACTCCCCCTCCTCGCGGGTCTCGAACGGCTCCTGGCAGGGCGAACACAGCGCCCACCACTCCCGGGTCTTCGGGTCGGCCGCCATCCGCGCCATGTCGGCGGGGAAATCCACGCCGTGATACTCCCAGTATGCGAACAGGATGTTCTCCGGCTGCTTCAGGAAGATCGTGTAGTTGCGGATATGGCAGGCGCTGATCATGGCCAGCACCTCCGGCCACACGGCCTGGTGCAGCCGCAGATACTCCGCCACCGCTTCCGGCCTCAGCCGGATGCACATGCCCATGCGTTGCATCGCTCTCTCTCCTCAGCCCATCCTCAGCGCCGGCCCCGCCACGCGATCCGGTCCTGCCGCGTCGCCTCGGCGACCTTGCCGGCGGCGTCGCGCAGCCAGGCCGGCTTCCGCGCCTCGAGATCCTCGGCGACGGCACGGGCGCGCGAGCGGCGGGCGGAGTGCAGGTTGGCCAGTTCCGCCCCCATCGCCGTCAACAGCCGGCGCGTCAGGCCGGGATCGGCCAGCGCCGGAAAATCGAGCTTGCGGCTGTTCGGCGCCAGCCGGCGGACGAGGATGCCCTTGCGCGGCTTCAGCCAGGGGTCGGCGATGCGGAACTTGCCGAAGGCGATCTCGGCGAAGCGCATCTTGCGGTCGCCCCCCTGGACCAGGGACCAGGCCGAGGGCAGCAGCGGCTTGGCCTCGCGCGCCACCGGTCCGCCATGCCAGTCGGCGATCCCGACCCAGCGCGGCCGACCCAGGCTGCCGAGCCCCGCCACCCGTTGGGCGGTGGCCACGACCAGATCCGAATCGGGCATGGAAGCGGCCAGGACGTCGCGATAGCCGCGCGGCGGCGAGGCGCGCGGCAGTTGTTCCAGCGCCGACCAGAACCGCTCGCGCTCCTCGTCGCTGGCCAGCACCAGGTCGCGCAACCAGAGATGTCGGCGCTCCAACACAAAGGCGGCCGGTGCCCGCAGGCCTTCGACATAGCCACCGAGGATGGCGGCGCAGATCTCGTCGGTCGAGACCGAGCGGTCGCGGCCGCGCGCCAGGACGGCGCTGGCGGCCAGGCGGACGAGGTCGAGGGCATAGGGCGTCTCCGCCGCCTCGTCGAAATCGTTCACGCCCCAGACCAGCCGCCCGTCGGCGTCCCGCCACAGCCCGAAATTGCCGATATGGGCGTCGCCCACCGCGACCACGCGCGGCGCGTCCATCAGACCGGGGCACAGCTCATGCGCGGTTTCGGTCCAGCGGAAGCAGGTGGCGCGCAGAAAGAGGAAGTCGCTCTCCTCCATCTTGCGATTCTTGCGGTCGAGATCGGCCTGCACGAGCTGGCGGCCGAGTTGCTCCTCGAGCCAGACCTCGTAGCGTTTGACCGACGCGGTGATCGACCCCATGCGGACTCCGGCTTTGCCCGGCCGACATCATAGTCGGCCGCGGCACGCCGTCCACCGGGACGCACGTTCTCAGCGCGGCAGAGTTTCGACGGCCTCGACCACCAGCGGGTTCAGCGCCGCGTCCTTCGCCGCCACCTGGGCGCGGATCTGGTCCTTCATCCGCGGCTCCCAGAAATCCTTGATGTGCTTGCGCACGCCGGCCACCGCCTCCTCCTTGGGATAGGAGGCGAAGAAGGTTGCGATCTGGTTCGCCATGCGGGTGATCTTGTCGGCGCTGCCGCTCATGCCTCGACCTCGTTTGACAGCGGGGGGGTTGGAAGCAGGGGAGAGAAATCGGTGTAGGCAGTCATACCGTCGCCGCGGGCGAAGGCAATCAGGGTGACGCCGGCCGCCTTCGCCGTGTCGATGGCCAGCGTCGTCGGCGCCGAGATCGCGACCAGGATCGGGATCCCGGCCGCAGCCGACTTCTGCACCATCTCGAAGCTGCAGCGGCTGGTGATGACGCAGAAGCCCTGCCCCGCATCGATATCCGCCCGGGCCAGGGCGCCGACCAGCTTGTCCAGCGCGTTGTGCCGGCCGACATCTTCGCGCACCAGCCGAATCTGGCCCTCGCGGTCGGCCCAGCCGGCGGCATGGACGGCACCGGTGCGGCTGCGGATGTCCTGCAGCCCGTCGAGATCGCGCAGGGCCCGGCGGATCGCCGCCCGCTTCACCTCGATCGGCTTCGGGGCGCGGCGCTTGCGCCCGTGCAGAGTGTCGAGGTCGCTGGTGCCGCAGATGCCGCAGCCGGTGCGGCCGGTGATGTTCCGGACCTTCTGCAGCATCTGCGAGAACTGCGCGCCGCGCAGCGCCATCCGCACTTCGACGCCGCGCTCGTCATCGGCCACGACCTCCTCGACCGTCAGGTCCGACGGCGTGTCGGCCAGGCCTTCCGTCAGGCTGAAGCCGAGGGCGAAGTCCTCGAGATCCGCCGGCGACGCCATCATCACGGCGTAGGACATGCCGTTATAGACCAGCGCCACCGGCACCTCGGCCGCGACCACCTCCTCCACCGGCTCGGCCCGGTCGTCCCGGAACAGCCGCCGGGCCGGCAGGCACAGATCGGTCGCCGGGAGTTTGGTGGGGGGCAGGGCCATGTCTACTCCGCGGCCTCCTGGGGACGCTCGATCTGGATCGTCTTCTCGCGCAGCTTACGATAGCCGATCTGCCAGTCGGACAGGTGGTTCACCCGCCGCACCTGCACCGCCGTCACCTTATATTCCGGGCAGTTCGTAGCCCAGTCGGAATAGTCGGTGGTGACCACGTTGGCGCCGGTCTCGGCATGGTGGAAGGTGGTGTAGACGACGCCCGGCTGCATCCGGTCGGAGACTTTGGCCCGCAGGCTGGTCTCGCCCGACCGGCTGTGCAGCGCCACCCAATCGCCGTCGCGGATGCCGCGGTTCTCGGCGTCCACCGGATGGATCTCCAGCACGTCCTCGTCATGCCAGGCGATGTTGCCGGTGCGACGGGTCTGGGCGCCGACATTGTACTGGCTGAGGATGCGCCCGGTGGTCAGCACCAGCGGGAAGCGCGGGCCCGTGCGCTCATCTGTCGCCACGAACTCGGTGATCATGAACCGGCCCTTGCCACGGACGAAGTGGTCGATATGCATGATCGGCGTGCCTTCCGGCGCCGCGTCGTTGCACGGCCACTGCACCGAGCCCAACTCGTCCAACCGCTGGAACGACACGTTCTTGAAAGTCGGCGTGGTCCGGGCGATCTCATCCATGATCTCGCTCGGGTGGCTGTAGCCCATCTTGTAGCCCAGCGCCTCCGACAGCAGCATCGTCACCTCCCAGTCGGCATAGCCGGCCTTGGGCGGGGTGACGCGCCGGACGCGGCTGATCCGCCGCTCGGCATTGGTGAAGGTGCCGTCCTTCTCGAGGAAGGAGGAGCCGGGCAGGAACACATGGGCATAGCTGGCGGTCTCGTTGAGGAACAGGTCCTGCACGATCACGCATTCCATCGCCGCCAGGCCCGCCGTGACGTGCTTCACATCGGGATCGGACTGGGCGATGTCCTCGCCCTGCACATACAGGCCCTTGAACCCGCCATCGACGGCGGCGTCGAGCATGTTCGGGATGCGCAGGCCGGGCTCGGCCGACAGCGCGGTGCCCCACATGTCCTCATAGATCTTCCGCACCTCGTCGCCGGCGACATGGCGATAGCCCGGGAACTCGTGCGGGAAGGACCCCATGTCGCAGGAGCCCTGGACGTTGTTCTGGCCGCGCAGCGGGTTCACGCCGACGCCACGGCGCCCGATATTGCCGGTCAGCATGGCGAGGTTGGCCATGCCCATGACCATGGTGGAACCCTGGCTGTGCTCGGTGACGCCGAGGCCGTAGTAGATCGCGGCCCGGCCGCCGGTGGCATAGAGCCGCGCCGCCGCCCGCACCTCGGCCGCCGGCACGCCGGTGAGCTCTTCCACCGCCTCCGGCGCATGGCGCGGATCAGCGATGAACTCGGCCCAGCGCGAGAACTCGGCGATGTCGCAGCGCTCGCGGACATAGTCCTCCGCCACCAGCCCCTCGGTCACGATCACATGGGCTAGCGCGTTGACGACCGCGACATTGGTGCCGGGCTTCAGCTGCAGATGGTGGTCGGCCTTGATATGGGCCGACTTCACCAGGTCGATGCGGCGCGGATCGACCACGATCAGCCGGGCGCCCTCGCGCAGCCGGCGCTTCATCCGGCTGCCGAACACCGGATGGGCATCGGTCGGGTTGGCGCCGATCACCACCATCACGTCGGTCTCGTCGACGCTGTCGAAATCCTGGGTGCCGGCCGAGGTGCCGAAGGTCTGGCCCAGGCCGTAGCCGGTCGGCGAATGGCAGACCCGGGCGCAGGTGTCGACATTGTTGTTGCCGAAGCCGGCGCGGATCATCTTCTGGACGAGGTAGGTTTCCTCGTTGGTACAGCGCGACGAGGTGATGCCGCCGATCGAATCCTTGCCATAGGTGGCCTGGATCCGCTTCAGCTCGGAGGCGGCATAGGCGATCGCCTCCTCCCACGACACCTCGCGCCACGGATCGGTGATCTGCTTGCGGATCATCGGCTTGGTGATCCGGTCCTTGTGGGTGGCGTAGCCCCAGGCGAAGCGGCCCTTGACGCAGCTGTGGCCGTGATTGGCCTTGCCGTCCTTGTACGGCATCATCCGCACCACCTCGGTGCCCTTCATCTCGGCCTTGAAGGCGCAGCCGACGCCGCAATAGGCGCAGGTGGTCACCGCCGAATGGTCGGGCTGGCCGGCCTCGATGATGCTGTTGTCCATCAGCGTCGCGGTCGGGCAGGCCTGGACGCAGGCGCCGCAGGAGACGCACTCGCTCTCCTTGAAGCCGTCATCCTGGCCGGCCGAGACGAAGGAGGCGAAGCCGCGCCCGTCGATGGTCAGGGCGAAGGTGCCCTGCACCTCCTCGCACGCCCGGACGCAGCGCGAGCAGACGATGCATTTGGTCGGGTCGAAGGTGAAATACGGGTTGGAGGTGTCCTTCTCGCCGACCAGGTGGTTGGCGCCGTCATAGCCGTAGCGCACCTCGCGCAGGCCCACGACGCCGGCCATGTCCTGCAGCTCGCAATCACCGTTGGCGGAGCAGGTCAGGCAGTCCAGCGGGTGGTCGGAGATGTAGAGCTCCATGACGTTCCGGCGCAGCTTCGCCAGCTTCGGCGTCTGCGTCCGGACCTTCATGCCCGGCTCGACCGGCGTCGTGCAGGAGGCTGGCGTGCCGCGCCGCCCTTCGATCTCGACGACGCAGAGGCGGCAGGAGCCGAAGGGCTCCAGGCTGTCGGTCGCGCACAGCTTCGGGATCGCGGTCTCGATCTCCGCCGCCGCCCGCATCACCGAAGTGCCGGCGGGCACGGTCACCACCTCGCCGTCGATCTCCAGCGTCACCAGGTTGGGTGAGATCCGCGCCGGGGTCCCGAAATCCTGTTCCGTCACGAGCGCCATCGGATGGCCTCCTTATTCCGCGGCCTGCGCCGGGGCAGGCGCGCGGTCGAAGTCGTCGGGGAAGTGGGTCAGGGCGCTGAGCACCGGATAGGGGGTGAGGCCGCCGAGGGCGCAGAGCGACCCGTCCAGCATGGTCTCGCACAGGTCTTCGATCAGCGTCAGATTGCGGCCGAGCTTATGCCCGCCGGTGTCGCGGCTGGCGATGATCTTGTCGATGGTCTCGGCGCCACGGGTCGACCCGATGCGGCAGGGCGTGCACTTGCCGCAGCTCTCGATGGCGCAGAACTCCATGGCGAAGCGGGCCTGGACGGCAAGGTCGACGCGGTCGTCGAACACCACCACGCCGCCATGGCCCAGCATGCCCTTCTTCCCCGCCATCGACTCGTAGTCGAGCGGCGTGTCCAGCAGGCTGTCCGGGAAATAGGCGCCGAGCGGGCCACCGACCTGGACGGCGCGGAACGGCCGGCCGCTGGCGGTGCCGCCGCCGAAGCCTTCGATCAGCTCACGGAGGGTCAGGCCGAAGGCGACCTCGATCAGCCCGCCCCGCTTGACGTTGCCGGCCAGCTGCAGCGGCTGGGTGCCGCGCGACCGGCCGGTGCCGTAATCGGCGTAGAAGGCGGCGCCCTTGTCGAGGATGATCGGCACCGAGGTCAGCGACAGGACGTTGTTGATCACCGTCGGTTTGCCGAACAGGCCCTTCAGGGCCGGCAGCGGCGGCTTCGGCCGCACCGTGCCGCGTTTGCCCTCCAGGCTCTCCAGCAGCGAGGTCTCCTCGCCGCAGATATAGGCGCCGGCGCCGACCCGGACCTCGAGGTCGAAGCGTTTGCCGCTGCCCAGCACGCTGGGGCCAAGGACGCGGCGCTGATAGGCGATATCGATCGCGGCGTTCATCGCCGCCACCGCATGCGGATATTCCGAGCGGATGTAGACGAAGCCCTTGGTGGCGCCGGTGGCGATGCCGGCGATGATCATGCCCTCGACCAGCAGGAAGGGGTCGCCTTCCATGATCATGCGGTCGGCGAAGGTGCCGCTGTCGCCCTCATCGGCGTTGCAGACGATGTACTTCCGGTCGGCCTCGGCCTGCAGCACGGTGCGCCACTTGATGCCGGTCGGGAAGCCGGCACCGCCGCGGCCGCGCAGGCCCGACGCCGTGACTGTCTCGACGATCGCCGCCGGCTCCATCGCCAGGGCGGCGCGCAGGCCCTTCAGCCCGTCATGCGCCTCGTAATCATGCAGCGACAGCGGGTCGATGATGCCGCAGCGGGCAAAGGTCAGGCGCTGCTGCTTAGCGAGATAGGGGATCTCCTCCGGTCTTCCGTGGCGCAGCGGATGGTCGCCGCCGCCATCGGCGAAGCCGGCGGCGAACAGGCCGGGCACGTCCTCGGCCTCGACCGGGCCGTAGCCGATGCGACCGGCCGGGGTCTCGACCTCGACGAAGGGCTCCAGCCACAGCAGGCCGCGCGAGCCGTTGCGCACCAACTGCAACTCGATGCCGCGGGCGGCAGCCTCGGCCTGGATCGCGCGGGCGACATCGTCGGCGCCGACCGAGACGGCGGCGGCGTCACGGGGAACGAAGACCTTCATCGCCCGGCCTCCATGGCATCGACCAGGCGATCGAGGCGCTTCGTGTCGATCCGCCCAACCAACTCGCCATCGGCCATCGCCGCCGGGGCGCAGGCGCAGTTGCCGAGGCAATAAACCGGCTCGACCGTGATCCGGCCGTCCGCCGTGGTCTCGTGCAGGCCGATGTCGAGCCGCCGGCGCAGATGCTCGGCCAGGTCGCGCGCGCCCATCGACTGGCAGGCCTCGGCCTGGCACAGCTTCAGCACATGGCGTCCCGCGGGTTCGGCCCGGAAATCATGGTAGAAGGTGACGACCCCGTGCACCTCGGCGCGGGACAGGTTCAGCGCGTCGGCCAGCAACGGCAGCGCCTCGCGCGGCACATGGCCGAAGACCGATTGCAGATCGTGCAGGATGGGCAACAGCGGCCCCTCGGTCGCACGATGCGATGCGATCACGTCACGCGCCACCTCGGCGTCCCAGCCCCGGTGTTCGGGCATCCGTCCCACTCCCTTGTCGGGTTCGTTGGACCGGGCGGCCCTTGGCTGCCACCCGACAAGGTTGAGGATGGGCGGGCGCGTATACCAGATTCAAATACAAAGCCCGGATCAATTGATAAACAGCGTTTATGAAGAAGGTGGCTGCAACGGCGTGCCCTGCAGCTCGGCGTCGAGGTCCAGGGTGCGGGCGGTGTCGAACAGGCCGCGGGCCAGCGGCGACGGCGGGTCACGGTCGGCCATCACCAGGCCGACGGTGCGGGTCGCCTCTGGCTCGACCAGGCGCAGCGCCCGGGTGCCCGCCGGCACGCCGAACAGGTGCAGCAGCGCCCGCGGCATGACGCTGGACCAGGGGCCAGAGCGGACATGCGAGCACAGGTTGATGATGCTGTCGGTCTCGACCGCCGCATGCGGCGAACAGCCGACCGAGCGGAAGATGCCGTCGATGATGCGCCGGTTCTGCATGGTCGGGGTCAACAGGCACAGCGGCAGCTCCGCCGCCTCGACCCAGCGGATGGTCCGGCGCGACGACGAAGCCTGCTCCGCCGGCATCAGCAGGATGTAGTCCTCCTGGTACAGAGGCAGGCTGCGGACATGGCGCAGCGGCTCGTTGTCGAGATAGGTGACGCCGACATCGATCTCGAAATTCTCCAGCCCGGCCTCGATCTGGATCGAGGTCTGCGACAGCACCGAGACGGTGACGGCCGGATGCGACTGGGCGAAGGGCGAGGTGATCAGCGACACGATCGGCAGGGCCGAGGGCACGGCGCCGATCCGCAGCCGGCCGGCCAGGCCCTGCTGCAGCATCGCCAGCTCCTGCGCCAGTCCGTCCCGGTCGGCCAGGATCTTCTTGGCCCAGTCGAGCACGCAGGCGCCCTCGCGGGTGAAGCCCTGGAAGCGGTGGCCGCGCTCGACGATCGGCACCTGCAGCTCCTCCTCGAGCTGGCGCAGGGCGGTCGACAGGGCCGGCTGCGACACGCGGCAGGCCTCGGCCGCACGGGCGAAGTGCTTCTCGCGGGCGAGGGCGACGAGGTATTCGAGCTGGCGGATGACCATCGGGCCTCCGAATGCGACTTGATAACGCATGGTTATCGGACGCCTCCGCCCCCGCCGCAAGCGGGTCAGCCCGGCGCCGTTTCCGTTGGCCCTCCGCGACTCGGTCGTTAAGCTGCCTTCCTCCTCACTCGACACAGCGATCCCGTGACGACGACAGCCCTGGGCGGCGACCGCCTGCTCGACCATCCCTCCTTTCTGGTGTTCTGGGGCGCGCGGGTGCTGTCCGCCATCGGCTTCCAGATGTCGGCCGTCGCCATCGGCTGGCTGGCCTATGCCCTGACCGGCAGCGCCTACACGCTGGGCCTGGTCGGGCTGTTCCAGTTCATGCCGATGGTCGTGCTGACGCTGCTGGTCGGCCATGTCGCCGACCGCTACGACCGCCGCCGGATCGTCCAGATCTGCGTGTTCGTCGAAGGCGCGACGCTGGTGGTGCTGGCGCTCGGCATCCTGGACGGCTGGCTGACCGTGCCCGGCATCTTCGCCGCGGTGCTGGTGCTGGGTGCGGCCCGCGCCTTCGAGCAGCCGACCATGGCGGCGCTGCTGCCGGGGGTGGTGCCGCCCGCGGTGCTGCCCCGGGCGCTCGCCGTCTCCTCCTCCGCGATGCAGACCGCGACGATCGTCGGCCCTTCGGCCGGCGGGCTGCTCTACGCCGTCGGCACCACGGTGCCCTTCGCCATCGCCGCCGCCAGCTTCCTCGCTGCCTGCGGGCTGATGCTGCTGATGCGGCTGGAACGGCCGCCGCCGCGGCGCGAGCCGGCGACGCTGCGCTCGGTGTTCTCCGGCATCGCCTTCATCCGCAGCCAGCCGATGATCCTCGGCGCCATTTCGCTCGACATGTTCGCCGTGCTGCTGGGCGGGGCCACGGCGCTGCTGCCGATCTATGCCCATGACATCCTGCAGACCGGCCCCTGGGGCCTCGGCCTGTTGCGCGCCGCCCCGGCCGTCGGGGCGCTGACCATGTCGGTGGTGCTGACCCGGATGCCGCTGGGCCGCGCGGTTGGGCTCAAGATGTTCGCGGCGGTGATCGTGTTCGGTGCCGCCACCGTGGTCTTCGCCGCCTCCACCAGCCTCGCCGTGTCACTGGTGGCGCTGGCTGTGCTCGGCGCCGCTGACAACGTCAGCGTGGTGATCCGCAGCTCACTGGTCCAGCTGCTGACGCCGGACGGGATGCGCGGCCGGGTCAGCGCCGTGAACTCGCTGTTCATCGGCACCTCGAACCAGCTCGGCGAATTCGAATCCGGCATGGCCGCCGGGCTGCTCGGCGCCGTGCCGGCCGGCATCATCGGCGGCGTCGGCACCGTCGTGGTCGCGATCCTGTGGATGCGGCTGTTCCCGGCGCTGCGCAAGGCGCAGACCCTGTCAGGATGACCCCGTGATGACCCATCCCGCGCCGAACGGCGTCGCCGAGCTGATCGAATGGCTGTCGGGCGACGAATGCCATGACGCCCCGGGCGCCGCCATGCTGGCCGGGCTCGGCCGGAGGCTGCGGGCGCTGGGCCTGCCGATCGACCGGCTGAGCCTGTCCCTGCGCACGCTGCACCCGCAGATCCTGGCCCGCACCTTCGCCTGGAGCGAGGGCGAGCCGGTGGAGCAGCGCGACCGCGAGAACTCGATCGAGCGCCAGCCCTTCTTCGCCACCAACCCGATCCGGCGGGCTACCGACACCCGGACCTGGCTGAGCTTGGCGACGGTGGAGGAGATGGAGGGGCTGGAGGAGCTGGACTTCTTCCATGGCCGCGGCCTGGCGGTGGCGGAGGTGGTGCCGCTGGTGATGGCCCTGGGCCCTGCCAGCGCCGCCGTCTTCGCCACGCGGCGGCCTGAGGGCTTCGGGCCGGACGGCCGCGCGGTGCTGCAGCGCATCGCCCCGGCCCTGCGCAGCGCCTGCGAGGTCCGGCTGCTGCGGCTGACCGAAGCGACGCTGCTCGACACCTATGTCGGCCCGATCACCGGCCGGCGCATCCTGGAAGGGCACATCCGGCGCGGCGATGTCGAGACGCTGAAGGCGGCGCTGCTGCTGTGCGACCTGCGCGACTTCACCGTGCTGTCGAACCGGCTGCCGCCGGAGCAGATGCTGGACCGGCTCAATCTCTACTTCGACCAGCTGGTGCCGCCGATCGAGGCCGCCGGCGGCGAGGTGCTGAAGTTCATGGGCGACGCCGTGCTCGCCTTCTTCCACCACCAGGACGGGCCGGCGACCAGCTGCGCCGCGGCCTTCGACGCGGCCCGCCAGGCCCTGGCCAACATCCACTCCGTCTCCCAGGCCGGGACGCCGCTCGCCGCCGGGGTGGCGCTGCATCACGGCGAGGTCGCCTATGGCAATATCGGCTCCGGCGGGCGGCTGGACTTCACCGTGATCGGCCGCGACGTCAACCTGCTCAGCCGGATCCAGACCGCCTGCGCCACCACCGGCCAACCGCTGCTGATGTCGCCGCGCTTCGCGGCGCTGCTGGACCGGCCGGGCAGCCGCAGCATCGGCCCGCACCCGCTGAAGGGCTTCGCCGAGCCGCTGGAGCTGTTCGCCTGGGACGCCGCTTAGCCTCTCAGGTGAAGGCGTCGGGCATGCTGTCCTTCTTGCGCCGCATGAAGTCCTGCAGCGCCTCGTCGACCGCGGGGTCGATCGCCGGCGCCTCGTACTCCTCCAGCATGCGCTTCCAGATCTTGTTGGCGCGCTGCGAGGCGTCCTGGCGACCCTCGGCCTCCCACTGCTCGAACGAGTTGTTGTCGGCGATGGTCGACCGGTAGAAGGCGGTCTCGAAGTTGCGCTGGGTGTGGTCGCAGCCGAGATAGTGGCTGCCCGGGCCGACCTGGCGGATCGCATCCATCGCCTGGCCGTTCTCGCTGAGGTCGATGCCCTCGGCCATCACCTGCATCATGCCGAGCTGGTCGGCGTCGAGGATGAACTTCTCATAGGAGCTGACCAGGCCGCCTTCGAGCCAGCCGGCGGCGTGCAGCACGAAGTTCACCCCGCCCAGCATGGTCGGCAGCAGAGTCTGGGCGCTCTCGAACGCCGCCTGCGCGTCCGGGGCCTTGGAGCCGCACAGCGAGCCGCCGGAGCGGAACGGCACGCCCAGGCGCCGGGCCAGGGCGGCGGCGCCGTACAGCACCAGCGCCGGCTCCGGCGTGCCGAAGGTCGGCGCGCCCGACTGCATCGAGATCGAGCTGGCGAAGGAGCCGAACACAACGGGCGCGCCGGGGCGACACAGCTGCGCCGTGGCCATGCCGGCCAGGCTCTCGGCCAGGGTCTGGGTCAGCACGCCGGCGCTGGTCACCGGCGCCATCGCGCCGGCCAGGATGAACGGGGTGACGATCACCGCCTGGTTGGCCCGGGCATAGGTCTTCAGCGCGCCGAGCATGGTGCCGTCCCACACCATCGGCGAGTTGGCGTTGATCAGGCTGATCAGCACGCAGTTCCGGTCGACGAACTCCTCGCCGAACACCAGCCGCGCCATGGCGACCGTGTCCTCCGCCCGTTCCGGCGCGGTGACCGAGCCCATGAACGGCTTGTCGGAGTACTTGATGTGGGAATAGACCATGTCGAGATGCCGCTTGTTCACCGGCAGGTCGACGGGCTCGCACACGGTGCCGCCGGAATGGTGCATGGCCGGCGTCATGTAGGCGAGCTTGACGAAGTTGCGGAAATCCTCGATCCGGGCGTAGCGGCGGCCCTCGTCGAGGGTGCGGATGAAGGGCGGGCCGTAGACTGGGGCGAAGACGGTGTTGCCGCCGCCGATCTGCACCGTGCGCTCCGGGTTCCGCGCATGCTGGGTGAATTCGCGCGGCGCGGTCGCCTGCACCAGCTGGCGGCACAGGCCGCGCGGGAAGCGGATGCGGGTGCCGCGGACGTCGGCGCCGGCCGCCTTCCACAGCTCCAGCGTCTCCTCGTCGTCGCGGAACTCGAGGCCGATCTCCTCCAGCACCGTGTCGGCGTTGTGCTCGATCAGCTCGAGCCCGTCGGTCTTCAGCACCTCGTAGAGCGGGATCTTGCGCGAGATGTATTTCAGCTGCTGCAGCCCGCCGCCGCGGCGCAGGGCCCGCCGGGCCTCGGCGCCGCCGCGGCCGCGCCGGCCGGACCGGCCGCCGGTGTCCTGGGTGTCGTCGGATGGGGTGGCAGCATCGGTCATGGCGGGCAGTCCTCCTCGCAGAGTCCCGATGCTACGCTGCGAGGCTCCGGCGACCATCGCGCCTGCGACCCGGCCTCGCCCGGTCACGACACCACGCCCGGGCCCCGCATGAGCCGCCTTGAACCGGGCCTGCGGCCGGGTTACCTGGAGGGGGCCATGACCTCGGATCTGCCCCCCATCGTCTCGCCCTGCATCGGCGTCTGCACGCTCGAGGCCAACACCGGCCTGTGCTCCGGCTGCCTGCGCACGACCGAGGAGATCGCGGCCTGGCGCGACGCCGACAACGCCTGGCGGCTGGCCACCCTGCAGCGGCTGAAGGAGCGGCGGCGCGCCCGCGGCCGCACCAGCGCCGCCGACAGCCGGCCGCGCCGGCGCCAGCCCCAGCCCGTCTGAGGATCCGCCATGACCACCGTCACCGTCGCCGCCACCCAGACCTTCTGCAGCTGGAACGAGGCCGAGACCCTGGACCGGGTCGAGGCGCTGGTGCGCCAGGCCGCCGGCCGCGGCGCCCAGATCGTGCTGCCGCAGGAGCTGTTCGCCGCCCCCTATTTCTGCCGCGACGAGCTGCAGAAGCATTTCGCCCTGGCCCAGCCGATCGACGGCCATCCGGTGGTGGAGCGGTTCCGCCGGCTGGCGGCCGAGCTGCAGGTGGCGATGCCGGTCAGCGTGTTCGAGCGCGCCAACAACGCCTATTACAACTCGATCGCCATGGTCGATGCCGACGGCAGCGTGCTGGGCGTCTACCGCAAGTCGCACATCCCGGACGGGCCGGGCTATGAGGAGAAGTTCTACTTCAACCCCGGCGACACCGGCTTCAAGGTGTGGCAGACCCGCTACGGCCGCGTCGGCTGCGGCATCTGCTGGGACCAGTGGTACCCGGAGACGGCGCGCTGCATGGCGCTGATGGGCGCCGACGTGCTGCTGTACCCGACGGCGATCGGCAGCGAGCCGCAGGATGGCGGGCTGGACAGCCAGGCGCATTGGACCCGGGTGATGCAGGGCCATGCCGGCGCCAACCTGGTGCCACTGGTCGCGTCAAACCGCATCGGCACCGAAGAGGGCGAGCGCTTCAGCCAGACCTTCTACGGCTCCTCCTTCATCGCCGGCCCGACCGGCGAGCTGGTGGCCCAGGCGGGCCGGACCGAGGAAGAGGTGCTGGTCGCCCGCTTCGACCTCGACGCCATCCGGGCCCAGCGCGCCAGCTGGGGCCTGTTCCGCGACCGCCGGCCGGAGCTGTACGGCGCGATTCTCACTTATGACGGGTCTACGCGTCCTTCCTGAGGGCACCATCCGATTGCCTCTCCCGCTTGCGGGAGAGGTCGGAGACGCGAAGCGGCTCCGGGTGAGGGCTTCGCGACGGCGATCATCAGAGCTGGCGCTTCGGGGCCGAGAGCCGATCATTCGTTCCTTCACGGCAACGCCGTGCTCTCTGCGAGGCCGCTATCCCCTCACCCGGACATCCTTCGGATGTCCGACCTCTCCCGCAAGCGGGAGAGGCATATCTGTACTCACAGCAATGTGCGGAGCATTGACTCGAACAAAACAAGAACAAAAAGTCAAGCAAAACCCCAAACCCGGCGGTCCGGTCACTCGGCGGCGGACGAAGCCTGCCCCTGATCCGCCGCGATCTCGGACAGGACCCAGTCGCGGAAGGCGGTGATCTTCGGGACGTCGCGGCGGCTGTCGAGATAGACGAGGTAATAGGAGCCCTCGTCGCGGATGCTGTACGGGAAGGGCCGGACCAGCTCGCCGGCGGCGAGCTCGTCGAGGAAGAAGGTCGGGTTGACCAGGGCCACCCCCTGCCCCGCCTGCGCCGCGCGGCCCATCATCTGCTGGTTCTCGAGCTGCAGGCCGCCGTTGGAGATCGAGTCCGGCACGGCGACGCCGGCGGCGGCGAACCAGCGCTGCCAATAGGCGTCGCCGCCGTCCCAGAACAGCGGCACCCGCAGCAGGTCGCGCGGATCCTCGAGCCCGCCGGCGCGGTCGCGCAGCGCCGGGCTGCACAGGGCGGTGTATTCGATCGGCATCAGCGGATGGGCGGCCAAACCGGGCCAGACGCCCATGCCGTGGCGGATGCCGACATCGCTGTCGCCACGGGTGAAGTCGACCAGCCTGGTCTTGGTGTCGAGCCGGACGGCGATGCCGGGATGGGCGAGCTGGAACCGGCCGAGCCGCGGCACCAGCCAGTTGGTGGCGAAGGTGTGGATCGAGGTGATCGACAGCAGCCCGCCGGTGTCGTCGCGCGCCGCGGCGAAGGCGCCGGCCAGCCGGGCCAGGGCCTCGGTCACCGCCGGCGCCAGGCGTTCGCCGGTCTCGGTCAGCGCCACCTTGCGGGTCAGGCGCAGGAACAGCGGCGCGCCGACCCGGTCCTCGAGCAGGCGGATCTGGTAGCTGACCGCCGCCTGGGTCATGCCCAGCTCCGCCGCCGCCCTGGTGAAGCTGAGATGGCGCGCCGCCGCCTCGAACACCCGGATGGCCGGCAGCGGCGGCAGGCGCGAGGCTGATCCTTCATCCATAAAGACAGCTTATCCGTTGCTTATCGAGAACGCGTTGGTCGAACGCCCGCCGAACGCCGATATTCCTCTCATACAACGACCCGGCCCGTCGAACCCATCAACAGAGCTGATGCGTTCCGGGCCTTCAGGAGACCGAGATGACCAGCATCGTTCAGCGGGCGCCCGTGCGCCCGATCCCCCGGCTTCGCCCTCGGCGCGGCCTGATCTCCACCCTGCAGGCCGCCGCCCGGCGGATGCTGCGCCCGGCCGCCGGCCGCGTCCTTGATCCGGCCGCCCTGTCCGATCAGATGCGCCGCGACCTGGGCTTCGACCGAAGCTAGGAACAAGATGCTCCCTCCAGCATGGGACTACGGCATTCACGTATCTTCGAGGCGTAGTTTCCTTTGCCTCTCCCGCCTGGCGGGAGAGGCCGGGCTCGCGCAGCGAGACCGGGTGAGGGCTGGTCCCGGCCTCGACAAAATCCCCTCACCCGGAGCCGCTTCGCGTCTCCGACCTCTCCCGCAAGCGGGAGAGGCAATCGGACGGCGCCCGTGATGGCGTGCAGAGTCGCGATCATGCGGCGCTGGCCCCTCGGCCCGCCATCGCCTCCGCCGCCTCGGCCAGCAGCCAGTCGCGGAACAGGGCGATCTTCGGCACGTCGCGGCGCGTCTCGAGATAGACCACGTAGTAGGCGCCGTTCTCGCGCAGCAGCGTCGGGAAGGGCTGCACCAACTGGCCGGAGGCCAGCTCCTCGGCGAACAGCAGCGGGTTGAGCAGCGCCACCCCCTGCCCCGCCTTCGCCACCTGGCCCATCATCTGCTGGGTGTCGAGCCGGAGCCCGTCATCGGCGACCGAGGCCGGCACCACCTCGCCCGCCGCGGCGAACCAGCGCTGCCAGGCATCGGCGTCGTCCCACAGCAGCGGCAGGCGCAGCAGGTCGCGCGGCCGGGCGAGGCCGAAGCGGTCGCGCAGCGCCGGGCTGCACAGCGGCGTGCAGTCGACCGGCATCAGGAGATGCGTGGCCAGGCCCGGCCAGACGCCGCGGCCGTAGCGGATGCCGAGGTCGTAGTCGCCGCGGGTGAAGTCGACATTGGTCTGGCCGGTGTCGACCCGCACCGGCGTGCCGGGATGGGCGGACTGGAACCGGCCGAGCCGCGGCACCAGCCAGTTCGAGGCCATGGTCAGCACGGTGGTGACCGAGAGCAGCCCGCCGGCGGCGTCGCCGCGCAGCGCGGCGAAGGCCCCGGCCATGCGCGACAGCGCGTCGGTGAGGACCGGCGCCAGCCGCGCCCCGGCCTCGGTCAGCGCCACCTTGCGGGTGAGGCGCAGGAACAGCGGCGCGCCGACCCGGTCCTCGAGCAGGCGGATCTGGTAGCTGACCGCCGCCTGGGTCATGCCCAGCTCCGCCGCCGCCCGGGTGAAGCTGAGGTGGCGGGCCGCGGCCTCGAACACCCGGACCGCGGCGAGCGGCGGAAGCTGGAAGCCTGGCTGGGTGTCCATGGAAGGTCCGGGTCGGAGGCGAGCGGTTCAGGATATGTTCCATTCTCGCCCCGGACGCCGGGTACTACAAGACGGAACCGCCGGGGCCAGCCCTCACCCGGGCCTCCAAGCGGAGGCCCGACCTCTCCCGCCAGGCGGGAGAGGCAATTGGAGCGGTGAGGCCTGTTCGCCCCCCGCTCCAGCGGTCTCCGATTGCCTCTCCCGCTTGCGGGAGAGGTCGAAATCGCAACGCGATTTCGGGTGAGGGGGCGGCTCGGTCTCTCCTCAGTCCAGGGTCTGCAGCGTCTCGCGCATGGTTTCGACCAGGCGGTCGATCTCGGCCTTCTCGATGATGAAGGGCGGCGACAGGGCGACGATGTCGCCGGTGGTGCGGATGCCCACCCCCTTCTGGAAGCACTTGACGAACAGGTCGTAGGCCCGGGCGGTCGGGCGGCCGGCGATCGGCTCCAGCTCCACCGCGCCGATCAGGCCGAGGTTGCGGATGTCGATGACGTGGCGGGTGCCCTTCAGGCTGTGCAGCGCCTGCTCCCAGTACGGCGCCAGGTCGGCGACGCGCTCGAACAGCCCCTCCTCGCGATAGACGTCGAGGGTGGCCAGGCCGGCGGCCATGGCCAGCGGATGGGCCGAGTAGGTGTAGCCGTGGAACAGCTCGATCATGTGCTCCGGCCCGGTCATGAAGGCGTCGTAGATGTGCTTGCGCACGCCGACGGCGCCGGCCGGGACGGCGGCGTTGGTGAGGCCCTTGGCCATGGTCACCATGTCCGGCTGCACGCCGAACCAGTCGGCGGCGAAGCTGGTGCCGAGGCGGCCGAAGCCGGTGATGACCTCGTCGAAGATCAAGAGGATGCCGTGCTTGTCGCAGATCTCGCGCAGCCGCTGCAGATAGCCCTTCGGCGGCATCAGCACGCCGGTGGAGCCGGCCACCGGCTCGACGATCACCGCGGCGATGGTGGAGGCGTCGTGCAGCGCCACCAGCCGCTCCAGGTCGTCGGCCAGCTCGGCGCCGTGCTCCGGCAGGCCGTGGCTCCAGGCGTTGCGCGCCAGGTCGTGGGTGTGGCGCAGATGGTCGACGCCGCTGAGCATGGTGCCGAAGGTGCGGCGGTTGGCGACCATGCCGCCGACCGAGATGCCGCCGAAGCCGACGCCGTGATAGCCGCGCTCGCGCCCGATCAGCCGGGTGCGGGTGCCCTGGCCGATCTGGCGCTGATAGGCCAGGGCGATCTTCAGCGCGCTGTCCACCGCCTCGGACCCGCCGCCGGCGGCGAAGAACACGTGGTCGAGGTCGCCCGGCAGCAGCTGGGCGACGCGGGAGGCCAGCTCGAACGCCTTGGGGTGGCCCATCTGGAAGGACGGGGCGTAGTCCATCTCCGCCGCCTGGTCCTGGATCGCCTGGACGATCTTCGGGTGGCAGTGGCCGGCGTTGACGCACCACAGGCCGGCGGTGCCGTCCAGCACCTGGCGGCCGTCGACGGTGGTGTAGTACATGCCCTTGGCCGAGGCGTAGAGCCGCGGCGCCGCCTTGAACGACCGGTTCGCGGTGAACGGCATCCAGAAGGATTCGAGGTTGTTCGGGGCGCGCAGGTCGCCGCGCGGCACGGCATCGTCCATGGGAAACTCCGGTCGGCTGTGGAGGGAACCGAACACGCCGAACGGCCGGCGCCGGTCCGCCTCCCGGGAATGAAGGGCCGGAGGGGAGCCTAGGACCGCCCGGATCGCTGGACAAGCGGGCGCGCGCGCCGGACACTGCGAAAACCGCCGGCGGAGGCCGCCCCGATGCCGGCGTTCGGGATTTCGAACAGGAAAACACCCATGGCCGCCCCCTCGCCCGACATCGCCGGTGCGGATGCCCTCTCCTCGGGGAGAGGGAGGGGCCCGGCCCGCCTGGGCCGGGAGGGTGAGGGGGCGGCGCCGGCGCCGGACGACCCCGGCATCGACATCGGCGGCCGGCTGCGGCGGCTGCGCGAGGAGCATGGCTTGAGCCAGCGCGAGCTGGCGCGCCGCGCCGGCGTCTCCAACGCCACCGTCTCGCTGATCGAGCAGAACCGCGCCAGCCCCTCGATCGGCTCGCTGAAGCGGGTGCTGGACGGGCTGCCGCTGAGCCTGGCCGCGTTCTTCGCCCTGCCCGAGGGGCCGGAGGACCCGGTGTTCTTCCCGGCGGCCGAGCTGACCGAGATCGCGGGCCGGCTCGCCGGGCATGGGGGCGGCTCGGAGGGACCCGAAGGGCTGATCTCCTACCGCCAGGTGGGCTGCGACCTGTCGGGCCGGGCGCTGCAGGTCCTGCATGAGCGGCTGGCGCCGGGCGCCGACACCGGCCCGACGGCGCTGAGCCATGCCGGCGAGGAGGGCGGCGTGGTGATCCGCGGCCGGGTGGAGCTGACGGTCGGCCCGCGCCGCCGCATCCTCGGCCCCGGCGACGCCTATTACTTCCAGAGCCGCCTGCCGCACCGCTTCCGCGTGGTCGGCGAGGAACCGGCGGAGATCGTCTCGGCCTGCACCCCGCCGAGTTTTTAAGAACGGGCCCCGCCCGGGCCGCAGGCCCGGGCGCTCGCAGGGGGCCTTCCTGTGTGCCTCTCCCGCTGATCCCCGGGTCAAGCCCGAGGAGGAGAGGTCGGCCTCGCGCAGCGAGGCCGGGTGAGGGCCGGCACCGCCCCCTCCCCTCGCCCGGAACCGCAAGCACCTCCAGCCCCTCCCGCAAGCGGAAGAGGCGAAGGACGTCGATATGTCATGGAGAGAGGGCATGTCTCGACCGCGGCGGCGTTCAGCTGCTGTCGGGCTTGGGCAGCACGGACGGCGGGCAGCCGTCTCCGGACTCGTCCGGCGGCTCGGCCCAGCCGCCCCCGGCCAGGGAGGAAGCGGCGACGGGTTCCACGCTCGTGCCGGGCGGGCCGACGGTGTTGCCGGCGCCCTCGTCCCCGCCGGGCGGCGGAGGGTCCGAAGGCGGCATGCGGCCGATCTTGCGGCAGACCTCGCGCAGGAACTCCTCGGGCGACAGCGTGTCCATCTGCACGTCCAGGATCTCGTCCTCGACCAGCGACTCCCACACCATCGACCGCACGCGCTCGACGTCCCCGGCCTCGTCCGGCTGGCCCACCGCCTCGGCGACGGACTCGGCCGCCTGCTCCCGCCGCTGCCGGCGGCGCTCCTGCTCGCCCGATTCCTTCCGTTTGTCCTTGCGCATCAGGTAGTCGGCGCGGATCCGCTCGGTCATCGCGATCGACAGCCGCACCGACCGCGACAGCCGCGACTGCATCAGCGCGTAGTCCGGCATCTCCGACCCCCGCAGGATCTG
>Ga0207426_1000152_pt1 | contig 183514 bp, 156 predicted proteins | sample AraplaMF_Cvi_mMS_FD_184265 | JGI IMG/M metagenome (GOLD analysis project Ga0207426, IMG submission 184265) | Arabidopsis root microbial communities from the University of North Carolina, USA - plate scrape MF_Cvi_mMS (SPAdes) (version 2) | ecosystem: Host-associated > Plants > Roots >...
CAAAGCCTGATGACCATAGCGAGTCGGTCCCACCCCTTCCCATCCCGAACAGGACCGTGAAACGACTCCACGCCGATGATAGTGCGGATTGCCCGTGTGAAAGTAGGTAATCGTCAGGCTCCCTATATCAACCAAGACCCCGCCCTCAAAAGCGGGGTCTTGGCGTTTGGAGCGCGCGTTTTTAATGCCGTGCGCCCGGCAAGGAACTCAGCTGTAAGGCTCAGAGCACCTCGCCTTCATTTCCCCGTCGACATTTCACCGCATCTCCTCGCACGAGACACGCGCGCGAGATACCGTCTAGTCGAACGACGACTCTCCGGCCCACCCCCACTCAGCCGGCGACCCATCGGCAGCTCAAAACCGCCGGCCAACGTCACCTCACTGCTTAACTTGCCGAGCAGCATCGCCAATTTCACTCGCATGCGGCGCATCATCGGTGGCTAGATTCTGCCGCCCAACTTCCCCCAACAGCGCGACATCGCGAGCAATCACCTGCGGCAAATGCGTCCGTAAAAACTCCACCCAGGTCCGCGTCTTCGCGTCGATAAACTTACGCGACGGATACAGCGCATAGACATTCATCTTCTGCAGCGTGTACTCCGGCAGCACGCGCACGAGTGACCCTGTCCGCAGTCCATCGATAGCCGCATACAACGGCAAGATCCCGATCCCGATGCCCTCACGAATCGCGACGATCAGCGATTCGGCGATATTCACCTGCACGGGCCCGTTCACATTCAGCACTTCGCTGCCGTTAGGGCCATCGAGCGTCCACTCGCTGGTCGGAAAAGCGGGCGTCTTGAGCAACAGGCAGTCGTGGTGCAACAGATCGGCGGGCGTTTTGGGCGCATCGTGCGCGTGAATATAGGCGGGCGACGCGCACAGAATGCTGAACGTGGTACCCAGCAAAAGCGACACAAGATCCGAGTTAGGCAGCGTCGACGCACCGACGACAGCCACATCCGCGCTTCCCTCGAACAGATCCGGCAACTGCTGCGACAGCGTCAACTCGACGGCCACTTCAGGATACAGCGCGCGATACCGCGAAATGGCAGGCAACACATAATGCTGTCCGATGCTCGCAAAGCTGTGCATCCGCAGCACGCCCGACGGACGCTCATGCGCGCCGCTCGCTTCTTCTTCCGCATTGTCGATATCAGCAAGAATCTGCTGACATCGCTTCAGATATGTCTCACCGGCAGTCGTCAACGCGAGGCGCCGTGTCGATCGATTGAGCAGACGCGTCCGCAAATGCGTCTCGAGTTCTGAAACGGCGCGAGACATCGCACCCGTCGTCGTATTGAGCGATTGCGCCGCTGCCGTGAAGCTGCCCGCTTCGACGACGCGCACGAACACTCGCATGTTTTGTAACGTATCCATCAACCCTTCTTGATCGACATCAAAACGTTATTGTCCGCCTGTCGCGGTCTGCCATTGTTGAGCGATCTGGAAGGGACGTTCCCGACGCCTCCCATTAATCCACACAACGTTGGCTCCTACAATCGGCGCCTTCAGGGTGGGCGTGCGCCAGTCCGATTCGCGCATTCCTCCGGCTACGACCCCACGCGGGATTAATCCATGAAACGCCAGCATGCGATCAAGCAAGTGTCGTCCGATACTTTCGGATGGCGGGCTGGCCTGCTGCGCGCTGTCGCCGACGCAAGCACGGAATGGGCGACCACCGACGGCCTCATCTGGCTTCACCTCTTCAAGACAGTATTGGCTGCGCTGCTCGCACTGGGCATCGCCATGCTGCTCGAACTGCAGCAGCCGCGCACCGCGATGACGACGGTGTTCGTTCTGATGCAGCCATTCAGCGGCATGGTGCTCGCGAAGAGTTTTTATCGGATCGTCGGGACCTTCGTCGGCATGCTGGCCGCGCTGCTGCTTGGCGCGCTGTTCGCGCAGCAGCCCGAACTGTACATGCTCGGCATCACCGCCTGGATGGGCGCGTGTGTGGCGGCGGCGGTCCGGTATCGACATTTTCGGTGGTACGGCTTCGTGCTGGCTGGCTATACCGCGGCGTTGATCGGCATCCCGACCGTGATGGAACCGAATGGCCTGTTTCTCGCCGCGTTGACGCGCGCCGCGGAAGTGGCGATCGGCATCGTCTGCTCGGCGGCCGTCAGCGCGCTGATCGTGCCGCGTCGCTCGAGCCTCGCTCTGCAAAACGCGCTGCAATCGAGGCATCTCAATTTTACTGCCTTCGCTATGAAAGTGCTCGATGGGGCCGTCGAGCGCGGCACGTCGGAGCGTTATTTCGCGGACCTCGTCGATGAAGTCGTCGGGTTCGAGGCGACGCGTGCGTTCGCTGCTTTCGAGGACCCGGGCATGCGTTCGCGCAGTCAGGTGCTCGCAAGGTTGAACCACGAGTTCATGGACGTCTGCGCGCGACTGCATGCGCTGCATCAATTGAGAAAGCGCCTGCGAGGCAATCCGTCTGTCCAGGTCGTGGAGGCGACTGCGCCGTATTTCCACGAGCTTTCGCAATTGCTCGGCGCAAACAAAGAGCGTCGCTTCGATTCATCCGATGCCGCCCGCGTCGCCATCAGACTCAAAGCCTTCCAGGCGACGCTGCCCGCCAGAATGCGCGCCACGCGTCGTCCGCTGGAGTCGGACGAGCCGCAGTGTCTGCCCGATTTCGATACGGCGGGAGAATTGCTGTACCGCTTCGTCGTCGAGTTCATCCGGTATATCGACACGTATGCGTCGCTGGAGACCAATCACAATCCGGCGCGCGAGCGGCCGCCCGTGCGCTACGTAAGCCGCACCAACGCTTTCGTGGTTGCCTGCACGTTCGCGCGCACGGCGGCTGTCGTCGGCGCGATCAGCTGGTTCTGGATCGCGACGAACTGGCCGAGCGGCGGCATGGCCGTGATCGGCGCCGCGCTCACCTGCGCGCTGACTTCGTCGGCGCCGAACCCCGTCAGGCTCGCGTTGCAGATGTCGGTGGGCGCTGCGTGCGCGACGATCGCCGGCTATCTGGTCACGTGCTACATGTACCCCGCAATCGATGGCTTTCCATTGCTCTGCGCGATGCTCGCGCCCGTGCTCGCCGTCGGCACCTTCTTCGCGTCGCGGACGAAGACAGCGGGTTACGGCGTGGGCTTCACGGTCTTTTTCTGTCTGCTCGCCGCGCCCGACAACGTCGTCGTCTACGCGCCCGATCTGCTGATCAACAACGGCATCGCGATCGCCGCGTCGATGCTCGTGACGGCCGTCGGCGCCGCAATCGTCTTCCCGGTGCAGATGCCGTGGCTGATCGCGCGTATCGAGGGCGACCTGCGCCGCCAGGTCACGTTGGCGTGCACTGCGCCGCTGATGGGTCTTGCACATCGCTTCCAGTCGAGCACGCACGATCTGATGCACCAGTTGCGCATGCTATTGCCGAAGCGCTCGCGACGCCATCGCCACGCGCTCAGATGGATGCTCGTCACGCTCGAAGTCGGCCATGCGGCCATTGACCTGCGCAGCGAAATCGAACGCGCCACTTACGCAAGCGACGCGCATCCCCGATGGAAGCACTCTCTCGATCGCGTCACGGGCGATCTCGCGCAGCTATTCGAGCGGCCGGACAAAGCGCATGCCGAGCGAACGCAAATCTCCGTGCGCGCGGCGATGCGAGTCGTGCAGCAGGTGCTGGAAGCCGTTCATACGGACCGCGAGAAGCGTCACGATCAGCAGCGCATCCTCAGTTGCCTGCATTTCATCCGCACGGCGCTGCTAGACAAAGGCGCGCCGTTCGACACGCGTTGATCACCGACACGTATCCATCAGCGCAATCGGCACAACAGTCTTTTTCGGTGGGACGCCGCGCGACACACGCGCGAAAACCCCAATCAAACGCCTCAATGCCGATCTTGCCGCAACCAGGAAGAATGCCTTCCAACCGGCCCTCTTAATCCACGTCGATCCCAGTCATATATTGGAACCACTGCTTACGCAGCCATTGAAACAACTGGAGAGATTCAAATGAAAGCGCTGAAGTTGGTCCTGATTGCCTGTTCGTTGTCCGCCGCGGCGCTTGCGCACGCGCAGACGGCGCCGGCGGACGAAAGCGCGCAACAGGTTGCACAGGCGAATGCAGCACGCGTCGCGCAACCCGAAGCGCAGCGTCCCGTCGCGAAACGGGCGAAGAAGGCCGAAGAGTGTGTCGGTCCCGTGAGCTACTGCGTGATGTATTTCGGTAGCTGACCAGAACGGCACCGCGCGTTCGCCTGAAGCATCGGGTGGGACAAGCGGAAATCGAGCGACAGCCGGACGACGCACACCGACAACAAGACGTGCACTCCGGCTTTCGTGAGCGTGACATCGGAGAGACTTTCATCATGTACGAAGACCGGATTCGCTGTGCCGCGTTGCGCGGCAAGATCACGTCGGCGGCGCAGGCAGCGCTGCTGATCGACAATGGCATGCGCGTCGGCGCGAGCGGTTTCACGCGCGCGGGCGATGCGAAGGCGGTTCCCGTTGCGCTGGCCGAACGTGCGCGCAGCGAAGGCAAGCCGCTGCGGATCACGTTGATGACGGGCGCATCGCTGGGTCATGGCGTCGACAGTCTGTTGACGGATGCCGGCGTGCTCGCGCGCCGTCTGCCGTTCCAGGTCGACAGCACGTTGCGCAAGGCGATCAATCGCGGCGACGTGATGTTCGTCGACCAGCACCTGTCGGAGACGGTCGAAATGCTGCGCGCCGGTCAGCTCGGCAAGCTCGACGTCGCGATCATCGAAGCCGTCGCGATCACCGAAACAGGCGGCATCGTGCCGACCACGTCAGTCGGCAATTCGGCGAGCTTCGCGATTCTTGCGGACAAGGTGATCGTCGAAATCAATCTGGCGCAGCCGCTCGCGCTCGAAGGCCTGCACGACATCTGGATTCCGGGCCGCCGTCCGCATCGCGATCCGCTGCCCGTCGTGCGCCCGAGCGACCGTGTCGGCACGACGGCGATCGAGATTCCGCCTGAGAAGATCGCTGCTATCGTCATCACGGACAAGCCCGACAGCCCGTCGACGGCATTACCCGCCGACGAAGACACAGCGCTGATCGCCGGCCATCTGATCGAGTTCCTGCAATACGAGGTCTCGCATGGACGCATGCCTTCTCCGTTGCCGCCGCTGCAGGCTGGCATCGGCACGATTGCGAATGCGGTGCTGGCCGGTTTCGCCGATTCGCCGTTCGAGCCGTTCACGATCTACTCGGAAGTCCTGCAGGACTCGACCTTCGATCTGATGGACGCCGGCAAGGTCACGTTCGCGTCGGGCGCGTCGATCACGTTGACGGAGAAGCGTCAGGCGCAGGTATTTGGCGATCTCGCGCGCTACCGCGACCGGCTCGTGCTGCGTCCGCAAGAGGTTAGCAACCATCCGGAGGTGATTCGCCGTCTGGGATTGATCGCGCTGAACACGGCGCTCGAGTTCGATATCTACGGCAACGTGAATTCGACGCATGTCGGCGGCACGCACATGATGAACGGCATCGGCGGGTCGGGGGACTTCGCGCGCAACGCGTCGTGCGCGATCTTCGCGACGAAATCGATCGCAAAGGACGGCGCGATTTCGAGCGTCGTGCCGATGGTGCCGCACGTGGACCACAACGAACATGACGTCGATATCGTCGTGACGGAGATCGGCCTTGCGGATCTGCGTGGACTCGCGCCGCGCGAACGCGCTTCGCTGATTATCGACAAGTGCGTGCATCCGCTGTATCGCGATCTGTTGCGCGATTATTATCGCGACGCGCTGCGCTTCGGCGGCCAGACGCCGCACGTACTGCGCGAAGCGTTCGCCTGGCACGCGCGTTTCCAGGAAACGGGCTCGATGCTGCCGGAACGAAACGTCACAGTGTGACGTAAACGAACTGACAGGCGTCAGGCGCCGCTGCCGACCAGACGCAAACGCGTGATTTCCGACGGCGCGCCCAGACGTTTGGGTGGTCCCCAATACCCGGTCCCGCGGCTCGTATAAACCCACAGGTTGTCGAGCCGCGACAGACCGGCCACAAAAGGCTGTTGCAGCCGCACTGCAAAATTCCACGGAAAGAACTGGCCGCCATGCGTATGGCCGGACAGTTGCAGCGTAAAGCCCGCATCAGCGGCGGCTTCCGCCGAGCGCGGCTGATGCGCGAGCAGCACCTTGATCAGCACGTCGCCGGGCGCGCCTTCGAGCGCCGCAGCCGGATCGCTCTCGTGCGCGGGATCGAAGTGGCCTGCGGAAAAATCGGTGACGCCCGCGATCACCGCCTGCGCGCCATCGTGCTCGACGACGACATGCTCGTTGAGCAGCACATGCAGGCCGAGCCGCTGAAACTCGGCAATCCACGCATGCGCGCCCGAATAGTATTCGTGATTCCCCGTCACCAGATACGCGCCATGCCGCGCGCTCAGCCGCGACAGCGGCCGCGTGTGATCGGCGAGATGCTCGACGCTGCCGTCGACGACATCGCCCGTCACCGCGATCAGATCCGGCTCGAGCCGGTTTACGGCATCGACGATCGCATCGACATAACCGCGCTTGATGGTCGGACCGACGTGAATGTCGCTGATCTGCACGATCGTGAAGCCATCGAGCGCGTGCGGCAGGTCTTTGATCGGCACGTCGATCGACACGACACGCGCGCGGCGCCGCGCGTTGAAAAAGCCAATGGCCGTCGACAGCAGCGCGAGCAGCGGCACGGCGATCGCGCTATTGATCTCCCAGCGCGCGGAGTTCACCGCATCCGGCGAGATTGCGTGAACGATCATCACGACGAGCAGCAGCAGTTCGCGCGCGAACGTCAGCACGAGCAGCGACGAAAAGAGACCCAGCGCGATCAGCCCCGCCCACGCGAGCCGGTCGCCGAGCGGCTGCCGCTGCAGCGAGCGCGCGATCATCCCGACGGGAATCAGCAGCACGGACAGCACGAGCCACAGCGCGCACAGCCCTTTCACGGCGGCATCGACGGGCAGTTCGGGAATGATCCGGATGCCGACATACACATGCAGCAGGATGCCGATGGCAATGATCCGGACAAAAAACGATAGGCGGCGCATAGGTGGAAGTGGGGCGCGGATCGCGCGCGGAAGGTGAGTCGCAGAAAGTGTGTCGCAGAAATCGCGCCCGTTGCGGAGCGGCGGGCCAATCATTCTACAAGCAGTTCAGTGCGCTTGCCGGAGCCGTACGGACATGTCGGAGCACGGGCGATATGCGTACGTTGCAATGCAGCAGGCGTGCGGCGCAAGTTGTTCGGCATGCCGATTAAATGCTTATTAAATGGATATTGAATTGCACGCCTGAACGGACTATTCTGAAACTGAGCGTGACTGCTGGCGGCAAGCCTCGCGTCCCGTCCCCGGCATCGGGGCGCGCGAGACACGCCTCTGTAAGCGGCAGTCGTGCCCGATCGCCCAATCGGTTTGCGGTTTGGGGGGAGACGAATGATGAAAACGACAAAATTCGCGCATCGCGAGCATCACATCGGCCATGAAGGCAGTCACGTGATGCTGCCTATGGTCGTGCTCTCGCTGATGGCGCTTGGCGTCTACTACGGCGTGCAGTACATCGACTTTTCCGAACTGGGGCGCACGGCGCTCTTCTATGTCGTGATGGTGTTCGTCGCGCTAGGCGTGGCGGGCCTGTTCGGCGTGGTCGGAGCGTGGCTGCGATCGCGCGGCGACGAGGCGGAAGACGGTTTCTGCTTCGTCGGCGCGCTGATCGGCGCGATCGTGTTCTACGTCGCGCTGATGACAAGCTGACGCTGCCCGGCGCGTCGTGCGCCAGGCAAGGTCTACTTGTCTATTAACGTCAGACGATCCGCGCCGCTTCGTCGAACGAGAAACGCGGGCTGCGCGGGAACAGCTTCGACGCGTCGCCGTAGCCGAGATTGATCAGGAAGTTCGAGCGGATCGTCGTGCCCGCGAAGAACTCAGCATCCACTTTCGCCTTGTCGAAGCCCGACATCGCGCCCGTGTCGAGGCCCAATGCACGCGCGACCATGATCAGATAACCGCCTTGCAGCGTCGAGTTGCGGAATGCGGTGTCGGCGATCGCCGCTTCGTTGTCCGCGAACCAGCTGCGCGCGTCGGCATGCGGGAAGAGCTTCGGCAGATGGTCATAGAAGGCCATGTCCATGCCGACGATCGCCGTGACGGGCGCGGCCATGGTCTTTTCCAGATTGCCTGCGGACAGCGCGGGACTCAGCCGCGCCTTGCCTTCCGGCGTCTTCACGAACACGAAGCGCGCGGGGCTCGAATTGGCCGATGTCGGGCCGAGCAGAACGAGGTCGATCAGCTGTTTGAGAAGCGCATCGTCGACGGGCCGCGGCTGCCAGCCGTTGTGCGTGCGGGCGGTGCGGAAGAGTTGATCGAGAGCGTCGTCGGAAAGAATCATGATGATGAGATGAATGGCGAAAAGTCGAATGAAAGCGCAAGCGATGCGGATGACCCGCTGCGCGTCGCGTTCGATAATACCCGCTGTTTCCTGAGAAGAGAGGTTTCGCGAGCGGTATCCAGTGTGGTGCGCTCGTGATTGCAACGTAAGAATGTCCGCCGATCTGTTCGACGATTTGCCGACGCCCGATGTGGCGTGGTTCCCCGACTGGCTCGCGCCCGATGCCGCCGCCGCGCTGCTCGCGCGCATCGTCGACGAAGTCGCCTGGCAGCAGGATTCGATGTTCACGCCCGCCGGCCGTGTGCCGTTGCCGCGCCTGACTGCGTGGCAGGGCGAGCCCGACGCCGTTTATGTGTACTCGGGCATCCGCAACGTGCCGTCGCCGTGGACGCCCGCCGTCGCCCAACTGAAAGCCGCCGTCGAGGCAACGTGCGGCGCGCCGTTCAACAGCGTACTGCTCAACCGCTATCGCAGCGGCGCGGACAGCATGGGCTGGCATGCGGACCACGAGCCCGAACTCGGCAAGGAGCCGGTGATCGCGTCCATCAGCCTCGGCGCAACGCGCCGCTTCGATCTCCAGCACAACAAGACACGCGTCGTGCAGTCGTATCAGCTGAAGGGCGGCAGCCTCCTCGTGATGCGCGGTCGGACCCAGGCCGAGTGGCGGCATCGTGTGCCGAAAGAGCCGAAAGTGCAGGGCGAACGGGTGAACCTGACATTCCGCTTCGTGACGCCCGGACGCTAGCCGCCCACGCGCGTGCTACACGCGCATTAAAAATTCTAAGAAATTTATGCGCATAAGGAATCGGTTTCAGATGGCCGATTCGATGCGTCGATGGATGGTCGGCGCGAGCCGCTCGAAGGGCAGCGTGCTCGCGGCGATCGCGGCCGTGTCCGGATACTGCTCGCGGACGATATCGGTCAGTACCTGGCCGGGCGGCGCTTCGACGAACACCTTCGCGCCCATTTCAGTCATCACGGTCAGCGCGTCGAACCAGCGAACCGTGTAGCGCATATTCGTGGCGAGATCGTCGCGCACGGCGTCTGCCGTATATAGCGCGCGGCCGCCGCGATTGCCGACGTAGACACTCGACGGTGCACGAAACGGGACGTCGCGCGCGTAGTCCGTCAGCGCATCGCCGGCTGCCGCAAGCAGTTCGCAATGCGACGGCACGCTGACGGCGAGCCGCGTCGCCTTGCGCGCGCCTGCCGCGAGCGCACGCTCGTTGAATGCATCGAGCGCAGCGTCCGAGCCTGCCACGACGATCTGACGTGGCGCGTTCACATTCCCGACGTAGACGCGGGCTGCGGCGTCGCGTGCCTGCGCATCGGCGAGCTTCTCGATTTCGTGTTCGGTCAGCCCGGCGATCGCGGACAGGCCGTAGCCATGCGGATACGCGGCTTCCATCAGTTCGGCGCGCTTGTGCACCATCAGCAGCGCGTCCGCGAATTCGATTGCGCCGCAGCTGACGGCGGCTGCATAGGCGCCTACCGACAAACCCGCGCTCGATTCAGGCGCCAGACCTTCGGCTGCGAGCGCGCGTTGCACTGCGACGCCTGCAATCAGCAGGCCTGTCTGCACCGCGACGGTGGATTCGAGCGCTATCCGTGTGTCGAGCGTCAGCACATCGACATTCAGCACGGCGGACGCTTCGTCGAGCGTCGTCTGAATGGCGGCATGCGTGCCGAGGCGATGCAGGAAGCCTTCGGTTTGCGCGCCCTGGCCGGGGAAAAGATAAGCGAGCATTACAGCGCCCAGGGATCGGCGACGAGCCGTGGACCGCTCGCATGCCGTGCCATCACGCGCGGTTTGCCGGACGCGTATTCGGCGAGAGCAACGCCGCCTGCGGGCGTTTCGAGTTGCGCGTCGATGCGGATGCCTGCACGTGCCGCGTGTTCGTCGAGCTTTGCCAGAAAGCGTTGCGCTTCGTCACGCGACAAATGGTTCGGCCTCCGTATCAATAGATCGAGGTCACTGGCTGCCGTAGCGGTTGGCTTGCCGGTCGCAAGCTCGAAGCCGACGCTTCCCGTCGGTCCCCAAATGAACGAACCAAAGCACGACGCATCGCGCCGCAACACATCCAGCGCGACAAAAACGGGCAGTGCGGCACGATCTGCGACACGAAGTGCCGAATCCAACGACGACGCCAACAACGCTTCAGGCCTGAACACAGCCTCGATATCGTCGCTACGCGCCCACGTTCCATACCGCTCGTTGCGCACCGCGCCGCGCAGCCCGACAGCTACGAGTCCTGCCGCCGCCTGCGCCCGCCGCACGACGGCGAACGGTGCGCGTGCGAATGCAGCGCGGACCCACGCCGGTTCGTTATCGAACGATTCGAGCCGCCGCAAGCGCACGATGTCATGCGCTTGCCAGCGCAAATCGCCGGCAACCAGCGCATCGTTCGGCGCAAACGGCGCGGCCGCGCAGACTCGCATCACGCAGCGTCCCACTGTTCGGCGAGCCGCCGCCGGACTTCGATCGACGCGGCGCGCGTCTTCTTCGCCGCATCCGACTCCAGCCGCCGCGACAGCCCGCGCGTATCCGAGCGTGCGCTTTTTTCGGCTTCCGCGAGCACATTGCGCACGCTGTCGATCTGCGCCTGTGTCGGCTCATCGGCATCGACGCCTTCGATCAGCGTGTCGAGCAGCCCGAGCTTCGCGAACGACGCCATCGTGTACGACATCGGCGTGATCGTTTCGCCGAGCTTGTCGAGCTCTTCGACCGTGCGGCGCGTGACGCGCGCAGCGGCTTCCTTGCCCATCGCGTGCACCATTGTGCCGGGCGCGTCGAGCGCGACGATCCGGTTGGCCTGATAGCCGTGCGCGAGGAACGCGCCCGACATCGCCGGACCCACGATCAGCGCAACCACAGGATGCCCCGCGTCGCGCGCGCTCGCATAGGCGTCGACGGCCGATGCGCAAGCCAGATGAATCCCAAGCGTCTCTTCGCGATAGCCATACGCCTGGCTTTTCACATCGACGATCGCGACGATAGGGCGCTTGTGTTCCGACGACGCATCGCGCGCCACCGCTTCACGCACCGCTTGCGCAAGCTTCCAGCCCTGTTCGAGTCCGACGACGTTGTCGCGTGCGCGCGGAAACCGGTTGTCGGGATCGGGGACGACGGAGAAGAAGGTCGCTGTCTCGTTGCCAAGCGACGCCTCGCCGGACCAGACGGGCGCGGCCGTCGACGTGTCGCCCACCAGCGCCTTGAACCAGCGCATGCCGCGCGTCGGTAACGTATCGCTCATCATTGCTCCTTGCGCGGCGCAGCCGCATCGTTTGCCTTGAACACGTCGCGCATCGTCTCGGGCGTGACGTTGGCGGGATCGATGCGCGCGAGTCGATCCAGATATTCAGCGACCTGTTCCGTGCGATGCGCGGCGGGCACGCCGCGCGCGAACGCGTCGCGAACGGCAGCCTGAACGGCGTGCGCGTCGTCGTCGACGAGCGCATCGGCCAGTCCCGTCGCTGCGCGCTGCTCGCCGCCGATCATCTGCCACACGCGGCGCCGGTCGCTCGAATCCAGTTCCTCGATGCCCGCTTCCTGTTCGATCACTTCAGGGCCGTTCATGCCGAGGCGTCCCTGTTTCGTCGCGATCAGGTACGAGCACAGCCCGGCCGCGAGCGACATTCCGCCAAAGCAGCCGACCATGCCTGCGATCACGCCGACCACAGGCACGTATCGCCGCAACGCGACGATCGCCGCCTGCATCTCCGCGATCACGGCCAGCCCGAGATTCGCTTCCTGCAAGCGCACGCCGCCCGTTTCGAACAGCACGACGGGGCGCACGATCTTGCCGCGCTCGCAATCGCGCAGCGCGAGTTCGAGCGCCGCGGCGATCTTGCTGCCCGACACTTCGCCGATGCTGCCGCCCTGGAACGCCGATTCGATTGCGGCGACCACGGCCGGCTGGCCGTCGATCGTGCCGCGCGCGATCACCGCGCCGTCGTCGGCCTGGCAGACGATGCCTTGCAACGGCAGCCACGGCGATTCGATGCGGTCGAACGGTCCGAGCAGTTCGCGGAACGTGCCTGCGTCGAGCAGCGCGCGGGCGCGCTCGCGCGCCGTCAGCTCGATGAAGCTGTCGCGCAGCACCGGCATCGACGGTGCATGTTGTATCGTCGCCGTGCTCATGAACTGGCTCCTTCGTCTGCGGCTTCGATGGCTTCAGCGAGACGCAGCGCCACCACGCCCGGCGTCGCGCCAAAGTCGTTGATCTCGATCTGCGCCGCGCCGTCGTAGCGCGTGAAGAAGCGGTCCAGCACGCTCTTCCAGATGTGTCCGTAGCCGTCGACGCTGGTGCGCACGGTCACGGTCGCCGTCATTGCATCGGCGGGCGACAGCAGCACTTCGAGATCGCCCGAGCCGACCACGCCCACATGCGAGCGGGTCGTGATCGCGCGTTGCGCCGGATAGTCGAAAGTCATCTGTTCCATCAGTTTTCAGCTCCCGCTGGAGCGTGATGCGCCAGCTTGTCGATGAAGAGGGTGGCAGCGAGCAGATCGGCTGCGCCGCCAGGAGAAGCGTTGAGCGAAAGCAATTCGGCTTCGAGCGCGTCGAACGCGGCGCGTCCCGTGCTCGTCGATGAGCCGCCTGCCGCGATTACGGCGCGTGCGCCGCGTTGCCCCGCATGCAGGCCGGCGAGACCCGCGCGATGCAAGAGGCACGTATCGTCGAGTGAGGCCATGATCGCGAGCAGCGTGTCGACACGCGCCGCGTTTTCGCCGATGCCTTTCGAGCGTGCCGCGTGCAACGCAGGCAGGCCGAGGCCGATCACGTGCGGGAAGCCGTCCTGCGCTTCCTGACGCGCGCCGCCGACGTTGAACCGTTGACGCACGCGCTCGCCGTGGCTGTCGACGGGCGCGGCGAAGCGGTCGGGAAAACAGGCGATCTGCGCGCCGAGTTCACAGACCCGCGCAGCGTGCGTGTGCGTGCGCTCATACGGAAGCAGTTCGGGCAGAGCGTTGTCGTCGTCGGCGGCGATGATGGCCGCGCCCGCGATCAGCAGACCGACGATCCAGATCGCGCCGCGATGCGCATTGCTGCCGTTCGTCGCGCGCATCATGTCGTATTCGCCGGCTCGTCCGATCTGCGCGAGTTCCGCGCGCAGCGTCGCCGACGGCATGCGGCCGCGCGATGCCCGCGCGAGTGACGCGAAAGTCGCTTCGAGCGAGCGTGCGGAGCGCAGCATCAATGGCAGGTCCAGGTCGCGATGCGCACCGCTGCCGCGTCCATCGACGAGCGCGGGTTTCGGCGTCAGTTGCGCTTCTTCGATCAGCGACTCGACCGCGAATCGCGCGAGCGTGGCATCGCACGGCGCGGCATCGACGCGCGGCAGACAGCGGGCGTGTGCACGCTGAAGCGCGCCCGCGTCGAGCGGGATGGCGTAGGGCAAGGCCATCACATCACCAGCTGCGGAAACGAGCCGGCGGCGCATAGAGCCCGCCCGACCAGGTGACGAGATCGTCGATGCTGCGCGCCGCGAGCAGTGAACGCTTCGCTTCGCCGCGCCGGATACCGAGATCTTCCGGATAGGCGACGATGCCGCGGCGGCGCAATTCAGCCGTCTTTTCGGGCTTGGCGCGCAAGCCGATCGGCGTCACGCCGGCAACCGCCGCGACCGCCGCGCGCCGTTCTTCGACGCCTTCGGCCTTGTGCAGATGCGCGATGCCTTCTTCCGTCACGACATGGCTGACGTCGTCGCCGTAGATCATCACGGGCGCGATGGGCATGCCGCTTTTCGCGCCAACGGCGACGGCGTCGAGTTCATCGACGAACGTCGGTTCGCCGCCTTTCTTGTAGGTTTCAGCCAGTTGCACGACGAGTTTCTTGCCGCGCGACACGGCGCCTTCGTCTTTCAGCAGCTTGAGCCACGCTTCGCTCGAATGGCGGCGGCCGCGCGGATCATGGCCCATGTTCGGCGCGCCGCCGAAGCCCGCCAGACGCCCGCGCGTGACCGTCGACGAATTCGCGTCGCCGTCGATCTGCAGCGTCGAGCCGATGAACAGATCCACGCCATATTGGCCGGCCAGCTGGCACAACACGCGGTTCGAGCGCAGCGTGCCGTCGCTGCCCGTGAAGAACACGTCGGGGCGCGCTTCGACATACGCCTCCATGCCGACTTCGCTGCCGAAGCAATGCACGCTCTCCACCCAGCCCGATTCGATGGCGGGAATCAGCGTGGGATGCGGGTTGAGCGTCCAGTTGCGGCAGATCTTGCCTTTGAGACCGAGCGATTCGCCGTAAGTGGGCAGCAGCAGCTCGATGGCGGCCGTGTCGAACCCGATGCCGTGATTCAGCGACGTCACGCCGTACGGCTCGTAGATGCCCTTGATGACCATCATCGCCGTCAACACCTGCAAATCGCCGATATGGCGCGGATCGCGTGTGAACAGCGGCTCGACGGCGAACGGGCGGTCAGCCTCGACGACTACGTCGACCCACGAACCGGGAATATCGACGCGCGGCAGTTCATCGACGATCTCGTTGACCTGCACGATCACGATGCCATGACGGAACGCGGCGGCTTCGGCAATGGTCGGCGTGTCTTCCGTGTTCGGGCCGGTATAGAGATTGCCGTGCCGGTCCGCTTTCTCGGCGCACAGCAACGCGACGTTCGGCGTGAGGTCGACGAACATGCGCGCATACAGTTCGACGTAGGTATAGATCGCACCGATTTCGAGCTGGCCATCCTCGAGCAGTTGCGCAACGCGCAGGCTCTGCGGACCCGCGAACGCAAAATCGACCTTGTGGGCGATGTTCCTTTCGAACAGCGTCAGATGCTCGGGGCGGCTGATGCTCGAAATCAGCAGATGCACGTCGTGCACTTTCTGCGGATCGACCTTCGCGAACGAGCGCGACAGAAAATCCGCCTGCTTCTGGTTGTCGCCTTCGAGCGCGACGCGATCGCCGGGGCGGATCAGCGTTTCGAGCGCATCGACGATGCGATGCGCGGGCAGGATGCCGTCTTCGAGCCAGGGCTCGATCGCGGCGAGCCTGCGTCGCTTCTCGTCGCGTTTGGTGGTCCACGAACGCGCTGCGGATGACCCGGCGGGCGCTCCCGTCGACTGTGCCAGTTCGAGCCTGGTTGATTCGATTCGCTGATTCATCGGTGCTTCAACTCCCGATAGTGGTTGGAGTGCGCGCGGGCCGCCCACGCTTTCTGCGCGGGACGGCTGCGGCGGCTTCTGCCTGCGCGCGCTCCGTCAAGAAACGGTAGACCAGTTCGCCCGTGCCCAGCAGGTGGGCGGAAATGAGCGACTGGGCGGCGGGGATGTCCTTGCGCTCGACGGCGGCGAGGATGTCCAGGTGTTCGGCATCGGACTCGCCCTTGTAAGCAGGCAAACCGAATTTCAGCCTCAGATAGCGCTCGCCGCGCCGATGCAGCGCCGCGATCATCTCCCCGAGCTGAGGCCGGTTGGCGGGTGCATACAGGGCGGTGTGGAAGGCTTCGTTGCGCGCCACGTAGAGGGTCGGGTCCGGCTCGCTCTCGGCAGCTTTGCAGAGGGCGGCCGCTTCCCGCAGCGACTCAGGCGTGTGATTCGGAATGGCCAGCGTGATGGCGAGGCTTTCGAGCGCCGAGCGGATCTCGTAGATTTCGCGCGCTTCGGCAGGCGTGAGCCGCGCGACGCTTGCGCCCTTGTTCAGTTCGACTTTCACCCAGCCTTCGCTTTCCAGCTGACGCAGCGCTTCGCGCACGGGAATTGCGCTGACAGAGAAGTGCCGCGCGATCGCGTCTTGCCGCAGCGGTGCGCCGGGCGCCAGTGCGCCTTCGACGATGGCCGTGCGCAGCGCCTCCGCGATGACACGCGAAGTGCTGGGCCGCGGCTCATGCGCCGTGGGCAGCAAAGGGACGCGCGGGGCGCTGTCCAGGGGAAAACCACCGGTTGCGTTGTTCATGACATCAAATATTATATATAAAAACGACGAATTTCTAGCGGGCAAACCCGGGGTTTTCATAAAGGCACGGCGCTGACGCGCGTGCTCTCCCGCACATGCGGCGGCCCGCATGCAGGGGAGCCGATGTGCCGTGACGGTCACCCAATCCAACCGTAGTACATGGAGGAGCAGGAGCATGTTGAATTCTTCGATATCGGACCGTGCGGGAGCCGTGCGGCACAAGACGCCGCTCAACCGGTCGCAGATCGCCGGTTTTTGGGGCGCGTGGGCGGGATGGACGCTGGACGGCATGGACTCGTTCATCTATGCGCTGGTGCTGACGCCGGCGCTGACTGAATTGCTGCCGCGCTCGGGTTATGCGGCGACGCCCGCGAACGTCGGACTTGCGGGTTCGATCCTGTTTGCGCTGTTTCTGGTGGGTTGGGGGTTGTCGTTCATCTGGGGGCCGCTTGCGGACCGTTTCGGCCGCACGAAGGTGCTGGCGGGCACGATCTTCACGTTTGCGATCTTCACCGGGCTGTCGGCGACCGCGCACAACGTGTGGGAGTTGGGCATTTACCGCTTCATTGCCGGGGTGGGGATTGGCGGCGAATGGGCGCTCGCGGGGACCTATGTCGCGGAGGCGTGGCCTGAGGATCGACGGAAGATGGGTGCGGGCTATCTGCAGACGGGCTACTACGCGGGCTTTTTCCTGGCTGCGGCGCTCAACTACACGATAGGCGTGCACTTCGGCTGGCGCGCGATGTTCCTGACGGGGGCGGTGCCCGTGGTGGTCGCGATCATGATTCTCACGCGGGTGAAGGAATCGGACAAATGGCAACGTGCCGAAGCGCGCGACGTGGTGCGCGCGAGCCCGATGCGCGAGATTTTTGGGCCGACGTATCGGCGCCGCACGTGGGTCATGTGTGCGCTGTTGACCATCGCGATTATTGGTTTGTGGGCGGGGGCGGTGTATGAGCCGTCGGCGGTGATTCAACTCGCGACGCGGGCTGGCATGGCGAGGCCTGAAGCGTTGAAGATGGCTTCGATCGCGACGGGTTTGCTGTCGATCGGGACGATTCTTGGGTGTCTTGCGTTGCCGCCGCTGGCCGAGCGGTTTGGGCGCAAGAAGACGCTTGCTGTGTATTTTGCCGGGATGGCGGTGGCGATCATTGGCAGCTTTGGCTGGGCGTTTTATTTGCCTAACGGGTTGGCGCCGTTTATTGCGTGGCTGTTCGTGCTTGGGTTCTTTGGTGGGAATTTTGCGTTGTTCAGCCTCTGGCTGCCTGAGCTTTTTGAAACCCGTGTTCGGGCGACTGCTTTTGCTTTCTGTACTTCGTTTGGGCGGTTTGTCGGGGCTGGGGTGAATTTTCTGCTTGGCGCGGCAGTGCTCAGTATGCATACGCTGGGCGTGCCTGTTGCGCTGACGGCGATTGCGTTTGTTGTTGGTTTGCTTGTGATTCCGTTTGCTAAGGAGACTAAAGGGGAGGTTTTGCCGCAGTGAGCCAGGTGCCTTCGCGGCGCGGGCGGTTTTGTTCGGTGTGCTGGGCTTTGCGGTGGCATCCGCGTTATGTCTTTGGTGTGGATGCGTTGCCCCTGTGCGGGGCGGCACCTACTTTTCTTTGCCGCCGCAAAGAAAAGTAGGCAAAAGAAAGCGGCTCACACCGCCAGCCCGTGTGCCTATCCACGGGCCCCCAACGTCCCCACACTTCACACGGCAGTGCCTTGGCTGGTGCCCGTTGCCAACGCTTCGAATGAACGCCTCACCCGCTTCGAATACCCGTACCTGCGCCAGCGGCAGCGAGTGGTTTGTGCCGCCCAGGTGGCAAACTGTGTGTAGGTTGTCGCGTCGTAAAGGGCAGCGCTCTTACAGGCTGGAACGCGTGCGCTGCCGGTCCGATGTGAGGCGTGTGAGGTCCTACGGCCTACACACAGTTTGCCACCTGGGCGGCGGCGGATTATCTGGCATGGCACGCTGTAATGTGGGTGCGTGAAGCGGGTGAGGCATACGGAGAGAACGCTGGCAACGAGCGCGGACTGGCGCGTTGCCGGTTGAAGCGTAAGACCCTATGGGGGCCCTCAGGCAGACACAAGAACTGGCGGTGTGAGCCGCTTTCTTTTGCCTACTTTTCTTTGCGGCGGCAAAGAAAAGTAGGTGCCGCCCCGCACATGGGCAACGCATGCAAACCAGAAGCAAACCGCGGATGCCAGCGAAGAAAAGCCCAGAACACCGAACGGCGAAGCACGAAGAACCACAAAGCCAAAACCAGAAACACCAAAGCGTCGCAGACAAAAAACCACTAACCCACGCGCATGCGCAAGACAGACGCCAACGGCCACCCAAGATTAACGCCAAGACTGGCGACAACGATCAACACCATCCCGCCCATCTGAGAAAGACCCAGCGCCCGTCCATAAACAATTGCATCGACGGCAATCGCCGTCAGCGGATACACGAACAGCAGCACCGCGATGACAGGCGTCGAGAGCTTCGGCAGCGCGCCATAGATCAGCACATAGGAAAGCCCTGTGTGCAACACACCCATCCCGATCAACCAGAACCACTGCATCGGCGCAATATGCTCCGCGCCAAGCGGCGCAATAAACGGCAAGCACACGACGCCCACGCCACATTGCGCAAGCGTCAACAGATGGGGACGAAGATCGCCAAGACTCTTGGCAATCAGCGTGACACTCGCATAAAGCACCGACCCGGCGAGCGCCTCGCCAATCCCGATCAGATAGCTCGAATGCCCCTGCAATGAACCCGCTCCCACGACCCCCGACGCCAGCACCAGCCCGACGAACGCCGTCGCGATCCACCCCAGCCGGTCGATACCAAGCCGTTCATTAAACAGCGCAGCACCAATCAACACGACCCAGAACGGCTGCACATGAAACACAACGGTCGCCACCGCGATACTCGTGCGATGAATCGCATCGAAGAAACCGACCCACTGCGTCACCATCAGCACGCCGGATAGCGCCGCAAGCAGCACCGTGCGTCGCGTGAAATAGCGGCGCGCGAAGTAGCCCTGCCACGCGCAATACGCAGCAAGCGACAGGAAACCGAACAGGCAGCGAAAGAACACCAGCGTCAGCGCGCCGAGCCGCGCTTCCTCGACGAATACGCCAATCGTGCCCATCAGCAAGCCGCCGCTCGCGAGCGTAAGCGCGCCTTGCTGGCTTCGGCTGAGCGATATCGGCGACAGCGACGGCAAAGACATGACAGTAAATTCCTCGATCGCGTTGAATGCGTCCGAGTATCGGCGTGTTGCCTTCACGTGACAAACGAATAAAATTGAGAAATTCCATAAGCTGGGTTGATAAATCATGCACCCCGAGTTCGATGTCGATCTGTTGCGCACCTTCGTCGCCGTGGTCGAGGCGGGCAGCTTCACGAAAGCGGCCGTCACCGTGCATCGCTCGCAGGCGGCCGTCAGCATGCAGATCAAGCGGCTCGAGCGAATGCTCGGCACGACGCTGTTTGCCCGCGATACGCGCAATCTTTCGCTGACGCGGCCGGGCAATACGCTGCTCGAATATGCGCGGCGCGTGATCGATCTGCACGAGGAGGCGTGGTCGGCGATCGTGCGGCCCGAGGTGACGGGGCGCGTCGTGCTCGGCGCGCCGGACGACTACGTGTCGTCGCTGTTGTCGCCCGTGTTGCGGCGCTTTTCGAACCTGTATCCGCATGTGGAGATCGAGATCGTCTGCGCGCAGAGCACCGCGCTCGCGCCGATGCTGGCGGACAACAAGATCGACCTCGCGTTCGTCACGCGCGACCGCAAATTGCGGGGCGAATTCGTGCGCAGCGAGCCGATGGTGTGGGTGGGCGCATCCGAAGATACGTCCGTGCTGAACGTGTCGCCGCTGCCCGTCGGCCTGTACGAGCCCGGCTGCGTCGCGCGCTCGAACACGCTCGCGGCGCTCGATCGCGCGCGCATCCGCTATCGCGCCGCGTACAGCAGCGCGAGCCTGAGCGGCCTCGTCGCGACCGTCGACGCGGGGCTGTCCGTGATTGCGCTCGCGCGTTGCAGCGTGCCGTCGCGGCTCGCGATTCTCGGCGCCGAGCAAGGTCTGCCTGTGATCGAGCCACTCGATATCGTCGTCGCGCGCAGCGCGAAATCGGATCGTCCGACCTGCGACTACTTCGCCGCGCAAATGTTGCAGGACCTGTCGGTGCGCGGCTCGCCGCGCGAAGCGCGAGCGAGGGCATGACGCGTGTTTTGCATGCTGCGCTTACATCGCGGGTATTCAATGAAGCCGTCGAAAGCGCAGGCCCGCGTTTTGCCACGCGTCATGACGTCTGACGAAAGCGCGAACGCGTGACGTGCCCGTTTGTCGAACGGACACAAACGAAGAACCACGTCGAGACGAACGTCACATATCAGACACATGACAGGAGGGCCAGCATGAAAACACGTACTCTTTGCGCCGCACTATTCGCCACCGGTCTGTTCGTGAGCAGCGCGAGCTTCGCGCAATTGAATCTTCAGCAGTTCGGCATCGGCGGCGGCAATTCGTCGGGCAATGCGGGCGCCGCGGCTTCGTCGGGCGGAATCGGGCAATTGCTGCAGAACTATGTCGGCGCCAACCAGCAGGTGTTGAGCGGCCAGTCGAGCCTCGCATCGGCGATGGGACTCTCGAGTGCCGCGAGCCAGGCGCAGCAGGCATCCGGACTGTTGAGCGGCGGCACGCCGTCGGTGAGTCAGTTGTCGCAGGTGGGCAGCACGCAGCAGTCGTTGTCGCAGACGCTCACGCAGGCGTTCACGAGCCGCGCGTCGGACTCGTCGGCGCCCGTCGACAAGCAGGCGTTCACCAACGGCCTCGCATCGTTGGGCCAGGGCGTGAGCCAGTATTCGAGCCTGCAATCGAGCCTCGGCAGCATCGGGCAGATGAATCCGTCGTCGCTGCTGCAATCGGGCATGAATCCGCAGACGGCGCAGGCCGCGTCGTATATCGCGCAGTCCGCGCCGGGGCAGTTACAGTCGCTCGCGTCGACGTTGAGCGCGGCCGTGCAGTTCGCGTCGAGTCACGGTATCAGCGTGCCGTCCATCGCGACCTCGGCGCTCAAAGGTTTCTGACGCGCGTTCATGGTGCTAAGGCGCCGCATGATGCATTGCAGCGTCTTGCAATTCGTCATGCGAAGCCAAGCGCGATGCGATGATCGGCGCGCATCCGTTCGACCGTTCGCAAATGGGCCTTCGTATATGAGGGCTTCGCGCACGGCGCGGGTCAATGACGGTACGCTGTGGCTCATCCCTACAGCGCGCCTTCAGACGGATAACCATCGGCAACACTACCCACGCCAACGAGGAGCACCGGATGTCCAGCACTCTCGATCTCGACCGCTATTTCAGGCGTATCGGCTATACGGGGCCGCAGGCCGCGACGCTCGACGTGTTGCGCGAACTGCAACGCCTGCATCCGTTGTCGATCCCGTTCGAAAACCTCGATCCGCTGACGGGCCGCCGCGTCGATCTCGATCTGCCTGCCGTCGTCGACAAGCTGATCGCCCGGCGGCGCGGCGGCTATTGCTTCGAGCAGAACAGGCTGTTCGCGCACGTGCTGATGCAACTCGGCTTCGACGTGACGCCGATGATTGCGCGCGTGTTGTGGGGCCGCGAGCCGGACGCGATCACGCCGCGCACGCACATGCTGCTGCGCGTGACCGTCGACGATCAGCCGTGGATCGCCGACGTCGGATTTGGCGCCGTGACGCTGACGTCGCCGTTGCGTCTGCAAACGGGCATTGCGCAACAAACGACGCACGAACCGTTTCGTCTTGCCGATGCGTCGCAGGGTGCGTTCGATCTCGAGGTGCAATCGGGCGAAACGTGGCTCAAGACGTATCGCTTCGACCTGCAACGCGCGGAGTGGATCGATTACGAGGTATCGAACTGGTACACGTCGACGCACCCCACGTCGTTCTTCACGACGAGCCTCGTCGTATGCCGCGTGACGCCGGAAGGGCGGCTGACGTTGTTCAACGACCGTCTTACCGCGCGTTCGATAGACGGCGAAGCGATCGAGCGCCGCATCGAAAGCGCGCATGAGCTTGAAATATGCCTGCGCGACACGTTCCTGATCGAGCTTGGCGACATCGATGTCGCGGATATTTACCGTCGCGTATCGACGGAAGGTGCCACTTCATAGGTCGGCTTCGATGATCGCGCGGCTGGTCGTTCAGACGGTGGTGTGGCTCGCGGGCATGGGTGCCGTGCTGTTCGGCGCGGCGGGCACATTCGCGTGGCCGGGCGCGTGGTGTTATCTGTTTGAAATGGGCGCGCTCGGGTTGTGGGTGGGCGTGTGGCTCGCGCGCCACGATCCCGCGTTGCTTGCGGAGCGGCTTGGTTCTTTTATTCAACGCGGGCAGGGCGCGTGGGACAAGTTTTTCATGGTGTGTGTTGCCATCGCCTGGTGTGGGTGGCTCGTGCTGATGGGACTCGATGCACGACGGTTTTACTGGTCTTCGGTGGGCCCATCACTGCAGGTTTTGGGCGCGCTTGCTATTCTCGTCAGCATGGTGGCTATGCGGTCGGTGTTTCGTGCCAATAGCTATGCGGCGCCTGTCGTGAAGATTATGGCCGAGCGTGGTCATAAGGTCAGCGATAGCGGGCCGTATGCGTATGTGCGGCATCCGATGTATGCGTGGGCTATTTTGTTTCTTTTCGGCACGCCGTTGTTGCTGGGCTCTTTTTTGGGGCTTGCTTGCGTGCCGCTGCTGGTTGTTGGGCTCGGTTATCGCGCGGTGCTCGAGGAGCGGATGTTGTGTGCGGAACTCGCGGGATATAAGGAATATGCGGCGCGGGTTCGGTATCGGTTTGTGCCGTATGTGTGGTGATTTTTTCTTGTTTTTTTTGTCTGCGACGCTGGGTGGTTCGTTGTGCTTTGCGTTGGCATCCGCGGTTTGTTTTTTCGCTGGCATCCGCGTGATGTTATTGGTTCGCTAGCGTTGCCCCTGTGCGGGGCGGCACCTACTTTTCTTTGCCGCCGCAAAGAAAAGTAGGCAAAAGAAAGCGGCTCACACCGCCCGTTCTTGTATTTGCCTGAGGGCCCCCAACCGGTCCTACGCTTCACACGGCAACGTACTGTTCGCCTGCGTTGCCAACGCTTTGAATGAACGCATCACCCGCTTCGAGCACCCGTAGCAAGAGTCAATGGTGTCGAACGATTTCGGCCCCATAGGTGGCAAACTGTGTGTAGGTTGTGCCTGCGTACAGGGTAGCGCTCTTACCAGAAACACCACCCTTGCTACCCAGTGCGGAGTGATTCGCGTATGGCGCGAAAGCCTACACACAGTTTGCCACCTAAGCGGCGGCGGACTATTTGACACGATGTGCTGTGACGCGGGCACTTGAAGCGGGTGAGGCGCACCGCAGGAGCGCTGGCAACGAACGTGAACTGGCGCGTTGCCGTGTGAAGCGTAGGACCGGCTGGGGGCCCTCAGGCAAATACAAGGATTGGCGGTGTGAGCCGCTTTCTTTTGCCTACTTTTCTTTGCGGCGGCAAAGAAAAGTAGGTGCCGCCCCGCACAGGGGCAACGCATGCGAACCAATAGCATCACGCGGACGCCAGCGAAAAAACAAAACTCCACCCAGCGTCGCAGACAAAAACCCCAAAAACCCCATCTCAAGGAACGCTCATGGCAAAGACCACAATCGCGGATTACCTTGCAAAAACCCTCGCCGCCGCAGGCGTACAACGCATCTGGGGCGTCACAGGCGACAGCCTGAACGGCCTGGCTTTCAGCCTCGACCAGGTGGGCTCGATCCGCTGGATGCACACCCGTCACGAAGAAGCCGCCGCGTTCGCAGCAGGCGCCGACGCCGCATCGACCGGCCAGCTCGCCGTCTGCGCGGGCAGTTGCGGCCCAGGCAACCTTCACCTGATCAACGGTCTCTACGACTGCCACCGCAACCAGCAACCCGTCCTCGCGATCGCCGCGCACATTCCATCGACGGAAATCGGCCTCGGCTACTTCCAGGAAACGCATCCGACCGAAATTTTCAAGGAGTGCAGCCACTTCGCCGAACTGGTCATCAACGCATCGCAGTTTCCGCGCGTGCTGGAACGCGCAATGCGCACCGCCATCGAGCAGCGTGGCGTCGCCGTGATCGTGCTGCCCGGCGATGTCGCGTTGAGCGAAGGCCCGTCGCTGTCGCCCGTGTGGAACCAGACCGCGCCGTCCGCCATCCTGCCGCCCGACAGCGAGCTCACGAAGCTCGCGGCAATGCTCAACGACTGCGAAGCGGTAACGATCATGTGCGGCAGCGGCGTCGCGGGCGCCCACGACGAAGTCGTCAAACTCGCCGACACGCTCGGCGCACCGATCGTCCACGCGCTGCGCGGCAAACAGTTCATCGAGTACGACAATCCGTTCGACGTCGGCATGACAGGGCTGATCGGCTTCAGTTCCGGCTATCACGCGATGATGTCGTGCGACGTCCTGCTGCTGCTCGGCTGCGACTTTCCCTACCGGCCGTTCTATCCGCCCGACGCGAAGGTCGTGCAGATCGACTGGAAGGGCTCGCAGCTCGGTAAGCGCGCGCCGCTCGCAATGGGCCTCGTCGGCACCGTGAAAGAAACCGTCGCCTCGCTGCTGCCGAAGCTCAAGCGCAAAGACGACCGCACGTTCGTCGATATGGCCACCGCGCACTACGAAGAAGCGCGCCGCGATCTCGACGAGCTCGCCACGCCGTCCGGCCCCGGCGCGCCGATTCATCCGCAGTATCTGACGCGCATGATCGACGAAGCCGCCAGCGACGACGCCATCTTCACAGCCGACGTCGGCACGCCCACGCTGTGGGCCGCCCGCTATCTGACGATGAACGGCAAGCGGCAGTTGCACGGCTCGTTCAATCATGGCTCGATGGCCAATGCGATGCCGCAGGCGCTCGGCGCGCAGGGCGCGCATCCGGGCCGCCAGGTGGTGTCGCTTTCCGGCGACGGCGGCCTGTCGATGTTGCTCGGCGATCTGCTCACGGCTCGTCAGCTCGAGCTTCCCATCAAGGTCATCGTGTTTAACAACAGCCTGTTGGGTTTCGTTTCGATGGAGCTGAAGGCGGGCGGCTATCTCGACACGAACGTCGACCTGAGCAAGACCGATTTTGCGCAGATCGCGAAAGGTGCGGGCATTTTTTCGCTGCGCGTCGAGGATTCCGAAGAACTGGAAGGCGCGCTGAAAGAGGCCTTCGCGCACAAAGGCCCGGCGCTCGTCGACGTCGTCACGGACAAACATGAACTCGCCATGCCGCCGACCATCGAGCTGTCGCAGGCCAAGGGTTTCAGTCTGTACATGCTGCGAGCGATTCTCAACGGCCGCGGCGATGAAATCGTCGAGCTGGTGAAAACCAACTTGCGCTGACCGTTACGTAACGCCGAAGCGGCGCGCATCGCCAGCCGATGCGCGCCGCATTGCAGTGCAGCGAGAGGCCATTGCAGTCTCGTCGCAAACGTCTATAACAGAAGCAGCAGTGCGGACCTTCTCTGCGCAGCCGACAGTCAAACCATCACAAACCGGCGTTTTCGCGCCGCGCTGCGCCGCCCGACAGACTCGGGGGCTTTGAGCCAATCAATCGCATCCAGAACAAAAGCACGCTGCGGCGAGGGTGGTCGCTGCGCGCGATTTCACGCCTGGGCGCATCGGTCGAAACGATGTGGATGGCACAGGCGTTGATGGGCGTCCGGCGAATCGCGATGCAGGGCGTGGCGATTCGTCTGAATGGAAGGAGTTCGACATGAAGATCCTGATGGCGTTACCCGTGGCGGGCGCATTGCTGATGGCCATGCCTGTCGCGACGATGGCCGAGGACATCGCGCAGAGCAGCGATGCATCGAAGGCTTCGATGCAGAACAATGCGAATGCATCGGCGCAAGCAACGACGGATATGTCGTATGGCGGCGCGATGGATACGCGCACCGCGTCGGGCAGAACGATGCAGTCCACGCGTAATTGCTCGACTGATTCGCAATGCAACATCTATTTCGGCAACTGATCGATGACCTGCAATACGCGCGCGGCGCGCCTTGTGGGCGCGCCGCTTCGCATTCAGCGCTCGCGTTTAACGCTGGCGTAGGACATTACTGCTGCGCGTGCTTCGCGGCATCCTCGATCACGGCTGCGACCTGCTGCGGACGCGATTCGTAGACCGAGTGGCTCGCGCCCGGAATCACCGTCGTGTGGCTATGCGCACGCTGGTAGTACCAGCGCTCCAGATCGGGATTGATGATCTTGTCGCTGCCCGCGACGATGCCCCAGCTCGGCTTGGTCGTCCAGGCGGCGGCCGTCAGCGGCTGCGAGAATACTTTCGCGGCCGTCAGCATCTGCGATTGCGCTTCGAATTGCGCCTGCTTCAGCGGCAGATCGCCAGCAAAGTCCTTCGGGAACACGGACGGATTCAGGTACGTATAGCCGTCGTCCGTCTTGTCGATGGCGCCCGGCTGCTTCGACGTGTAGCTGGGTTTGCCCTTGCCGAGCTCGGCTTCGTCTTCGCCGACGTTCGGCGCATGCGCGGCGACGTACACGAGGCCGACCACATGCGGATCGACGCCTGCTTCCGTAATGATCGAGCCGCCGTAGCTGTGGCCGACGAGAATCGTCGGGCCGTTCTGCAGATCGAGGACGCGCTTGGTTGCCGCGACGTCGTCGTCGAGCGAAGTCAGCGGTTCCTGCACCAGCGTGACGTGATAGCCGTCTTTGGTGAGGATGTTATAGACGGGCTTCCATCCGGAGCCGTCCACCCAGGCGCCGTGAACGAGAACGATATTCTTGACGGGGGCGTGCACCGGTTGGGCGTCCTGCGCCATCGCGCCTGTAGAGGCGAGAAGACCGGTCGACAACGCAAGGGCCGCGGCTACGTGCAACGAACTTTTCACAAGAGACTCCGTAAATCAGGAACAGAAACAGGGAAACAGACCAGGAAGGGAGGCTGGCGCGACCCTGCGTCTGACAGTGGGACGCAGGGTCAGGTGCGCGCCATTTAGCTGCCGAAGAAAATATTGCAGTAGCTGACGGGGCCGACACACGCGTTGTTGTTCGAAGCAGAACGCGAGGACTTGCCCGACGACGACGTGCCCGTCTGCGCCACACCGCCAACTGCGTTGTTCGTCAGATTGTGGTTGTCCTGCGCAGCGATCTTCGCTTCGGCAGCCTGGATGTCGGCCGGATAGTTGACATCCTCACCGCGGGCCGGCTGATAACCAGCCTGTTCGACGCGAACGAGATCGGCGCGGACTTCGGCGCGGGTGACGGGGGCATTCGATTGCGCGAAGCTCAGGGCGGGAGCGGCGAGTGCACCGGCTGCGACTGCGAGGCAAACAAAAATCTTCTTCATGATGTGACTCCAGAATGAGTGTGTTTAAACGTTCGGCTCATTTGCGTGCCGATAATATTGATTCGGCATCCTGAACGAATGGTGTTCAATTCGAACAGATCAATGAGCATGAAATCGTCGTTAAAGCTTCTGCAACAACTGCTGTCGTACGGCTGTCTGGTCGTGCCCTTCTGTCAATCCTGTTTCGATGTCGCTTGCTACATAGAGGCAAACACTGCGACTTCGACTTTCATTCCCGGCAAGCCAAACTTTTTGTTCTGGAGCGGATGGGTCCTGTTGAATCAACCCTTGTGTCCGGTTCCTGCGCCAGCCGTCAGATCGGCCAGCGGTGTATGCAATGTAATGCGGTGACGGTCGGCGCTCCAGCCGTACATACGAACGAGCCGGGACCTACTAACGTTGCGTCCCCTGACCGTCTGGATGGTGAAAACGCTGCCACGCCATGCGCGTGTCTGGCGCGATGCCGCTTCGCAGATGAGCGGATCAGGCGAAAGGTTCCCACCCGCCATACCAACGTATGAGCGGGGCGTAGTTGTTCGAAAGGTGGCTTTCGCCGCTGCAAGGTTCCCCGGCGCCGGGCTTCGGCGTGCCAATCCGGTGCAAAGGCAGCACCGCAATCGTCAACCTGTCTAGTCAGCTGCACCAGCGTGGCGCGATGGAAGCGGCCTCTTGCTGGGCCGGTCGCGCCGCCTTGAATCCCTTTGTGTAAGGGCTTACCCGAACAATTCAATAATTTTTTGGGAATTCAGTTGCGATCATTTTTGACCTCATGCAGACTTGTCTATACATGTCCGGCACGCGACAAGCGCAGGGACCCGTTCAGACGAAAAGGAGATTCGACGTGAAGGTGAACAAGGCAAGCCGCACTATGTTGTCGAAGGTATTGATGGGCGCGGTCCTCGGCGCCGTGGCGCTGGCCGGCGCGCCCGCGCAGGCGAAGGAATGGAAGTCGGTGACGATCGCGCTGGAAGGCGGCTACGCGCCGTGGAACCTCACGTTGCCGGGCGGCAAGCTGGGCGGCTTCGAACCGGAACTGGTAGCGAACCTGTGCGAGCGCATCAAGCTGCAGTGCAACCTGGTTGCACAAGACTGGGACGGCATGATTCCTGGCCTGCAGGCAGGCAAGTTCGACGTCTTGATGGATGCCATCTCCATCACGCCGGAGCGTGAAAAGATCATCGCGTTCTCGCGCCCCTATGCCGCAACGCCCGCCACCTTCGCCGTCTCCGATACGAAGGTCATCCCGAAGGCAACGCCGGGCGCACCCGTCGTCAAGCTGACGGGCGACCCGAAAACCGACAAGCCGACCGTCGACGCGCTGCGCAAGCAGTTGAAGGGCAAGACCATCGGCATCCAGTCGGGCACGGTCTACACTAAATTCATCAACGAAGGCTTCAAGGACATCGCGACGATCCGCGTGTACAAGACCTCGCCGGAACGTGATCTCGATCTGGCCAACGGCCGCATCGACGCATCGTTCGACGACGTCACGTACTACGCCGCCAACTCGGACAAGAAAGAGTCCGCGCAGATCTCCATGGCGGGACCGAAGATCGGCGGCCCGATCTGGGGGCCGGGCGAAGGCCTCGCGTTCCGCAAGCAGGACGCCGACCTGAAGGCGAAGTTCGACACGGCCATCGCCGACGCGCTGAAGGACGGCACCGTGAAGAAGCTTTCGGACAAGTGGTTCAAGACCGACGTCACGCCTTGATCGATAGCCGTATGCGCGCGCCGCTCTGGCGCGCGTTTGCCTGAACGACCTGTTTCTGCGAAGCAGGTCAATCAACGAAAGCAGGGATGAGGAGTAAGCCATGGCTCTGATCGAGACGCTCGGCTTCGGGCAGGAAGGCTGGGGCGGCGTGCTGCTGCTCGCGGCATTGATGACCGTCGCGTTGACGCTCGCGGCGCTCGCAGTCGGCGCCGTGTTCGGCGCGATCATCGCGGCCGCGAAGCTGTCGCGCTTTCGCACCGCGCGGGTGCTGGGCGATCTGTACACGACGGTGTTTCGAGGCGTGCCCGAACTGCTCGTCATCTATCTGTTCTACTTCGGCGGCTCGACGCTCGTGACCACGGTGGGCCAGTGGTTCGGCGCCGAAGGCTTCGTCGGCGTGCCGCCGTTCGTGATCGGCGCGCTGGCCGTCGGCATGATCTCGGGCGCGTATCAGGCCGAGGTGTATCGCTCGGCGGTGCTCGCGGTGTCGAAAGGCGAGCTTGAGGCCGCGCGTTCGATCGGCATGCCGACCATGACGATGGCGCGCCGCATTCTGATTCCGCAGGTGCTGCGTTTCGCGCTGCCGGGCATCGGCAACGTGTGGCAGCTGAGCCTGAAAGACTCCGCGCTGATTTCGGTGACGGGTCTTGCCGAACTGCTGCGCGCCAGCCAGATCGCCGCCAGTTCGACGCACCAGTATTTTCTGTTCTTCGTCGTGGGCGGCGCGCTGTATCTGGTGATGACGGGCATCTCGAACCGCGTCTTCAACCGTGCCGAAGCACACGTGGGCAAATCCTTCCGGCGCAACTTCGCGCGTAACTGACGACGGAGCGCCAACATGTCTTTCGATTTCGACTTTCTGCTCGACACGCTGCGCCAGTTGCTCGCGGCCGTGCCGACCACGCTGGGTCTGTTCTTCGCGTCGCTGGTGCTGGGCGGTCTGCTGTCGCTCGTGATCGTTACGATGCGCGTGTCGCCGCACTGGTTGCCGAACCGCTTTGCGCGTGCATACATTCTCGTGTTTCGCGGCTCGCCGCTGCTGATCCAGATGTTTCTCGTCTACTACGGCCTGGGCCAGTTCGGCGTGATCCGCGAGAGCTTCATGTGGCCCGTGTTGCGCGAGCCTTATGTCTGCGCGGTACTCTCGCTTGCACTGTGCACGGCAGGCTATACGGCGGAAATCATTCGCGGCGGTCTGATGGCCGTGCCTGTTGGACAGATCGAAGCGGGTTATTCGATCGGTCTCTCCGGCTTCTCGCTTCTGCGCCGCATCATCGGCCCGATCGCGTTGCGCCAGTGTCTGCCCGCGTATTCGACGGAAGCCGTACTGCTCGTCAAGTCGACGGCGCTCGCGAGTCTCGTCACCGTGTGGGAAGTGACGGGCGTCGCGCAGCAGATCATCCAGCAGACGTACCGCACCACGGAAGTGTTCATCTGCGCCGCGCTGATCTATCTGTTCCTGAATTTCGTTGTCGTGCGCCTGCTCGGTCTGCTCGAACGGCGTCTGTCGCGCCATCTGCGCGCAGCGCCTGTGAACGCCGCGCCGCGCGCGATTCCGCCCGCTACCGAAGCACGTCGTGCCGCACCCTGACGGCCCATCCAGGAGAATCTCATGAACGCTACGGCACCCGTTGCACTGTCGGTCAAGAACATTCACAAGTCGTTCGGCGACCATCACGTTTTGAAAGGCATTTCGCTCGACGCACATGAAGGCGACGTCATTTCGATTCTCGGCGCAAGCGGCTCGGGCAAGAGCACGTTCCTGCGCTGCCTGAACCTGCTCGAAACACCGGACGACGGCAGCGTCGCGCTCGCGGGCGAAACGCTGAAGATGAAACGCCGCAAGGACGGCAAGCTGCAACCGGACGACCGCAAGCAGGTCGATCGCATCCGCTCGCAGCTCGGCATGGTGTTTCAGAACTTCAATCTGTGGTCGCACATGACCGTGCTCGATAACCTGATCGAAGGGCCGATGCGCGTGCAAAAACGCAGCCGTGCCGAAGCCGTCGAAGAAGCCGAGGCACTGCTCGCAAAGGTCGGCCTTGCAGAAAAGCGCGGCCACTATCCGGCGCATCTGTCGGGTGGTCAGCAGCAGCGCGTTGCGATAGCGCGTGCGCTCGCGATGCACCCCAAAGTGATGCTGTTCGACGAGCCCACCTCCGCGCTCGATCCCGAACTGGTCGGCGAAGTGCTGCGCGTGATGCGCTCGCTCGCGGAAGAAGGCCGCACGATGCTGGTCGTCACGCACGAAATGGGCTTTGCGCGTCATGTGTCGAACCGCGTGATGTTCCTGCATCAAGGGCAGACGGAATGCGACGGCACGCCGGACGAAGTGTTCGGCGACCTCAAATCCGAGCGCTTCAAGCAGTTCGTATCGAGCCACCATTCGCGTACCGCGAACTGAATTGCGTCGCTCGCTTGAGAACCTGAGATTCAACAAACATTAGAAAAGCAGTACACGTACCGACAAAGGCAACATCATGGCAGTCATCCGATCCGACCGTCCTCTGAACTGGCGCGAACTGGCCGCGGTGGCGGCAGGCGAGCCGCTCGTGCTCTCCGACGCGGCGCGTGCGCGCATCGCTGCGGCGCGCGTGCTCGTCGAACAGATCGTCGAGCGCGGCATTCGCGCGTATGGCGTGAACACGGGCGTGGGCGCACTGTGCGATGTGATCGTGTCGCCGTCGGAACAGCGCGCGCTGTCGCGCAACATCCTGATGAGTCACGCGGTCGGCGTCGGCGCGCCGCTGGGCGTCGCGGAAACGCGCGCGATCATGGCCGCTGCCGTCAACAACTTCGCGCACGGTCATTCGGGCATTCGCGTCGAGATCGCGGATCAGCTCGTCGCCTTGCTCGATGCGAGTTTTATCCCCGAAGTGCCTGCGTTCGGTTCTGTCGGCTATCTGAGCCATATGGCGCATATCGCGCTGGTGTGTATCGGCGAAGGACATGTGCGTCACGGCAGCGAACGCATCAGCGGGCGTGAGGCGCTCGCGCGCCTCGGGCGCGAGCCGCTCGTGCTCGAAGCCAAAGAAGGCTTGAGCCTCATCAACGGCACACCTTGCGTAACGGGACTCGCGGCGCTCGCGCTGGCGCGTGCCGAACGCGTGCTCGACTGGACCGATGCGATCGCGGCGATGAGCTTCGAAAACCTGCGCGGGCAACTCGCCGCATTCGATGCAGATTCACTTGCGTTGCGTGTGTCGCCGGGGCTGAATTTCGTCGGCGAGCGGATGCGCAATGCGCTTGCCGAGAGCGGCATTCTCGCGTCGGTGGTCGGGCAGCGCACGCAGGATCCTCTTTCGATGCGCACGATCCCGCACGTACACGGCGCCGCGCGCGACGTGCTCGACGCGACCGTTGTCGTCGTGAACCGCGAGCTTGCGTCGATCACCGATAACCCGATCGTCGCGGGGACGCCGGATGCGCCGCGCGTGTATTCGCAGGCCCATGCCGTGGGGGCGTCGATTGCGCTGGCGATGGACAGTCTCGCGACGGCCATCGCGCAGGTCGCGGCAATGGCCGAGCGCCGTCTCGACCGGTTGGTGAATCCGCTCGTGAGCGGCTTGCCCGCGTTTCTCGCAGAGCCGGGCGGTACGTGCTCCGGCTTCATGATTGCGCAGTACACGGCGGCTTCACTGGTCGCGCAGAACCGGCGGCTGGCCGCACCCGCGAGCCTGGATGGCGGCATCACGTCGGGCTTGCAGGAAGACCATCTGTGCCACGCGACGCCTGCTGCGCTGAAAGCATTGGAGATCGTCGACAACACCGGCCGCATCATTGCGATCGAGTTGCTGGCCGCGGCGCAGGCCTACGACCTGCAACCCAGCGACGCGTTGCGCGCGCCGCACACGGACGCATTATGGCGCAGGGTACGCGCCGTCGTGCCGACGTATCGCGACGATCGTCCGCTGGCCGACGATATGGCCGTTGCGTTCCGCCTGATTGGCGAGGCAGCGCCGCCGTTGCCGCCTGCCTCAGGCAACATGCCTTCGACGCCGACACCCGGCGATCAAACAGGCTTTGCCGCGCACGCCGCGAATGATCCCAAGGCCGCTGCGCAGCACGCGCCGCAATCCGCCGCATAAGAATGCGATCAACCCACGAGGTCGACGTGAACATGACGATAAACGGGCACCTGGAGACGGCAGAGGAGCATTCCATGGGCACGCGCACGACGCCTGCCAAAGCGATGCCCGCATACGAGCAGATCAAGCGTTACGTGATCGCGCGGATCGAAGAGGGCGTCTGGAAGCCGGGCGGATTGATTCCATCGGAAGCGGAATTGGTGAAGGAGTTTGGCGTCGCGCGCATGACGGTATCGCGGGCGCTGCGCGAGTTGACGACGGAGCGCGTGCTGACACGCGTGCAAGGCTCGGGCACGTACGTCGCGCCGCAACGCTATGAATCGACGGTGCTCGAAATCCGCAATATTGCCGACGAGATCGCCGCGCGCGGCCACCGGCATTCGGCGCGCGTGCTGACGCTCGAATCGAGCGAAGATCCGCTCGCGCTCGATGCGCTGGTGCTCGCGAAAGGGCCTGTGTTCCATTCGCGCATCGTGCATAACGAAGAAAGCGAGCCGATTCAGTACGAAGATCGTTATGTGAATCCGCGCGTGTTTCCGGAGTACCTGGATCAGGACTTCACGGTTGAAACGCCGAATCATTACATGGTGCGTCTCGCGCCGATCCAGCGGGCTGAGTTTCGCATCTATGCGCAGAAGCCCACTGCGCATGTGCGCCGGCATCTGATGATGGAGATTGGCGAGCCTTGCCTGATGTTGTGGCGAAGGACATGGGTTGGGGAGCAGGTCGCGACGTCGGTGCAGTTGTGGCATCCCGCTTCGCGGTTTCATTTGGCGGGGAATGTGTAGGGTTTTTTTTGTGTCTGCGACGCTGGGTGGTTTGCTGTTTGGTTTCGCTGGCATCCGCGATTTGTTAGCGTGCTTCATGCGTTGCCCCTGTGCGGGGCGGCACCTACTTTTCTTTGCCGCCGCAAAGAAAAGTAGGCAAAAGAAAGCGGCTCACACCGCCCGTTCTTGTATTTGCCTGAGGGCCCCCAAAGGTTCTTACGCTTCACGCGGCGACGCCCTGGTTCGCGTTCGTTGCCAACGTTCTCTCTGTGCGCATCACCCGCTTCACGCACCTGCACGACAGCCCGCTGTGCCAGACAGTCCACTGCCGCCCAGGTGGCAAACTGTGTGTAGGCCCAAGTACTCCACACGCCTTACTCCGGACCGGTAACACACGCGTCCCACCTCGTAAGAGCGATAACCAATACGGTGCGACAACCTACACACAGTTTGCCACCTGGGCGGCACATATCATGCGCCGCCGCTTGCCTTTGCACGGGTATTCGAAGCGGGTGAGGCGCTCATTAAGAGCGTTGGCAACGCATGCGAACAGCGGCGTTGCCGTGTGAAGGATGGGGACGTTGGGGGCCCGTGGATAAGAACATGGGCTGGCGGTGTGAGCCGCTTTCTTTTGCCTACTTTTCTTTGCGGCGGCAAAGAAAAGTAGGTGCCGCCCCGCACAGGGGCAACGCTAGCAGACCAAATGCATAACGCGGATGCCAGCGCAAACACATAACGCGGACGCCAGCACAAAAAAAACCAAACAGCACCCGCAAACCTTACCCCTGTCTCTGCGAAGTATCCGTCGCAAACCTGCACCCGAGCCTATACCGCGAACCGGGATGCACAAACCGCGCGAACGTCACCGCGACGCCGCTCGTCCACGTGCGCCGCATCAGCGTAAGACAGGGCTCTTCAGGCGCGATCTGCAGCAACTCGGCTTCCGCACGGCTCGGCAGGCCGGCATCGACAACATGCTCGACGTCATGCGCGGGCACGACACTGAACAGATATTCGGAAGGCCGCACGGCCGCAAAATCCTGCTCGATGAAATCCGGCGCGATAGCGGGATTCACGTAACGGTCCTCGAGTTGCACGGGCAAGCCATTCTCGCGATGCACGCAGATCACATGAAACACCGACGCGCCCAACGGCAATCCCAACGCATTCGATACATGGACGGGCGCAACCTCGCGTTGCAGGAGCACAGTCTGATAACTGTATTCATGCCCACGCGAGCGGATCTCGTCGCCGATATGCGCGATCATCAGCAGCGTCGATTGCGGCTTCGACTCGGCGACGAACGTGCCGACACCTGACACGCGCGTCAACAGCCCTTCGTTCGTAAGCTCGCGCAACGCGCGATTGACCGTCATCCTCGACACACCGAGCGATTCAACGAGATCGAGCTCCGATGGAATGCGGTCGCCCGCGCGTCGCTCGCCGGATTCGATCGTGTTGCGGATGTACTGCTTGACCTGTTCGTACCGCGCAGCAGGGGCGCCGTTCGGCGCATCCGGCGCCATCGCGTGAGCATTTGGCCCGCGAGACTTGCGCGCTTTCGCAAGGGCTCGCGTGCGCAGCTTGTCGCGGATGGCGGGGGCGGGCATCGGCTTTACCGGTCGAGGCGGACGCTCATGCCGGCTCCGCGCTGTCCGCGCCGCGCGACCAGAATGCGTTGCGGTCGAAGTAGTTTTGCAGGAACTGACGCAGGCGCGGCTGGTTCGCGTCGTGAAAGACGTCTTGCGGCTTGCCTTGCACGGCGATGCGCCCCTGGTCGATGAATACGACCTTGTCGGCGACCTGCGCCGCGAATCCCATTTCGTGGGTGACCACGGCCATCGTCATGCCGTCGCGCGCAAGCTGCTTCATCACCTGCAGCACTTCGCCCACGAGCTCCGGATCGAGCGCGGAAGTCGGCTCGTCGAACAGCATGATGTGCGGCTCCATCGCGAGCGCGCGTGCAATCGCGACGCGCTGCTGCTGGCCGCCCGAGAGTTTCGCCGGATACGCGTCGCCCTTGTGTGCAAGGCCGACCGTTTCAAGCATTGCATTGGCGCGCTTTTTCGCATCGTCGCGCGACAGGCTCCGTACGCGCAATAGCGCTTCCATTACGTTGCCGAGTGCCGTCATATGCGGCCACAAGTTGAACTGCTGGAACACCATGCCGACGTTGCGGCGTACGCGGTTGATCTCGTTCTGCGATGCGCGCACGCGCTTGCCGTTGCGTTCCGTATAGCCGAGCAACTCGCCTTCGATCCGCACGTCGCCGTGATCGTAAGTCTCCAACGCCGCGAGGCAGCGCAGCAGCGTGCTCTTGCCCGAGCCCGACGGCCCGATGATGCACACCACTTCCGAGCGGTTGATGTCGAGATCGACGCCGCGCAGCACTTCAACTTCGCCGAAGCGCTTGCGCAGATCGCGCACTTCGATCAGCGGCGCCGGACCGGATTGCGTCATATCGAGCGTAGAGGAAGCAGAAGAAGCGGGCATGTCGACGAGTGCATTCATGATGAACCTTGATTTTCGATTACGCCATGAAGCGGGCAACGCGCGCTTCCGCCCACATGCCCGCGCGCGACGTGAGTTCGACGAGCGCGAGATAACACACGCACAGCATCAGCAAGGTCTCGACGAAAGCGAACGTCGCGGAGCCGATGCCCGTCAGCACGAACGTCAGTTCGGGCACGGTGACGATCGACAGCACGGCCGTTTCCTTGCTGAGCACGATGGTGAGATTGGTCAGCGCGGGCACGATCAGCACCAGCATTTGCGGCACCTGGATGCGCAGCACAGCTTGCCAGCGCGTGAGGCCGAGACACGACGCGGCTTCGAGATGTCCGCGCGGTATCGATTGAAAACCGGAGCGGAACGCTTCCGCGAAATACGCGCTGCCGTACAGGCCGAGACCGAGCACGCCGGCAGTCAGCGGTTCGAGCGTCAGGCCGATGGACGGGCCGCCGTAGTAGAGCAGGAACAGTTGAACGAGAAACGGCGTGCCACGAAACAGTTCGATATACACGCGCAAAACGCCGCGCACCCAGCGTCCGCAAAACAGTTGCAGCACGGCGATCAGGAAGCCGATCAGCAGGCCGAGCGCGACGCCGGCGATCCATGTGCCGAGTGTCGTCGCGAGACCGGCGGCGATCGGCTGAAGATTGTGCGTGATGATGGTGGGATCGAATTGCTGCATCGTTCGGCCCTCAGGTGTGTTGCAGACGATGCTCGGCGGCGTGCGCGACCAGCGCCAGCGCGCCGCAGATCACGAAGTAGATCAGCCCCGCCGCGACATAGGCTTCGAGCGGCCGGTACGTGCTGGCCGCGATGTTCTGCGCGGTGCGCGTGATTTCGGCCACGCCGACCACGGAAATCAACGACGACGCCTTGATCAGCAGCACCATTTCATTGACGAGCGAAGGCAACGTCATGCGGAAGGCTTGCGGCACCTGAATGCGCCGCAGCATGTCGATGGGCGAGAGGCCGAGCATGCGCGCCGCTTCGATCTGGCCGGGCGGAATGTTCAGAAAGCCGCCGCGCAGAATCTCCGCGATATACGACGCGGAACAGAGCGACACCGCGCTGATCGCGGCGACGACAGGCGACACGTTGATGCCGACGAACGGCAAGAGGTAATAGACGAGCAGCAGCTGCACGAGCATCGGCACGCCGCGAAAGAAGAACACATACGCGCCGCCGAAGCGCTGCGCGAGTCTGTTCGGCGACAGCCGCGCCGAGCACACGCCAATGCCGACGAAGAAGCCGATCACGAGTCCCGTCAGCGAAATGCCGATGGTCGCGAGCGCGGCTTGCAGCAGTAGCGGAAAACCTTGAGCGAAAACGTGGGCGCTGAACATGGCCTGTTGCCTGCAAGAAAGGACATGTAAGCGGCGCGCCCGAAAGCGGGAGCGCCGCGCGATTCAGGGCATCAATAGTTGGGCGTGGGCATCGTGGTGGGCGCGTCCATCGCCACGCCGAACCACTTCTTCTGCAACGATGCGAGACGGCCGTCGTTGTGCATCTTGACCAGTGCGGCGTTGAACGCGTCGGCGAGCGGCTTGCTGTCGGCATCCTTGCGCAGGCAGTAGGCGAAGTACACTTTCGCGCCGAACGGCGGCGTCACGACGGCGAACGCTTCGGGGCGCTGTTTCGCGACGTAGGCGATGTTCGTCATCGAGTTGGCGACTGCAGCGATGCGGCCCGCTGCGAGATCCGCATACGCCTGATTGTTGTCGACGTATTCGCGCACTTCGGGCTGCTTCGGCAGTGTCGCGATGTAGGCCTTCAGCTGATCGAGCTGCGCGGAGCCTTTGCCTGCACCCACCGTTTTGCCGACGATATCCGACGACTGCTTGATGGAGGTATCGTTGGCGCGCTTGAGAAGGGCGTCGGTCGCATCGGCGACGGGCAGCGTGTACGTGTAGCGCTCCATGCGCGCTTTCGTCACCGTGAGCGGGCCGCCCACCATGTCGAACTTGCCGGCTTCGAGACCGGGCAGCACGCTCGGCCAGGGCAGATCGATGAAGCGCACCTTCACGCCGAGTTCTTTGCCGACTTCGGCGAACAGATCCTTGTTGAAGCCGGCCTGCTGGCCGTTCTCGAGGAAGTCGAACGGCGCGAACTGCATCTCCGTGCCGACCACGAGTTCACCCGCCTTCTTGACCTTCGCGAGTTGATCTTCCGCGTGCGCGCCGACACTGGCCACGGACGCAGCGGCGCAGAACGCCACCATCGCGAGACGACACTTCCAGCCTGCAAAGATACCCATAGAGATTCTCCCGTTGGCAAAGTGTGTCGCGCTCGACGTGGCAGGGCGCGAATCATGCGAGGCAGTATATACCGCTGGTTTTGCGCGAAAAAAATAATCGCATGCTGTCAAACCCTAATGCCGCTGGCGCATCTTCTGCAGAGGAATGCAGCCGGGTGCAATGCAACTTGCGATTGCGCTTTTGGCGGTATATACAACGTGAAACTCTCGCTGATCCGCATGCGGAGAGAAGCGTGTATCGACGCATGTACTGAATCATCAGTTCAATCTTCGTGATGAAGGAGTCCCTTGATGCAGCCAGTCACTCGCATTCCAATTGTGGATCTGGCCGGCGTACGTGCCGGCGACCGCGACGCGCTCGTGCGCGCGGGCCGCGAGATACGCGACGCATGCACGACGATCGGCTTCTTCTACATCGTCAATCATGGCGTGCCGCAAGCGGTGATCGATCGTGCGGAACAGGCGGCGCGCGAGTTCTTCGCGTTTCCCGTCGAGACGAAACGGCGCGCGGCGGTGAATCATCGGCATCGCGGCTTCAATGCGCTCGGCGACGCGACGATGTACCAGGCAAAGCGCCCCGATTACAAGGAGTTCTATAGCATCGGTCTGGAGTTGCCCGAGAGCGATCCCGATGTGCTCGCTGGCCAGGCGCTGCGTGGGCCGAACAACTGGCCGGATTTCATGCCGGCGTTGCAGCCCGCGTTGTACGGCTATTACGAGGAAGTCGGCGCCTGTGGTGCGGACTTGCTGCGCGCTGTGGCGACGGGCCTGGGCGTTTCCGGGGATTTCTTCGCGCCGCGCTATACGAAGCGGATGCAGCGCACGCAGATGGTCTACTATCCGCCGCAGCCGCCGCAATCCGATGATGACCAGTTCGGCGTCGCGCCGCATACCGACTATGGCTGTATCACGCTGCTGTGGCAGGATCGGGTTGGCGGCTTGCAGGTGCGCGAGATCGCCAACGAGACGTGGATCGAGGCGCCACCTATCGAAGGCAGTTTCGTCGTGAACGTCGGCGATCTGCTGGCACGCTGGACGAATGACCGCTTCCGCTCGACGCTGCATCGCGTGATCAATGCATCGGGCCGCGAGCGCTATTCGATCGCGACGTTCTATGATCCGACCTATACGTCGAACGTCGATCCGCGCGATCTCGGTACGCCCGACGCCGACAGCAAATACGAACCCGTCGCTGCGGGCGACTATATCCTGGGCCGCATCAACAGTTCGATGGGGTATCGGAAGAAGCTCGCCGCAGAGCAAGGCACGACATAAGGAACCGCATGACAGTGAACGAACGGGCCGCGCTCGCATCGACTTTGGCCGCGTTACGCGAAGCGTTGGGCGACGACGCGGTACGCGTGGGCGATGAAATCGGCGAGCGCTCGATGACGGACTGGACACGCCACGAACCCACGCGTCCCGCCGCCTTGTTGTTGCCGCGCACGACACAACAGGTCGCACGCGCGCTGATGATCTGTAACGAAGCGCGCCAGAGCATCGTGCCGCAAGGCGGGATGACGGGTCTCGCAGGCGGGTCGATTCCGCGCGCGACGGATATTGCTTTGTCGCTGGACCGTCTTGCTGGCGTCGAGGAAATCGACAGCGCTGCGGCGACCATCACGGTGCGGGCTGGCACGACCTTGCAGGCCGCGCAGGAAGCGGCGGCGCAAGCGGGCTTCGAACTCGCGCTCGATCTCGGCGCGCGCGGGTCGTGCCAGATCGGCGGCAATCTCGCCACGAATGCGGGCGGCAATCGCGTGATTCAATCGGGCACCGCGCGCGATCAGGTGCTCGGTCTCGAAGTGGTGCTAGCGAACGGCGCGGTGTTGAGTTCGCTGAACAAGATGGTGAAGAACAACACCGGCTATGACCTGAAGCACTGGTTCATCGGCTCGGAAGGGACGCTCGGCGTGATCACGCGCGCGGTGCTGAAGCTGCAGCCGCGGCGTGCGTCGCGTCATACGGCGCTCGTTGCGCTGAGTGACTACGAGCAGGCCGTTGGTTTGCTGCGCCGGCTCTCGACGCGCTTCGGCAACGACATCGGCGCATTCGAGATCATGTGGCCGGACTTCTTCGACTTCGGCGTGAAGTTGACGGGCGCGCGCTCGCCATTTGCCGAAGCGCATCCGTTATATGCATTGATCGAGCATGCGAGCTTCGATGCCGATGACGACGGCTCGCGTTTTTCCGGCGTGCTGATGGAGGCGCTCGATGAAGCGGCGATCCGCGATGCCGTGATCGCGCAGTCGGTTGCCGATACGCGCGCACTGTGGGCAATCCGCGAATGCACGGCGGAATTCCCCGTCAAGCTCGATCCCATCAACTTCGATGTGAGTTTGCCGATCGGCGAGATCGGCACATTCGTCGATCGTTGTCGCGTGGCGATCGACCGCGCCTGGCCGGGCAACGAGTCGTATTTCTTCGGCCATATAGGCGATTCGAATCTGCATCTGACTGTCGACGGGCATTCCGTGCCGGGCGTCGATCATCACGATGTGTATGCGCTCGTCTATGACATGCTTGCGCCGCTGCGCGGTTCGGTATCGGCGGAACACGGGATCGGGTCGCTCAAGCGCGAGTTCTTGCCCGTGTCGCGCTCGAATGAAGAACTCGCCGTGATGAAGGCGATCAAGCATGCGCTCGATCCGAATGGGATTTTGAATCCTGGGAAGTTATTCTAGTTCGTTGGCAGCGCCGGTTCGTCATGTATGCCGCAGCATTCATGACGAACCGTCAACGCTCAATGCGCATCCAGATACCTGACAATCGTCGGAAACACATCGAGCGCCGCGCGCTTGCCGAACACGCAATCGATATGTCCATATCCGTCGATCACATGCCGTTCGTAGTTCTCCGGACCGAACCGTTCAACTAGCAGATCGTAGGTCATCTCCGTGCTGGTCGGCAGATAGCAGAGGTTCTTCGAGCCGTGAATGAACGCGATGGGTAGCTTCATGCCCGCGATGTTCGGCATATACACGTCGTCTCCATTCGCATCGACCACGTGCCCCGCGCGCACCATTGCCGCGAGCTGATTGAACAGCTCGACATCGTGAATGCCGAATAGCTCCTGCAGGTTCGCGTGCAGCTGTTCATCGAGCTGCTCGTGCTCGTAGAGCAGACCATACAGGAATGTCGCGCGATGGCACACGGGGCTATTGCACGTTTCGTCGCGCTCGACAGGGAAGAACTTCAGCGCATCGTCGAGCAGGTTGTGCGGCCATTTTTCGTGCTGCGTATACGCGGTCATATCCTTGATGCCGAGATGCTGGAGAATCTGCGGCGTGTGCAGTCCCGCCTTGATCCGCTGCAACAGTCCCGGCACGGGATGCGCCGATACCTGCGACATCACCGCGGACCGCACGCCCTTGAGTCCCGACATCAGCGACATGCTCAAGGCCAGCCCGCCCAGACAATGCCCGATGACCTGAATCCCGTCTGTGCCCGTCAGCTCGCGCACCTTCGCGACAGCGGCCGGAATGTCGTAGCGCGCGATTTCATCGGCGGTCGTGCGTTCGGTTGCCGTCGGCAGTTCGATGCTCACGCGCAGATCGACGAGCCACACGTCGTAGTGCGCAGCGCACAGGAACTCGACGAGGTTCGTGCCGATCAGGTCCGTCGAGAAAATGCGGCTCGATACGCCTGAGCCGTGAATCAGCAGCAGTGGTCCCTTGTTGCCGCCGTGATAACGGGCGAGCCGCAGCGTCTTGCCGTCGTCGGTATTGAAGTAGGTGATCTGCGGCGCGGGCGCCCGCAGCGCCCGGCGCACGCGCGGCGGCGCATCGGGATTGAAATACTGCAACGGCGCAGCGACGCCGCCGTATTCCGTGTACAGCACGCCCGCAAAAAAGCGGCCGAATTTCAGCGTATACGCGAGGCGCGTTTCGATATTGGGCGTATTCGTCACCTCGATGGTGCGCTGCTGCTTGAGGAAATTCTCCGGCGTGATGATGAGCGTCGCGTGACCGATGACGGGCGCGTCGTCTGCATCGGACTCGCGGATCTTCGCGTAGAGCGTGTTGGTCTGCGTCCACAGTTCCGTCAACGACGTGTGCGTGATGATCTTCTGACCGGTCAGATAAAAATGCTTGCCGTCGACGGTGTCGAGCGTCATCCGGTAATTCATGTTGCGCCGTTCGACGTTTGTTTCATCGACGACGAACAGGTTGAAGATGCCGTCGTTGACGGTCATCGGTTGCGGCGACAAGGCGGTGCACGTCAACGTGCCGATCATGTGTGCCTGATGCTGCGAGTTCGCGAGCATGTCGTCGAGATCGTCGGAGACGACGGTCACGGTGAAGTTGATGGGCGTGCCTTCCGCTGGATCGTCCCGTTGACCCGCCGGCTTCGTATCGCCAACGAAATACGTGCCGATCATCGTCTCGGTGAAGCGCAAGCCGATTTTCAGCGGGGGCGGCGGGGCGGTGTTGCCCGCTGCGTCATAGTCGATCTTCCAGCCGCGCGACTGCGCAAGCTGCGCGCAATTGCGCTCGGCGAGCGCCGAGATCGTCAGCAACGGGTTCACGCCGAGCGAGAGCGGCATCACCGCGCCGTCCATTACGTACAGCCCGTCGTGCACCGCGTTGCCGTCCGTGCCGGAAAACACGCGGCCCGCCTGATCGACGACGCCGTGTGCGGCATCGTCCGCCATCCCGCAGCCACCCAGCGGATGCACGGTGACGGTGCGGTTTTGAAACAGGTCGGCGGAAATCGGGTTGCGCACATACGTGCCACCGAGCGCGCCTGTGGCTGCGATCAGCGTCTTTTCGACGGTTTCGTAGATGGGCTGCTTGCCCGCGTTCGGCCAGTTCACGCGCGGGCGGCCATTTTCGACGGTGATCTGGCCGCTTTCGTCGTCGTGCGCCATCACCAGGAAGGTTTGCGTGTTGCGCATCGCGCCGTGATACGGGCCGCGCAAGATGCTCTCGGCAATGCGCGCTTCGTCCGCGAGCGGCGGATCGCCTGCCGGGTCCGGCATCTCGACGCCTTCGACAGGCGCCGCGAGACCGAGCACGCCCATCAGGCCGAGGCCGATCGGCGCGGCCACCGATCCTTCCTCGATCACGAAGCCGTCCTTCACGTCCGGCGTGTTGCGATGGTCGATGATGCCCGTGATGCAAGGGCCGACAGGCGGAATGTCGCCAGCCGGATGCGTGCCCCAGCCGACGCCGTTGATCACCTTGTCGGTGTTGAACGCGAACGCGAGCACGTCGCCGTTGCCCGTGAAGTGCTGGCCGACTTGTTTCGACACCGGCAAGCCCGCCTCCTGCGAGCGCAGCAGGATCGCCGTCGAGCCGAGCGTGCCCGCCGACAGGATCACGATATCGGCCGTCACGAACAGTTCGGGCGCGTCGTACAGTTCGCGCTTCAGATCGGCGGGCTGATACCGTACGCACCAGACGCCGCGCTCGTTGTCGCGCACCACCGAATGCACCGCCGCGCTCGTGAAAATCTGCGCGCCGTGCGCGACGGCGTCGGGCAGATAGTTCATGTGCGTCGAGTTCTTCGCGCCATGATTGCAGCCTGAATTGCAGTCGCCGCAGCCGATGCAGCGCTGCTGGTCGACGCCCGCCGCGTTCTTGCCGTCCTTGAACGTTACCGTGATGGGCGGGCGGTAGAAACGGTCGCTCATGCCGAGGCGTTGCGCCGACAGCGCGAGCGCATCGAGTTTCGGCAAATTGGGGTAGTCGTCGGGGACGGGCGTCGCGCCGAGCATCGTTCTGGCGCGCTCGTAGCAAATGTCGAGGTTCGGCTGGTCCGCGCGCAAGGCGGCGGGCCAGCGCGGATCGTCCCAGAGGCGCGCATCGGGCTTGAGCGCGACGTTCGCGTTGATCAGCGACGTGCCTCCCAGTCCGCAGCCGACCACCACGTTCACATCGGGATTCACGTGCACTTCGAGCAGCGCGAGCGGCGAGCCGATCTGCGCGACGCCCGTGTTGTACTGCATTTGTGCGACGCCTTCGGGCGGCGTGGCGGGGAAGTCGCCCGCCATGAATTCGCGCCCGCGTTCGAGCAGGCACACGCTACGTTTCGCGCGGGCCATGCGGCTTGCGGCAATCGCGCCGCCATAGCCGGAACCCACGACTACCACCTCGTAATGGTCCTTCATCGCCGAAAGGGCGCTGGACAAGCGGTTCATTCGACCACCTCGTTATATTGGATGTGCGCCGGGCGGGGGAAACCCGGCGATATGGACGGCTGGCTGGCGCTCGCAGCCTCTTTATCCTGGACGTCGCGCAGCGAAATGCAAAGGGAAAACGCGCGTTTAGCCGCGTGATTCAAAAAATGCTGTGATGGCAGGCGTGGAATGCGTTCGGGCGGACGGGTGCCATCAGGCAGCGGTCGCGCGAATTGCACGCGGGATGAAGCGTAGAGGCGGGCTCGTTCTGATTTGCGACGCGGATTGAGCGAGCCGGATTGTCAAATGCGAATCGAAGACGGCGATTGTTAAATGTTCGGTGCGTTAAGTGCGTTGAGTTTCAGACGGCGCGCTCAACTGCTCACGCCGCCGCTTCGATCATTTCATCGTCGGACGCGGTGGCGGCTTCCGTCGCTTCCGCTGCGAGCAGGTTGAACACGACGAGGATCGCCTCACGGTTTTCAGCGTGAATTTCGATGCCGAGCTCGTCGCGCAGCCACTGGCCGATCTTCGTGTTGGAAAACTGCGCGGCGTCGTCCGTCTTCTTCATCGTGACACCGAGCTTGACGGCACGATAGTGATAGGAGGGCACCCGATGCTGCGCGGCCACCGCCGACAGACCGCCTTTCGCTTCCGAGCACCAGCCGAGGCTGCCCGCCAGCACGATGCGTTCGGGCGAATCGAGCGACGCGATGAACTCGCGCGCCGCTTCGCGCACGCCGCGCTCGCTCAGTCCGTACTGCAGCAGCACGCTTTCGACGGGGTCTTCGAGCGCCTGCGCGCGCAGATCGATCTCCTGCATCATGCCTTCGTGTTCCATCGACACGTTGCGCTGATGGCTCGCGCTTCTCAGGCAGTCGATCAGATAGCGGCGGAAGTAAGCGCAGATCGCGTAGCTGTTGGAGGGCGCGCTTTCCGGCGTCGCCTTCGATTCGACATGGCCGGGCGCAAGACGCAGCACCTTCGTATAGATGAACTGATGCACGAGCTCTTCCTTGTCTTCGCCGAGCGCGTGCAATTCGAGCGGGTGGTAGGTGCGCAACGCGCGCTTCACGAGGTCGTACATCGACATCATTTCGTCGTCCGTGAGCTGCGTGCGGCGGCGCCACAGGTCAGGAAGAACGGCTTCGTCGAGAGTGCGTGCGAAAACCTGGCTCGGAACTGCGCCCATGAAGGCCTCCATCGGTAAGGGGCAAGGAGCGCGGTGGCGGCGGGGGATGCCGCCGGTAGAGCCTCGACAAACAGGCATGAAACAGGTCGTGAAGCTGAACCTTCAGAGGCTGTCGGCCGCGCTTGAATGTTGAATCGTTGAACCCAGTATGCTTTTTGCACGCGGCGCCGCCTATATGGATTAAGTGATAGCTGAAGGGTAAACCGCCGGTAAGACGGGTAAACTATCTTTAGACTGTACCGGGTGCCTTTTATAGGACGCGTGACGCCTGGGTTTTATTCCCATTCCGGTGCAATCGGCGGCGCTTTGACAGAAAACGAAACGACCAGCGAATCTCGCACAGCACGGGAGCGATCGCCCAAGGCACGCGCTCCCGCCGACCGCACAATCAATTGAATGGACGGGAGCGGCGCGCCACGGCGCCTGCTCCTGCCGACAAGGAGACCGCACGATGCGGGCCGATCCCATCCAGCGCGCCATCGACGAAGACCTCGTGCGCGTCTTGTACGCGCAGGACCCGATTGCTTTCTTCACGCACTGGTTCTCGATTGCGGTGCTGGTGGCGATCTACTGGAATAACATCCCGCATCCGCATCTTTTCGCGGCCTGCTTCATTTTTTACGGCTTCGCCAACTGCGCGAGCCTCGCGCTGTGGATGTGCAACCGGCGCTGGCCCGAGTCGGTCTCGCCGCGCACGTGGATCAACCTGCATGCCGCGCGCGGCGCGCTGCTCTACAGCGCACCTGGACTCGCGATCTGGTTCGCGTTCCAGAGCCCGCACACGGATCTCCCCATCCTGCACACGGTGATGCTCGTCACGCTGGCAGCGGGCGTGTTCATGTCGAACGGTTTTGACGTCGCCAACTTCGTGACGGCGATCCCGTTCCTGCTGCTGCCTGCCATCGTGCTGCACTTCGGCACCCACACGTTCGACCGGACGATTCTCGCGATCGTCCTTGCGTTCTTCTTCTGCGCGATCAACGTCTATGCGCTCAGCTATCGCAAGCTGTTCCAGCGCGTCGTGCAGGCGCGCGTCGACCAGCAGGCGCTCGCCGAATCGCTCGCTGCGCAAAAGCTCGTCGCCGAGGAAGCGAGCCTCGCGAAGACGCGCTTCTTCGCCGCCGCGAGTCACGATCTGCGCCAGCCGCTGCATGCGATCGGGCTGCTCGCGGCGTCGCTGAACGACACGTTGGCGACGCCCGTGCAGCACGCGAAGACAGCCAATAACATCGCCAACAATGTCGAGGCGCTGAACCAGCTGTTCAACCAGGTGCTCGATCTGGCGCGGCTGGAAAGCGGCGTCACGCAGGTTATCCGGCTGCATTTCCGGCTATCCGAACTGTTCGACCGCGTCGGCAACCAGTACTGGCCGCAGGCGGCCGCCAAAGGACTGGCGCTGCGCATCGCGCCGACGGACGCCGTGATCCACGACGACCCCGTGCTGCTGGAGCGGATCCTGAGCAATCTGCTGTCGAACGCGGTGCGCTACACGGAAAGCGGCGCGATCTGGATGGGCTTCCGGCGCGCCGGGCGAAGCGAGGGCGGCTATATCGAGGTGCGCGACTCGGGCATCGGGATTCCGCCGGCCGAGCAAGGGCGGATCTTCGAAGAGTTCTATCAGGTCGCCAATCCGCAGCGCGACGCGCGGCAGGGGCATGGGCTCGGGCTGCCGACGGTCAAGCGGCTTGTCGAGATGCTGGGCGGGCAGTTGCAATTGCGCTCGGTGCCGGGGCGGGGCTCGGTGTTCCGGTTCCCGGTGCAGCCGGGCGATCCGGCGCGGATCGTCGCGGGGCTGAACGATTCCGTCGCGAGCGGCGCGGCGGCGCTCGGGCGCCACGTGCTGTGCATCGACGACGAGCCGGCGATCCTCGAAGGCATACAGAGCCTGCTCGGCCGCTGGGGGTGCGTGGTGCGCGGCGTGCCCGACGAGCGTCATGCGCTGCTGGCCATCGACGAAGGCTTCATGCCCGATGCCGTGCTCTGTGACTATCAGCTGGCGAACCACCGCACGGGAGCGCAGGCGCTCGGCGCCGTGCGCGACGCGCTGCGGCGGCGCGGCCGCGAGCGCGTGGTGACGCTGCTGATCACGGGCGATATGGCGTCGGTGGAACTGGAGGCGCTGGCGATGCAGGGCATCCCCGTGTTGCATAAGCCCGTGACCCCGGCACGACTGCGCCGCACGCTGGAGATGCTGTGGCAACAGCCTGGCGCGGTCGCCGATAGGTCGGCTGATCGCGCGGAATCCGTGACTTCCGAGCAGCCTTTGACGACCCGCGGCTGATTTTCTGCGGTGGTGACACGCCGGACTTTTTGGTCCGGCTCACCATCCTGGTCAAAAGCTCGCGCAATGACGCGAGCAGCATTCCATCCATCGACGATCCATTTCCCGCTCGCAACGGCGCCATGCCGTTGCGCTTCCGTTTGCCGCCTGCGTCACCCCGCCACTGCCCGTTCGTCAGCTTTTTTGAGAAGTGTCTGATCGACCGGCGCCATGCCTGGCTGCTGAAATAAGCCGTTTCGCGATAACAGCGGCTCCCCGGCCGCCGCGAACGTTTCCGGCAACCCTCGCGTCCGGCCATCGGCCCGGCGCGGCTTTCGAATCAAAGAGGTATAGAAGTGAACGGACATCCATCCGACAAGCTCGTCGCAGGCGTGCTGGCGGGCGCGCTGCTGACGGCTGTTTTCGTCGTCGGCCTGTTGTATCTCGGCATTCCCGCCGAGCACCATGCGAACATGGCCATGCGCCTGGGCGTGCCCGTCGCGCTGTCGTGCGCGTTGCTGTTTCCCGTGCCGTTGCTGCATCGCACGGTTTTGCGCGAGCGCCGCAGCGAGTTCATCCTCGACGAGGACCTCAACGCGATGCTGCTCGGCCGCGCGATCGGCGTGGTCGGCGGCTTGGCGCTCGGCGTCACGGTGGCGACCGAAATGCTCTGACGGGCATGTATCCAGTGCGGCTGCAACGGCCGCATCCTGCCGAAGGCGACGCTCCGTCGCCTTCTTTTTTATCCCCAGCTAAAGCGTCTTACCCGCTTCGAGCCAGCCGTTGATCACGGCAATGGCGGTTGCGCGGTTGTGCACGCCGAGCGCGCGGAAGATCACGGAAAGATGGACCTTGATCGTGCCTTCGGCGACGCCGAGATCGCGCGCGATCATCTTGTTGGTCCAGCCGCGATGCACGAGCCGCATGATTTCCTGCTGACGCGGCGACAGGTTCTCCAGCAGATGCTGCTGATGCGGCTGCAACGCCTCGATGCGAACGGGCGCCGCTTCCGGCGGCGCGGCCGTCGTCTGTCCGGCGATGGCGGTTGCGCTCGCCGTCGTCGCCGCTTCCGCCGTGGCGGTTGCGGTCGCCGTGTCGGCGCTGCGCGAGCCGAGCAGGCTGAGGGCTTCCATCGGCACATAGGCGCCGCCCGACAGCACCAGCTCGATCGCCTTGAGCATCACGCTGGCCGGCTGGCGCTTCGGCACGAAGCCCAGCGCGCCCGCTGCGAGCACGGCGCGCATCTCGTCCGGCGATTCTTCCGCCGACAGCACTACCACGGGCAGCGCCGGATTGGCTTTCAGCAGCGCGTGCAATGAAGAGGCGCCCGTCATGCCGGGCATGTGAAGGTCGACGATGGCGAGATCGTGGTTGGCGTCGGGCCTTGCGGCTGCGGCCAGCGTTTCCCAGGTGTCGGCTTCGTCGAATACGGCGTCGGGATCGAGTCCGCGTAGCAGACCTTTGACGCCCTGGCGGATCAGTTCATGATCGTCGGCTACAAGAAACTTCATGATGTCTCCGCTGTGGACCAGAGTTGACGCTTTGGCGCCTTCCTCCCGTCCCATGCAGGCGCTCGGCCCTGCCCGTGTTGTGCCCATGTTGTCGGTCGGGACGAGGGCGGGGCGCGCGCTCCCCGTTGCGCACGCCCCGTCCGCAAGGCCGCGACACACCCGGGCGTGAACGCCCGCTGCGCATCGCAACCCGCTGCACTCCCTGCGGCCCGACCAGTGGTGGGCCGTCCATGCAGCAACAGCTTGTTTTGCTTCCCAAGCCGCGATCATATGCCGGATCGCCGGATGGGTCATGCTTGTCGCCCGGCTGCGCCGGCCTTGCGGCCAGCGCGCGTCCGCGCTTGATTGTTCGCGTCGGCCGTCTGGAATGCAACGGCGTCGGCGCGGTTTTATCAGTTGCTCTGGTCTCGCTCGCGCAGCCGCTGCGGCCTCGCCGGATAGTCCGGCACGGTCGTCGCGGTTTGGGCGCGTGTGGTTTCCCTTGGTTGTACGGCACTGCATCGGAGGCCAGGAGGATGGTGCTCTCGCGGCCTGCTACGTAGACGAGCTTCGCGGAAGGATTTTGAAGGCAAGCGGGCGGCCTCGACGGGCCGCCCGGCAGGTTATGCTCTGCGGATGCGGGCAAGGATGTCCGGCTGTCGTCAGCTGCTCAGGTAATCGCGAACAGCGTCGCGTTCATCAGTGCCTTGAATGCATAGCCGACGATCATCGCGCCGCCCACGCCGCCGCACCACAGCGCGACGAACCAGAGCCAGCCGGGCAGGCGCACCCGGCGCGGGCGGAAGCGGGCTGGCTTAGTGGTAATGGGCGTCGCCATGGCGCACCTTGCCGCGGAAAACCCAGTAGCCCATCGTCGTGTAGCCGATGATGATGGGGATGATGATGGCCGCGCCGACCAGCGTGAACATCTGGCTCGAACGCGGCGCGGCCGCTTCCCAGAGCGTCAGACTCGACGGAATCGCGTACGGCCACAGACTCACGAGCAAGCCGACGTAGCCGAGCAGCACGAGACCGAGCGCCATCATGAACGGCGTGTTGTGATGCCGGTCGCGCACCGCGCGGCGCATGAAGAACGCGCAGATCGCGACGAGGAACGGCACGGGCAGCAGTCGCCAGAAGATGCCGGCATCGAACCAGCGCTGCGCGATCTCGGGTTCCTGCAGCGGCGTCCACAGGCTGATCACGACGATGAAGCCGAGCAGCACGATCGTCAGCGGCCACACGACGCGGTGCAGGCGCCGTTGCAGATCGCCTTCCGTCTTCGCGACGAGCCAGCAGCAGCCGAGCAGCGCATACGTGACGACGAGCCCGAGACCCGTCAGCAGCGAGAACGGCGTGAGCCAGCCGAATGCGTCGCCCGCGAAGCTGCCGCTGACGACGGGGATGCCTTGCAAGAAAGCGCCAAGCGCGATGCCCTGGAAGAAGGCCGCGCCCGTCGAGCCGCCGATGAACGCGAGATCCCACAGATGCTTCGTGCGATTCGCTTTCGCGCGGATCTCGAACGACACGCCGCGGAAAATCAGGCACACGAGCATGAAGACGAGGGGCAGATAGAGCGCGGACAGCACCGTCGAATAGACGACGGGAAACGCCGCGAACAGGCCTGCGCCGCCGAGCACGAGCCATGTCTCGTTGCCGTCCCAGACGGGCGCGACGGTGTTCATCATCAGGTCGCGTTCCTTTTCGTCGGGGAAGAACGGAAACACGATGCCGATGCCCAGATCGAAGCCGTCCAGCACGACATATATGAACAGGCCCAGTGCGATGATCGCGGCCCAGACTACGGTCACATCCATTTTTCTCTCACGGGTATTGGAGGGGTGGATCAGGCGTCGATCATCTGGTCGACGGCGGACAGGGGGCGGCGCGCGGTGCGCTCGGGTGCATCAGGGATGCCGTCCGGCGTGTGGCCGGGCAATGCGGGCCCCGAGCGCATCAGCTTGAACATGTAATAGATGCCCGTGCCGAACACGAGGAAGTAGATGACGACGAACGCCATCAGCGAAATGCCGACCTGTTGCGCGGACAGCGGCGACACGGCTTCGATGGTGCGCTTGACGCCATACACGACCCACGGCTGACGGCCGACTTCCGTCGTCACCCAGCCGGCGAGCAGCGACAGAAAGCCCGTCGGTCCCATCGCGATTGCGATGCGGTGGAACCACTTCGCGTCGTACAGCTTGCCGCGCCGGCGCAGCGCCCAGGCGGCGATTGCGAAGCCGATCATCGCGACGCCGAGGCCCGCCATCACGCGGAAGCTCCAGAACACGACCGTCGAATTCGGGCGGTCCTCTTTCGGGAAGCTCTTCAGCCCGCGAATTTCGCCGTCCCAGCTATGTGTGAGGATCAGGCTGCCGAGGTGCGGAATCGACACCGCGTACTTCGTGGTTTCCGCCTGCATGTCGGGGATGCCGAACAGGTTCAGCGCGGTGCCGCCTTTCTCCGTGTCCCACAGACCTTCGATCGCTGCGATCTTGGCGGGCTGATGTTCGCGCGTGTTCAGTCCGTGCGCGTCGCCGACGAAGGCCTGGACGGGGGCGAGGACCAGCAGCATCCACAGCGCCATCGAGAACATCTTTTTCACTGCGTTGTCGCGCCGTCCCTTGAGCAGATGCCACGCGCCGACGGCCGCGACGACGAGCGCCGTGACGATGAACGCAGCAATCGCCATATGCGCGAGACGGTAGGGGAACGAAGGATTGAAGATGATCTTGAACCAGTCGACGGGGACGACGTGGTTATCGACCATATCGAAGCCTTGCGGCGTTTGCATCCAGCTGTTGGACGCGAGAATCCAGAACGTCGAGATGAGCGTGCCGATTGCGACCATCAGCGTCGCGCCGAAGTGCGCTCGTGGGCTGACGCGTTGCCAGCCGAACAGCATGATGCCGAGGAACCCGGCTTCGAGGAAGAAGGCGGTCATCACTTCGTACATCAGGAGCGGGCCGGTGACGGGGCCTGCGAACGACGAGAACCCCGACCAGTTGGTGCCGAATTCGTAGCTCATGACGACGCCGGAGACGACGCCCATGCCGAAGGCCACGGCGAAGATCTTCGACCAGAACAGACAAAGATCTTTGTAGTAGGCCTTACCGGTTTTGAGCCAGCGCCATTCGAGGACGGCGATGAAGCTGGCGAGCCCGATGCTGAGCGCGGGGAAGATGATGTGAAACGAGACCGTGAACGCGAACTGCATGCGGGCGAGGTCGAAGGCGGAGATTGCGGTGGTCATGTGTCCGAATCCGGGTTCGTGCAGATGACCGCAAGCGTAGGGGAATGTGTGTTGTTTTGCTGCGGTGCGCTGTGTGGCGATTTGGCGCAGATCGGTGCTTCTGTGGGCGCGCTTTTTTGATTTAAGCGGTTGATCTGGATCAGGATTTTTGTTTTTTGCGATGTGGGGTGGGGGTGTGGGTTTGCACGTGACGTGCGGCAATCGACCGCGTCGCAGCACACTTGTTGTCGATGTCGCGCGACGTGGGTGTGTGGTGGGATGTCGCAGTGGGTTTGGTTTTTTTGTCTGCGACGCTGGGTGGTTTGCTTGTTTTTTGCGCTGGCATCCGCGTGATGTTATTGGTTCGCAAGCGTTGCCCCTGTGCGGGGCGGCACCTACTTTTCTTTGCCGCCGCAAAGAAAAGTAGGCAAAAGAAAGCGGCTCACACCGCCAGCCCATGTTCCTATCCACGGGCCCCCAACGTCCCCACGTTTCACACGGCAGCATTTCTGTCTGTGTGCGTCGCCAACGCTTCGAATGAACGCCTCACCCAGTTCAAATGCCCGCACTTGGGCCAGCGGCAGCGAATGGTAGGTGCCGCCCAGGTGGCAAACTGTGTGTAGGTTGTCGCGTCGTATAACCTGGCGCTCTTACAGGTGGAGCGTATGCGCTATCGGCCGAAGTAAGGCGTGCGGAGCACAAAGGGCCTACACACAGTTTGCCACCTGGGCTGCCGTGGACTGTCTGGCGCGGCATGCGGTAATGCGGACGCACGAAGCGGGTGAGGCGTACAGGGAGAACGTTGGCAACTTGCACGGGCTGGCACGTTGCCGTGTGAAGTGTAAGACCCTGTTGGGGGCCCTCAGGCAAATACAAGAACTGGCGGTGTGAGCCGCTTTCTTTTGCCTACTTTTCTTTGCGGCGGCAAAGAAAAGTAGGTGCCGCCCCGCACAGGGGCAACGCTAGCAAACCAGAAGCAAAACGCGGATGCCAGCGAAAAGCCCAAACAGCGAACCGCGCTCCAAGCGTCGCAGACAAACAAAAAAACCCTCACTCAACATCAGACCAGAGCTTCCCACCCGTAGCCCAGTTCTCACGTTTAACATCGATAAGAACAATATCAACAGAACCCGGCTCGACCTTCAGCGACTCGCACGTCGCCTTCGTGATGGCCTCAACAAACTGGCGCTTCTGCTCAACAGTACGACCTTCAAAAAGCTCGATATGAAAAGTAGGCATGTCTCGTGTCCTTAAAAACAAATCAAACAAAAACGTCAACCCTTATACGACGCATCGATGCGATCAAGCTTCCGCATCAACGCCGGCCATTCAATCACACCCTCAACAGCGCCCCCATCGAAAAGCTGTTCAGCCGTGCGCTCAGCCACGGCCTCCGATGGCAACACCAGCGCGCCGCCACCCGCCTGCGCGAGCAATTGAATCTCGCAAGCCTTGATGAGCGTCGCCATCAACACATACGCCTCGGCAACCGTGCGGCCCGTCGTCAACGTACCGTGATTGCGCAATAGCATCGCCGGTTTGTCCGCGAGATCCGCAATGAGGCGCTCGCCCTCCGCCGGCGTAAACGCAAGCCCCTCGTAATCGTGATACGCAAGGTATCCATGAAAGCGCAGCGCATGCTGCGAGCCCCGCAAGAGCCCTTCCTTTTGCAACGACACGGCAATGCCCGCCGTATTGTGCAAATGCATCACGCAAAACGCGTCGTCGCGCGCCGCGTGAACAGCCGCATGCAACGCAAAGCCCGTCGCGTTCACGGGATGCTCGCTCTCACCGACGATGTTGCCCGCAATATCGATCTTCACCAGATTCGAAGCGCACACTTCATCGAACGAAAGGCCGAATGGATTGATCAGGAAATGGCCAGGCTCGTCGGGCACGCTCGCGGAAATATGCGTGTAGACGAGATCGTCCCAGCCGTTGAGCGCCGCGAGCCGGTAGGCGGCCGCGAGATCGACGCGCGTGCGCTGCTCGGCCTCCGACATGAGCTTCGACTGCGCAATGCGGCCCGCAGGCGTATGAGCGAACGACGACATGACGTCTCCTGTTGCTGGCCGCTTCAGCCTTCGGGCCAAACGGCGCGGGTGGTTGTCTCGCGACGCCCCATGCCCGCGGATCTTTCAATCGCGGAATCGGGCGCGCGGCTCGGGTTGCTAGTGTCTGTGCGGCGAGTATCGCGCATCAGCAGGCGCATCGTCCACGTCGCGACGACGAACGGCGCCGTCATCCCCGGTATGCCGCACAGACCGGCAGCCTGTTGCAGCACGACCGACACGCCTACGCCCGCGAGCGCCGCCAGCACGCCGCAATCGGCCAGAGCGAGCGCGGTGAGCGCACCATTGAATCCTAACAGGCCCGCCGTGAGCGATGCGCTATTCGCGCCGATCAGCCAGTGCGCCGAGGTCGCGAGCGCAGCGCCCGCGAGCGCAAACAGCGCGGCGCGTATCGACGACAGCGCGATGCCGCCAAGTATCAACACGCCCGCCAGCGCGCTGCACGCAAACGATGTCTGTGCAATGCCCGTCAGCAAGCCGCGCATTGCATCGAACCCTGAAGCCGTGTCGCTCGCAGTGACGTATGCCGGCGCCAGATGCACGAGCGGCAGCCACGCCCACGTCACCAGCAGGCAAGGGCTCGAATAGTAGCCAAGGCCGCGCGAGCGCAATAGCCGTTCCCACGGACCGAGCAGCCATGCAGCCGCCGTCGCGGCGAGTATCGACACGGCCATTGCGGTGGCGTCGTCGGCGATGAAGGTGAACGCGGCGAGTCCCGCGAGCGCGCCGTTGAAGCCGTGCAGTCCGTCGCGGGTATCGGCGGAATCGTAGCCGCGCAGCACCGCGCCGATGTTCGCCGCGATCGCGCCCGCCAGCGCGGCACATGCGAGGCGCGGATCGCTGACGAGCCACGCAGCGAGAACGCACGCGCCCGTCGCCGCGTTCCGTTGCAGGACGATCTGGCCGAAGCTGCGCAGCAGTGTGCGCAAGGCATCGAACGGTTCTTCATGGGGCGCGGCGGACATGGGTAATACCGTTTCAACAGACGTGACGAAGACGTGACAAAGCCGCGCGAGGCGGAACTCACGCGGCGCTTTCGATTCGAAGCAGACGACATGCGAGCATAGGGCAGGCGCGGCGCGAGCGGCATGCTCGCACGTTGATAGCGGCTATTTGAGCGAGACGCGCGGGCGACTCGCGAGTCCGCGTGGCGCGTTACGATGTCGTCCGTGGACGCGTCATTCCCGGCGATCCCACACAGGAGACAGATTCATGCGTGAAGTGCGATGGACCCCGGAAGAGGGCGAAGGCGTCGAGCATCTCGCATTCGACGCCCGCGCCGACGGCTTTTACGCCGAAAGCGTGCTGGTCGGCGAGCGCGGTGGCCGCGCATATGGCCTCATGTACCGCGTGAAATGCGATCCGCAATGGCGCACGCTGCACGCGTGGCTGAAGGTGACGGGCGGCCCCGAACTCGAACTGCACGGCGACGGCGAAGGCAACTGGCGCGATGGACATGGGCTCGTTCTGCCATCGCTGGCGGGCTGCATCGATATCGACATCGCCGCTACGCCCTATACGAACACGCTGCCGATCCGCCGCCTGCAACTGGCCAAAAGCGCGCGGGAGCTGATTGCCGTCGTATTCATTTCGACGCCCGATTTGCAGGTCTCGCGTGTCGAACAGGCGTACACATGCGTCGAGCCGGACAGTGAATATCGCTACGAAGGCATCGACACCGGCTTCGCGGCGGAATTGAAAGTGGACGAGGACGGACTCGTCATCGACTATCCGACGATGTTCACGCGCACGCTGCCATCAGTCTGACGTGACGCTTCGCGCTTGCCGATGAACGCGTCGATACTGGCCGCGACGCTCGCTGGATCGCGCAGCACGACCCAATGGCCCGCATCGATTTCATCGCGCGAGTGCGGGCCGATCCAGCTTTCGAGTCCGAGCGAGAGAGCTGGCCCGACATAGCGGTCGCGCAGCAGCACGATGAAATGCACGGGCGCATGCGCGCGGCGCGCACGTGGATGCATTAACCGGTCGACAAAATTCGCGCGATACAACTTCAGGCCGTTCAACGCGTTGCGCAATTGCGCCGGATCGTGCGGCGCGCGCACGCGTTCCGTCATGCGCAGCCAGAGCGGCCAGCCAAATGCGCCGCCGAGCCGCCAGACGAGTTCTGGCAAGACAGGCAGATGAAAAAAGAAGATGTACCAGGACTTCAGCATTTGCCGAACGCCCGCGCCAAAGGGACGCGCGACCCGTTGCGCGTGATCGCCGCGCAGCCCGAGCGACGCATGATCGAGACAAGGCCCGGATATCGACGTGAACGACGCGATGCGGCCTGAGAACGCTTCGTCCGTCACGGCTTCCCAGCATTGGATCGAACCCCAGTCGTGCCCGACGAGATGAAACGCTCGCGCGCCGCAGGTCGCATCGGCGACGGCCCTCAGGTCGGCCGCCAGACGTTCGAGCCGGTAGGCCGCCCGCTCGCGTGGCGCATCGGATGCGCCGGCGCCGCGCACATCGTACGCAATCACGCGGTAACGTGACTCGAGCAGCGCGCGGACCGGCTCCCACACGGCGGCCGAATCGGGGTAGCCATGCACGAATACGACGGGCGGCGCGTCGCGCGGACCGCTGATGTAGGCGGCGAGTTGAACGCCGTCTGCATTGACGGCTTGCATGTCGTGGATCATGCCCGCTACGCCGCGGCCCGCACGCCGCGCCGCGACTTTTTCAGCGCGCCGGGGTTCGCGGCATTGGCGGCATCGACGGCGGCGACGAGTCCGTCGATACGCGCGAGATGCGCGCGATTATCGTGGTCCCATGGATGAAACCCAGGCTTGAAAAAGCGCAACCATTCGCGCGCGATGCCTGGAAACACGCCATGCTTCGGCCCATATAGAAACTTCACGACGCTCCACAAGCCGCGCAGATTGTGGCCGCGTTTGCGGTCGCGAATCAGCAGGCGCACGTGGTAGTCGAACACGATCAGCCAGAAGAACACAGTGACGGCGAGCATCGTGCCCGTACGAATCAGATAGCGTACGGGGCCGGGCTTCATCACCGTATTCCACACGTCGTATGAGACCGACTTGTGCTCCGTTTCTTCGAGCGCGTGCCACGTCCACATCTGCGCATAACCTTCGACGGAACCCTCGATACGCGAGCTATCGTCGAGCAATAGGCCCGCGAGCATCGCCGTGTAGTGTTCGAGCGCGACCGTCATCGCCAGTTGATGCGAAGCTGGCAGCAGTTTGCGGTTCAGGTCGAGGAACATCGTGAGCCGTCTGTCGAGCAGATGTGCGGGCAGTCCGGCAGCTTCGAGCAGATCGTTGTACTCGATGTGCTCGCGCGTGTGCATCGCTTCCTGCCCGATGAAACCGAGTACCTGCTTTTTCAGTTCGGGTTCCGTGATCTGATCGCGATAGTGGCGCACGCTATCCATGAAGAAGCGTTCGCCCGCGGGGAACAGCAGCGAGAGCGCGTTGAAGAAATGCGTGACGTGCGGGCCGAGCCGGTGCCAGTCGCAGGCGCGATCGGCGGGCAGGGCGAAACGGAGGTCGCGGCGTACGGGCATCATGGCCTTTCTCCCTGACAAGTGTCGTTCGATAACGCTATGCGGTCGTTCACGCGCGGCGTCCTTCGACGGCCGCACCGCGCCGCGCGCGCTTTTGCGCGAGCCGTTTGAGGCGTCGTGTCTGCAATACGACGAGCGCCTGATAGGCGGCGGGCAGCGTGCGTGCAAGCCAGTCGGCGGCGCGCGCGTCGCGGCCGATCAGCACGCGCCGTTTATTGCGTCTGACGCCGTCGAGAATCACGCGCGCGGCTTCATCGGCGGTCGTGATAAAGAACTTCTCGAAGTCGTCCTTGCCTTGCTGCTCGTTCTCGATCATGAAGCCGACCATGTTCGGCGCAATGCGGCTCGATTGCGCAATCGCCGTGCGGATGCCACCCGGGTGCACGCAGGTCGCGGACACCCCGCATTTCATCAGGTCGAGTTCCTGGCGCAGCGCTTCCGTGAAGCCGCGCACTGCGAACTTCGTCGCGTTGTAGCCGCTCATGCCGGGCTGCGCGAAAAGGCCGAACACGCTCGATGTATTGACGATATGCCCTTCGCCCGCCGACTTCAGCAATGGCAGAAACGCTTTCGTGCCATGTACGACGCCCCAGAAATTGATGCCGACGATCCATTCGAGATCGCTGTAATCCATTCCGTCGATCGTGCTCGACAGCGCGACACCCGCATTGTTGAAGACGAGATTCACGCGCCCATGCTGGCGCGCGGTTTCCGTTGCCCACTCATACATGGCGGCGCGGTCGGCGACATCGAGCGTGCACGTGGTGATGCGCAGCGGCGCGCCGATGTGTGGCGCCGCCGCGGCTTGCGCGAGTTGCGCAGTTTCGGTAAGACCCGTTGCATTGCGGTCGGCCAGCGCGAGGTGGCAGCCTTCGCGTGCAAGCCGGATCGCGAGCGAGCGGCCCATGCCGGAACCCGCGCCTGTGATCGCAGCGACGCGATCGTTGAAGTTTTTCATCAATCGTCTCCCTGATCTTTTGCCTTGCTTGTCGTGTTCCCTTTATGTCGCGTCCGCGGTCGTCATACGCGGTGTCCGTTCATCTTTCGCGTCTTGCGGCGCGTGCGCATAAGCGTAGTAATCGTCGAGACGGAAGGTGCTCGTCGCCTTTCTGAAGCGATACGCGAAGCCTGGCCACAGCGTCGTGTTTCTGCCGTTGCGCGGATCGAGATACCAGCTCTTGCAACCACCGACGGACCAGATCGCGCGCCCGAGCTTCTGCTGGATACGCTCGTTGTAATCGCGTTCGACTTGCGGACGCACTTCGATGGCGGCCGCGTTTTCGCGTTGCATCGTCTGGAGCGCGCGCAGGATGTATTCGACTTGCGACTCGATCATGAACACCATCGAGTTGTGCCCAAGCCCCGTATTCGGGCCGACGATCATGAAGAAGTTTGGATAGCCGGGCAGCGTCGTGCCGAGATACGCATGCGCGCCGTTGCGCCATGTATCGACGATATCGACGCCGCCGCGTCCTTTCACGACACCAGGCGGAAACGGATCGGCGACCTGAAAGCCCGTGCCGAAGATGATGCAGTCGGCGGGATGGCGCACGCCGTCCGTCGTGACGACGGCGTGCGGTTCGACGCGCGCGATGCCCGTCGTTTTGATCGACACGTTCGCGCGCCCAACGGCCGGGAAGTAGTCGTTCGAAATGAGGATGCGCTTGCAGCCCATCGTGTAGTCGGGCGTGAGCGTCTTGCGCAGTTGCGGATCGCTGACCTGCTTGTGCAGATGCCGCAGGGCAATCTTCTGCGCCGTCTTCATCAGCGAAGGGTGCACGGCAAACCCGAACGCACGCGATTCGAGCATGCTGAACAGGCCTGCGCGCATCAGTTTCTGCGTGAACGGCAGATGACGGAACAGCCACTGCTCGATTGAGCGCACGGCGCGGTCGCCTTTCGGCATGATCCAGGGCGGCGTGCGCTGGAACAGATCGAGATGCGCGACGCGTGGCGCAATCTGCGGCACGAACTGGATTGCGCTCGCGCCCGTGCCGATCACGGCGACGCGTTTGCCGTCGAGCGGATACGCATGGTCCCATTGCTGCGAGTGGAACATCTTGCCCTCGAACGAATCGAGGCCTTCGATATCCGGAAACGCCGCGCGCGACAGCCCGCCCATGCCAGACACGAGCACACGCGCGGACCACTGCTGACCATTCGCGAAGCGCAGTTGCCAGCGATGCTGCGTTTCATCGTAGACGGCGCTCACAAGCTGATGACGCAGGCGCAGATGCGAGGCGACGCCGAAGCGCTGCACGCAGTCTTCGAGATACGCGCGGATTTCCGGTTGACGCGCGAACATGCGCGACCAGCGCGGATTCGGCGCGAACGAGAACGAATAGACATGCGATTGCACGTCGCACGCGCAGCCAGGGTAGTGGTTGTCGCGCCAGGTGCCGCCGACGGAATCCGCTTTCTCCGCGACCACGAAGTCCGTGATGCCGGACTGCCGCAGACGGATCGCCATGCCGAGGCCCGCGAAGCCCGAGCCGATGATGGCGATGTCCGTCGCGATGGGTGTCGTGTCGCCGGGCGTGAACGCGGCGGGTTGCATCGTGCGTGCATTCATCCGTACCGTCTCCTTGGTTTTGCCTGTTATGTTCATCGACAACCGTTACATTGAGTGATGTAACGATAGGGCGTGAACTGGCATCGCGCAAGGCCCGGCTTTAGACGGCGGACTCTATGGGTAGGGGAAGTTTCAGCGCGAAACGATGCGTTGAAACGCGGCGCATGAACGTGGTTGACGGCGCAACAGGCTTTTGCGCGAAGCATTCAAACGCGCGGCGTTTCTCCTTCTACTTTTTCTTCTTGCTGACGCGCGCCGTGTCCGGCTCGTTCGCCGTGCGCGCCTGCGTGCGTTCGAGCTTCGCCATGATCGCCGCGACCCGGTCGCCGAGGTAATCCCCCGATGCTTCTTCGAGCGCGCGGTTCATTTCACTTTCGACCAGCACCATGCCGAGCGGCCGCACGCGCCAGATTGCATCGACGAGGGCGGGGACGTCGGCGGGCGGCGGCAGCGCGTCGGACTCGTAGCGGTCCAGTTGTCGCACGACGAGATCGACCAGCGCCTTCGCGATCGCGTCGAAGTGCGGCCGCGACTCGCGCACGGCGTCGAACAGATCGGCGAGGGGAATGCCCGCTTGCGCCATCGTTGCGCCGGCATCGAGCGTGGCAGGGCTGCGCGCGACGAAGGCGAGACCATCGCGTTCGAGCAGCCCGAGTTCGACGGCCTTCGCTACGGTCTTCGTCAACGAAGCCGGCGTTCCCTTGACGCCGAACATCTTCGCGAGTTCGACGAGCGAATACTTCTTCGGGCGCTCTTGCGACCAGCGGCTGCCGATCGCGTTCTCCAGACCGAGAATCGAGCGCAGATCGTGGCCTTCGTCGATCGCCTTGATCAGATCCTGGATGTTCGCGAGCGTATAGCCGCGCGCCAGCAGGTGATGGATGAGCTTGAGCCGCGAGGCGTGCGTGTCGTCATACACGCCGACGCGGCCGCGTTTTTCCGGCGGCGCGAGCAGGCCGCGATCCTGATACGCGCGGATATTGCGCACGGTCGAGTCGCTGACACGCGCGAGTTCGTCGACGGTGTATTCGTTGCGCTGCGCGGCAGGCGGCGGCGCGGATGTGGGCGATCTGGGCATGCGCTGATTCTAGCGCGGCGTGCTGCGTCGAACGCATCAACGCAGTGCGCTGTTTTCAATCGCTGGCGGTTTCGGCGTCGGCGGGCAGTGCGTCGCTGCCCTGTCCGAGCGCGCGCTGCATCACCGTCGAGTCGAGCCAGCGGCCATGCTTGAAGCCGACCGCCTTCAACGTGCCGACCAGTTCGAAGCCGGCGTTACGGTGCAGCGACAGCGAGCCGCCGCGTCCGCCGTCGGCGATGACGGCGATCATCTGGCGCCACGGACCCTGTTCGCATCGCTCGATCAGCGCCGCGAGCAACGCGCGTCCGACGCCGCGTCCGCGGCACGCGTCGTCGATATAGATCGAATCTTCGATCGTAAAGCGATAGGCGATTCGCGGACGATAGAGCGTCGCATACGCGTAGCCCGCAATCTTGCCGTCGACAATTGCCACGATATACGGCAAGCCATGCGACAGCACGGCGGCGCGGCGCTGCCGCAAATCGTCGACGGACGGCGGCGTTTCTTCGAACGACGCGACGCCTGTCAGCACGTGGTGCGCGTAGATGGCCTGGATGGCGTGGAAGTCGGCGTCGGTGGCGTCGCGGATGACGGGCGCGGCGGCCGGAGAGGTCTCGCTCATTGTGTCGGATTGCGGTGTCGAGGCTGGAAACCTCTCACTATGCCTGCGGCGCGCAAGGAAATGAAGCGGGTCAAAAATGGCGACGGTGAGGCGATCCAGGAGGGTGAGGAAATCCAGGAGCGACGGCTGTCGCGCGTTTGCGTTCATCGAGGCGCCGTACAATTCCAACCAGCCCATGCCGATGCCACACCTGGAGTGCCTTCCCGATTGCAGGAGCAACCATGTCGACCGCTTCCTACGCCCACAAGCCGCTGACGCCGTTTCGCCGCGCACTCGCGCGCTTCTCGCTTTCGGAAAACGCCAAGTACGTGAAGCTCGCGCTCGGGCTATGGATCGGCTTCTGGATTCCCTATAGCCTCGGTTATCCCGAAGCGGCCGTCGCGCTCGCCAGTTCGACGATGCTCACGCTTGCGCTCGGCAGCTCGATCTCTGCCGCGCGCGGCTATTTCTATCGACGCGTAATGTCGAACGTCGTCGCCATGCCGATCGCCACGCTCGTGATCTGGCTCACGGCGCCGCATCTGCTGCTCGGCACGCTGCTGCTGCCGCTCGTGATCTTCGCGATCGTGCGCCTGAGGCCGTCGCTGTTCCAGATGACGAGCATCACGATTCCGATGACGCTCGTGCTCTACACGGGCGAACATCTTCCGCTACTCGAACAGCGTCTGATCGGCGTCGTGCTGGGCATGCTGCTCGGCTTCATCATTCAGCAGATCGTCTTTCCGCCCGATCACGGCTTCTGGGCGAACCGCCTCGTCAACGACGGCAACGAACAGGCGTTGCAAGCGCTCGGGCAGATCGCGTCGGGCCAGCACGATCCGGTGCAACTGAAAACGATCATCGGCCAGTTGCGCAAGTCGAGCACCGACCTGAAAGAATCACACGGCCTGCTCAAGCTCGATCTGGAGCAGGCGTGGATGTCGCCTCATCTGCAGCGCAATCGCGACCGGCTGCCGCTGTTCTGGTGTTATCACGAACTGTTCGACTCGCTCGTCAACTTCCTCGAGACGCTCGATACGTTTCACGAGCAGTTCACCGCGCTCGATCCCCGCTGGCGCGAAGCGTTTCTCGCCGGGCTCGCGAAGCTGCTCGACGCGCACGGAAAGCTCGCGCGGGTCGCCGATCTGCGCGTCGAACGCCCGGCGCTCGAAGAGAAGCCCTTGCAGATGGATGCGTTGAACGACATCGTCGACACCTTGCCTGCGCCCGGTGTGTTCACGAGCGTCTATCTGGGCCATCTGACGGGCTATGGCATTCTGCTGTGCCGGCTGAGCGACATGCATACGCAGCATCTGACGGCCGCGCAGCCATCGAAGGCAATATGAGGCGCGCCGCAACAGGCGCATCGACGAACGGCATGTGAAGAAGCCCTCTATACCACGGGCCGCCCGCGCACCGGACTGTCGATTAACATGCGTGCTTTTGCAACGTTAGCGCCGCCTCTGCGAGCTTTGTCATGAACCTGCTGTTGCGCCTGTTCCTCACTTTCATATTGAGTCCGCGTCGCGGGCATCTGCATGTGCTCGACACTTGCGTCACGCCGTTTCGTGTGTGGTTCAACGATCTCGACGTGCTGCGCCACATGACGAACGGCCGCTACTTCACGATCCTCGATCTGGCGCGCGTCGACCTGATGATCCGCTCGCGTGTGTGGCCGCAAATCAAACGGCAGGGCTGGTATCCCGTCGTCACGCTGGAGACGATGCGCTTCCATCGCTCACTGGAACTGTGGGACCGCTACGAGGTGGCGACGCGCGTGATCGGCTGGGACGAGCGGCACGTGTTCCTCGAACAGGCGTTTATCCGCGATGGCGTGCAGGTCGCGCTGGGCGTCGTGCGCACGCGCTTTCTGAAGCGCAGCGGCGGCACGGTGCCGACGGGCGAACTGCTCGGGCTGGCGGGCGTCACGCAGGCGTCGCCCGCGTTGCCCGATTGGGTCGTACAGTGGAGCGCGGCGGAAGGCGGAATGACGCCGCCCGCCGCACCGCGCGAAGTGTCCGCGCGGGGTTGACCGGCCGCGACGCGCTCGCTGAGGCGCGCGTCGGGCGAGGCAGGGTCAGGCGCGTGCCGTTGCATGCGGCACGACGACCGCGCCGTGCGGTCCATCGCCGCCGGGCCCACCACCGTGGCCTGGTCCGCCGCCGTAGCCCGGTCCACCGCCGCCCCAGCCAGGCCCCGGTCCCCACCAGCAGCCGGACAACGTGGCGGTCAATGCGGCCATGACGGCCAGAATCGCGAGCTTGCGCATCGATTGCTCCTTCAATGAGTTGTGCGTGTCGCTGCACCGCTGTGAGCATGCGCGGCGCAGTGCGAAGCCGCACCTTACCCATCCCGGGCCAATCGTGTTTAACAGCCTCGTTACAGAATCAACAGAAGTTTGCGAGTACCGGCGTGCTCGACGTGCCGCGGAAGAGGGTGCGAACGCCCGTCACGCATAGCGCTCGGCGTTTATGGCGCGCCCCGTCGGCCGTCACGCTCTGTCTGACTTTGTAAGGAGCGTTAAGGCATTCGCAGGCGAGTCACGTCGCCTTACTTCTTCTTGCGTTGCTTGCTGTTTGCGTCGCGCCATTCGATCATCGCGCGCAGCAGCACGACGCTCTGTTCATCGATGATCGTGCAGAGCTGCTTGAGCCGCTCACCGTCGATCGACTTCCACTGCAACGCCGCCAGGGCCGTGCAGCGCGTCAGATGGAAGGACACGAGCTGTCCGTTGATCGCCAGCAGCCGGATCACCGTTTCGGGATCGTCAGCCGGTCTTCCCAGCAGGCGCCCGACGATTTCCGAACTCACGCTCAGCAGCGGCTTGCGCATGCGCTCGTTCAGTCGCTCGGCCGCGAACGCCGGGCCGAGTCCCGCCTGCTCGCGCGCCATGAACAGGCGCCAGGTGGCGGGCGTCTCCGTCGTGAACAGATAACTGGCGACGCGCGCCTGAATCGCGCGAAACGCGCCGATCAGTTCGTCGTCGGAAGGGTGCGCGTCGAGCACGGTCTGCGCGGCCTCGACGGCCTCCGCAAAGTAGTCCGCCACGTTCGTCATGATGTATTCGACACACGCCTGATAGACGCCTTCCTTGTTGTCGAAGTAATACACCAGCGCGGGCGCGTTGACGCCCGCATGCTCGGCAATCTCGCGCGTGGATGCGCCTTCGAAGCCGCGTTCGCCGAACAGGCTCAGCGCCGCCTCGATGATCTTCGCGCGGGTCTCTTCGCCGCGCTGGTAGCCGCCTTCCGCTGCGGGACGGTGTCTCGGTGTGCGTGTCGTCACGTTGCTTTAGCTTTGCATGGGACGGGAGCCGGTGCTAAGGCGCCAACACCCGTCGACAAAAAAATGAATAGACGATGAACGCAAAGGTAAAAGGTAAGGATCGTAAAAACAATATTGTTGACTAAATTGTACCAACTGGAATAATTATAACGATTGGTATAAATTATCCGAGGTCAACATGTCAGCCACTTTGCCCGTCGAAGACGCGGGGCGCGCCGCAAACGCGCAACGGTCCAGAAAGAAGGGCGTATTTCTCATCATCGGCGGTGTCGCGGTGCTCGGCGCGATTGCCTGGGGCGCGCACTGGTGGACGGCGGGACGTTTCATCGAAAGCACGGACGACGCGTACCTGCAAGCCGACGGCATGACCGTCGCGCCGAAAGTGTCGGGCTACGTGGCCGACGTGCTGGTCGGCGACAACCAGGCCGTCAAACGCGGCCAGCCACTGGTGCGGCTCGATAGCCGCCAGTACGACGCGGTGCTCGAACAGGCGAACGCGACCATCGCCGCGCGCCGCGCCGACATCCTGCATGGCGAAGCGGAACTCGCGCAGCAGCAGGCGGCCATCGCGCAAGCCCGCGCGCAGCTGGACGGCGCGAGCGCGAACGAAGCGCATGCGGCCGATCAGGTCAGGCGCTACGAGCCGCTGGCCGCAACGGGCGCCGAGACGGGCGAGCGCGTCTCCGAGCTGCGCAACACGCAGCGTCAGGCGAGCGCCACCCGTGCCGCGGATGCCGCCGCGCTGCAAAGCGCCGAACGCCAGATCGCGACCACGCACGCGGCGATCGAACAGGCACGCGCGCAACTGGCCGCCGCCGAGGCGAGCGCGCGCCAGGCGCAACTCGACACGCAGGACACCGTGCTCAAGAGTCCCATCGACGGACGCGTCGGCGACCGCAGCGTGCGCGTCGGTCAATACGCGCAGCCGGGCTCGCGCTTCATGACGATCGTGCCCGTGCAGGACGTATATCTTGTCGCGAACTTCAAGGAAACGCAGATCGGCATGATGCGTGTCGGACAGCCCGTGACGCTGCGCGTCGATGCGCTGCCGGGCACGAAGCTGCACGGCAGGATCGACAGCTTTTCGCCGGGCACGGGCTCGCAGTTCGCGTTGCTGCCCGCGCAGAACGCGACGGGCAACTTCACGAAGATCGTGCAGCGCGTGCCCGTGCGCATCCGGCTCGACGTCGGGCAGGAAACGCGCAAGGTGCTGCTGCCGGGCCTGTCGGTGAACGTCGACGTGGACACGCGCGGCGCGCGCGACAACGAAGCGCGCATCGAACGCGAGAACGGCCGTGGCTGAGCACGCGGCCGCGAAACCAGCCAACGCCACTGCCGCCGACTGGACGGCTGTCGCCGCGGGCGCGCTCGGCGCGCTGATGGCCACGCTCGACATCTCGATCACGAACTCCGCGTTGCCGCAGATCCAAGGGCAGATCGGCGCGACGGGCACGGAAGGCACGTGGATATCGACGGGCTATCTGATGTCCGAGATCGTGATGATTCCACTCGCCGCGTGGCTCACGCGCGTGTTCGGGCTGCGCAATTTCCTGCTCGGCAACGCGACGCTCTTCACGCTGTTTTCGATTCTTTGCGGGATGTCGCACAGCCTGCCGCAGATGATCGTCGGGCGGATCGGCCAGGGCTTCGCGGGCGGCGCAATGATTCCGACCGCGCAGACCATCGTCGCGACGCGGCTGCCGCGTCATCAGATGCCGATCGGCATGACGATGTTTGGACTGATCGTGCTGCTCGGGCCGTTGCTCGGGCCTGTGGTCGGCGGCTGGCTCGCGGAGAACATCGACTGGAGCTGGTGCTTCTTTCTCAACCTGCCCGTGGGCGTGGCGCTCGTCGTGCTGCTCGTCGCCGGGCTGGACAACGCGCGTACCAACTGGCAGCAGTTCGTGCGCGCGGACTGGCTCGGTATCGTCGGGATGGCGGCGGGTCTGAGTTCGCTGACCGTGGTGCTCGAAGAAGGGCAGCGCGAACGCTGGTTCGAATCGCCGATGATCATATGGCTGAGCGTGGTCGCGGCTGTCGGCATTGCGCTGCTGCTCGCGGCGCAGTTCGTGTCGAAGCAGCCGATCGTGCGTCTGAAGCTGCTGACCAACGCGCGCTATGCGAGCGTGATCTTCATCGTCTTCACGGTCGGCGCGGGGCTGTACTGCGTGTCGTATCTGTTGCCGCAGTTTCTCTCCGGCGTGGCGGGCTACAACGCGCAGCAGTCGGGCGCGGTGATGCTGATGTCGGGCCTGCCCGCGTTTCTGATGATGCCCGTGCTGCCGCGTCTGATGGGGCGCGTCGATACGCGGCTGCTCGTGATGGCAGGGCTCGCGTGTTTCGCGGGCAGTTGTCTGCTCGATATTTCACTGACGGCGCAGAGCGCGGGCGACGACTTCACGTGGTCGCAACTGCTGCGCGGCGTCGGCCAGGTGCTGGCGATGATGCCGCTGAACCAGGCGTCGATGGCGGCCGTGTCGCGTGAACAGGCGGGCGATGCCGCGGGGCTCTACAACATGGCGCGCAACCTGGGCGGCTCGGTGGGACTCGCGCTGCTCGGCACGTTCATCGACCGGCGCAATACGTTTCATGACGACATGATCCGCGAGTCGGTGACGGCGAATTCGCTGATCGGTCAGGAACACGTCGCGCAGAGCGCGGCGGGCTTTTTCGCGCAGCACGGCGATATGGCCTACGCGAAGATGCAGGCGCTCGGCCAGCTCGCAGCACAGATGCAGTTGCAGGCGAGCGTGATCACGTTCTCGGAAACGTTCTATGTGCTCGCCGTCGCGCTGCTGCTGTGCATTCCTCTCGCTTTTCTTCTCAAGAAACCGGCACCGGGCACGCCGTCGGCCGGACATTGACACCTGTGATGAAGCCATTTGATTTTGCCGCTCGACGCGGCGCGGTTGCCGCGCGCTCCGATTCCCATTTCCCACCGCGCCGCGTTTCATATGTGGCGTCGATGCTTGCGCCCGTCGCGGCTGCGCTGACTGTGCTGCTCGCCGGCTGCACGGTCGGCCCCGACTACAAGGGCGCGCCGGCCACGACGAACGCCAGCAGCTTCAAGCGTGCGCCCGACGGCGTCGTAGCGACTGCGCCGGGCGTTGCAGCGTGGTGGGTCGCGCTGAACGATCCACAACTGACCGGGCTGATCGAAGCGGGGATCGACAACAGCCCGGATCTGCGCGCGGCGCAGGCGCGTGTGCGCCAGGCGCGCGCCGGGCTGACGCAGCAGCAAAGTAACGCGTTGCCGAAAGTCGGCGCGAGCGCGGCTTATGTGCGCACGCGCGAACCCGATCTGTCGTCGCTGAGCGGCGGCAGTTCCGGCTCGTCGGGCGGGCGCGGTCCCGTCGCGCTGTATCTGGCGGGCTTCGACGCGAGCTGGGAACTCGATCTGTTTGGCGGCACGCGTCGCGCGGTCGAAGCGGCATCGGCGGAAGCGGACGCGTCCGAAGCCGATCTCGCCGATACGCACGTGCAACTCGCCGCGGAAATCGGCAGCGCGTACGTCGGCTTGCGCGATCAGCAGCAGCGCATTGCGATCGTGCGCAAATCGGCGGAGCTCGAAGAGCATGTGCTGTCGCTGACCGAGCAGCGGCGCGAGCGCGGCGTCTCATCGCAAGTGGACGTCGAGCGGGTGCGCACGCAGGTCGAGAACACGCGCAACGCGCTCATACCGCTCGACGCGCAGATCGCCGAATCGCTCGATCAACTCGCCTTGCTGACAGGCCGCGAGCCGGGCGCGCTCGACGACATGTTGAAGCAGCCCACGCCGCTGCCCGCGTTGCCGCAGACGGTTGCCGTCGGCGATCCGGCGCAGTTGCTGCGGCGGCGTCCCGATGTGCGCGCGGCCGAGCGCCGGCTCGCGTCGCAGAGCGCGCAGATCGGCGAACGCGAAGCGGACTGGTTTCCGAAAGTCACGCTGTTCGGCAGCCTGAGCTACAGCGCCGCAGACCCGGGCCATCTGGTGCGCAAGGACAATCTCACGTGGCTCGGCGTGCCGTATCTGCAGTGGAACGCGTTCGACTTCGGCCGCACGAAGGCGAAAGTCGATCAGGCGCGTGCGTCGTTCGACGAAGCGCAGGCGAAGTACGAAAGCACCGTACTCGGCGCGCTGCGCGATGCCGATGTCGCGCTGTCGCGATTCGGGCACGAGCGCGAGAACGTCGTCAGCCTGCGTACGGTTGAAGGCTCCGCGACACGCGCGGCGAACTTGACCGAGCAGCGTTATCGCGCGGGCACGGCGTCGGCGCTCGACTGGATCGACGCGGAACGCACGCGCTACACGGCGGAGCAGAATCGCGTACAGAGCGACGCGCAGCTGATCAAGGACTACGTCGCGTTGCAGAAGAGCCTGGGGCTTGGCTGGGAAAGCAGCGCGTCTGCGCAGTAGTCCCGCAAGAGGACGCAAGAAAAAACGCCACGGCGCGCATCACGTCGTGGCGTTTTTTTTGTGCTCGTCACGTCAATACGATCTCACTTGCCGCACAACAGCAGCAGACGCTCCTGATCGGAGCACGGACGTTTGTTCACTTTCGGCGCGGCGGGTTGTTGCTGCACCGCTGCCGCCGTCGCGCCGCCTGAGGGCATCGACGCCCGGCGCGCGATGCACGAGCGCAAGTGCCGCTCGATGGGCGGATAGTATTGCCAGCCTTTCGTGAGCGGCGGCAGTTCGAGCTTCACCTGCTTCCACTTAGGGTGGCCTTTTTCCTGCAGCACATCGAAGTTCTCGCACAGTGAATCGGCGAAGCGGTTGAGATTGCTCACCGTGTCGCGCAGACCGTAGTCATAGGTGACGAGAAAGGCTTTCACGGTCAGCGTCGGCACGTCGTCCTTCAGCCAGTTCGGATAGCTGCTCTGGCGGATCGTCGCCGGGAAATAGGTTTCCTTTGCGCGCGTGGTTTCGGCCGCGTTCGGATCGGCGCGCAAGATACGGATCTGCGAGAGCAGATCGGGATTCATATCGGTGAAGAGCTTGGCCGGCTGCCCCGCGACGATCACGGCCACGTCGATCTTCTTCACGACGAGCGCGGCAATCGCGTCCTCGTTGGACAGGCTCTGCACGTTCTGCTCGGGAATCGACTGATTGAACATCAGGTGGTAGAGCGTGGTCGCCGATTGCGCCGTGCCGCTGCCGATCGGACCGATGCTGATGACCTTGTCCTTGATCTCGTTGATCGACTTCATCGGCGAGTCGTCACGCACGACGAAATAGATCTCCTCGTTGTAGAGCGGCATGATGAGCCGCAGCGGACGGATCGTCGTGCCCGCGTCGGCATTGCCGGTATTGGCCATGTCGAGGTACGCCTGATACACATCAGATTGCACGAGCGCGAGCTTCACACCCGGTTCGAAGCGCATACGCTGCACGTTTTCCGCGGAGCCTTTCGACGGCATCACTTCGAGGTCGATGCCCGCAGGCTGCGCGACATACTTCGCGAGATCGGCGCCGATCTGGATATACGTGCCGCGCTCCTGCCCCGTGACGATCTTGTAGTGCGCACTGGCCCCCGCCGCCACGGCCAATGACGCGATCATCATGCACACCAGTCCCGTCAATCCCGTTAGCATCTTTTTGAGCATGGTCTACCTACCTCATGGTGTGTTGAACAGCATGCGCCAACGGCTGACGCGCATGTTCCGTTACATCAGGCATTGCAATGCGTTGAGTAGCTTCGTTTTCTCGATTGCGTGACGTGCTCTACTGTTTCTTCGCTGACGGCGCCTGCTTCCAGCCCGATTCGCGGATCGCGCGCATTTGCGCTTCGATGCCGCTGGCCGTGTTCGTTGCTGGTGGCGTGGCTGTGGTGTTCGTCGTTGCCGTGTTGTTCGAGGGCATGGCGGGCGCTGGCGCCGGCGGGACGTTGGTGTTTGCGTTCGCGTTGGCTTGCGGCGTCCCGGCGCGCGGCGCGGACGCGGCTGCGCCCGCTAGCGGTTTCCAGCCCGTCGTCAGAATCATGCGCTCGAGCAGTGCCTGCGCATCGACGCTGCTGACGTCGATCGCGAGCGCTTGCGCTGCGCGCTCGCGCACGCAGCCCCATTGCTTGTCTTTTGCACAGGTGGTCGCCGCGCCGAGCGCAACATCGCGCTTGTTCTCGCGATCCTTCAGATCGCTTTGCATCTGTATCGCGTCCGTATTGCCCGACTCGACGGACAGTGCATCGGATAGCGCGGATTGCGCTTCAGCGAGGTTGTTGCGCGCAAGCGCGGCGCGCGCCGCGCGCAATGCATCGGCCACGTTCTGGTAGTGCTGGGCCACGCGCGGGCGCGGCGGCGCGATGGGGGCGGGCGGTGCCTTTGCTGCGGGCACGTTGGTCACGTTGGCGGTTGGCGTGTTGCGTGCGCTTTGCGGCGCGGTGTACGGCGAAATCGATCCGCCCGACGTGCTCGCGCTGTTCGTCGCTTCTTCCGTCGCTGTGTCCTGTCTGTGATTGTCGCCGAGCAGCAGATAGCCCGCGTAGCCAAGCGCGACGACGAAGAGCAGGAGCACGATGCCCTTCGTGGCGATCCAGCGGCCGGCCGACTGACGAAGCGGTGGCGGCTCCTCGAGCGGCGGAATGGGAGGTTCGGGCGATGCAAGCGACGGGAGGCCAACTGGCTCAGCCGTATGGACTTCTTCAGGCGCGGGCGGCTGGGTCTCGACGGCTCTCAGTTGCGTGCCGTTGCGTCTGCGCTGGGTTCGTTCGAGAGGATGATCGGCGCCGCAATATGGGCAGAATTCGACATGCTGGTACAGCACGCCCCCGCACCGAGTGCACGGCGTTGGGAAACCCTGGGCAGGTGATGTTTCAGCAGACATGCTTAACCCCAACCAGTTGTAGGCGATGCCATTTCGGCATGCTCAGGATCGAAGTTGAAGCAAACTCGCAGTCGGCGGAACTCACGATCCACATGCGCTGGGTAGCGGCCGGCCCAGTCCTTTCGTACGGGGCCGCTGTGTGTGCCAATATGGTTTCTTTCGTTCCTCGCGTCAATCGACGTTGTTACCTACCGAACACAAATGTGTCGTGTTTTCAGGGCGAAAACGATCGTGCATCAGGGTTTTTGCATAGACGCGAATACAACGCAACGCGTCGCTGATTAATCATAGGAAACACATCCTTCAGATAAAAGGCCGGCGCGCAAAAGCGGCCGGCCCACCATGTATGTGAAAACTGCAGAGCATGTCGAACGAATGCTGCACGTCTTTTGTGCGTGACGTCGTGAGCGTGTCTTGGTTTGCTAGCGTTTGTCCGTTTTCGCCGGCACTTTACTGTTTGCGCAGTGGATGATCCCTCAGCAGCCATGCGAGCGCGAACGCGAGCACTACCACGCAAGCCGCGACGATATACACCGTATGCAATGCACTTGCGAACGCTTGCAGATAGTCGTCACGCAATGCGGCAGGCAGGTGATGAATCGCAGCCGGGCCGAGCGCGTGCGGCAGTTCGGTGTCGGGTGGAATCAACGCTTGCAGGCGTGAAGCGAGTCCATTCGAAAAGATCGCGCCGAATGCGGCGACGCCGACCGAGCCGCCAATCGAACGGAACAGCGTCGCGCCCGACGTGGCCGTACCGAGATGCTTGAACGGCACAGCATTCTGCACGGCGAGAATCAGCACTTGCATCACCATGCCGAGACCGCAGCCGAGCACGGCCATGTACGCATACATCACGTGAACGGGCGTGCTGAGCTTCAGCGTGGTCAGCAGCACCGTCGCCACGCCGACGAGGAACGTGCCCATGATCGGGAACATCCGGTACTTGCCGATACGGCTGATGATGCGGCCCGTGATGATCGACATCAGCAGCACGCCGCCCATCATCGGCAGCATCTGCATCCCCGCTTCCGACGGCGTCGAGTTCTTCACCACCTGCAGATACATCGGCAGGAACGTCACCGAACCGAACAGCGACACGCCGACGATGAACCCGATCGCGCTCGACAAAAGGAACGTGCGGTCGCGAAACAGTTCGAGCGGCATGATCGGCTCGACGGCGAGACGCTCTTCATAGATGAACCCGCCGATGCAGATGAACGCGAGCAGCAGCGTGCCCCACAGTTGCGGCGACGTCCACGGCAGCACCGTGCCGCCCTGGCTCGTGAACAGGATCAGGCAGGTGAGGGCGCCTGCGAGAAAGGCTGCGCCCATGTAGTCGATGGTGTGCTTCACGTGCGCGACGCGCGGCTTGAACACGGCGCCGATCACCAGCAGCGCGACGATGCCGAGCGGCACGTTGATATAGAAAATCCAGCGCCACGACAGATGGTCGACGAGGAAGCCGCCCATCATAGGACCGATCACGGTCGCAAGACCGAATACGCCGCCGAATACGCCCTGATAGCGGCCGCGCTCGGCAGGCGGAATCACGTCGCCGATTGCCGCCATCGTGATGACCAGCAGTCCGCCGCCGCCGAGTCCTTGCAGCGCGCGCAGCAGGATCAGCTGCGTCATGTTCTGCGCGACGCCGCAGAGCGCCGAGCCGATCAGAAACAGCACGATCGCAGTCTGCAGCACGACCTTGCGGCCGAACAGGTCGCCGAACTTGCCGTACAACGGCACGACGATCGTGGACGTCAACAGGTACGCGGTGACGACCCACGACAGGCTGTCCAGTCCGCCAAGCTCGCCAACGATAGTAGGCAACGCGGTCGACACGATGGTCTGGTCGAGCGCGGCGAGCAGCATCACCAGCAGCAGCGCCGGAAACAGTACGCGCAGCGACGGGCGTTCCAGCGTTGCGGGCGCCGCGTCGGAAGAAAGAGTCTGGCTGTCCATCTGGGCTTCCATGGCTGTCAAACCGCCTTGAAATTAATTAACATGCAGATTAATATATGACATATTCCAGCGTTCGTCAAATTCATGGTCATGGCAACAAAATCGGCAGCGGTAGGGGGGGCAGGTCGGGATGAGCAGGTCTCTGAGGCGCAAGAGGGCGAAAGCACAGGCGCACAAGGCGCGCCTGCTGCGCGCCGGCCCGGCCGTCCTTCCGGCAGCGGCCGCGGACCGGAACAGCGCGCCCGTTTGCTGGATGCGGCGCTCGCGCTGTTCGCGCGGCAGGGCATCGTGGATACGACGCTCGGTCAGGTCGCGCGCGAGGCCGGTTTCACGCCCGCGATGATGCACTACTACTTCAAGACCCGCGATCAACTGCTCGACGTGCTGATCGACGAGCGCTTCCTGCCGTTGCGCGCGAAACTCAGCGGCTCTTTTCAGACGAATTCCGACGACCCCATCGCGGGGATCACGCTGCTCGCGCAGCGGTTCGTCGAAGTGGCGGGCGATTACCCATGGTTCCCATCGCTGTGGATCCGCGAAGTCATCAGTGAGGGCGGCCTGCTCAAGCAGCGCATGCACGAGCGCTTCGGCAACGCGAACCAGAAAAGCGGCATCGAATTCATCGAGAAATGGCAGAAGGAAGGCAAGCTCAATCGCGAACTGGAGCCGTCGCTGGTCTTTCTGTCGGTGATCGGACTCACGATCCTGCCGCTCGCAACGTCCTCCATGTGGCGCAACGACCCGGCGCGCCGCAAGCTGACAGCCGACGACATCGCGCGCCATGCGGTCGCGCTGCTGACGCACGGCGTGACCCCGCCTGCTGCAGCGTGAACGGCGCTGGATCAAAATAGAGGACAAGCCGTCGCACGGCGGTCACGACGCGGCACGCAACGTGCTTCATGCTATGCGTTTCGCAAATCTGCTATCGAACGGTCATGCAAGCGCCTTGGCTAATCGTCACCATGGCGCGTGGTCTTTGACCGTCAAGCTATATGCCGGAGCGGACAAGCGTACAGTCGCGTGCAACTCGTTCCGTACAATTGAGTCCGACAGAACGATATGCGCTGCGAGTCGGCGCATGCAGTGACGAATTTGCGAAACAGGGGAGTTTGTCGGACGAACAGCGCGTCCGTCACTCGTTGGTAAGAACGTGCATACGAGAGTAGAAACGTTGAACCGTTTTCCGCTGCCGGCTCTGGCGCGGTACACCTTGCGTTAGATACATCATGTCCACGTCAGAATGCATAACCAGCTTTTCAAGCCATAACATCAAGATGAACGGAGTATTGAGGCTCGATCAGGCCACGATCGTGCTCGTTGAAGACGATCCGCAGAACAGGGAATCGTTGAAGATTTTGCTCGAATCGGAAGGCGCCAACGTCATCGCCGTGGCGGATGCGGAAGAGGGTGTCGAGGCGGCTTTGCGGGCGTTGCCCGACGCTGTCGTCTGCGATCTCGACTTGCCCGCCATGGATGGTTTCTATCTGATTCAGCGGGTACGGGATCACGAGATTCGCGGCGATCATTCCCCTTCGGTCGCAGTGGCCCTGACGGGCCATACCGATGAAGCCTACCGGCTGCGCAGCATCGGCGAAGGATTCCAGCATTTCATGACGAAGCCGGCGCCGCCCGAGGCGCTGGTGACGCTGTTGCATGACGCGATAGGCGCGCGCGCCGCCGGTTTGACCTGACGCTCGAACCGCGGCGCTTTTTAGTGGGCGATTTCAGCTGCCGGCGGCTTGCGCCGCCTGGCACGCTGAACACAGCCCTTTCAGCTCGATTCCATCACCGGCGAGCCGGTAGCCTGCGTTTTCGATTTGCTCGACGAGCGCCTCGCGCAGCGCCGGCTGATGCAGCTCGGTGACGTTGCCGCATTGCTGGCATACCACCAGAATGCCGTGCTGGCATTGCGTCAGATCGTGGCAGACGGCGAAGGCGTTGATGGACTCGATCTTGTGCACGAGCCCCGCGGACAGCAGGAAATCCAGCGCGCGATATACGGTGGGCGGCGCGGAGCCGGGGTGAATCTGCCGCATGTCGTCGAGCAGTGAATACGCCTTGGTGGCGCGGCCCGACGTCAGCAGCAACTCCAGCACCTTGCGGCGAATGGGCGTGAGCTTTTCGCCGCGTTCGCGGCAGTATTCTTCGGCCAGCGCGAGCGCCGCCTCAGCCGATGCAGGCGTGCCGTGCGCATGATCGTGATGCGGGTCGTCCGCGTGCGAATGCACGTGATCTGCGGCATGCGCGTGATGCGGAAGACCCGGCGCATGCCCCGGCGTGGATGCAGCGTCGGCAGCGGTTGGCTTGGCGTTTTTCATCCGCTGATTATACGGTGCGTCAATCGAGCTTCACGTCGAACCCGCGCTTCACGCCCGGACGTGCGAACAGCGTCTCGTACCAGCGCTTCACATTCGGATACTCGGCGAGATCGACCTTGTGGCGCTCGTGCCGCCACGCCCAGCCGAGAATCGCGAAGTCGGCGATCGACAGGTCGCCCGCCACGTATTCGCTCCTGGCGAGGCGCGCGTCGAGCACCTTGTACAGGCGCCGCGTTTCGGTAGAAAAGCGCTTGAGGCCATAGCGCTTGTCGTCTTCGGACGCGAGCGCCGCGAAGTGATGCACCTGGCCCGGCATCGGACCGAAGCCGCCCATTTGCCACATCAGCCATTCGAGGACGGGCACCCGGTCACGCAGGCTTTGCGGCAGGAATTTGCCCGTCTTTTCGCCGAGATACAGCAGGATCGCGCCCGATTCGAACACGCTGATCGGCTTGCCGTCCGGTCCATCGGGATCGACGATCGCGGGAATCTTGTTGTTCGGGCTGATCGCGAGAAAGTCGGGGTCGAACTGCTCGTCCTTCGTGATGTTGATCGGCTTGACGACGTACGGCAGCGCCATTTCTTCGAGGGCGACGCTGATCTTGCGGCCGTTCGGCGTGCCCCATGCGTAGAGCGAGATAGTCATGTTCAGGTCAGATCGAAGTCGACGTATTGCTTGAAGCCGGAGCGGGTCGACAGCCGCTGATACCAGCGTTCGAGATTCGGCAGCGACGGACGCTCGACGCCCGGCAGCCCGAACCAGCGCTTCGCATACGCGCCCAGCACGATATCCGCGAGCGTGAACTTCTCGCCTTCGATAAAGAAGCGCCCTTGCAGTTGCGCATCGAGCATCTTCCACAGCTTCCCGACGTTGTCGATGTCGGCGGCGAGCTTCGCGATATCGCGTTCGGCCTCTGGCGTGCGCACGATGGTCCAGAACACGGGACGCTCGGCGGGTTGCAGCGTGGACAGCGACCAGTCGAGCCAGCGGTCGATGCTGGCGCGCGCCTTCGGTTCATCCGGATAGAGTACGCTCGATTCGCCGTACTGCATGACCAGATAGCGCAGGATCGCGTTCGATTCCCACAGCACGAAGTCGCCGTCGACGAGCGTCGGCACCTTGCCCGTCGGGTTCATCGCGAGATAGTCGGGTTCGTGGTTGCGGCCGAACTGCAGGCCGGCGTCGATACGGTTGTAGGGCAAGACCAGTTCGTCGCACACCCACAGGATCTTCTGCACATTGACCGAGTTGGCGCGTCCCCAGACTGTAATCATCCGGTAATCCTCTTTTGTCTTCTTGATTGGCAAGCCGCGCTGCGCGTGGCGCTGAACCAGTAACGATACACGAAGCAGCCTTTTTCTTCCGGCAGCGGCCAATGCCCCTACACGCGTTGCGTACAATGGGCACACCCCATTTTGACGAGGCGCGCATGGCCCGCATTGTCCCCGACGACTGGAAGAGTCTTGCCGCCACGGGCGCCGCCTCGCGCGAGCGCGAAACGCTGGCGCTGCTCGAAGAGGCGCTGCCGCGCGAGTACACGGTCTATCACGGCGTGCACTGGACGCGCTTGCACGAAGGCTTTTCCGTGTTCGGCGAAGCGGACTTCGTGATCGTCAGTCCGGCGGGGCGCGTGATGATCGTCGAGCAGAAAACGGGCTTCCTGCGCGAGACGCCGAAAGGGCTGGTCAAGGTCTACATGCAGACCGAGCGCAACGTGGCGATTGCGCTCGCGCGCACGATCGAAGGGCTGCACCGGCGCTTCACGGCGGCGTTCGGCGCGGGCACGTATTTCATCGAAGAGCTGCTGTACTGCCCGGATCACGTCGTCAAGGACGCGGCCATTTCGGGCGTGAACCCGGCGCGCATCGTCGACGCGACACGCAAGGACAAGCTCGTCAGCATCATCCGCGAGGCGCTGCCCGAGGACGAGTCGCGTCTTGCCTGCGCGCCGAAAATCCATCACTTCCTCGCCGACGAACTGGCGCTCACGCCCGACGCCAGCGCGCTCGTCGGCCAGGCGGGCACGCTCGTCACGCGGCTGGCGGGAGGGCTGGCCACCTGGGCGCGGCGGCTCGAATTCGCGCCGTTCCGGCTGCGCGTGATCGGCACGGCGGGCTCCGGCAAAACGCAACTCGCGATTCAGGTGATGAAGGACGCCGTCGCGCGCGGCGCGCGTCCGTTGTATGTGTGCTTCAACCGGCCGCTCGCGGATCATATTGCGCGCGTCGCGCCGCCTGAGGCGAAGGTCGCGAACTATCACCAGTTGTGCGACTGGATCGTGCGGGATAGCGGCCGCGCGCCGGATTTCCAGAGCAGCGATGTGTTCGAGCAACTCGAAAGCGCCTTCGCCGACACGCCGATCGACGAACGCTTCCAGTACGACGTGCTGATCGTCGACGAAGGCCAGGACTTCCAGCAGCCTTGGGTGCCCGCGCTCGAACGGCTGCTGAAGCCGGGCGGCGCGTGGTGGTGGCTCGAAGATCCGCTGCAGAACCTGTATATGCGCGAGAGTGTCGCGCTGCCCGGCTGGACGGTGCTGCGCGAATCGACCAACTATCGCAGCCCGCGCGACATCCTCGACTATCTGCGCGGCGTGGTCGGCGCGACGGTGCCGCTGGCGGCGGGCCTCGCGGCGGGCAGTCCGTTCGACGGCTCCGATATCTCGCTGTCCACCTACGACGAAACGCAGACGCCCGAAAGCTGCATCGACGCGACCAAGCGCGCGATCACCCAGGCGCTGGCGCTCGGCTTTCGCAAGCAGGACATCGCGGTGTTGTCGTTTCGCGGACGCGAAGGCTCGGTGCTGTGGCCGCTCGATCATCTCGGCCCGCACCGGCTACGCAGCTTCACGGGTAAATACGATCTGTTCGGCAATCCCGCGTATCGGGAAGGCGACGTGCTGCTGGACTCGATCTACCGCTTCAAGGGGCAGTCGGCGCCGTGCGTGATCCTGAGCGAGGTGGATTTCGACGAATTCGACGAACGCAATGCGCGCAAGCTGTTCGTCGGCGCAACGCGTGCGACGATGAAGCTGATCGTCGTCGCGTCGCAGCGTGCGGCGCGGCATCTGCAACCCGGCGCCGCGCAGGAGCAGGCAGGCTGAGACGTGGCGGTGCGCTAAGGCTCAGCGCCAGGCCGACGCGCTGATCAGCGTGCCTTTGTGCTTGAGCGCATCCCACCAGATCACGCGCAACAGCGGCGCGAGTTTCGCGATGAAGAGCGCCTGCACCGGATCGCTTTCGATGAAATGCGTGACGCCGCTGCTCAACGCCGCGGCCGCCTTGTGCGCGGCAGCGCCTTCGGGCGTTTCGTCATGGGCGTCGGGCGTGCGCATCACCAGTTCGAGATGACCGAAGCCGTGCCGCTCGAGCCATGCGCGCGTGCGCTCCAGGTCGGCACGCGGCCGGCCCGTGATGACCGCGCGCACTTTCTGCAGATCGACGTCGGGCAAGACCTCGTAAGGCAACAGCGCATCGCGCTCGTTCAAAGCAGCGGCGAGATCTTCGTCATACCGTGACAGCGGCACGTCGGGCAGCAGGATGCCGTCCAGATCGATTGCGTAGGTCGCGTACTCGTGGTCATCGGCCATTTTCCCGGCGGTACCGGACTCGACTTTCAACCAGTCCTCGCGATAGTCGTCCGTATAGGCCTGGCGTTCCCACGGGAACAGTGCGAAGAAGCCCGACGCGTCGTTCGCAAAGTCCGGGCGGATGCGGCTGATTTCGTCGAAGGCGGCCGTCAGTGTCTTCACGATCAGACCGTGCTGTTCGAGAAAGGCGATGCAATCGACCAGCGTAAAACCGCGGCCCGCGATGTCCTCGCACAGCAGCACCTTCGAGCCGGCCGGCGGCAGCGGCTGGGCCGAGTCCCACGTGACGTGACGCGCCCTGCGGTCATAGCTGAGAAACGCGACAGGCACGCCGATCGTATGCGACGCCATCAAGGCGAGCGGTGCACCGCCCCGTAGAATGCCGACTGCCGCGGCGAAGCGCTCTTCGAGCAGTGCGGGCTGCAACGATTCGATCCAGTGGTCGAGCTGTTCGTAGGTCAACGGTAGAACCGGCTTTTTCATGACGGATGTTGCGCTTGTGGTGGGCCGGATGAACGTGCGTCGGCGAAGCGGCTTTTTTGAGATGGAGCCGATATTATGCACGCCATGTAAAGATTCTGTGTCGGGGCCGGTCCTGCCGCGTTGTAGTTATCGTCTGATGGCGTTGTCAGGCACAATGCGGGCACGACTAACAACAAGACCACACGAGAGGGACCTGAAAGTGCACTACAAGAAATGCGGATGGTTGCGTTCGTTCGCCTTGATGTCCGCGCTGGCCAGCGTCTTCGTACTGGCTTTCGCTTCGTTCGGAGCGTCGGCCGCGCCGCTGACGACCACGCTCGCGCTCGACGTCAAAGGCAAGATCTCGAAGACCAACGACGACGATCACACCGTTTTTCACTTTTCCGAAGCCCAGTTGCTCGCGCTGCCCGTCCATAGCATTTCGACATCGACGACATGGACGGCAAAATCCACCTTCACGGGGCCGCTGCTCGCGGATATCCTGAAGACCGTGGGCGCGTACGGCGATCAGATCGAAATCCACACGCTGGATGACTACACGTACACCGTTCCAGTATCGGACACGAGCCGGTACGGCGTGATCGTCGCGTACAGCATGAACGGCAAGCGCCTGCAGGTCAGCGACTTCGGGCCGCTGTTTCTCATCTATCCGCGCGACCAGTTTCCCGGCGAGCTGGCGGGAGCGTCGGCGGACGCGAAATTCGTATGGCAGATCAAGGCACTCATCGTCAAATAGGACGGCGCCCGCTGCGCCGTGTGGTGCTCGTCGTCATCTGGATCGCCGCGCTCGCGGCGCCGACGGCGGCGATCAGCTACCTGCTGTACTCGGCCCTCCTCAATCCGCGCGCAACCCAGCAGCTGACGGGCACTTACGACGGCTTCTATTGGGACGCCGCGCAACTCCAGATTGCCTACGCGCGGCTCGAAAGCCAACTGCTGCAATACCAGACGGGCGCCGATAGCGACTATCAACGGCTCACGCTGCATTTCCAGGTGCTGCAATCGAAGCTGCGCGTGATGGCGGGCTCGACGCAGCGCCTCGCCGAGCAGACGGAGGCCGTGCAGCGCCAGCAGGAAGAGATCGCGGGGCTCTCGGACATGCTGGTCGCGTTGCAGCCTTCGCTCGACGCGCTGCCGAATTCGCCTGCGCTCGCGTCGCAGATGGTCGAAGAGCTGCGCAAGCACTGGAAGGAAGTCAACGACCTCGCGCTGAGCCGCCGTAACGTCGACCTGCAGGGCCGCGAGGCGATGAATTCGGATTTCATCGCGAAACGCCGGATGCTGTTCGCGGGCGGGCTGGTGCTGCTGTTGCTGTCGGCGGCGGCGACCACGCTGCTGGTGATGAATGGCCGGCGCCGTACCAAACTGATCCTGCAGCAGCACGCCGCGCTCGACGCCGAGCATCAGGCCAGCCGCGCCGCACGCGAGGCGAGCCTCGCCAAGGACGCGTTCCTCGGCATGATCAGCCATGAGCTGCGCACGCCGCTGCACGCGATCGTCTCGTCGATCGAACTGCTCGGCTTCAACTTTCACTCCGAAGCGGACCGCAAGGTGATCCAGCGGCTGGAGACGGCGGCGCGCCATCTCGAAGCGCAGATGAAGGATCTGACCGACTACGCGCGCCTCGGCGCCGGCAAGCTCGAATTGCGCAACGAGCATTTCGATCCGGGTGAGCTGCTGACGTCGATCGTCGACGAGCACGAGCCGTTCGCGCGGGCCAAGGGTCTCGTGTTCGAAGGCAGCGCGAGCGGCCGGGTGGGGCTCGTCGATTCCGATCCGCACCGCATCCGGCAGATCGTCAACAACCTGGTGACCAACGGGATTCGCTACACGGAGCGCGGCACCGTCACGCTGCATTTCGCCCAGCGCGACGACGCGCTGGCCATCGTTGTCACCGACACGGGCGCAGGCGTGCCGGACAAGCAGATTCCGCTGATCTTCAAGGAGTTCACGCAGCTCGACGCATCGCGTACGCGCCGCTTCGAAGGCGCGGGGATGGGGCTCGCGATCGTGCAGGGTCTCGTCGATCTGTTCGGCGGCACGATCGACGTCGACAGCGAAGTGGGCAAGGGCACGCGCTTCACGGTGACGATTCCCGTGAGGCCGGTCGCCGCGCCGGCCGGCGCGTCGGCCGTGCCGCACGCGGCGCAAAGTGAAGGGCGCCCGAAGGTGCTGATCGTCGACGACAACCAGCTGATTCGAGAGTCGCTGTGCGAAATGCTCGAACACATGGGATGCGACGCGGCCGCCGTCGCCAATGCTGACGACGCGCACGCGTGGCTCGCCGCGCGGCAGTGCGATCTGGTGCTGCTCGATCTGCACATGCCCGACAAGGACGGCTATGCGTTCATGGTCGAGTATGTGGAGAGGTCGGAAGGGTTGGGTCAGGCGGTGCGCACGCCCGTGATCGCCGTGAGCGCTTACGCGCCCGAGAGCGGGGCGCGCACGGAGGCGGACCCGTTCTTCGACAGCCTGACCAAGCCTGTTCACTACGAGGTGCTGCGCGACGCCGTGCAACGCGCGCTGGCGGCGCGGCACGGGGCGTCCGTCGCGGGCTGACAGGCGAGCCCACGCTCGAGGCCGTGATTTATGCGCGGCTCAGACGCTTCGACAGATCAGCGACGAGAATCGCCATGCGCGCTGGCTTCTCGTAACAGGCGACATCGTAGTTGCGCACGATGTCGCTGATTTCCGACTCGCTCGCCTTGCCCGTCAGCAACTCACCCGTCAGCACGAAAATCGGTGCATCCGGGTTCTCCGACGCGCGCACGGCGCGGATCGCTTCCGCCGACGTCTGCGGACCGAACAGCCAGTCGATCACCACGCCGTCGAACACCTGCGTCTGGAGCGTCTCGGCGAACGCCGCTAGGCCGTAGATCGCGATGGCCGCGAAGCCGCTGCGCTCGAGATAGTCGCGCAGATTGTCAGCGGAGGCCTGGTCGTCGTCGACGACGGCGATCAACGGCTTGTCGGTCTCGGCGCGGCGCGGATAGATCTCGATCTTGTGGACTTCATACGCGTTCTGATAAAGCGCGCCATCGTGCCGCACGACACGCCACTGGTCGAGCTTCGACCACGCGATGAATTCCGGCCGGCTGCCCGCTTCGATCGGCGCGCCGATCCACGCGGTGCACGCGAGCTCGATTCCGCCGATCGCGAACACGGCTTCCTGCGCGGTGGCGCCGACCATGCCGGGATCGAGCGATTGCGCGCCGAACAGCTGCGCCGCCGGCTCGCCGAATACCTCGGCGACCTTCTTGATCTGCGAGAGCGTCCACGGACTGTTGCCGCGCAGCTTGCGGTGACCCTGCGAGAAACTCAGATCGAGGATCCGGCAAAGCTCGCTGGTCTGCTGACGCTTGCCGATGCCGTGACGGCTCATCAACTCGCGCACGCGTTCGGCGACAGCAAGCGAGTCGGTAGAGGTGGCTTCGTTGGACATGCGCGAAGTGTGTGTCGGTGTAAATAGTTGTATATGACGCGGCGTCATGGCGGCAGCGCGGTGCTGCGCGACACGCCGGACGGGCGTGCTGCCCTCGCAGGACCGCAACTGTACCGCAAGACTTCGGGCGCGCCTGGTGTCGCGCCCTATCCGCAGTAATCGAGCTTTTTTCGACGAACCCGCCGATTCTAATGAGTTCGACCGCCTCACGCGAATGAGGCGGTGTTCGAATCATGCGAAGACTGTCTATTTTAGCGGTGAAGTATATGCAAACCGCATGAAATTAATTGGTAAGGCATGTGAATTTGCACAGTTCTTTTGGGGCGAATCACTAGCGGAACGGGGTGCGCCGGCGCGGCTGCTTGTGGCGGCCGCTTTTCTGACCGGGATTGCCGGGCGCGGGCGGGCCTGAGAAGATGCTGTCCCTCGACACGGCGTCCGCGCCATTTCTCTATCGTTTTCCTGATGACGACCACTTATCCGCTGCACGCCAATCTGAGCCCGGCCGACGCGCCGTTTCCCGATCAAGCCGACGTCGTGATTGCGGGCGCCGGCATCATGGGCTGCGCGGCGGCGTACTACCTGGCGCGCCGGGGCGTGAAGGCGGTGGTGCTGGACAAGTCGCGCATTGCGGGCCAGCAGTCGACGCGCGCCTGGGGTTTCGTGCGCCAGCAGGGCCGCGAGGCTGCCGAAGTGCCGCTGATGATGGCGGGCATGCGCATCTGGGAGCAGCTCGAACGCGAGCTGGATTTCGATCTCGAATGGCGCCAGGGCGGCTGTCTCTACGTCGCGGACAAGGAGGAGGACTGGGCGTCGTTCCAGCAATGGATGGACGTCGCGAAGCAATACGGGCTGGATACGCGCGTGCTCGACCGCGCGCAGGTCGACCAGCACGTGCGGGGCATGCAAGGCAAGGTGCTGGGCGGCCTGTACACGCCGACCGACGGCCAGGCCGAACCACGTCGCGCGGCGGCCGCTTTCGCGGCGCGGGCCGCCGAAGCGGGCGCGCGGTTTTTTGAAGGCTGTGGCGTGATCGGGATCGAACGGGCGGCGGGCGCCGTGACGGGTGTCGTCACCGAGCGCGGCACGATCCGTACGCGGCAGGTGATTTGCGCGGCGGGCGCGAGCAGCTGGCGGTTGCTGGATACGCTCGGTATTGTTTTGCCGCAGCAGGCGGTGCGGGGTACCTGTATGCGAACGAATCCGTTGCCTGCGATTACTGCTTCGACGTTCTGGGGGCATGGGCTTGGGATTCGCCAGCGCGCGAATGGCGCGATCAATCTCGCTGACGATATGCAGGTTGATGTCGATATGACATTTGGGCATTTTCGGGCGCTCAAGTGGTTCTTGCCCGAGCTTTGGACGCAGCGCGAGAAGTTCAGCTTTCATCTGAATGGCGCGTTCGTGCGTGATCTATGCGAGCGGGTGCCGGGTGTTTTGGCTGCTGATGAGCGCGTGTTGCATCCGCGGGATCCGAATCCGCAGCCGAATCGTTCGCATGCGCCGCGGGCTTTGCAGAAGTTGCGGGCGTTGTTTCCGGCGTTGAAGGATGCGCAGGTGGTGGAGTCGTGGGCCGGGTTGATCGATGTGCTGCCCGATGGGATTCCCGTGCTCGATGCTGCTGCTCAGGCGCAGGGCCTGTTGGTCGCTACCGGGTTTTGTGGGCATGGCTTCGCCATGGGGCCGATTGTTGGGCGGCTGATGGCTGAATGGATCGTTGATGGGCAGCCTTCGCTTGATCTTTCTGCGTTCCGGTTGCAGAGGTTTTTTGATGGGACTATGCAGAGGCCTCGAAGTATGTTGTGAGGTTTTTTTGTCTGGCGACGTTGGGGTGGTTTGTTTGTTTTTGCGCTGGCGTCCGCGTGATGCCTTGGTGCTTCACGCGTTGCCCCTGTGCGGGGCGGCACCTACTTTTCTTTGCCGCCGCAAAGAAAAGTAGGCAAAAGAAAGCGGCTCACACCGCCGGTTCCAGTATTTGCCTGAGGGCCCCCAAAAGGTCTTACGCTTCACACGGCAGCCTATCTGTTCGCGCTCGTTGCCAACGTTCTCTCTGTACGCCTCACCCACTTCATGTGCCCGCGCCGCGGCACGCGGCGCCTGACAGTTCGCCGCCGCCCAGGTGGCAAACTGTGTGTAGGCTTCGCGGCTTATGCGCTTCACTCCGGACTGAAAGCAGGGGCGGGGGCGTCGGCCCCTCTGGGGCGACCATCTGCATGCCTTTCCTTCAATAGTCCGCGCTCACGGACAGGTCCCGAGTTTTTGACTTCCTCCTCGCATTTCTATCTAAATTCGCATGTGTGAATAGCGTCTCATGTGCCGTATTGGGACGCTCGTGATTCGCCGTGCAACGCCATTTCGCCACGCGGTGAGCGTGCGGGCGGTGGGATTCCTTCCTCCATGCCGTCTTTATCCGACTCCAATGATTCTGTTTTCGTATGACCCCAGGGCGATTAAGTGCGAATTTGGGAGTTATTCAATAACCGATAATCTTAAAAATTGCATTGGAATCCTGATTGATGTTAAAACTCATAGTGAAATTTGTGTGAGGAGCTATGGCGGGCTTGAATGAGTGCGGCCGTTAGCGAGATTCCCTATCTGCCTGATTTCGCGTCTTCATTTTTATGCGCGAACGCGTAAGCGGATGATCGGATATCACATCAACGTGCTGACGGATTTTTCCGCTACGGAGTGCCGTGAATGGACCCACAGCTGCTGGACTACTACAACCATGAACTGATTTATATGCGTGAACTCGCGGGCGAGTTCGCACGGCAACATCCCAAGATCGCTGCGCGTCTCGGTATGCAGGGCGGTGAAGTAGCCGACCCGTATGTCGAACGCATCATTGAGGCATTCTGCTTCATGGCGGCCCGCATGCAGATCAGGATCGATGCGGAATTTCCGAAGTTCATCGGACGATTGCTGGAAGTCATTTACCCGAACTACGTGGCGCCGACGCCATCTGTCTCCGTCGCGAGGATCTATCCGAGCGCCGTCGAAGGTAACCTGGTCAAAGGCTTCCGCGTTCCGCGCGGCACAATCTTCAAGACACGCAAGCCGAAGGGCGAGAAGACCGAGTGCCGGTTTCGCAGCGGTCAGGATGTGGTCTTGTATCCGTTGACGATCACGGATGCCAGGCTGACGCCTATCCCACCCGATGTGGTGGGGCTCGACCGTTATCTTTTCCCCGAGCGGCAAGTGCGCGGCGCACTGCGCCTGCGTTTCCGTACCACGAATGCCGTACGCATTGCCGATCTCCAGGGACTCGTCCGCCTGCCCATTTATCTTCAGGGTGACGAGCAGGTTGCCTCCCACCTGTTCGAGCTGCTGCACGCCGCCAGTATCGCGTTGGTCGCTGGCGAACCAGGCCAGTTTGGAATGCCTGGCAAACCGCTATCGGTTGTGACATCGGATCCGGTTGTGCATGAAGGTATCGGCATCAATGAGGGTTTGCTGCCTCTGACCGGGTCGAAGTTCCACGGCCATAACCTGTTGCATGAATACTTCGCTTGCCCGAGCCGCTTTTACTTCTTTGCGTTGAACGGCCTGAAAGAGGCTTTCGCACGGGTCGGCGGCAGTGAGGTTGAGGTGGTCATCCTGCTCGATCGGCCCACCGATCGCCTGGCTGGTGTGGTGGACGTGTCCCACTTCGCACTTTTCTGTACGCCCGTTATCAACCTGTTCCCCAAACGGACCGACCAGATCGAGATTCCTCCGGGAGGCGAAACCCGGCTGGTTCCTTCACGGCTTGAACCGCTCGATTACGAGGTGTTTGCCATCGAAAGAGTGTTCGGGCAGAAAACGTCTGATTCGAAAGAGGTGGAGTTTCGTCCGCTGTTCCAGACGCTGAGCAACGACGAGGGTAACGATGGGCGGTACTTTTCGATTCGGCGCGAGCGCAGGCTCATGTCCGGTTTGGCACGACGCTACGGGACACGCACGCCCTATATCGGAACGGAGGTCTTTGTTTCCCTGGTTGACCAGCACGAGGCACCATACGGTCCGGAATTGCGCTATCTCGCGGTCGATGCATGGGTAACCAACCGCGATCTGCCATTGCTGGTGCCGCGCAACGGAGCGGATGATCTCAGAGGTCTGGAAGAGGATGCTATCGAGTCGGTGGGCCTGATTCGTCCGCCTAGCCCGCCCAGGCCACCCTACGCGGATCGCGAGATGGCGTGGCGTCTGATCCGGCAACTGAATTTCAACTACCTGCCGTTCAGCGACATGGATCACCGCGAAGGCGGTCAGGGGCTGCGCGACCTGCTCAGGCTGTTCGTGGCGGATGACGACACCGACCGTCAACGCGAGGTGGAAGCACTGCTAGGTGTGAAGACGCGGCCGGTCAACGAGATGCTGCCGGGGAACGGACCGCTTGTCTTCGGACGTGGCATCGAATGTGTCCTGACCGTCGACGAAACGGGCTTTTCCGGCGGCAGTCCCTACCTGCTTGGCCTGATCCTCGAACACTACCTGGCGCGGCACGTGTCGATGAATTCGTTCACGCAGACTGAACTGCATTCAATGCAGCGCGGACTGGTCGCACGCTGGCCGGTGCGCATGGGTACGCGCGGAGTAGCCTGATGCAGCGCGTGCCCTTCGAGACCCTCATGCAGGATCTCGCCTTATCTCCACAGTGGCTCGAAAGCCTCGCTATCGCGCCGTGGAAGCACAGTTTTCTGGCACTGATGCGTCGCATCGGTGCCAATTCGCGGATCGATCCCGTCGGCACGGCACAGCTTCCGCAGGCGGAACCTTTTCGGCTGGGACAGTTGCCACACCTGACGTTCGCGCCCAGCGAAATTGCCCGCGTGGCGGTGGATCACAAGCGCCTGAAAGTCCGGCTCTTCGGGTTGGGCATGCTTGGTCCCAACGGCCCGTTGCCCATTCACATCACAGAAATCGCGCGCGAGCGCGAGGAACTTCGGCACGACCCGACGCTGAGTCACTTCCTGGACCTGTTCCATCACCGCTATTTCACGATTTTCTATCGCACGTGGGCGACAGCGCAGTCGACCGCTGGCCTTGATCGTGCCGGTGAGGAGAAGTTCACGTTCTACATCGCAAGTCTAACGGGGCATGACGTCAGGGAAATTGGGCAAGGACCGCTTCCGTCGCATGCGCGGCTTGCTGCAGCACCTCATCTCGTACGCGAGCCTCGCAATCCGGATGGGCTGGGCGCCACGCTCGCGCATTATTTTCGCGTGCCAGTGCACATCGAAGAGTACGTGTTTCACTGGATGCAGCGGCCCGTGCCGAGGCAAAGCCGGTTGGGCGTACCAGGCGCATCTCCTACGATGGGCATCAACGCCATGCTCGGGGACCACATCCCGGATCGCCAGTGCAAATTCCGTATCGTGTTGGGGCCACTCGATCTGGAGGCGTATCTGCGATTTACGCCTCAGGGCACGCAACTGATTCGCCTTGTCGAATGGGTCAGGGCGTTCGTGGGCGAAGAGATGCGCTGGGAGCTGGAGCTGAGAATCCTGCCAGAGCGCGCGTCGCCCGCCGTGCTTGGGGGTGCCCAGCAGCTTGGCTGGTCAGGGTGGTTAGGGGAGTCATCCCCAGATGTACCCGTGAGAGGGATGCACTTCGATCCAGAAGACTATTTGCCGCAACTCACGCGCGACGCTGAAGCGTGATGGATAGTGCGGTCGAACCTTGAGGCCAGCTCTTCGGAGGGTGCCTGATTAAGTGACGAGGCCTCTCAAGGTCGTGAGCGGCGGAATAGCAAGGCAGATATGAAAAAACTCAAATGCATTATTTTGGCTATTGTGATCGCGTGTGCGATGACGTGGCTTCAGTATCGACCGATATTATCTATTCTCGCATTCGTGACTTTCGCAGGGTGTCTGGCCCTGCTGATTCTGAATGCATTTGGAATCACGGCATCGAGAAAGAAGCTGACAAGACGTATTCCGATGGTGGTATTCGTCGCCGTGTGGGGAAGCTTGCTGTTATTTAATCATCGCCATCATTGGACTGGCCGTCTTTTGATCAACCTGGAGGCGAAAAAATACGAAAGTTGCAGAAGCACCGGTGTCGAATTTAAAGGAAATCGTCTATCCGTGTGTGCGACCAATGAGAATTGGTGGCGTTTTAATTTTACGGAGGCAGTTGTCTACGATTCCAGCGGGCAGATTATGCGTCAACATCGCCTGCACAGCCCCGACTGGATCAACGCTGCGCTCACGTTGGGCCGGCCGTTCGGGTCCGGCGAATTTTCTGCGCGCCGCCTGACCGGTGATTTTTACCTGGTAACTTTCTATTACGCCCGCGATGATGAACTGATTTCGGAATGCAGAGCCATCCATGAGCAATGTATTTTATTTAAAAAATAACGCCATTAAGGGTAAAACTGGAAAAACGCTCGCTGCACGTTTCCTGTCCTATGACGGAAGATATATTCGAGATCCCAATGTGGAAAAAGCAAGGAACGCCGTCATTTATACTGATGCGGGAGGACATTCGCTGGCAGACAACGCAAATCCCGATGCATACTTTATCGTGCCGTCTGATTACTCTATCCAGAGCGCCATAGTATTTTCGAATATGATTTCGGACACACTTGTCTGCAACGGTATCAATTCGGCCTATGGCTTGATGATCGGAGCGTTTATGCCCAATGGCTCCCACGATCTGCAGCGAACCTACCCGGAGAGCGATGGGACGAACCCCGGGTGTTTTGTTTCCGAGTTTACCGATAGCGCCTCGTTTCATTTTGGGTTTGTTGCAACCTATTCTGGCATTGGAGAGCGTGCTGCGTTGATTGGCGGCGGATTGCTTAATCGTAGCCACTATCTGACCAACAGAAGGATCGACACGAGCGGGATAGATGGAAATAATCCCGATAATGTCAGATCGATCCAGGCAGGCGCTACGTTCGCGCAGGCATTGCAGCAGCGATACGGCATGCATTCTCCTGGAATTTGTTAGGGGCTGCCGGTCTACTAGACGACACACATGAAGTATTGGCCGCAATATTAATTTAGGATGCCAAAACGGATGTTGAATGAATCGACAGACCGTCGAGCATGTAGAGGTTGCCGTATTTCAGCGGGAAATTGACGTCTTGACCGCAGCAGGCGTATCAGCCGCGATACGCACAGTCCAGCAAGTCACCTGGCATGAGGAATTCGTTTATGTTGCAATTTCTGACAGACCGTACGCTTACGATTAGCGGCCCGGCCATCCCGCTCTCGACGGGTGGGGTCCCCGCGTTGCAACTCAGGGCGCTACACGGCTCCGAAACCGTATCCACGATCTACACCTACGTGCTGGATTGCGTATCAGCGTCTGATCTGATGATGGACGACGCTGCAAACCTCGATCTGAAATCGCTTATCGGCAAGGAGCTGACCGTCACGATTCAACTTGACGGCATGGGCTCCTTCGTGCCCGGAATGACCGGATTGTCGGGGCCGTCGAATATCGGCAAAGGCATTCGGGAGATTAGCGGCATTGTCACGGAAGCCAGATATGTCGGGCAGTCAACCCGACAAGGTCAGTATCGTCTGCTCCTCCAGCCATGGATCCGTCTTGCAGATCAACAGTCGAACTACAGAATATTCCAGAACAAGACGGTGGTCGAAATTGTGGACCAGGTCTTGGGCTTCTATATGTTCTCGTGGGACAAACGCCTGAGCGCGGAGTACAAAAGCCTCGCGTATCAAGTCCAGTACGGCGAAACCGATTTCGCGTTCGTTCAGAGGCTCATGCAGGAACATGGCATCTACTGGTTCTATGAGCATTCCAACGGGATTCACCGGATGGTGCTGGTAGATCAGCTGGGTGCCCACAAACCGGTTGATAGCGAGGCATACCAGACACTCTCGTACTACCCTCCGGGACACAAGATAGATAGGGAATATATCGATACCTTTGACGCGAGCGAGAGTATCCAGTCGGGTCGCTGGACAACGGGCGATTTCAATTTCAAGAAACCGAAAGCGCGTCTGGAAGCGGAAAACGCCTTGCCACGTGACACTCAATATAACGAACTGGAGCATTACGAATGGCCGGGTGATTACAGTGATCTGGATGCCGGGGAAGAGTTTGCCCAGATACGAATGCAGGAAATCCATGCTCACGGGAGTCGTGCATGGGGAGGCGGCAATCTGCGCGATGTTGTTTGTGGTACGACATTTACGCTTCATGGCTACCCGCAGAAAGATGCCAATCGCGAGTATCTGGTTCTTGGCGCGACGTTTGTTGCCTCTGAGCTGGGCGAGTCGACTGGCGCGGGGGAATTCCATGCCCGGTCGACCTTTGTCGTGCAGCCCGCCACGGTTGTCTTCCGTCCACCGCGCACGATCCAGAAGCCTCGTACGCGGGGGCCACAGACCGCTACCGTCACAGGCCCGGAGGGGCATGAAATCTGGACTGATCAGTACGGTCGGGTCAAGCTGAAGTTCCACTGGGACCGCTCGCCGGTGCGCGATCAAAATTCATCCTGCTGGGTGCGGGTCTCGTACCCGTGGGCCGGCAACAACTACGGAACAATCTCGATTCCCCGTGTCGGCTCCGAGGTGATCGTTGATTTCGAGAATGGCGATCCTGATCGACCCATCATCATCGGGCGCGTCTATAACGGTTCGAACATGCCGCCATGGACGCTACCGGACAATGCTACACAAAGTGGAACGTTGTCCCGGTCTTCAGAAGGTGGTGGATACGGCACAGCCAATGCGATCCGCTTCGAGGACAAGAAAGGGCTGGAGCAACTGTGGATCCACGCAGAGCGAGATCTGCTAATCGACGTGGAGCGCGACGAGGTTCACACCGTGCAGATGAATCGCACGCGTTCCACGGGCGCTGACGACACCACCGACATTGCGGGTGTGCGAACTGTAAAGGTGCAGGGCGTGGAGCAGCACGTCGTGAACGGCGCGCAACAAACCACGCTAAACGGCGGGCACTCGCTAACGGTCAATGGTGGTCAGACCGTGAGCGTCAATGGTAGTCAAAGCATATCGGCAACCGCCAACGTGTCGGTCACCGCTGGCGCACAGATGAGCTTCCTGTGCGGCGCATCCAGCATCGTGATGGATAGCAGCGGTACGGTGACGATCTCCGGCATCAACGTATCCGTCATCGCAGCAGGAACCTTGACGACGGCCGCGCCGCTGACCAATCTCAAGTCTTCATAAATACAGGCACCGTTGTGGCATGCGGCCTCAGCGCGCAAGAGGAGAGGTAATGCATCGAAAAATTATCCTGGTAGGCGACGTCACGGATCATGGCGGCACCGTCCTGACGGGCAGCCCTGACAAGACTTTCGACCGCGTGGCGATTGCTCGCGTGGGTGACACGGTGTCATGTCCCAAGCACGGGAATAACGCGATTGTCAGCGGCAACTCCGCCGTCTCTATCGATGGCAAGGCCGCGGCCGTCGAAGGTGGGAAGACCGCATGTGGCAGCCGCCTGATCGCGAGCCAGACCATGTTCAATACAACCGAATCGCGCCAGGATAAGAACGGCAGATATGCGAATCCTTTATGGGATCACTCATCGCCAGCTCAACCCGTATACAACCCATACCATGCGAGTCCCTTCCTTCCCGACGAACCGACCTTTTCGCAGGTGCCCCCGGACAATGGAGCGTAACCGAAACCTGATGCAATTCGACGCAGAGCCGTTGACCGTGTGAACAGGTCGAGGGTTTTGCGCTAGTTGAACCCGGCCTGTCCTGCAGCGTCAGGTTGGTCAAGTCCGCGCGCCCGTTGGCCTGGCTGGGCGAGGGCCATCTGCGCAAATGGGGCAACGCCTCCGTAACGACATGAAAACGCGGATGCCCTCACAAGGCCCCAAAAATCCAAAAATCACTTAGGCGCAATATCCCTCCGCACTCTGACAATATGCTGCTCAACATAAAAAGCAGCCGCATCGGCATCGCCATTGACAATGGCCTCATAGATCAACCGATGCTCGGAAACATAAAGCCTGATCCGCCCAGGATCATGAATCCCATCATCCTTCAGGCGTTTCCATAAAGGCTGGTCCATGGCTTTAGCCACTTCATCGGCGATCTTCACGAGCAGGGCATCGCCCGTCATCACCGCAAGCTGCCGATGAAACAACCGGTCGCTATCGTTCCATAGCGCGCGCTGCACGGCGTCGGAGACATCGTCGATCGAATCCATCTGCGCAAGGTAATGCTCGGCGAACTCGTCACGCTGTGCATGCGCGGCCGCGCGTCGCGCGATGGCGGGCTCCAGGATCAAACGCACATCGAGGGCCGACGTAGGGCTGAAATCGGCGTCGCCCGGTATCTCGCCAGAAGCGGGCGCCGCCGCCAACCGCTGCAACGCGTCCGCGCAGACGTAAGTGCCCGAATTGCGCCGCGTGACGACCAACCCCTCGTTCTGCAACGCGCCCAGTGCCTCCCGCACAGCAGGCCGTCCAACCCCAAAACGCGCCGCAAGCTCGCGCTCCGAAGGCAGCCGCGCTTCAGGCGAGAACTGCCCGCTTCGAATGTCGCCGCGCATGCGCTCCGCGACCTGCTCGTAAATCTGCTTCGGGCGAAACGCGCGTTCCAGTGTAAATGAGGTCGAGGCCATGGATGGGTACCGTGCGGCAAATGACAGCGTAATGTGGGTAGTCCTTCAAACCAGTTTGATCGATAAATTTTGAAACTGGTTGATCGCGAACCAAAGCTGGTCTACATTTCGATCCAGTATAAGACAAAGACGATGGAGCGAGACGATATGTTGGACAGGCAACGGCCCGAAGCTTTCTTGCGAGGAACGCGCGCATCATGAAGCTGAACCGAGTCATCAGCACGGTCGAAGTGCATACGGGTGGCGAGCCGTTTCGCATCGTCACGAGCGGGCTGCCGAAGTTTCCGGGCAAGACCATCGTCGAGCGGCGCACCTGGCTGAAGGAGCACGCCGATCATCTGCGCCGCGCGCTGATGCTCGAGCCGCGCGGCCACGCCGACATGTACGGCGGCTATCTGACCGATCCCGTCACGGAAGGCGCGGATTTCGGCATCATCTTCGTCCATAACGAGGGCTATAGCGATCACTGCGGCCACGGCGTGATCGCGCTGGCGACCACGGCCGTTGCGCTCGGCTGGGTCGAGCGCACGGAGCCGGAAACGCGTGTCGGCATCGATGCGCCGTGCGGGTTCATCGAAGCGTTCGTCAAATGGGACGGCGACCACGCAGGTAGCGTGCGCTTCGTCAACGTGCCGTCGTTCATCTGGCAGCGCGACGTGAGCGTCGAGACGCCGAGCTTCGGCACTGTGCGCGGCGACATCGCGTTCGGCGGCGCGTTCTACTTCTACACGTCAGGCGAGCCGTTCGGACTCGATGTGCGCGAAGACCAGGTGGACCGGTTGATCCAGTTCGGCGCCGAAGTGAAGCGCGCGGCGAACGAGGCGTTCAAGGTCGAGCATCCGCATATTCCCGAGATCAATCACATCTACGGCACCATCATCGACAACGCGCCGCGACACGCGGGCTCGACGCAGGCCAACTGCTGCGTGTTCGCCGATCGCGAAGTGGACCGTTCGCCGACAGGTTCGGGCACGGCCGGGCGCGTCGCGCAACTGTATTTGCGCGGGCAACTGGGCAAGGACGACACGCTCGTCAACGAGTCGATCATCGGCACGGTGTTTCGTGGGCGCGTGCTGTCGGAGACGAAGCTCGACCGCTTCGACGCTGTGATTCCCGAGATCGAAGGCGACGCGCATATTTGCGGTTTCGCGAACTGGCTCGTCGACGAGCGCGATCCGCTGACGTATGGTTTTCTGGTGCGCTGAACGCGCAAAGGGAGCAACCCCGATATGAGCAGCACGCCGATTTTCGACGCCGCCGGCACGGCGCGCCTGATTCCGTTTCGCGCGCTCGTCGACGCGCTGAAGACAGCCGCCGCCGATTATGCCGCCGGACGCGTCGCAAGCCCCGAGCGGCTCGTCGTGCCGCTGAACGACAATGGCATCATGTTGTCGATGCCCGCCGCGGCGGCCGATCTCGCGATCCACAAACTCGTCAACGTCTGTCCGCGCAATGGCGAGCGCGCGCTGCCGACCATCCACGGTCAGGTCATGGCCTTCGATCCGGACACGGGTAAGACGTTGTTCATTCTCGACGGCCCGACCGTTACGGGACGCCGCACGGCCGCGATGACGATGCTCGGCATCGAGACGCTGTCGCGCGTCGCACCGAAAGACATCCTGCTGATCGGCGCGGGCACGCAGGCCGCGAGCCATCTGCAGGCGATCGGCGAACTGTATCCAGAGGCGCGTGTGCGCGTGCGAGGCACATCAACGGCGCGTGCGCAGGCGTTCTGCGACGCGCAGCGCGGCACGGTGCGCGATCTGCAAGCCATGAGCGACGCGACGATTCCCGATTCCGTCGATACCGTCATCGCGCTCACCACGAGCCGCCAGGCCGTCTACGACGAAGCGCCGCGCGCGGGGCGGCTGGTGATCGGCGTCGGCGCGTTCACGCCGCAGATGTGTGAGATCGGCACGCGCACGCTTGCAGGCAGCACGCTGTATGTCGACGATCTCGCGGGCGCGAAGCACGAAGCCGGGGACTTCATCCAGGCGGGCATCGACTGGTCGACGGTGACGGGGATCACGGATGCGCTCGCGAGCCAGCCGTCGTTCGATGCGCCCGTGGTCTTCAAGACCGTCGGGTGCGCGGCGTGGGATCTGGCAGCGGGGCGTGTCGCGCGGGCAGCGCTCGGCGCGGGTTGAGCGCTCGCCCGTCGGCGCTGTCGTCGCAGGCCACGTGACAGGGCGAAGCGGAACGAACGTGCGTGCCGTGTCACGACAGCAAGCGTGCAAACAATCCTAAAACGTTGCAACATAGTCGTCTCGCGCAAACCTGCCCGATTTCAGCGCTGCCTGAAAGGTTGGTCCGGACGGGCTTGCGTTTTTCCCAGCAGTTAATTTTTGCGACCGCGCTATGACGACTTCCACCGCTCCTGCTTCGCCGGACCGCCCGCTCGACATGATCATTTTCGGCGGCGCCGGCGACCTGTCAGCCCGCAAGCTGCTGCCCGCGCTGTATATGGCGCACACGCACGGCAATCTGCCCGCCGAAACGCGCATTCTCGCGATCGGCCGCCGCGAATGGGTGCGTGACGACTATCTGAAATGGATGGACGAGCAGAGCCGTCCGTTCATCGAATCCGGTGCGTATGAATCGGGCGCATGGGATCGCTTCCTGTCGCTGTTCGAGTACGTGCGCGTCGATGTCGACCAGGCCGACGATTACGCACGTCTTGCCGAGGCATCGCGCCCGAATGCGCTGCGCGTGTTCTATCTGTCGACGTCGCCGGAACTGTTTACGACGATTTGCGACAACCTCTCGTCGCACGGTCTGCTCGACGAGCACTCGCGCGTCGTGCTCGAAAAGCCGCTCGGTCACGATCTGCAATCGGCACAGGCGATCAACGATTCCGTCGGCAAGCATTTCTCCGAGCATCAGATCTACCGGATCGACCACTATCTGGGCAAGGAGACGGTGCAGAACCTGATGGTGCTGCGCTTCGGCAACGCGATCTTCGGGCCGCTGTGGCAGGCGCCGTATATCCGCAGCGTGCAGATCACGGTGGCGGAGTCGGTCGGCGTGGGTACGCGCGCGGGCTTCTACGACCATACGGGCGCGATGCGCGACATGGTGCAGAACCACTTGCTGCAATTGCTATGTATCGTCGCGATGGAGCCGCCCGTGTCGCTCGATGCCGATGCCGTGCGCGACGAGAAGCTGAAGGTGCTGCGTTCGCTGCGTCCGATGACAGCCGAGGACATCTCGCGCGATACGGTGCGCGGGCAATACACGGCGGGCGCTGTCGGCGGCGAGCCGGTGAAGGGTTATCTGGAAGAAGCGAATGTGCCCGCCGATAGCCGCGCGGAAACGTTCGTCGCGTTGCGCGCGCATATCAACAACTGGCGCTGGGCGAACGTGCCGTTCTATCTGCGCACTGGCAAGCGGATGGCGAAGAAGTTGTCGGAGATCGTGATCGAGTTCGCGGATCTGCCGTTTTCGATCATGCCCAATAGTCCGTGCGGTCCGCGTAACTGCGGCAATCGGCTCGTGATCCAGTTGCAGCCGAATGAATCGATCCAGTTGCAGATGCTTGCGAAGGAGCCGGGTAGCGGGATGCGGACGCTGCCTGTGAATCTGAATCTCGATCTGGAGCAGGCGTTCACGAGCCGTCGCGCGGAAGCGTATGAGCGTCTGCTGATCGACGTCGTGCGCGGCAGGCTCACTCACTTCATGCGCCGTGATGAACTGGAAGCGGCATGGACGTGGGTCGATCCGATCATCGAAGCGTGGAAACGCAATGGCGACAAGCCAAGGGGTTATACGGCCGGGACGTTCGGGCCGGGGGCTTCGACGGCGATGATGGCGCGGGACAATATGGTGTGGTCGGAAGAGTCGTAAGTCGAACGGACCATCCATGAAAGCAGGGCGAAGAGGGCACCTCTTCGCCCTTTTCGTTTTTGCCGCGCGTATTGAAGGCGAACTGTTAGCAATTTTTACTTATCAGTGCACGCTTAAGGAATTTTTTCCGAAAATGACTTTTTGTTGTCCGGTGACAGGGAGATAAAGGGCATCTACTAGCACGTAGTTTTACGAGCAGATCGGCAGTGATCACGCCTCGAACCCTCAGCGCATTTGCTTGCGCGAGAGCGGTTCCGACGAATCCTTCGCGGAGTCTGTCATGAAACGCGCGCTACTCATGTTTGCGCGCGTGAGCGGCATGTTGGCCAGTGCTGCCCACGCACAAAGCTCGCTGACGATCAGCGGGACGACCTACACGTATTGCGCGGCGGAAAACCAGTACTGCGCGTTCAGTGGGTCGGCGCGTGTCGTGTATGGCACCACATCGCCGACACTTCAATACAACATCAACGGGCCATTCACGAACGGTGTGCAGTGCTCGACGGGGGCCGTGTCTCCGACGGATCCCGCATTCGGGTATGGGAAGAGTTGCTGGTACGCGAGCAGTGCCGCGACGCCGACGCCGACTCCGACTCCGACTCCGACTCCGACTCCTGCACCCGCGCCAGCGCCATCTCCATCGGGTTCGTGGACTCAATGTGCCGCAGAAAATGGCTACTGCGCGTTTGCCGGCACGAAGACCGTGCTGTACGGCGGAAGCACGACCGCACACAACGTTTCGAAGGTCTTTACAAACGGCACCGCTTGTACGAATGGAGCTTTCGGCACCGATCCGGATTACGGGTATGGGAAGTACTGCTGGATTCCTGCGGGGATGACGCCCGCGCCGACGCCGACGCCAACGCCAACGCCAACGCCAACGCCAACGCCAACACCGACGCCAACACCAACACCGACACCGACACCGACACCGACACCGACACCGACACCGACACCGACACCGACAGGATCCATCTCCTGCGGCAACCCAACATCGACGGCGGGCGGAACAACCAATGGGCTGATCGCCGCCGATACGCCGAGCAGCAATGGCACGCGTCTGTTCAATCAAGGCAGCGCATTTCAGGTATCGTTCGTGACGGCAGCGACTTCGGCCGATACCGTCGTCTGGTCGATGCAGGATCAGTTAGGCAATATCAAGGGCAGCGGCTCGTTCGCGGTTTCGAGCGGCAAGCGGACGAGCGTCCTGTCGTGCACCTCATCCATCGCGGGCTACTTCGCGATCACGGCGACGCTTTCGCGCGGGGGCGGCACATTGCCTCAAGCCGGCACGCGCCCCACGGGCATTGCAACGTTCGGCATCTTGCCTAATCTGTCCAGTACGATTCCCGCCGTCAGCTATGCACACCAGGAGCAGCACCGCTTCGGCATGCAAGGCTTCAACGACAACGGACCGATGCTCGCCGCGCTCGGCATTTCGCAGACGATCGACGACCGCGAGTTGTCCGCGATGGAACCCAACGGCGCGAACACGTGGACGCCGGCGCTATCGGATCTCGACCCGTTCTATACGAGCGGAAAGATCATGCGTCTGATCCGGCTCGATGGCATTCCCGCATGGGCCAGCCCGACGGGCGGTTTCCAGGACGACACCAGTGCGCCGATCAACCTGACGTACTACCAGAACTACATGGCGCGTGTCGGCAGCGACAGCGATGCAATCAGAAAGGCGTATTTCCCCAGTCAGCAGAACAACTACTATCAGGTGACATGGGAACCGCAATGGGCGGATTCCACGGCCAATTTCGTCGCGATGTACTCGGCCGTCTACAAGGGATTGCATTCGACGGATCCCAACGCTGTCGTCATGGGCACGACGAATGTTTTCCCCGCCAACTGTCCGACGCAGTGCACGCAAGGCTTTCTCGCGACGTACGGACCGCTCGGTATCGGCAACTATCTGGACGGCGTCACGACGCACGGCTATTACAACGCGGGCACCTATGCCGCTCATCCGCCGGAGCAATACGATACCGATCCGAACCCGGCCAATGTGGCCAATGCTCTCGATCAGCAGATGCGTTCGTTGCGTGCGCAAATGCAGACGGTCAAGCCGAATATGCGGCTTTGGGTGACTGAACTTGGCATTAGCTACGATGCGGGCGCCGCGTATGGGCCCAGCTATCCGCCAGCGAATCAACTTTACGGACAGGCTGCGGTCGCGTTGCGCGCGCATCTGATCGTCCTGGGCGAGGGCGCACAGGTCACGTATTTCTTCTATGGCGCGGATTATCCCGTCGATGTCGGCGAGGGAACCTTCTTTGATATCGTCGATCCACAGGGTCAGTATGGCGCGAGTAACGTCAGCCCGAAACCGATGGCGCTTGCATTCGCTGCGCTGACTCGCGTGCTCGATGGCACGCAGACGTTGGGGCATCTGAACGGATTGCCATCGATGGTATATGGCTACGTGTTCCAGCAACTCAACAACGGGCCGATCGTCACTGCGCTATGGACACACAACAACGCGAACTGGCCGACGTCGTCGGGCACTTACAGTGCGACCTACAGCACGAGCTACGCGCTGACGGTCGATTCGCCCGGCACGAGCGGCCAGGTAACCGTGATCGATATGATGGGTAACCCCGTGTCCGTTGCTTATACAAATGGTGTGGTGAACCTCACGCTGACCGAGTCGCCGATTTATGTCGTGTCGACGAATGTGAATGCATTTTCAGGGAAGTACACGGCGCCGGTGGGGTATGCGGGGCAGTAGTGCAGGGCGCGCTACCGGGATAGCGGAGGATCTCAAAACACATCCACTCTCCCCGGAAACGTCTCCTCATAAGCCACGGCCGCATCCCCCTCAACCGGGGTCCCGCCACGCTGCTCTCTGAACATTACAGGCGGCATCCCAAACTCCTTCCTGAACTCCCGCCCGAGGTGCGATGCATCAGAAAACCCGCAACTCGAAGCAATATCCGCCACGGTCCTGTCCGAACTCGTCAACAACCACGCCGCCGTCCTCAACCGAACCTGTTTCGCAAACGCCTGCGGACTCTTCCCGGTCTCCGCCTTGAACAGCCGTTCCAGTTGCCGAGGCGACAAATCCAGCTTGCAAGCCAGTTCCTCCAGCGGCAGCGTGCGCCCGACATGCTGCTCCATCAGCAGAATTGCACGCTTGACCTTCGGATGCGTCGCCGGCTCCAGTCCCGGCGGGTGCGGCTGCGGCGCGTTCCCTTTCTGCATTTCGCCGACCAGCAGAATCCGCAGCGCCTTCTGTACGGTCGCCGTCTCGAAGTGACGCAGCAGGATCGCCGCCGCCACATCGATCGAAGCCCGTCCGCCCGAACACGTTATCCGTCGACGGTCGATCACGAACAACCGGTCCGCAACCAGCGCATCGGAACTGACGGACGGAAAGCGCTCGACGAAATCCCAGTAGTGGAACCAGCTCACGCAAATCCGGTGCTCGTCGAGCACGCCCGCGCGCATCAGGGCGAACACGCCCGTGCAGATGCCGACCAGCGTCGTGTTGCCGCGCGCTGCAGCGCGGATGAACTGCAAAGTCTCGTCGTTCGCCTGCGGCCCCGAATGCAACAGCCCGCCGACGACGACCACATAGTCGAACGGCTCCGCATCGGCGAAGGTTTCCCACGGCGTAATCTGGATCCCGCAACTCGCGCGCACGGGCGCGAGCGTGTCGCCGATCACGCTCCACGAGCAGCGCACAGGCTTGCTGTAGTCGCCTTCGTCGGCGGACAGCCTCAGCATGTCGACGAAGCCGGAGAATGCAGTGAGCGTGAAGTTCGGCAGCAGGATGATGCCGAAGCGGATGCGCTCTTTGGGCAGCGCATCGATGGAAGTCAACGGTAGCGAATCGATGATGGTCATGGCGCGATGGCGCAGTGGTCCGGCAAGTTCAATCGACTGACAACACAAAAAGCGTAACCAGAACGCGCACGCACGCGGGATAACCCTAGCGTCGCCGATTCGCGCCCGCGTCTCTTGTCCTTTTCCGACACCGACTTGCGTAGATGCGAAGCGCGTTCATCCCCACGCGGCTTGGGATCCGGCCGCTCGTGCCGCGCCCGGACTTGCGTTTTTCCGTCACCGAGTTGCTGAGAAACGCAGTCGGGGCGCTATCTGGCGTCGCCATCCCACGTCGATGCCGTTTTTGTTCTATCGGCGGATTTTACGCTTTGGTGTACTGGCGTCACTGCGGAGTGCACGCGTTTCCGCCCACCTACCTGAGCAAGGTTTCCATGAACGTCAGCGTTTTCGACCTGTTCAAGATCGGCATCGGCCCATCGAGTTCGCACACAGTCGGCCCGATGATCGCCGCCTGCCGCTTCGCTTCCCACATCGAGGACGCGAACCTGCTCGCGTTCGTGCGCCGCGTGAAAGTCGAGCTGTACGGTTCGCTCGGCGCGACGGGCAAGGGCCACGGCACCGACAAGGCCGTGCTGCTCGGCCTCGAAGGCCATCTGCCCGACACCATCGATCCCGATCTGATCGAGCCGCGCCTGGTCGATATCCGCAAGGGCAAGCGCCTGTCGCTGCTCGGCAAGCACGAGATCGGCTTTGAAGAGAAAGAGCACATCGCATTCTTTCGCCGCCTGATGAGCGGCACGGGCAGCGTCGTGCATCCGAACGGCATGCGCTTCCAGGCTTTCGACGAGAACGGTCAGTTGCTGGTCGAGAAAGAGTATTACTCGGTCGGCGGCGGCTTCGTCGTGAACCGCGAAGGCGACCGCGTGAACGGCGTGCGAGCGGGCGGCGAAGTGCCGTATCCGTTCCGCACCGGCGACGATCTGATGCGCGTGTGCCGTGAAAGCGGCCTGTCCGTGGCGCAGGTGACGTTCGCCAACGAATGCGCGTCGCGCGCGCCGGAAGACGTGCGCGAAGGCCTGCTGACCATCTGGCGCACGATGGCCGCCTGTGTCGAACGCGGCTGCAAGATGCACGGCGAACTGCCCGGCCCGATGCGCGTGAAGCGCCGCGCCGCCGATCTCACCGTGCAACTGCGCACGCGTTCGGAAGAGTCGCTGCGCGATCCGCTGTCGATGCTCGACTGGGTCAACCTCTACGCAATGGCCGTCAACGAAGAGAACGCCGCGGGCGGCCGCGTCGTCACCGCGCCGACCAACGGCGCGGCGGGCGTGATTCCCGCCGTGCTGCACTACTACGTGAAGTTCGTGCCGGGCTCGAACGAAAGCGGCATCGTCGATTTCCTTTTGACGGCCGCGGCGATCGGCATCATCTACAAGGAAACGGCGTCGATCTCAGGTGCGGAAGTGGGTTGCCAGGGCGAAGTGGGCGTCGCGTGCTCGATGGCTGCGGCGGCGCTTGCAGCCGTGATGGGCGGCACGCCGACGCAAGTCGAGAATGCCGCCGAAATCGGCATGGAGCACAACCTCGGCATGACCTGCGATCCCGTCGGCGGCCTCGTGCAGATTCCGTGCATCGAGCGCAACGCGATGGGCGCGATCAAGGCACTGAACGCATCGCGCATGGCGTTGAAGGGCGACGGCCAGCACTACGTGACGCTCGACAACGTCATCAAGACGATGCGCGAGACGGGCGCCGATATGAAAACGAAATACAAGGAGACGTCGCGCGGTGGTCTCGCCGTGAACGTCATCGAATGTTAATGGTAACGAGCAACAAGGGGTCTGCACGATGAGCCGCTATTCGATATTCAGTCTGTTCCGCAACGGGTTGTCGTATCACGAGAACTGGGAGCGACAGTGGAGAAGTCCGGAACCGAAGAAGGAATACGACGTGGTGATCGTCGGCGGCGGCGGGCATGGTCTTGCGACCGCGTACTACCTCGCGAAGGAGCACGGCGTGAAGAACGTCGCGATTCTGGAGAAGGGCTGGATTGGCGGCGGCAATACGGCGCGTAACACGACGATCGTGCGCTCGAACTATCTGTGGGACGAATCGGCGGCGCTGTACGAGAAGGCGATGAAGCTGTGGGAAGGTCTGTCGCAAGACCTCAACTACAACGTGATGTTCTCGCAGCGCGGCGTGATGAATCTCGCGCACACGCTGCAGGACGTACGCGATACCGAGCGCCGCGTGAATGCGAACCGCCTGAACGGCGTCGATGCCGAGTTCCTGACGCCCGAGCAGATCAAGGAAATCGAGCCGACCATCAACCTGAATAGCCGCTATCCCGTGCTCGGCGCGTCGATTCAACGTCGTGCAGGCGTCGCGCGTCACGATGCTGTGGCGTGGGGTTTTGCGCGCGGCGCGGACCAGGCGGGCGTCGACATCATCCAGAATTGCCAGGTGACGGGCATTCGCCGCGACGGCGGCCGTGTGACGGGCGTCGATACGGTGAAGGGTTTCATCAAGGCGAAGAAGGTCGCTGTCGTCGCAGCCGGCAACACGTCGACGCTCGCCGACATGGCGGGCATCCGTCTGCCGCTCGAAAGCCATCCGTTGCAGGCGCTGGTGTCGGAGCCGATCAAGCCCGTCGTCAACTCGGTGATCATGTCGAACGCGGTGCACGCGTACATCAGCCAGTCCGACAAGGGCGATCTGGTGATCGGTGCGGGCGTCGATCAGTACACGGGCTTTGGGCAGCGCGGCAGCTTCCACATTATCGAAGGCACGCTGCAGGCGATCGTCGAAATGTTCCCGGTGTTCTCGCGCGTGCGGATGAACCGTCAGTGGGGCGGCATCGTCGACGTGTCGCCGGATGCATGCCCGATCATCAGCAAGACCGACGTGAAGGGCCTGTACTTCAACTGCGGCTGGGGCACGGGCGGCTTCAAGGCGACGCCCGGCTCGGGCTGGGTGTTCGCGCACACGATCGCCAACGATGAACCGCATCCGCTGAACGCGCCGTTCTCGCTGGACCGCTTCTATACCGGCCATCTGATTGACGAACACGGCGCTGCTGCCGTGGCCCACTAAACGCACTCACGCTGAGAGAGACAAACATGCTGACGATCGAATGCCCGTGGTGCGGGCCGCGCGCCGAATCCGAATTTAGCTGCGGTGGTGAAGCCGATATTGCACGTCCGCTCGACACCGACAAGCTGACCGACAAGGAATGGGGCGACTACCTGTTCATGCGCAAGAACCCGCGTGGCGTGCATCGCGAGCAATGGCTGCACACGCAGGGCTGCCGCCGCTGGTTCATGGCGACGCGCGACACCGTCTCGTATCAGATTCAAGGCTACGACACGTTCAAGATGGGCAACACGTCCGCCGACGCACAAGGGGGCAACAAGCAATGAGCCAGAAGAACCGCCTCGGCGCCGGTGGGCGCATCAACCGCGCGATTCCGCTGACCTTCACGTTCAACGGCCGCACGTATCAGGGCTTTCAGGGCGACACGCTCGCGTCGGCACTGCTCGCGAACGGCGTGCACTTCGTCGCGCGCAGCTTCAAGTATCACCGCCCGCGTGGCATCGTCACGGCCGACGTCGCGGAACCGAATGCCGTCGTGCAACTGGAGCGCGGCGCATACACAGTGCCGAATGCACGCGCGACGGAAATCGAGTTGTATCAGGGGCTGGTCGCGACCAGCGTGAATGCCGAGCCGAATCTCGAGCACGATCGCATGGCGATCAATCAGAAGTTCTCGCGCTTCATGCCCGCGGGCTTCTACTACAAGACGTTCATGTGGCCGGCAAAGTTCTGGCCGAAGTACGAAGAGAAGATTCGCGAAGCAGCGGGCCTCGGCAAGTCGCCCGAGGTGCGCGACGCCGACCGCTACGACAAGTGCTACGCACATTGCGATGTGCTGGTGGTCGGCGGCGGGCCGACGGGTCTTGCGGCGGCACACGCGGCGGCCGTGAGCGGTGCGCGTGTGATTCTCGTCGACGATCAGCGTGAACTCGGCGGCAGCCTGCTGTCGGGCAAGACGGAGATCGACGGACGCGCGGCGTTGAGCTGGGTCGAGAAGATCGAAGCGGAACTGTCGCGCATGCCGGATGTGACGATCCTGTCGCGCAGCACGGCGTTCGGCTATCAGGACCACAACCTCGTCACGGTGACGCAGCGTCTGACGGATCATCTGCCCGTGTCGATGCGCAAGGGTACGCGCGAACTGCTGTGGAAAATCCGCGCCAGGCGCGTGATTCTCGCGACGGGCGCGCACGAACGTCCCATCGTGTTCGGCAATAACGATCTGCCGGGCGTGATGATGGCGTCGGCCGTTTCGACGTATATCCATCGCTTTGGCGTACTGCCGGGCCGCAACGCCGTCGTGTTCACGAACAACGACGCGGGCTATCAGTGTGCGCTCGACATGAAGGCGTGCGGCGCGACCGTCACGGTCGTCGATCCGCGTGCGCAGGGCAGCGGCGCATTGCAGGCGGCGGCACGTCGTCATGGCGTCAAGATCATGAACAACGCGGCTGTGATGACGGCGCACGGCAAGCTGCGCGTCACGTCGGTCGAAGTGGTCGCGTATGCGAACGGCAAGACGGGCGCGAAGCAGGCGGACCTGCCGTGCGATCTCGTCGCGATGTCGGGTGGCTATAGCCCTGTGCTGCATCTGTTCGCGCAGTCGGGCGGCAAGGCGCACTGGAACGACAGCAAGGTGTGCTTCGTGCCGGGCAAGGGCATGCAGCCGGAAACGAGCATCGGCGCGGCAGCGGGCGAATTCAGCCTGGCGAGCGGTCTGCGTCTCGCTGTCGATGCAGGCGTTGAAGCGGTGAAGTCGATCGGTTACGCGGTGACGCGTCCGCAAGTGCCGCAGGCCGCGGAAGTCGCCGAGTCGCCGTTGCAGCCGCTGTGGCTGGTCGGCAGCCGCGCGGAAGCGGCACGCGGCCCGAAGCAGTTCGTCGATTTCCAGAATGATGTGTCGGCGGCGGACATTCTGCTGGCGGCGCGCGAAGGCTTCGAATCCGTCGAGCACGTGAAGCGCTACACGGCGATGGGCTTCGGCACCGATCAGGGCAAGCTCGGCAACATCAACGGCATGGCGATTCTCGCCGATGCACTCGGCAAGACGATTCCCGAAACGGGCACGACGACGTTCCGCCCGAACTACACGCCTGTCAGCTTCGGCACGTTTGCGGGCCGCGAACTCGGCGACCTGCTCGATCCGATCCGCAAGACGGCTGTCCACGAATGGCACGTCGAGAACGGCGCGATGTTCGAGGACGTCGGCAACTGGAAGCGCCCCTGGTACTTCCCGAAGAGCGGTGAAGACCTCCATGCGGCTGTGAAGCGCGAATGCCTTGCGGTGCGCAACAGCGTCGGCATTCTCGATGCGTCGACGCTCGGCAAGATCGACATTCAGGGGCCGGACGCCGCGAAGCTGCTGAACTGGATGTACACGAACCCGTGGAGCAAGCTCGAAGTCGGCAAGTGCCGCTATGGCCTGATGCTCGATGAAAACGGCATGGTGTTCGACGACGGCGTCACGGTGCGCCTCGCCGACCAGCACTTCATGATGACGACCACGACGGGCGGCGCGGCGCGCGTGCTGACGTGGATGGAACGCTGGCTGCAGACGGAATGGCCGGACATGAAGGTACGCCTCGCGTCCGTCACCGATCACTGGGCGACGTTTGCCGTCGTCGGTCCGAAGAGCCGCAAGGTCGTGCAGAAGATTTGCAGCGACATCGACTTCGCCAACGAGGCATTCCCATTCATGTCGTACCGCAACGGCACGGTGGCGGGCGTGAAGGCGCGCGTGATGCGGATCAGCTTCTCGGGCGAGCTTGCCTACGAAGTCAACGTGCCGGCGAACATGGGCCGCGCGGTGTGGGAAGCGTTGATGGCCGCGGGCGCCGAGTTCGATATCACGCCGTACGGCACGGAAACGATGCACGTGCTGCGCGCGGAGAAGGGCTACATCATCGTCGGTCAGGACACGGATGGCTCGGTGACGCCGCACGATCTCGGCATGGGCGGACTGGTCGCGAAGACGAAGGACTTCCTCGGACGCCGTTCGCTGGCGCGCTCGGACACTGCGAAGGAGGGGCGCAAGCAGTTCGTCGGCCTGCTCACCGACGATCCGCAACTGGTGCTCCCCGAGGGCAGCCAGATCGTCGCCGGTCCGTTCCAGGGCGATACAGCGCCGATGCTCGGACACGTGACGTCGAGCTACTACAGCCCGATTCTGAATCGTTCGATCGCGCTTGCCGTGGTCAAGGGCGGCCTGAACAAGATGGGGCAAAACGTGACGATTCCGCTCGCGAGCGGCAAGCAGATCGCCGCGAAGATCGCTAGCCCCGTTTTCTACGACACCGAAGGAGTGCGTCAACATGTGGAATGAAGCAAGGAACAATGCACCGGGCGCAACGTCGGCTGTCGCGAACCGGGTGGCGGGGCAACCGTGGCAGGAGTCGCCGCTCGCCGGTGTCGGCGATCTGGTGAAGAAGCATGCGGCGGCGCCATCGAAGAAGTTTCATCTGCGCGAGAAGGCGTTCTGCGATCTCGTGAATCTGCGGGGCGACGTGGGTGATACCGGATTTCTCGGCGCAGTCGAAAGCGTGACGGGTTGCCGTCCGCCGGCGAAGCCCAATACCGTTGCACGCGGCAATGGCTACGACGTGCTGTGGCTCGGGCCAGACGAGTGGCTCGTGCGCTCGCAGCAACCTCAGGCACCGGTGGCCGAGGACAAGCTGGTCGAAGCGCTGCAAGGGCAGTTTGCGTCGGCGGTGGATATCGGCAGCGGCTGGACGGTGCTCGAAGTGAGCGGCGAGAAGGTGCGCGACGTGATTGCGCGGGGTTGTCCGCTGGATCTGCATCCGCGCGTGCTCGCGGCGGGGCAGTGCGCGCAGACGCATTACTTCAAGGCGTCGATCGTACTCGTGCCTGTCGCGGATGATGTGTATGAGATCGTCGTGCGACGCAGTTTCGCCGATTACTTCGTTCGTATCATGCTCGATGCGGCTGAGCCGCTGATGTCGTGAAGCCGTTCGAGGCGCCGTTGGCGGCTTATGTGCGGGCTTCTTCGGATGCGCGTGGCGCTGCCAGGGGCAAGGGCTGGCGTGTGTTTATCGATGAGCTGGTTGTCGACACGCGAATTGGTATTCATGCGCATGAGCATCTTGCGGCGCAGCCCGTTGTGATCGATGTGAGTCTTGCTTATCGCTGCGAGCCTTCGGAGGAGGGTTTGCATGCGATGATCGACTATGAGCGGTACTGTAATCGCGTGAGTGAGTTTCTTTCTGTTAAGCCGCATACGCGGATGCTGGAGACGCTTGCTGTTGAGATTGCTTTGCTTTCGTTTGCCGAGTGGCCTGCGCTTGAGGCGATTACGCTGGCTTTGCATAAGCCCAAGATTCGTGAGGGCACTAAGCGGATCGGGGTTGAGCTGGACTGGACTCGCGGTGATTTCGAAGCGCATTCGGCTTCGGCTTTCGGCTGAGCCGTTGATATGTCGCGTGCGCAAACGTCTGATCTGGTCAAGCGTGCGTATACGGGCGGCGACGCCGATGCCGCTGTTGCTCTGCTCGAGCAGAGTATTGCGTTGGGGCATCGGCGGATTGCTTTGATTCGGTATCTGCAGGCGCAGTATCTCGAGGCGGTGCTCGATGCCAGGCATCATGAGTATGTGAGGGGTGTTGCTGCGCGGATGAGTCCGGATACGTTGGCTAGAGTGGTAGGCGAGGCGCGTCTGCGGGCGAAGCGGATGTAGGTGGGTTTGTTTTTTTTGTCTGCGACGCTGGGTGGTCCGCTTTGCTTTTGCGCTGGCATCCGCGTGATGTTATTGGTTCGCATGCGTTGCCCCTGTGCGGGGCGGCACCTACTTTTCTTTGCCGCCGCAAAGAAAAGTAGGCAAAAGAAAGCGGCTCACACCGCCAGTTCTTGTATTTGCCTGAGGGCCCCCAAAGGTTCTTACACTTCACACGGCAACCACGTGACCGACGTTCGTTGCCAGCGCTCTTGCAGCACGCCTCACCCGCTTCACGCTCCCGCACTACAGCAAGCCGTGCCAGACAGTCCCCCGCCGCCCAGGTGGCAAACTGTGTGCAGGCCGTAGTACCTCACACGCCTCACTTCGGACCGATAGCGCACGCGTCCCACACCGTAAGAGCGCTATCCTGTACGCCGCGACAACCTACACACAGTTTGCCACCTGGGCGGCACATACCATTCGCTGCCGCTTGCCTTGGTGCGGGAGTCTGACGCGGGTGATGAGCACATTCAAAGCGTTGGCAACGGGCACCAGCCAAGGCACTGCCGTGTGAAGTGTGGGGACGTCGGGGGCCCGTGGATAAGAACACGTGCTGGCGGTGTGAGCCGCTTTCTTTTGCCTACTTTTCTTTGCGGCGGCAAAGAAAAGTAGGTGCCGCCCCGCACAGGGGCGACGCTTGAAGCACGCTAACAAAGCGCGGATGCCAGCGCAAAAAGCAAAAAGCAAAAAGCAAAAAGCAAAAAGCAAAAAGCAAAAAGCAAAAAGCAAAAAGCAAAAAGCAAAAAGCAAAAAGCAAAAAGCAAAAAGCAAAAAGCAAAAAGCAAAAACTCAAGCCGCCTGCAAGCCACCTTGCATCAAAATCCTCACCCGCAACAAATCCGCCTCAACATGCCCTTGGTGCTGAAACAACTCAGCGAGCCAATCAACGAACGCCCGAACCCGCGGCGACACTCGCCGCCCCTTCACATAAGCAACCGAAACGGGCATCGGCACAGGCTTCCACTGCGGCAGAACCTCCCGCAACAATCCCTTGTCCAATAAAGCCTGCGCAGCAATCCTCGCTGGCTGAATCAAACCAAGCCCTTGCAGCCCGCAGGTCAAATAAGCATGCTCATCGCTGACCTTGATAAACCCGTCCACCTTAACCGTCAGCGGACTCCCACCCACATCAAAATCAAAATCAACAGCACGCCCGGTAATCATCGACATGCAATTCACGGCGACATGACCGGAAAGATCATCAAGACTCTCAGGCATGCCATAACGTTCGAGATAAGCCGGACTGGCACACGTCACGTGCTCCAACGTGCCAAGCCGCTTGGCGGCCAGCCCCGAATCCGGCAACTCACCCAGCTGAATACTGCAATCAACAGCCTCACCGACAAGATCCACATTGCGATGACTCACCCCAATCGCGAGATCAATCCCCGGATAACGCTCATGAAAATCATCGAGCGCGGGCAGCACGATAGACGTCGCCACGGCCCCCGGCATCTCCACCCGCAAACGCCCGCTCGGATTATCGAGCGTCTGCCGCAGCGTTGCTTCCATCTCATCGATATCGGCAAGTATCTGCGCGCAGCGCTCGTAATAAGCAGCGCCTTCCGGCGTGAGACTCAACCGCCGAGTCGTACGCACGAGCAGGGTCGTGCCCAGCAGCGCTTCCAGGTTCTGAACAATCGTTGTTGCCGTCGCGCGCGGAATCTCGAGAGACTCGGCGGCGCGTGTAAAGCTATTGGTATCGACGATACGCATGAACGTGCGCATCGCCTGGATACGATCGATCACGGAACTCTCCAAAAACGGGACATTCCAGAAAAAGACAACGAGCGGAAAACACCACGGCACACCCCGTCCCGATAGGGAGGCGCGCCGATACTGCACATGCAATGACGGATGCGAGGCGGGAAGCAGGGACAGGCCGCCGTCCTGCGCGGCCTGGATGGAAGGGGTAAAGTGTTGGGTCCTGCTGCCCGTTACTTGCGGAGCGAGTCGAGATCGATGACGAAGCGGTACTTCACATCGCTCTTCAACATGCGCTCATATGCTTCATTGATCTGCTGCATCTGGATCATCTCGATGTCCGAGGTGATGCCGTGCTTGCCGCAGAAGTCCAGCATTTCCTGCGTCTCGGCAATGCCGCCGATCAGCGATCCCGCCAGACGGCGGCGCTTCATGATCAGGTTGAACACTTGCGGCGACGGATGATCGTGCTCCGGCGCACCCACCAGCGTCAGCGTTCCATCGCGCTTCAGCAGGTTGATGAACGGATTCAGATCGTGCTGCGCCGCGACCGTGTTGACGATCAGATCGAAGCTGTTTGCATGCGCTTCCATCTCCGCCGGGTTCTTCGAGATCACCACTTCGTCCGCGCCGAGGCGCTTCGCGTCTTCGATCTTCGATGCCGACGTCGTGAACAGCACGACATGCGCGCCCATCGCATGTGCGATCTTCACGCCCATATGACCGAGGCCGCCGAGCCCCACGATGCCGACCTTCTTGCCCGGCCCCGCGCCCCACGTGCGCAGCGGCGAATACAACGTGATGCCCGCGCAGAGCAGCGGCGCGACGCCAGCGGGGTCGAGGTTCTCCGGCACGCGCAGCACGAATTCTTCATCGACCACGAGTTGCGTCGAATAACCACCGTACGTTACGGCGCCCGTCAGCTTGTCGTTGCCGTTGTACGTGCCGACAAAACCGTTCTCGCAATACTGTTCGAGGCCTTCCTGGCAACTCGGGCACGTGCGGCACGAATCGACCAGACAACCGACGCCGACCAGCTGGCCGACCTTGTACTTGGTCACTTGCGACCCAACGTTCGTCACACGGCCGACGATCTCATGGCCCGGGACGACGGGATAAATCGTGTTCTTCCACTCGTTGCGTGCCTGGTGCAGGTCCGAATGACAGACCCCGCAAAACAGGACTTCCATCTGTATATCGTGTTCGCGCAGATCGCGACGCTGAAATTCGAACGGCGCGAGTTTCGATTGCGCGTCGGTTGCGGCATAGGCGTAGGTCGTGGACATGAGGGCTCCAGCTTGTAGATGCGTTGCGCGAGGCGCCGCGCAGCATGCTTGCGCGGCGGTTGAATCTGTCGTGCGCCGAGGCACGCGGAATGTCCGCCGTGAGGTTCGTCCGATGGGCATCAGCGCAGCATGCAAGTGGCTACGCGGGGTTGGCAGGCCTCGTGCGAGGCGCCGGACGGGTGTCGCGGACAGGTAGCGGGCTTTGCGACAGGGTTCCCATATTAGGGACCGGGCGCCCCCCAGGGAATACCTGAACGTATTGAAGGCTTGCCTATTTCTCCTGGAGCCGTCCGCCCTAGGCCATTTAATGCTAGATTTCAAGCCATATTCTCTGGCGGTGCATGTTTTCGCCGAATGGATTTCATCATGTCCGACACAAAACTTTCAAATAGCGCACCCCACGCGGAGCGCTCGCCGCAGCAGCGCATGGTCGAATTGCTGCGCACGCTCGCGCCCGCCGAAGGCATGACGGACGCGCCGCTCGAAGGCGTCAAGTTCCTGCGCGCGAACCACCCCATGCCACGTCGCCCGGTGATGTACGAGCCGAGCATCGTGATCGTCTGTCAGGGCCGCAAGCGCGGCTATCTTGGCGACCACGCGTACATCTATGACGCGCAGCAGTATCTGGTGCTGTCCGTGCCGCTGCCGTTCGAATGTGAAACGGAAGCGAGCGTCGACGAGCCGTTCCTCGGCATTTCGGTTCGCGTCGATCTGACGATGGTCGCTGAGTTGCTAATGCTGCTCAACGAAACGCACGGCGCCGTCGACAGCGAGCCGCGCGGCATCTACTCGACGCCCCTCGACCAGCCGCTCGGCGATGCCGTGCTGCGCCTGCTCGAAGCGCTGGTGTCGCCCGTCGATGCACGCATTCTCGCGCCGTCGATCGTGCGCGAGATCTGCTATCGCGTGCTGACGGGCGTGCAGGGCAACGCGATACGCGCGGCGCTCACGCACCAGCATCACTTCGGCCGTATCGCGAAGGCATTGCGCCGCATTCACACCGAGTACGACGGCGATCTTGACGTCGAGACGCTCGCGCGCGAATCGGGCATGAGCCTCGCGGTCTTTCACGCGCAGTTCAAGAACGTCACGTCGACTTCGCCGATGCAGTATGTGAAGACGACGCGTCTGCATCACGCGCGTCTGCTGATGGTGCAGGACGGCCTGAACGCGGGCGCGGCGGCGGCGCGCGTCGGTTATGAAAGCGCGTCGCAGTTCAGTCGCGAATTCAAGCGTCTGTTCGGCCTGAGCCCTGTCGATGAAGTGAAGCGCATGCGCGGCACGCTGGACCCCGTCGTGCCGCCGCAACCGCAACGCGCCGTTCCGAAGTACGTGACGACCAACTGATGCTAAGCAGGAAGCGGTGCTGTCACGCGGCGTCGTGGCAGCACACGCAGAGCTTGTTACCGTCGAGATCGCGGAAGTACGCGCCGTAGTAGTTCGCGTGATACTCGGGGCGCAGCCCTGGCGGCCCTTCGCATGCAGCGCCATGCGCGAGCGCCGTCGTATGCACGCGATCAACCATGAGACGGTCCGCCGCCAGCAGCGCGACCATGTGGCCGTTGCCCGCAACGGCAGCTTCGCCGTCGAACGGCTTGCCAACGAGAAACAGCGGCCGCGCGACGCCCGGCTTCATCCATCCCGCCCAAGGCCTGTCGTCCTCGCGAAACTTCAGCGCGAGCCCCAGTTCGGCGAGCACCGCCGAATAGAAAGCAAACGCCCGCTCGAAATCGTTGACGCCGATGAATACGTGGGAAAGCATCGAATACGGCTCCTTTCACGCAGAAGTCCAGCAAGACAGGTAACGTCGATACCAGCATGATTGCTGATCTGGCTACATGTTTGCGTGGTGATTACGATGGCTGCGCTGTGTATTCGAACAAACACGCGAACAACACACGCGAACAACACTCACGGAGCCCACCATCATGAAGCGTTTTCACATCGCGCTCGCCGTTGCGAATCTCGACGAATCGATTGCCGACTATAGCGGGCGTCTCGGGCAGCCGCCCGCGGCCGTCGTGCCAGGTCAGTACGCGATGTGGCGCACCGATCTGCTCAACTTCTCGATCAATGAAAAGCCCGAAAAAGCAGGGCAGTTGCGCCATGTCGGCTTCGAGGACGACGCGGTCGAAGGCTATTCGAGTAGCCGCGACGTCAACGGGCTCGAATGGGAGCTGTTCTCCGCGGCCGAACAGGACAGACGCATCGTCGGCGCGTACGGCGTGCCCGTGAAAAGCTGACGCCGCCGCAAAACGCAAAAGCCTACTTCTGCGCGCCGCTCGCTTCCTGCAACGTGTAGTGCGCGCGCTTTTCCTCATACATCAGCAGGTCGGCGCGCTGCACGCCTGCTTCGATCCGTTCGCCGCGCTGGACGGTCGCCATCCCCATCGAGAAGCTGATCGGCGAGCCCGGATAGAACTGGTTGTTCAGATCTACCAGCTGGCGGATCGTCTCGATCATCGTCGCGCCGCCGCGCTCGTCGGTGCCGGGCAGCAGGATCGCGAATTCGTCGCCGCCAATGCGCGCCGCGTTGAACGGCGTCTCCATCGCTTTCGCGAGCACTTCGCCGGCGCGGCGCAGCAGCGCGTCGCCCGCTGCGTGGCCGAGCTGATCGTTCACGCGCTTGAGGCCATTGAGGTCGGCCATGATGACCGTCACCGGGAACGGCCCCTTGCGCTCGAGCCGGTTCAGTTCATCGACATAGAACGAGCGGTTGCGCAGCTTCGTCAGCACGTCGTGCTTGCCGAGGAACTCCAGATACGCCTCGGCCTTCTTGCGCGCGGTGATGTCGGTGAGCGCGACGAGCACGAGGTCCCACGAACGTTCATGTCCCGGCAGCACCGAGAACTGCAGATGCACGTGCACCTCGTTCGCTTCGAGCGAATAGTTGAGCACTTCGCGCTGCTGGAACAGCTTGCCGTCCCACAGGTCGATCAGCTGCTCGCGGAAATGCGGGCGCATGTCGTCGCGGAACACTTCCGGAAGGCGGCCGAGCAGGGTTTTCTTGTCGGGCGCGGCGAACATCTCCAGCGTGTGCTGGTTGACGTCGAGCACATGAATTTCCGCCATGCAGCGTTCGACGAACTCCGGGTGCACGTCGGTGAAGGTACGGAAATCGGTGATGCCCGCCGCGCGCGCGTCGTCGAGCAGGTGCTTGACGGCGCTGAAATCCTCGACCCACAGTGACACGGGCGAATACTCGAACAGCCCGCGCACGTACTGCTCGGCCTCTGTCACGCGATGGCGCGCGCCTTCCAGTTCCGTGATGTCTTCCGTCGACACCAGCACGCGGTCCCAGCGTTCCTCATGGCCCGGCAGGACCTTGCCCTTGAGCAGCACGTCCAGACGCCGGCCGCCCAGCGTGTAGTTGACCGTTTTGCTCGTGAAGTGCGGCTGGCCGGACCAGAGCTGGCACAGCTCTTCCAGGTGAGTCTTCAGCATGTCGTCGCGAAAGATCGCCGACAGGTTGTCCGTCAGCGCACTGAAATCCGCGGCTTCGAACAGCGTCAGCGTCTGCTGGTTGACCTTGATGACGCGGATGCGGCTTGCGCACTCGGCCACACGCTTGATGTCCTCGCCGATGTGCGTGCGCAGGTCCGTCACGCCTTGCGCGCGCCAGTCTTCGAACAGCGCCTTGACGCCGCTGAAGTCTTCGAGCCAGAGCGCGACGGGCGCGAGATCGAACATTTCCGAGTCGTCGTCGGCTGTGGAGCGCGGGCGAGGGTGGTTGGGCATGACAGGTCCAGAATCGAATTTCTCGCTATTCTACGGTGCCAATTGGGCCCGGAGAAAATGTCAGGCGCCCGGCATCGGCGCGGTCGGATGCGGCCGCAACCGTTATAACGGCAAATTACCGCGATTCTGCAGGCGTCTCACGGAAGTAAAACCGGCGCGACGCGTACTCAATCCGCGAGTGCTGAAACAGTTGTTTGAAAACCGTCGCGGCAAAGCGCGACGAGACGTTCTGCGGTCTGCTTCAGGCGTGCTGGGTCCACGGACAACGCGTGATCGATGCCTTCGGCAATCCCGTTCACGCGCACGGCGACGGGCTGGTCCACGTCTTCCCACGTTTGCGCGAAAGCCGTCTGCTTGCAGGGCCGCGCGAAATCGCCGTCGTGCAGCAGACTGATATGCGGCAACGCATGTGCGATCGCGACGATCCGGCCATGCAGGCTGCTGCCGATATAACCGCGGCTGTACGCAAGCAGCGCGCAGATGTCCCAGATATTCAGCGAATCGAAGAGATGAACTGACGGTGCACGCATGCGCGCAGCCGTGCGCTCGAAGCACGCAAGGTCGTCGTGCCAGGGCGCCGCGCCTGCGCGGAAGAACACGATAGCGAGATCCTGCGTGTGCGCCGCCCGGTCCAGTTGCGCGGCGATCTGATCGAGCGTCGCGTCGTCGCCGAAGTCGGCGCTGAATTGCACGGCCAGATAGCCGCGCGGCGCGGCTTCGCGTATCCGCGCAACGGCCTGCTTCGATGCATGCGCGCGGATCGTATCGCCGAACAGTTCGGCGACCATCACCGCGCAATCGGGCGCAAGCCGCGCTTCGATGCCTGACTTCGCGAGCAGCGCTTGCGTATGGAGGTCGCGCACGCTGATATCGTCGGCGCGGAAGAGCTTGGCGAGTATCTCGTTGCGCATCCCGTCGTCGCAATCATCGAGCGTCACGCCGCCGACCGCATTGAACAGAACACGCGTGGCGCGCGGCCATGCATCCTTCGACACGACATACGGTGCAAGCTCGCGCGTGCCGAGCCTGTGCTGCGCCCATTCTGATCGATCGTATTGTTGCGACGCGATGATCCGTTGCGCGTCGTGGTTCGATTGCAGCATCACGGCGGCGTCCCACGCATCGCAGGTGAGAATTTCTCCACCGACATGAAGCACATCGACCGCACGGTCGTGCAACTGTCGAAGTGCCTGGACACGATGCCCGCCTTGCGCGCGCAGATCACGCGCGACGAGTCCCGCGACGCGCACGTCGCGACCCATGAGCATACGCGCGGCGATGTGAGGAAACAGCATGTCGCCGAAGTTGTGCCGGTCGAACGCGCCGAACAGCACGACAGGTAATGATTGCGCACTCATCGATCTATTCCGCCATTATCTGGCGAACGCCGCGTGCCGCGCGATTGCCGAGTTGACTTTCGCATTTCCATGCCCTACGAATCGAATTAACCGGTCGTCGGTTATATCGGTGCAAAGCGTCATACAAGTCACTGAATTCTGTTCGGAGGGTACACGCAATTCCCAATTGGCCGCGCGATCACGCATCGCGGCATGGCACGCGAGCGGCACGCGCAATACGAGGAAAACGTGTTTTCCGGCGAAGCGTTTCGACACGCTTCGCCGTGAAGCGGGCGACGATCAGTCTGCAGCGCGCCGGCATGCCGGTGCGTCTCGTCATGCCTCGAAGCAGAGAACTGTCATGTTCGCCTACATCATCGTCGTCGCCGTGTCGGCCTTCATTCCCTATGTCGCAACGCCTGCCGCGGAAGCGGGCGTCAAGGCCATCGTCTCGCATCACAACGATATGGAAACCAGCGACGCGGCCGTCACGCCGACGCTCGTCGCGCAGGATGCACCCGTCGTGTCCGTGGCAAATGCGCAGCCTCGCGAAGCGCACTGAAGCAGCGTATAACCCGGCTTCATCATCGGCGCTTTGAATCCTGACGGCACGAAGCGGGCCGCGCGCCCGCCCGGTTGTCGCGCGAAGTGTCCCGCCGACGCGTCCTGATGGACCGCGCCGCGTCGGCGCTCGTCCGCATCGATACCCTTCGTCTGAAGGATGTTTTATCGGCCTGTAACATGGGCGTCGAGAATGATCGATCCAGCCGCCGCGCGGCGGCTTCACGCGTTACCACCGAAAGGAGTGCAACCGAATGAGCACGATCACCACGAAGGACGGCACGCAGATTTACTACAAGGACTGGGGCTCGGGCCGTCCCGTCGTCTTTTCGCACGGCTGGCCGCTCGACGCGGACGCGTGGGATGCGCAGATGCTGTTCCTGCTGCAAAACGGCTTTCGCGTGATTGCGCATGATCGTCGCGGACACGGCCGCTCGGATCAGCCGTCGAACGGCAACGACATGGACACCTACGCCGACGACCTTGCCGCGCTGCTCGACGCGCTCGATATCCAGGGCGCGACGCTCGTCGGCCATTCGACGGGCGGCGGGGAAGTCGCCCACTACATCGGCCGGCACGGCACGAAGCGGGTCGCGAAGGCTGTGCTGATCGGCGCGGTGCCGCCGACCATGCTGAAGACGGAAGCGAATCCCGGCGGCCTGCCGATGGACGTGTTCGACGGCATCCGCAAGGGTGTTGCCGACAACCGCTCGCAGTTCTACAAGGACCTCGCGATGCCGTTCTTCGGCTTCAACCGGCCGAACGCGAAGGTGTCGCAAGGCACGATCGACGCGTTCTGGGCGCAAGGCATGGCGGGCGGTGCCTACGGCCAGTACCTGTGCATCCGCGAGTTCTCCGAAGTCGACTACACGGAAGACCTGAAGAAGATCGACGTGCCGACCTTGATCCTGCATGGCGACGACGATCAGATCGTGCCTATCGATGACGCCGGCAAGCTGTCCGCGAAGATCGTCAAGAACGCGACGTTCAAGATCTACGAAGGCGCGCCGCACGGCATGTGCGTGACGGAAGCCGACAAGGTCAACGCCGATCTGCTCGCGTTCATCAACAGCTGAAGTCCCGGCAATATCCCGAAAGCGGCGCGCCCTTGCGGGACGCGCCGCTTTGCTGTTTCATCCTCATGCTGCATCGCCCGATGCAGATCACGCTGGGATGAACACGCATGACAATCGAACTGGACAAGGACGTGCGCAGCGAAGCGATCGCCTCGCTGCAACGCTATTTCGCGGAGAACATGGACGAGCCGATCGGCAACATCCAGGCGGGCGCGCTGCTCGGCTTCTTCGTCGAGGAAATCGGCCCGGTGATCTACAACCTCGCCGTGCAGGACGCGCAGGAACGCATGCACGCGCGCGTGGCAGAACTCGATATCGAGTGTCACGAAGAGGCGTTCGGTTACTGGAAGAAGTACGGCAAGCGGCGCTGAGCCGCGTCGGTCTGCTTTATCTCGCATCCCGGCTGCGATTGTCGCGCAGCACGAAGTCGACGAAGGCGCGCAGCGGCGCGGGCATGTGCTCGCGGCTCGCGTAGTAGAGACGCGGCCCCGTGAACGATTGCCACCAGTCGCGCAGGATCGGCACGAGCGTGCCGTCGTCGAGCGCGGGGCGCAGCAGTTCGTCGAACGAATAGACGATGCCAAGCCCGTCGACAGCCGCGCGCCGCTCGAGATCGATCGTAGATGCGATGAGCGGCCCGTTCGGCACGATCCGCACCGCTTCGTCGCCGCGCGTGAACTCCCACACGGCCAGCACGCCGCTTTCGAAGCGATGGCCGATGCACGCGTGCCGCACCAGTTCATCGGGATGTTCGGGCTCGCCATGCTGCTTCAGATACGCGGGCGACGCGGCGGCGACGAAGCGCTGCATCGGCGGGCCGATGGGCACGGCGATCATGTCGCGCTCGATGCGTTCGTCGTAGCGGATGCCCGCGTCGAAACCGGCCGCGAGGATATCGATGAAGGTGTCGTTCGACGCGACGTCGACGGTGATGCCCGGATGTTCGGCCAGAAAGCGCGACAGCATCGCAGGCAGGACTTCGCGCGCGACGATCGATGGCACGTTCAGCCGCAACGTGCCAGTGGGGCTGTCGCGGAACACGTTGATCGCATCGAGCGCCGTCGAGATTTCGCCGAACGCGGGCGCGAGCCGCTCGAATAGTCGCTGGCCGGCCTCCGTCGGCGTGACGCTGCGCGTGGTGCGGTTCAGGAGTCGCACGCCCAGTTGATGCTCCAGGCGCCGTACGGCTTCGCTCAGCGACGAAGCGGACACGCCGCGCGTGGAGGCGGCATTGCGGAACCCGCGCGCCGCGGTAACGGCGACGAAGGCTTTCAGATCGCTCAGATCGGGTTCGACCATTGTTCGGAATTCCGCACGGGGCATTCGGATTGAGTGGGATTATCGCACGGTTGGTTTGCGCGGATACTGCCGTTCAAACGTCGCGCCGCGCTGGATGCGCGAAAGGCGACGGACCCACCGTTTCAACGAATCCACGGAGAGCACTCACATGAAGCAACTGCAACCTGGCAAGACAGGTCCGGCGAGTTCGGCGCTCGGCCTCGGCTGCATGGGCATGTCGGGCATGTATGGGCCGGCCGACCGCGCCGAGAGCATCGCGACGATCCACGCGGCGCTGGAGGCGGGCATCACGCTGTTCGATACGGGCGACTTCTACGGCATGGGCCACAACGAGATCCTGCTCGGCGAGGCGCTCAGGAGCGCGCCCGCGTCGCGGCGCGACAATGCGCTCGTCAGCGTGAAGTTCGGCGCGACGCGCGATCCCGCGAACGGCTGGTCGGGGTACGACGCGCGCCCCATCGCCGTGAAGAACTTTCTTGCGTATTCGCTGCAGCGCCTGGGCGTGGATCACATCGACATCTATCGCCCGGCCCGGCTCGATCCGAACGTGCCGATCGAAGACACGGTCGGTGCTATCGCGGAGATGGTGAAGGCGGGCTATGTGCGGCACGTCGGCCTCTCCGAAGTGGGCGCGGCGACGATTCGCAAGGCCGCATCCGTCACGCCGATCTGCGACCTGCAGATCGAGTACTCGCTGATTTCGCGCGGCATCGAAGACGAGATCCTGCCGACGCTGCGAGAACTCGGCATCGGCGTCACGGCTTACGGCGTGTTGTCGCGCGGGCTGATCAGCGGACACTGGCAGAAAGACTCGGCGGGCAAGGGCGATTTTCGCGCGATGAGTCCGCGCTTCCTGGGCGAGAATGCCGACCATAATCTCGCGCTCGTCGACGCGCTGCGCAAGGTCGCGGACAGCAAGGGCGTGTCGGTGGCGCAGATTGCGATTGCCTGGGTTGCCGCGCAAGGCGACGACATCGTGCCGCTGGTCGGCGCGCGGCGGCGCGAGCGGCTCACGGAAGCGCTCGGTGCGCTCGACGTGGAGCTCGACGCGCAGGAGCTTGCCGCGATCGAGACAGCGGTGCCGAAGGGCGCGGCAGCGGGCGAACGCTATGCGGCCGCGCAGATGGCGCATCTCGACAGCGAGAAGGGCGGCGCGCACTGATGCGTCGAACGTCGACGAAGCCGGGCGTGATCGGCGATGCTATCGCTGCAAAGCAGATGCGGTAGCATCGAACGCAATCGCGACTCCAACCTCCGTCCATGACCACTTATGTTGCGTTGCTGCGGGCCGTCAATGTCGGCGGCACCGGCAAGCTTCCGATGACCGAGCTTCGCACGATGTGCGAGGCAGCGGGCTTCACCAACGTGCGCACGTACATCGCGAGCGGCAACGTCGTGTTCGACAGCACGCTGGCGAAACGCGCGGCGCAGCAGGCGCTCGAACGCAGCCTCGAGGTGTATGCGGGTAAGCCGGTCGGCGTGCTGATTCGCACCGGCAAGGAGATGGCTGCCGTGCTGGCGGCGAATCCGTTTCGCGACGAAGCGCCAAACCGCACGGTCGCGATCTTCCTCGATGCAGCGCCGCCCGCCGATACGCTCGAGCAAATCGCCGGGCAGCATAACGAGCAGGTCGCGCTGGGCAAGCACGAGATTTACGTGCACTACGGCGACGGCATGGCAAAGACGAAGCTGAAGATTCCCGCCGCGAAAACAGGCACCGCGCGCAACATCAACACGATCGCCAGACTGGCGGAGTGGGCCGCGCAGTCATGACGAAGGGCGCTGCGGCGAACAGGGCTTGTTGCTACACTTCGCGTTGCCCGATACTTCGTTGCAGTACCTCTCATCCCTTCGCTTGCGTCGAGTCATGAAACCTTCCCTGCTCATCCTGATTCCACTGGGCGACGACAGTCGCGCGCGCATTTCAGTATCCTTCGATATTCATTACGCTCCCACACACGAAGCACGCGTTCAATCCATCGCGAAAGAAGGCGCAGCGATTCGCGCCGTATTGACCAACGGCACGACAGGTCTGACAGCCGATGAAATGGACCAGCTGCCCGCGCTCGAATTCGTCAGCGCGCTCGGCGCAGGTTATGAAAACATCGCGACGACGCACGCAAAGGCACGCGGCATCGTGCTCGCGAACGGCGCGGGGACGAACGACGATTGTGTAGCCGATCATGCAATGGCCCTGTTGCTGGCTGTCGTGCGCGACGTGCCGCAACGCGACCGCGCGACTCGCGAAGGCATCTGGCGCGACACGTTGCCGATGCGGCCTTCCGTGTCGGGCAAGCGGCTTGGTGTGGTGGGGCTCGGCAATATCGGGCTGAAGGTTGCGCGGCGCGCGGCCGGCTTCGATATCGACGTCGCGTATCACAACCGCAAACCGCGCGATGGCACGGCATTGCGCTACATCGACAACCTGCTTGAACTCGCGCGCTGGAGCGACTATCTGGTCGTTGCCACGCCGGGCGGTCCGGCTACCCAACATCTGATCGATCGCGCCGTGCTCGAAGCGCTGGGGCCGAAGGGCTTTCTGGTGAACGTGTCGCGCGGCAGCGTCGTCGATACGGCCGCGCTTGCGGATGCGCTCGCGAACGGTGTGATAGCAGGCGCGGGTCTCGATGTGTACGAAGGTGAGCCGCAGCCGCCGCAGGCGCTCGTGCATCTGACGAACGTCGTGCTCACGCCGCATGTGGCGGGTACGTCGCCGGAAGCGATCACGGCTTCCGTCGATAACTTCATCACGAACGCGACGCGCCACTTCGCGGGCGAAGACGTGTTGACACCCATCTGATCGTTCACATCGCAAGGACCGTTCGCGCATGGCAAAGCATACGGCGCTCATCGAATGGAGCAGCGACGGCAGCAAGTTCACCGACAACCGCTATAGCCGCGCGCATCGATGGACGTTCGACGGCGGCGCAGTGGTGCCCGCATCGAGTTCGCCGCATGTCGTGCGCGTGCCGTTCTCCGATCCCGCAGGCGTCGATCCTGAAGAGGCGTATGTCGCGGCGCTGTCGAGTTGCCACATGCTGTGGTTTCTGTCGATTGCTGCCGGGCAAGGTTATGTCGTCACGACGTATCGCGACGAAGCCGAGGGCACGATGGCGACGAACGACGAGGGCAAGGAAGTGGTCACGCGTGTCGTGCTGAGACCGGCCGTTGCATTCGCCGGAGCGAAAGCACCGAGCGATGAAGCGCTCGCGCATCTGCATCATCTCGCGCACGACGCGTGTTTTCTCGCCAATTCGGTGAAGACGGTGATCGATGTTGAGGGGACCTGGCGCTTCGAACAGGTTTGATTTGCATTTAAACGTAAGCGCTAAAACCATATGTCTATGTAGCAAGCTTGACTTGTTTCTTTGATAACCGCGTCGCCAATGATCTGGATCAGCTTGCCTTAAGCATTGCGTTTTATGATCCACGGCCTTCTGATGTGACGCTGCCGGTAAGCATGTCGCTTTCTCGTCAGGTTTAATTCGCTATTGCCGGTTCTTTCGACTTGTACTCCAGGCGACGCGGTAGTTTTGTCGTTATTCATCAAGCGAATATGGAACAAGTGCGGCATTCAAACCGCTATAAATTACCGATGTGTTCAGATCGCCACAGTGGCTCGCGCCGAATGTAAAGGATCGTTACTCACGTAACGGCCGAAACAACAAACAAGTGGTGCATTTCCATTCTTCTCATGTGGCCAGCCGCGCGGCTCGCGCGATAACTGCGGGCGTTGCGCTCAATCAATGGCAACTGAAGCTGCATGTAGACGTTTGCAAACGGTAACAACCCGCGAAATTGACGAGACCATGATTCCATTACTTATTGAGTAACCGATCGCGGCCGTTTTACGGGGGGCGTGAAGCAGTCGGTACTTGTTCGATCAATTCGAGGCGGGTCAACCGATCACATCATGAACCTGAATCTGAAAAGGCTCTATCACGTATGCAATCCTGAGCGCGCATGTCTCGACGGCATTCTTCCGTCGCTGCAATGGCGCATTCGTTGCATCGATATCCGCGAGCGGCAGGGCGCCGCATTGCTCGCCAATGACCGCGCCGCCGGGCTGATCGAATTTCCGTCGTTGAGCATTCCCGCGGACCTGCACGAAGTCGACGAACTCACGCGATCCAGCACTGCGATCAGCTGGGTGGCCGTGGTCACCAATGCCCATCTCAACGACCCGGAAATCGGACGCATCGTGCGCACTCGTTGCACGAGCTTCATCCGGTTGCCCGCTGCTGCGGAGATGGCCGCTCAGGAACTCGATCGCGCGTATCAGATGTCGGCGGGCGACGGGGGCGAGCCCATCAACACGAGCGCGGGATCGGTCGCACTGATCGGCGCATGCGCGGCGATGAGCGACGTGCGTGCGGCAATACGCAACGCGTCCGAACACGAACGGCCTGTGACATTCGTCGGTGAATCGGGCAGTGGCAAGACGCTGGCGGCGTCATCGATCCATCTGGGTTCGTCGCGCCGCGAAGAGCCGTTCGTGTCGATCGACTGCGCGGCCTTCGCACCGGAACGCGTGGAAACGGAACTATTCGGGGAACGGGGTGGCGAGGAGAGGAAAGTCGAAGGGGGCAATCAGCGCTCCCGCCTTGACATGGCGGAGGGCGGCTCACTGTATATCGACGGTATCTGCGAACTGCCGCTGACGGCGCAGCAGCGTCTCGCGGATATGCTCGATACAGGAGCGCGCGATGTGCGCATCATCTGCTCGACACATATCGACTTGCAGCGCGCTGCAGACGAACATCGTCTGCACGCGCGTCTTTTCTCGTGGCTTTCGCCCGACACGATCACGATTCCGCCGCTGCGCGAACGCGGCCCGGATATCCGCTTGCTCGCGACGCATCTGCTGAAGAGCTTTCGTTCCGATTCCCGTCATGAGGTGCAAGGTTTTTCCGTGTGCGCGTGGGAAGCGTTCGACGCGCACACCTGGCCCGGCAATCTGCAGGAAATGGTCAATCGCATCCGTCATGCAATCGTCGCCAGCCAGGGCCCGCTGATCACCGCCGTCGATCTGGGTTTTGATCAGGTCGCGGGCGTGCCTTTGATCAGCGCATCCGACGATACCGATGACATTCCCGAGTGGCAGGCGGTCGAACTGGCCATCGCGCGAAATCAGGGCCGACTCGATGCGGCCGCGACAGAGCTGCACATTTCGAAAGTGTTGCTCGCGCGCATGCTGGCCTCGGACTACCGGCGTTCGATGGCCACGCCGGGAGAACTGCGGATGGATTCCGCATAGTCGCCGAAAAGGTGGTCGCCTGCGACGGGGCGAAATCCGCAATGCGCTTCACGAACAGTTACACAAACCTTTTTTGTGTAGCACCTTGTCACATATCTGCGCGCTATGCTTGCCGTCAACGTCGCGGCGGATTTCACCCGTACCTACCCTGATTATTTTCGCTTCGTTTTTTTGATTTTTTTTGATTTTTTTTCGCGGATTTTTTTATTCCGTCCTATGTTGTTTTTGTATTTCCGGAACCTTCTCTGACCCATGAAAGAGCCCTATCGCGCCGTTCACCGCTATCCGCGTAACGACTCGGGACGTGACTTCGTCGTGGGCGACCTGCACGGCTGCTTCACGCAGTTGCGTACGGAACTGGAGGCGCGCCACTTCGATCCGCAGCGCGACCGGCTGTTCGCCGTCGGTGATCTCGTCGATCGCGGGCCGCAATCGGATAGCGTGCTGGAGGCCGTCGAGCAGTTCGGGATCAAATCCGTGAAGGGCAATCACGAAGAGGTGATCTTGCGCTGGCATGCCGGCGAGGAGCAGGCGCTTTCGCTGCTGGGCAACGGAGCGGACTGGCTGCTCGACCGGGCCGATGATCGCGAGTGGGTCAAGGCGATCGCCACCTACATGGCGTCGCTGCCCTATCTGATCGAGATCGAAACCGAGCACGGGCTGGTCGGCATCGTGCACGCGGATTCTCCCGTTTCGGACTGGAACAGGCTGGTTGCCGATATCGAAAGAGAACGGTCGGACGGCAAGACGCGCCGCAAGGCAATCTGGTCGCGCACGCGCTGGAAGGCGCAACCGTCGCACCCCGCGCCGTCGCGCAACACATTGCGCAGCCTGCTCGACAAGGCAAGGCACAGCGTGCGCGGCGAGGCGCACGTGGTGGGACGGATCGACAACGTGACGGCCGTGATCGTCGGCCATACGCCCGTGACGGCCGTCACCACGAAGGACAACGTGATCAACATCGATACGGGCGCCGTCTATGGCGGCAAGCTCACGATCATGGATCTCGCTGATCTGCCGCAGTGGATCGACGTGTCGCCGCACAGCACGGTTGCCGTGGACGAGCCGGGTTGGCGCGAGCCGGTGATGGCTCGCAGTGCCGTGAGCGCACCAGCGCCTGCGGTGAATGTCGATGCCGCAAGCGCCGACACGGCGGTCGAGCACGATGTCGCGCTGGCAGAACGTCCTGCGCCGCCCGACGTTCCCGCCGCAACGGGAGAGCGTCGCGATGTCCCGCAAAACGACACGCCACGTCTCGCGCCGGAATCCAGACCCGCGCCTGAACCGTTGACGTCGTTCGTGTCGAACGGCATGCACATCACCGTGCGCATGAGCATGCATAGCATCGTGAGCGAGCAGCAACAGGGCGCGACTACCGGCGCCACGCGCCGGCGATAACAGCATTCAATTCGGCGACGCGTGGCGCGCCTTATCCATTCCCAGCCGTCTGAGCAGATCGCGTCCACGCGCACTGATCTGCAGTGCGGCCGTGCCGCCGCGAAGCTCGTGCACTTCGACGAGTTCGTAGTGGCGCAATGCAAGCACATCTGGGTCGAGCGATTCGATACGGCGTTCATGGCTATTCAACAGCATGAGCGTCGCCAGTTCGTGAGGGCTCAACATCAGGACACCTCCGTGGACAAGTGAGCGAGCAGTCCGGACATGCTAGTCGGATGACACGACAGTTTGACTACGGGCGTGTTTCATCACGTTACGCGGTTACAGGGATGACAGTGGCGAAAGGCGGCGGCCAGTCCCGCGCATGCGACGTATGTGCTGATTGAGCGGCGATAACTCGACGATGCGCGTGTAACAGGCTTACGCGCGGGTAAGCCCGTTACAGCATCTGGAAAGCACGCGCCTGGGCGAGGTTAGCGTGCGTCGTCGGCTGCGACGCGCCAGCGAGGCGCTTCGTCATCGACATGCGACACCAGCGTTTCGAGCGACAGACCTTTCGTTTCGATACCCATCACCCACACGGCCAACGCGGCGACGCCGAACGACAGCGCGCCGAGCGTGAACACACCGCCTTGTCCGAAGATGGGCAGCACCACACCGACCGCATACGGGCCGATCAGCGAGCCGACACGGCCTATCGCCGAGGCGAAGCCGGACCCCGTCGCCCGCGCGCCCGTGCCGTAGAGTTCCGGCGTGTACGTGTAGAGCACGGCCCACATGCCGAACAAGAAGAACTGCATCGCAAGGCCCGTGCAGATCAGCAGCGTCACGCTGTCCGCGTGCAACGCGGTCTGGCCATACGCGTACGCCATCACGCCGCCACCGACCAGCGATGCAATGCACGTCGGCTTTCGACCCCATCGTTCGACGAGCCACGCGGCGCACAGAAAACCGGGCACGCCGCCCAGCGAAATGAGTACGGTGTAGAGCACCGACTTCGTGACGGCGAAGCCCGCCTGCTGCATCAACGCGCCGAGCCACGACGTCAGGCCGTAGAAGCCGAGCAGCGCGAAGAACCACAGCACCCATACCATGATCGTGCGCTGACGGTACGCCGCGCTCCAGATCTCGCGGAACGCACCGTGCTTCGAAGGCGCGGCCTGATCGGCGAGGATCGACGGCGCAGGCAGCGAACGCAGTCCTTTGGACTTCATCACCTTCGCTTCGATCTGGTCGAGCACGGCATCGGCGTGGGCAAGCCTTCCGCGATGTTCGAGCCAGCGCGGCGATTCGGGCACGATGCGGCGCACGATCAGCACGAACACGGCGGGAATCGCGAGCAATGCGAACACGGTCCGCCAGCCGAAATGCGGCAGCACGAAGTACGACACGCAGCCCGCCGTGATGAAGCCGAGCGGCCAGAAGCCGTCCATCAGCGCGACGAGCCGTCCGCGCGAAGCCGTCGGCACGAATTCGGACAATAGCGTTTGCGCGATCGGAAACTCCATGCCCATACCGATGCCGAGCAGCACGCGATCGACGATCAATGCATCGACGCTTTGCGCCGTCGAGCACAGATACGACGCGACGCCCCATAGCACCATGCTCCATTGAAAGACTGGGCGTCGCCCGAAGCGATCCGCGAACAGTCCCGCGACGGCCGCGCCGAGCACCATGCCGAAGAAGCTCGCGCTCGCGACGAGTCCCGCTGTTGCGCTCGACAAACCGAACTCGGTCTTGATCGAGCCGAGCACGAAAGTCATCGTGCCGAGATCGACGGAATCGAAGAAGAACGCGATCGCGATGATGATGAAGATGGTGCGGTGATAGCCGGAAAACGGCAGGCGTTCAAGACGCGCGGCGGCGCTGGGTCGTGCGGTGGTCGGCATGTCATCCTCGGGTGGAGGTTGGAAGAAGCCGGTGGTCCAGCGAAGCACGCGTGCTTCGAAGTCCGGCTCTTTCCAGTAGATGCCGCCATAAATCCGTCATATAGAACAGATTCGGCATTGGGATGGAATGTGTGCGCCATTTGTAATGACGCACATGTTCTCTCATTGCGTCTGCGCGGCCACGCTCCGTGCCGGTGCGCGCGCTACGTTCTTTGCGCCGCGTGCCGGTGCGCCGTTCGCCACATAGTAGGGCGCGCTGGAACGCGCGAGCGGCTCACGCCCGCGAATGCGATCCGCGATTTTCTCCGCGAGCATGATGGTCGGCGCATTCAGGTTGCCCGTCGTGATGCGCGGCATGATCGACGCATCGACGACGCGCAGCCCTTCGAGACCATGCACGCGTCCTTCGCCATCCACCACCGCCATGTCGTCGTAACCCATCGCACAGGAGCACGACGGATGGTAAGCCGTCTCGGCACGCGCGCGGACGAACGCATCGATCTGTGCATCCGTCTGCAATTCGGCGCCCGGGCTCAGCTCGCGTCCACGGAAGCGATCGAGAGCAGGCTGCGCAATGATCTCGCGCGTGATACGGATCGCGTCGCGGAACTCGCGCCAGTCGAGCGCTTCGGCCATGTAGTTGAAGAGAATCGACGGATGCGCGTGCGGATCGCGTGAACGCAGCTTGACGCGTCCTCGGCTCGGCGAGCGCATCGAGCCGACGTGCGCCTGAAAGCCGTGCATCTTGATCGCGTTGGTGCCGTTGTAGTTGATCGCCACGGGCAGGAAGTGATACTGGATGTTCGGCCACGGATCGTCGTCGCGCGTGCGGATGAAGCCGCCTGCTTCGAAATGATTGCTCGCGCCGATGCCCGTGCCTTTCAGCATCCATTCGATGCCGATGGCGGGCTGATTGCGCAGCAGCAGTGCAGGGTAGAGCGATACGGGTTCCTTGCACTCGTACTGCATGTACATCTCGAGATGATCCTGCAGATTCTGGCCGACACCGGGCAGATCGAGCACGAGGGGAATATCGAACTCGCGCAGCCATGCGCCGGGTCCGACGCCCGAGCGTTGCAGGATTTGCGGCGACGCAATCGCGCCGCTGCACAGCAGCACTTCACGGCGCGCATGCACGGTAATGCGCGCGTCGCCATCCAGATACACGGCGCCTTGCGCGCGCTTGCCGCTGAAGACAATGCGGTCGGTGGTCGCGTGCGTGACGATCGTGAGGTTGGGCCGCTGCTTCGCCTGATCCAGATAGCCGCGCGCGGTGCTCGCGCGGCGGCCGTTGGCCGTCACCGTGCGGTCCATCGGACCGAAGCCTTCCTGCTGATAGCCGTTGAGGTCGTCGGTGCGCGGATAGCCTGCCTGCACGCCCGCTTCGATCATCGCTTCGAAGAGGGGATTCACGCCGGGTTTGCTCGTCGTCACGTGCACGGGGCCGTCGCCGCCGTGATAGTCGTTGGCGCCGACATCGCGCGTCTCGGCCTTGCGGAAATACGGCAGGCAATCGCGATAAGCCCAGTTTTCAAGGCCTTTTCGTTCGGCCCAGCCGTCATAGTCGAGTGCGTTGCCGCGGATATAGCACATGCCGTTGATGAGCGACGAGCCGCCCAGTCCCTTGCCGCGCCCGCATTCCATCCGGCGATTGTTCATGAACGGCTCGGGGTCCGTTTCATAGGCCCAGTTGTAGCGGCGTCCCTGCAACGGATACGCGAGCGCGGCAGGCATCTGCGTGCGAAAGTCGAAGCGGTAGTCGGGGCCGCCCGCTTCGAGCAGCAGCACGGTCACGTCGCGGTCTTCCGTCAGACGCGTCGCGAGCACGTTGCCCGCCGAACCCGCGCCGATGATGATGTAGTCGTACTCTTTCGCTGCCATGCTGCGCTCCCTCAAAAGACGGGCTGATATTGGCCCAGTTCGACCTGGATGGACTTGATGCGCGTGTAATGCTCGAGTGTCGTGATGCCGTTCTCCCGGCCCACGCCCGATTGCTTGTAGCCACCCACGGGCATTTCGGCGGGCGACTCGCCCCATGTGTTGATCCAGCAGATGCCCGCTTCGAGCTGGTGAATCACGCGGTGCGCGCGCGACAGGTTCTCCGTCACGACGCCTGCCGCGAGACCGTAGATCGTGTCGTTCGCGCGCGCAATTACTTCGCCTTCATCGGCGAAGGTCAGAATGCTCATCACAGGGCCGAAGATTTCTTCGCGCACGATCTTCATGTCGTCGCGGCAATTTGAGAACACGGTCGGCTGTACGTATTGGCCGTGCGCGTAATCGCCGTCGGTGATACGTGCGCCGCCCGTCACGAGCCGTGCGCCTTCGTGCTGTCCGCTTTCGATGTAGCCGAGCACCTTGTCCAGTTGCGCTGCGCTTGCGAGCGGTCCAAAGTTGGTCGACGGGTCCGACGGCTTGCCGATGCGAATGCGTTTCACGCGCTCGATCACGCGTGCTTCGAAGGCCTGTTGCACCGATTGATGCACGAACACGCGTGTGCCGTTCGTGCATACCTGGCCCGCGCTGAAGAAGTTCGCGGTGACGGCGATATCGGCGGCGCGGTCGAGATCCGCGTCGTCGAATACGATCAGCGGCGACTTGCCGCCGAGTTCCATCGTCACTTCCTTCAGCGACGAGCCGCCCGCCATCGACATGACTTTCTTGCCCGTCTCGACGCCGCCCGTGAACGAAATCTTCGCGATGCCCGGATGCGCGCTCAGCATCGCGCCGACGCGTCCGTCGCCCTGCACGACGTTGAACACGCCGGGCGGCACGCCCGCTTCGAGATAGATTTCTGCGAGCTTCGACGCGGACAGCGGCGTCACTTCGCTCGGCTTGAAGATCATCGCGTTGCCGGCAGCGAGCGCGGGCGCGGATTTCCAGCACGCGATCTGGATCGGATAGTTCCATGCGCCGATGCCGGCCGTCACGCCCAATGGCTCGCGCCGCGTATAGACGAACGACTCGGCGCGCAGCGGAATCTGCTGGCCTTCAATGGCCGTCGCGAGGCCCGCGTAGTACTCGATCACGTCGGCGCCCGTGACGATATCGACGGCGCGCGTTTCCGCAATCGGCTTGCCAGTGTCGCGCATTTCGAGTTCGGCGAGTGCGTCGTTGCGCTCGCGCAGCAACTCGACGGCGCGGCGCAGGATGCGTGAACGCTGCATGGCCGTCATCGCGGCCCACGCGCGCTGGCCTTCGCGGGCCGATTGCACCGCGCGGTCGATATCGGCCTCGCTGGCTTGCTGCACGGTCGCGAGCAGTTCGCCGGTGGCGGGATCGAGGCTGTCGAAGGTGACGCCGCTTGTGGCGTCGACATATTCGCCGCCGATGTAGAGACGTTGCAAGCCGTAGACGGACATCGGTTTTCTCCTTGAAATGCGGGTGTTCGTGGCGCGCTGCGTTATGAGCCGCTTTGCGCGAGCAGCAGGTCGATGTAGTCGTTCGCGAGGCGCAGCGCGGCCTTGGTATCGAAAGGATCGCCGGACAATGCGCCGCGCAGCCACAAGCCGTCGATCATCGCCGCAAGGCCGCTGGCGGCACGCCGCGCCGCCGCGCGCGGCAGTTCCCTCGCGAATTCCGCGCACAGGTTCGAATAGAGACGCCGCGTGTTCACGCGCTGCAGGCGGCGCAGGGCAGGCTCGTGCATGCTTTCGGACCAGAACGCGAGCCATGTCTTCATCACCGGGCCGCTGACCTGCGAGACATCGAAATTCGCGGCGACGATGGCGCGCAAACGCGCGCGCGCCTGCGGCTTCGCAGCGATGCGGCGGCGCGTCGTGGCCGCCCACAGGTCGCGCAGGATATGGCGCATGGTCGCTTCGAGCAGGCCGTCCTTGTCGCCGAAATAGTGGCTGACGATGCCCGTCGAAATGTTCGCGCGCTGCGCGACGGACGCGAGCGTCGTGCCCGACAGACCGGACTGGTCGATGGTGAGCAGCGTGGCGTCGATCAGTTGCGCGCGACGCACTTCGCGCATTCCGACTTTGGGCATAGGTAACTCGCGATGCTCCAGAAAGTCGTCACTCTAGTCGTTTTTTATTGAACGTTCAATCAACAAAAACCGCGCGAAGCCGCTTTGTCGGTTTGGGGAAAACACGTGTCGGGTTTTGAACACTGGCCGATGGGGCAAAGGGACTAACCTCGACTCAGCGCCTTTTTGCGCATTCAGACAAACATGGAGACGAGACGATGAGCAGCAATCGCGGTGTCGTGTATCTGGGCCAGGGCAAGGTCGAAGTGCAGTCGATCGATTACCCGAAGATGGTCGATCCGCGCGGACGCGCGATCGGTCATGGCGTGATCCTGAAAGTGGTGTCGACCAATATCTGCGGCTCCGACCAGCATATGGTGCGCGGCCGGACGACAGCTGAAATCGGCCTTGTTTTAGGGCACGAAATCACGGGCGAAGTGATCGAAGTGGGCCGCGACGTCGAGACGCTGAAGATCGGCGATCTGGTTTCCGTGCCGTTCAACGTCGCATGCGGCCGCTGTCAGACCTGCAAGGAACAGCATACGGGCGTGTGCCTGAACGTGAACCCGTCGCGCGCGGGCGGCGCTTATGGCTACGTGGACATGGGCGGCTGGATCGGCGGTCAGGCGGAATACGTGCTGGTGCCGTATGCGGACTTCAATCTGCTGAAGTTTCCCGACCGCGACCGCGCGATGGAAAAGATTCGCGACCTGACCTGTCTGTCCGACATTCTGCCGACTGGCTACCACGGCGCCGTGATGGCGGGCGTGAAGCCGGGATCGACGGTGTATATCGCGGGCGCGGGCCCTGTCGGCATGGCGGCCGCTGCGTCGGCGCGCTTGCTGGGTGCGGCCTGCACGATCGTCGGCGACATGAACGAAGAGCGGCTCGCGCATGCGCGAGCCGTGGGTTTCGAAACGGTCAATCTGTCGAAGGACGCGACGCTTGGCGAGCAGATCGCGCAGATTCTCGGCAAGCCGGAAGTGGATTGCGCGGTGGACTGCGTGGGCTTCGAGGCGCACGGCCACGGCAGCCACGGTTCGCGTGAAGAAGCGCCTGCCACGGTGCTCAATTCGCTGATGGACATCACGAAGGTCGCAGGCGCAATCGGCATTCCCGGTCTGTATGTCACCGACGATCCCGGTGCTACCGATGCAGCAGCGAGGAAAGGCAGCCTGTCGATTCGTTTCGGCCTCGGCTGGGCGAAGTCGCATTCGTTCCACACGGGGCAGACGCCCGTCATGAAGTACAACCGCAACCTGATGCAGGCGATTCTGTGGGACCGTCTGCCTATCGCGGATATCGTCAATGTGTCCGTTATTTCGCTGGACAACGCGCCCGATGGCTATCGACAGTTCGATGGCGGCGCACCGCGCAAGTTCGTGCTCGATCCGCATGGATTGCTGAAGGCTGCCTGATGCGAACTGGAGGGTTCGCATTTCGCAGGTAGAGCTGGTCGAAGTCTCCTCTGTCCCCTGTCGTGGACGATGCTGCGTATCCTTTCGCGAGGAACGCAGCATTTTTTTATCCCTCGAAGTGATGCAAGTGCGAGGGCCGGCCGTTAAAAGTCGTGCCGAATCGAGAAAGTCGCGCCTCTTTCATGCGCGTGATTGAGGTTCACAAGCGGATCGGCGCGGAAGCTCCAGTCGTCGCTGGCGGCCGTAGGTGGAGGGGCCTGCGAGTCGGAAGGAAGCCCGAAGCCATAGGGCAGGCCCGGCTGCTGGCCGGCCTGAACGCTGTCCAGCGGGGCGAGATAAGGGTTGCCCGGCGCGTGTCCGACGCGGAACCGCTGTTTGCCTGGCGCAATGCCGCCATTGTCAGGCAGGCCATAAGCCGCATTCACCCATTGCATCGAACTCTTCATGACGTAGCGATGCACATGACGTTGTGGCGCATAGGGCGACGCCGCAATGACGGGATATGAGTAAAACAGGATAAATGGGGAATGCCTTTCGGACGTCAAGTGGACGCGATCATTCGCGAATGAAGTGCCGCTCACCAGAATCAATAACGCACCGGCAATCCAGCGTGCTGGATTGCGGCGCGTCACGAACATGATCCAACCCAAGACGGAACTAATCACACTACCGGCCACCCTGGTTCATTAGAACCCTTATCGGTTAAGGCATCGATAATCCGTTTTAGTTCTTTTATATTGCAGGTAAAAATACGGGTAATTACCCGCACGCACCGATTTCCCCACACGCCGTGCAAAAATCGCAACCGTCCTTGCGAATCACAGCATTTGCGCCGCAATTGCCACATTTACGGCCATGCATCGTGCGCATTTCCTGAGCGCCGCGTTGTTCCTCCGCACTGTCTTCGACGATGGAAAGTGCGTGATCTGCTGTCGACGCATTGGGATTCGTGTGCCCGAGCGGCAGACGCGCGAGCAAACGCGACGGCACCTGATTGCCTTCCGCATCGAGAAAGCCGCGCCGGTGCAGTATCTGCTGAAGCGCATAAGCGAGCGCGGCGACTTCCGAATCGTGCCAGCGGGGCGAGTGGTGCCCGTCCATCCGCTGCACCTCGCCGAGCCTGACCTGGCCCCGGTCCCACGACACCTTGCGCAGATCCTGCAAATTGCGCGCGACAAAACCGCCGCGCGCGGCCAGCGACAGCGAGCGCATCGTCGCGGTGATCCACTGCTGCGACTCGTCGCGCTGACCGGCGGGAATGAAAAACTCGATGGGCCGTTCGATCGTCACCTCCTCGCCGCCGACGCGTCCCGTCACTTCGATGAACGACACCGCCAGATACAGCGACTTCTTCCCGGCAGCCGTCAGATATTCCACTTTCTCGATGATTGCGGGCAATTCCCCTCTTGGCCGATGATCGATTGCCACGCGCAGCGGGTCGAGATCGAATTCCGCGAGCGCATCGTCGCGCGTGGCGGCGGGCTCCGGCGTCACGCTGAGCACGGCGCCGAGCGTTTCGTTCGGCCGATACGTCGCAAGACCTTTCAGGCCGCCTTTCCACGCATCGAAATAAAGGCTTTCGAAAGCGTCGAACGGATAGTCGGCGGGCACGTTGACGGTCTTTGAAATGGACGTGTCGATATACGGTTGCACGGCCGCCATCATGTCCAGATGATCGCGCGCGGACATTTCGAGCGCGCTGACGAAATAGTCCGGCAGATGGGCGACATCGCCGCCAAGCTCACGATAAAGACGGTATGCATGATCTTCGACTGCGAACTGCTCGCGGTTGCCGTTCGCCATCACCTTCATGCGCGTGTAAGTCCACGAGAACGCCGGCTCGATACCGTTCGACGCGTTGTCCGCGAAAGCCAGACTGACCGTGCCCGTCGGCGCAATGGAGAGCAGATGGCTGTTGCGAATGCCGTGCGTGCGGATCGCGTCCTTGATGTCGTCGGGCAGGCGCGATGCGAACGTGCCTTCTTCCAGATATTGCTTCGCGTTGAAGAGCGTGAATGCGCCGCGCTCACGAGCGAGTTCGACGGATGCGCGATACGCTTCGTCGCGCATCAAACGCGCGATGCGCACCGCGAAATCGCGGCCTTCCTGCGAGTTGTAGCGCAGTCCCATCATCACGAGCGTGTCGCCAAGGCCCGTGAAGCCGACGCCGATGCGGCGCTTTGCGCGCGACTCGTCGTATTGCTGCGGGAGCGGCCAAAGGGTCACGTCGAGCACGTCGTCGAGAAAGCGCACGTGGGTGCGCGTGCGTTGTGCGAGCGCGTCCCAGTCGAACGACGGCGTGCCGCCATGTCGCTGCGCGAACGGATCGACCACGAAGCGCGTCAGATTCAGCGGGCCGAGGTTGCAACAGCCGTAAGGCGGCAGCGGCTGTTCGCCGCATGGGTTAGTGGCGCGGATGGTTTCGACGGCGCGCAGGTTGTTGTCGTCGTTCATGCGCGAGATGAAGACGATACCTGGCTCCGCGATGTCGTAGGTCGAGCGCATGATGCGATCGAAGATTTCTTTTGCGCGCCGTTCGCTGTAGACCCACATGCCGTCTTCGCGCTTATGCATGTCGTTGGCCGCGCGCATGGCTGGTGTCGGCTCCGCGCGATGCACGAGTTGCCACATCTCGTCGTTTTCGACGGCGTGCATGAATTCGTCGGTGACGGCGACGGACACATTGAAGTTGTTCCAGCGGCCTTTCGAATGCTTGGCCTCGATGAATTCGAGCAGATCGGGGTGCGTGCAGTCGAGCACGGCCATTTGCGCGCCGCGGCGGGAGCCGGCGCTTTCGACGGTGCGGCAGGACGCGTCGAACACGTCGATATAGCTGCAGGGTCCTGACGCCGACGAGCTGGTCGTTTTCACGCGCGCGCCGTGCGGGCGGATTGCCGAGAAGTTGTAGCCGACGCCGCCACCGCGGCGCATGGTTTCTGCGGCTTGCAGCAGCGCGACGTAGATGCCGGGCAATCCCTGTTCGTCGACGTCCTGAATGCTGTCGCCGACCGGTTGCACGAAGCAGTTGATGAGCGTCGCGGCGATGCCGGAGCCGGCGGCGCTCATGATGCGGCCGGCGCCGAGTGCGCCATTCTGGAGGTTTTCGACGAAGCGCGCTTCTATTGCGGGGCGCAGGGGTTCGGGTTCGGCCATTGCAACGCCGCGCGCGACGCGGCGGTAGACGTCGTCGGCGGTTTGCTCGTCGCCCTTGGCGTATTTTTCCTGCAGGACGTCGAGGGAGAATTGTTGCGGTGCGATGGGGGTTTTGCTGCCTTGCTTTGGTTGCTGCAGTTGCGTCGGGTCGTTGTCGGTGTCAGCCATGAGGAGCCTCAGAGGGCGGCGCTCCAGCATTTCGCGCGAAGGTGCGCAACGCGGCGTCGCGATGACGGTCACGATAGCGCAATGGGGATGGGTCCGTAAACTGCGGAGGGCGTAGGGTGGGGGGGCTTCGTGGCGCGGGCTTTGCCGGTCGGTGTTTTGAGCTATGCGCTGGCATCCGCGTGATGTCTTTGGTCTGCTAGCGTTGCCCCTGTGCGGGGCGGCACCTACTTTTCTTTGCCGCGGCAAAGAAAAGTAGGCAAAAGAAAGCGGCTCACACCGCCAGCCCATGTTCCTATCCACGGGCCCCCAACGTCCCCACACTTCACGCGGCAACGTCCCTGTTTGCGCGCGTTGCCAGCGCTTTGAATGTGCTCATCACCCGCGTCAAACTCCCGTGCAACGGCCAGCGGCAGCGAATGGTCTATGCCGCCCAGGTGGCAAACTGTGTGTAGGTTGTCACGTCGTATAAGTTCGTGTTCTTACAGGGTGGGGCGCGTGCGCTATCGGTCCAAAGTGAGGCAGGTGGAGTAGCGGGGCCTACACACAGTTTGCCACCTGGGCGGCGGTGGAATATCTGGTGGGGGGGATGTAACTCGGGTGCGCGAAGCGGGTGAGGCGCGCGGCAAGAGCGCTGGCAACGAACGTGGGTCACGTGGTTGCCGTGTGAAGTGTAAGAACCTTTGGGGGCCCTCAGGCAGGGACAAGGATTGGCGGTGTGAGCCGCTTTCTTTTGCCTACTTTTCTTTGCGGCGGCAAAGAAAAGTAGGTGCCGCCCCGCACAGGGGCAACGCTAGCGAACCGATAACATCACGCGGATGCCAGCACAAACATCAAAGAAACCACCGAGCGTCGCAGACAAAACCCAAAACCTTTATGCATGCACCACAACCCCACCAATCGAATTACTAATCACAGCATGCGCAAGAGGCGCGACCTGCTTCCTTCGTTCCCGCGTAGGCGCGGTACCAAAAGCATCCCGATAGCTCTTACTGAAATGACAGGCGGACTGAAACCCGCAAGCCATCGTGATATGCATGATCGACATATCAGTCTGCAATAAAAGCTCACGCGCGCGGCGCAGCCGCAAAGTCAGATAGTAGTGAGTCGGCGTCATCCCGAGATGCTCACGGAACAGCCGCTGCAACTGCCGTTGCGACATATTCGCCAGCCTCGCGAGTTCCTCCCGCGAAAGCGGCTCCTCGATATTGTTCTCCATCAACGCAATGACTTCGAACAACGACTTGTTCGCCGACCCGAGCCGCGCCACTAATGGCATCCGCTGCTGCGCGCTATTGTCGCGCACATGCTCGACGATGAACTGCTCGGCAATCTGCGTCACACGCGGCGTGCCGACGCGCGCGGCGATCAGGTTCAGCATCATGTCGAGCGGCGCGACGCCGCCCGTGCAGGTCACGCGATCGCGATCGATCACAAAGAGTTCTTTCAGAAAACGCGTGTCGGGAAACTCTTCCTTGAGCGCCGACATGTTTTCCCAGTGAATCGCACACGCATAGCCCGCAAGTAATCCCGACTTGGCAAGTGCATACGTGCCCGTGCACAGACTACCCAGCGCGACGCCCGCGCGTGCAAACCGGCGCAGCGCCGACAGATGCTCGGGGGTGGTCTCGCGTTGCACATCGATGCCGCCGCATACGAACACGATGTCCGGCGTGCCCACGCAGTCGGCCGGACCCGTATCGACGGACAGGCCGTTGCTCGCCGTGACCGACCCGCCGTCCGGGCTGATGATCGACCAGCGGTAGAGCGTCTGCCCGCTCAGGTAGTTGGCCATGCGCAGCACCTCGATCGCATTCGTGAACGCGATCATCGTGAAGTTGGGCAGCGGCATGAACGCGAAGTGCGACAACGACGCGGTTCGATCGGGCGACATGGTTCGGGCGTTCCTTCAGCTCGATGTTCTGTTACGGCCGAGTGGGGAAACGGCCTTTCTTATTCTGCGAGTGAGCGCAACAAGCATGCCATACGGCTAAACCCTGGCTGGATAACCTCCATGCGGCAGTGCATTCGCGCGATCGCACTGGCGCTGTGCAATGCCCGCACTGTCTGCGAGCCTGTCGCGCTCCCAAGCGGTGCTCTTTTCACGAACCGTCAGCAGTCGTGCGCTGCGGCGCACCATGGCAAAAGCACATCAATTTACTGCATTGACACTGCCGATAAGCACGACCGGTCGCTTCTCGTCACTTGTCCAAAACGGACTTGCATGGCGGAAAAGGCAAAGAACGCGTCTGAATTCATAAATTGACCGGGCAGGCGAAAGACAAGAATAGAGTCGTCGGTGGAGGTGGTGCAAAGCCAGTCCAGTCAAGGGATAGCGCGGAATCGGACAGTTGGCCTCGCACTCGCTTTTCGCTTTTCAGCTATCAACGGTCAACTGAACGGAAGCCATGTCGAACGCCAACCCATTCTTCTCGCAGTCACTCGCCGAGCGCGATGCAGCCGTACGCAAGTCGGTGCTCAAGGAACTCGAGCGCCAGCAGTCGCAGGTCGAGCTGATCGCATCGGAAAACATCGTCTCGCGCGCCGTGCTCGAAGCACAAGGCTCGGTGCTGACGAACAAGTACGCGGAAGGCTATCCCGGCAAGCGCTACTACGGCGGCTGTGAGTTCGTCGATGAAGTGGAAGCGCTCGCTATCGAACGGATCAAGAAACTCTTCAACGCGGGCTTTGCGAACGTCCAGCCGCACTCGGGCGCGCAGGCCAACGGCGCCGTGATGCTCGCGCTCGCCAAGCCGGGCGACACGATTCTCGGCATGTCGCTCGATGCAGGCGGCCACCTGACGCACGGCGCGAAGCCCGCGCTGTCCGGCAAGTGGTTCAACGCGGTTCAGTACGGCGTGGATCGCGAGACCCTGCGCATCGACTACGACCAGGTCGAAAAACTTGCGCACGAGCACAAGCCGTCGATGATCATCGCGGGCTTCTCCGCGTATCCGCGCGTGCTGGATTTCGCGCGCTTCCGCGCGATCGCCGATAGCGTCGGCGCGAAGCTGATGGTCGACATGGCGCACATCGCAGGCGTGATCGCGGCGGGCCGTCATCCGAATCCGATCGAACATGCCCACGTCGTCACGTCGACCACGCACAAGACGCTGCGCGGTCCGCGCGGCGGCTTCGTGCTGACCAATGACGAAGACATCGCCAAGAAGATCAACTCGGCCGTGTTCCCCGGTCTGCAAGGCGGTCCGCTGATGCATGTGATCGCGGGCAAGGCCGTCGCATTCGGCGAAGCACTCGAAGACAACTTCAAGACCTATATCGACAACGTGCTGGCCAACGCCCAGGCGCTCGGCGAAGTATTGAAGGATGGCGGCGTCGATCTCGTGACAGGCGGCACCGACAACCATCTGCTGCTCGTCGATCTGCGCCCGAAGGGTTTGAAGGGCACGCAGGTCGAACAGGCGCTCGAACGTGCGGGCATCACGTGCAACAAGAACGGCATTCCGTTCGATACGGAAAAGCCGACGGTCACCTCGGGTATTCGCCTCGGCACACCGGCGGGCACGACGCGCGGCTTCGGCGTCGCGGAGTTCCGCGATATCGGCCGCCTGATTCTCGAAGTGTTCGACGCGCTGCGCACGCATCCCGATGGCGATGCGGCAACGGAACAGCGTGTGCGCCGCGAGATCTTCGCGCTGTGCGAACGCTTCCCGATCTACTAAGCCGACCTTCTATACGAAAGCCCCACAGCTACGGAGTCAAAGATGAGCAACCTGCACGACAGCAGCATCATTATCGACGGCCTGAACATTTCGAAGTTCGACCGCTCGGTGTTCGAGGACATGAGAAAGGGCGGCGTCACCGCGGTCAACTGCACGGTCTCGGTTTGGGAAGACTTCCAGAAGACCATCGACAACATCGCGGAAATGAAGCAGCAGATCCGCGAGTACAGCGAGATTCTCACGCTGGTGCGCACGACGGACGATATTCTGCGCGCGAAGAAAGAGAACAAGACGGGCATCATCTTCGGCTTCCAGAACTCGTACGCATTCGAGGACAACCTCGGCTACATCGAAGTGTTCAAGGAACTCGGCGTGAACGTGGTGCAGCTTTGCTACAACACCCAGAACCTGGTCGGCACCGGTTGCTATGAGCCGGACGGCGGTCTCTCGGGTTATGGCCGCGAAGTCATTCAGGAAATGAACCGCGTCGGCATCATGGTCGACCTGTCGCACGTCGGCGGAAAGACCTCGTCCGATGCGATCGCCTGCTCGAAGAAGCCCGTTACGTATTCGCACTGCTGCCCGTCGGGTCTCAAGGAGCATCCGCGCAACAAGAGCGACGAACAACTGAAAGAGATCGCCGACGCGAACGGCTTCGTCGGCGTGACGATGTTCGCACCGTTCCTCAAGCGTGGCCCGGATGCGACCGTCGAGGACTACCTCGAAGCGATCGACTACGTGATCAACGTGATCGGCGAAGACAAAGTGGGCATCGGCACCGACTTCACGCAAGGCTACTCGACCGAGTTCTTCGACTGGATCACGCACGACAAGGGCCGCTATCGCCGACTGACGAACTTCGGCAAGGTCGTGAATCCCGAAGGCATCCGTACGATCGGTGAGTTCCCGAACCTGACGGCTGCGATGGAAAAAGCTGGCTGGAGCGAGTCGCGCATCAAGAAAGTGATGGGCGAGAACTGGCTGCGCGTGTTCGGCGAAGTCTGGAACGTCTAAGCGAAAACCTGAGAGAGAAGGAAACCTGCAATGCAACCGCAACTGCCCATCGACGTCGATCCGAACACGGGTGTCTGGACCACCGACGCGCTGCCGATGCTCTACGTGCCGCGTCACTTCTTCACGAACAATCACGCTGCCGTCGAAGAAGCGCTCGGCGTCGAAGCGTATGCCGAGATTCTCTACAAGGCGGGCTACAAGTCCGCGTACTACTGGTGCGACAAGGAAGCGAAGCAGCACGGCATCAGCGGCATGGCCGTGTTCGAGCATTACCTGAACCGTCTGTCGCAACGCGGCTGGGGTCTGTTCAAGATCATCGAAGCCGACCCGGCGACGGCGCACGCGAAGATCGAACTGCGCCATTCGTCGTTCGTGCTGCAGCAGCCGGAGAAGAGCGGCAAGCTCTGCTATATGTTCGCCGGCTGGTTCGCAGGCGCGATGGACTGGGTCAACGACACGACGGAAGGCGGCAAGAAGGCGCCGCGCAGTCAGTCGAAGGAAGCGCAGTGTGCGGGCGAGCATCACGACCACAAGCACGACCACTGCGTATTCGAAGTATCTCCGCTTGCTGCATGACAGAAGTACAGACACGCAGCGGCGCTTTTGAACACAGCGCCGCTGCGTGACTGAAACAACAGACTGAATCGAACCCGCCCGAGGTCGCCCGCAATGCGTTACCCCAATCTGTTCAAGCCCTTGACGCTCAATCAGCTGACGCTGCGCAACCGCATTGTCAGCACCGCGCATGCCGAGGTGTATGCCGAACCAGGCGGACTGCCCGGCGACCGCTATATCCGCTATTACGAGGAAAAGGCCAAGGGCGGTGTGGGCCTCGCCGTGTGCGGCGGGTCGAGCCCGGTGTCGATCGACAGTCCGCAGGGCTGGTGGAAGTCCGTCAATCTGTCGACGGACAAGATCATCGATCCTCTCTCGCGTCTCGCCGAAGCGATGCATCGCCACGGCGCGAAGATCATGATTCAGGCGACGCACATGGGCCGCCGCTCGGCGTTTCATGGCGAGCACTGGCCGCATCTGATGACGCCTTCCGGCGTGCGCGAGCCCGTGCACCGCGGCAACGCGAAGATCATCGAGGTGGAAGAAATCCGCCGCATCATCAGCGACTTCGCCGCGGCTGCGAAGCGCGTGAAGGACGCGGGCATGGACGGCATCGAAATTTCGGCCGCGCACCAGCATCTGATCGATCAGTTCTGGAGCCCGCGCACGAACTTCCGTACCGACGAATGGGGCGGCTCGCTCGAAAACCGTCTGCGCTTCGGCGTCGAAGTATTGCAGGCGGTGCGCGAAGCGGTCGGCAAGGATTTCTGCGTCGGCCTGCGCATGTGCGGCGACGAGTTCCATGAAGATGGCCTCGATCACGAGCAACTGAAAGAAATCGCGCAGGCGATGTCGGAAAAAGGGCTGATCGATTACATCGGCGTGATCGGTTCCGGCGCTGATACGCACAACACGCTCGCCAACTGCATGCCGCCGATGGCGCTGCCGCCCGAGCCGTTCGTGCATCTCGCAGCGGGCATCAAGTCGGTGGTCAAGCTCCCCGTGATGCACGCGCAAAGCATCCGCGATGCTGGACAAGCGGAGCGTCTGCTCGCGAACGGCATGGTCGACCTGGTCGGCATGACGCGTGCGCAGATCGCCGATCCGCATATGGTCATCAAGATTCGCGACGGACGCGAAGACGAGATCAAGCAGTGCGTCGGCGCGAACTACTGTATCGACCGCCAGTACAACGGCCTCGATGTGCTGTGCGTGCAGAACGCGGCGACCTCGCGTGAAGCGACGATGCCGCATGTGATCGAAAAAACGCGCGGACCGCGCCGCAAGGTGGTCGTGGTCGGCGCAGGTCCGGCGGGTCTGGAGGCGGCGCGCGTTGCGCGTTCGCGCGGTCACGACGTCGTGCTGTTCGAAAAGAGCGATGCTGTCGGTGGCCAGATCATGCTGGCCGCGAAAGCGCCGCAACGCGAGCAGATGGCGGGCATCGTGCGCTGGTTCGACATGGAAACGAAGCGTCTCGGCGTCGACCGGCGTCTGGGTGTCGAAGCCGACGAGAAGATGATCCTCGCCGAGAAGCCCGACATCATCGTGCTCGCCACGGGCGGCACGAGCTTCACGCAGCAAGTGCCTGCGTGGGGCGTCGAAGAAGGCCTCGCCGTGAGTTCGTGGGACATTCTGTCGGGCAAGGTCGAGCCGAAGCAGAACGTGCTCGTCTATGACGGCGTGAGCACGCATGCAGGCGCGGGCGTGGCCGACTTCATTTCTAGCCGCGGCTCGAAGGTCGAGATCGTCACGCCGGACGTGAAAGTGGCCGACGATGTCGGCGGCACCACGTTCCCGATTTTCTATCGACGTCTGTACGCGCAAGGTGTGATCCACACGCCGAACTACTGGCTCGACCGTGTATACGAGGAAGACGGCAGGAAGATTGCCGTGATCCGCAACGAGTACACGGAAGAGCAGGAAGAGCGCGTTGTCGATCAGGTCATCATCGAAAACGGCAGCACGCCGAACGACGCGTTGTACTGGAAGCTCAAGCCCGAGTCGGTGAATCGCGGGCAGGTGGACGTGCACAAGCTCTTCGCAGCGGAACCGCAGCCGTCGCTTTCGGAAGAACTCGGCAACGGACGCTTCCTGCTGTTCCGTGTCGGCGACTGCATCTCGATGCATAACATCCACGGCGCGATCTACGACGCGCTGCGTCTCTGCAAGGACTTCTGACGATGAGCCCGGCGTTTCTCATCACCGCGTTGTTGTGGGTCTCGGTCGCCGGCCTTGCGTTCGCGGTCGCAAAACGGGCGGCTTACTGGCGTCTCGGACGGGCAACGGCAGCCGGTGCATTCGGCTGGACCAATCTGCTGACCATCCCGAAGCGCTACTTCGTCGATCTGCATCACGTCGTCGCGCGCGATCCGTACATCGCGAAGACCCACGTTGCGACGGCGGGCGGCGCCATCGCCGCGTTCGCGCTCGTCTTCATCAACTACGGTCTCGCGATCTATTCGCCGTGGCTCGACCGGCTGATCTTTCTGGCTGCGCTGATCATGCTGGTGGGCGCCGTGTTCGTATGGCGCCGGCGTCACGCGAAGGATGTGCCCGCACGTCTGTCGCGCGGTCCGTGGAATACGCTGCCCTGGCTGCTCGGCTCGTTCTCGCTCGGTCTGCTGCTGTACACGCTGTTGCCGGCGTCGGCGATGTCGGGTGGTCTCGCGATCATCTTCGCGCTGCTGATTGCGGCAGGCGCATTCGCGATGACGTTCGGCGCGGCGCGCGGCGGTCCGATGAAGCATGCGCTGGCCGGCCTCCTGCACCTTGCGTTTCATCCGCGTCAGGAGCGCTTTGCGGCGCAAGGCGACGTGCGTCGTGAAGCGGCTGTTCCGCCGACCGCGCTCAAAGCACCCGCGCTCGAACAGAACGAATACGGCGTCGGCAAGCCGGTCGAGTTTCGCTGGAACCAGTTGCTGAGCTTCGATGCATGCGTGCAATGCGGCAAGTGCGAAGCGGCATGTCCCGCGTTTGCGGCAGGCCAGCCGCTCAATCCGAAGAAGCTGATTCAGGACCTCGTGACGGGCATGGTCGGCGGCACGGATGCGGCCTATGCGGGCAGCCCGACGCCCGGCATCCAGGTCGGCCAGCATGGCGGCGAGCCGCAGCGTCCCATCATTTCGAGCCTGATCGAAGCCGACACGGTGTGGTCGTGCACGACCTGCCGTGCCTGCGTGCACGAATGCCCGATGCTGATCGAGCACGTGGACGCGATCGTCGACATGCGCCGCAACCAGACACTCGTGCACGGCACGGTACCGGGCAAGGGCCCCGAAGTGCTCGCCAATCTGCGCGAAACGGGCACGATGGGCGGCTATGACAAGGCGGCGCGCTACGACTGGTCGGTCGATCTCAGCTCGCCTGTCGCGCAGCCGGGCAAGGCGATCGATGTGCTGCTCGTCGCCGGCGAAGGCGCGTTCGACATGCGCTATCAGCGCACGCTGCGCTCGCTCGTCAAGGTGCTGAACAAGGCGGGCGTCAACTACGCGGTGCTGGGCGGCGAAGAAACGGATACGGGCGATGTCGCGCGCCGTCTCGGTGACGAAGCCACGTTCCAGCGCATGGCGAAACAGATGATGGGCACGTTGGCGACGCTCGATTTCAAGCGCATCGTCACCGCCGATCCGCACGTGATGCACAGCCTGCGCAATGAGTATCGCGCGCTCGGCGGCCGCTATGAAGTGCTGCATCACACGACGTTCCTCGCGGAACTCGTCGCGAGCGGCAAGGTGTCGCCGAAAGCGGTTGCTGCGCTCAACGACAAGACGATCACGTATCACGATCCCTGCTATCTGGGCCGCTACAACGGCGAAACGGAAGCCCCGCGCCAGTTGCTGAAGACGATCGGCATCAAGGTCGTCGAGATGGAACGGCATGGCAAGCGCGGCCGTTGCTGCGGCGGTGGCGGCGGTGCGCCGCTGACGGATATCCCCGGCAAGCAGCGCATTCCCGATATCCGCATCGCCGATGCGCGTTCGATCGGCGCGGACGTGGTCGCGGTAGGTTGCCCGAACTGCACGGCGATGCTCGAAGGCGTGGTCGGTCCGCGTCCCGAGGTGCTCGATGTGGCTGAACTCGTTGCTGCGGCGCTGGAGTGAACGATGAATACGACAATCAAACGTATCGATCCGCGCCGGCCCTTCGTCATCACGGCGGCAGGACTGAAACGCATCACGCTGGGCGCGGAGCATGTCGCGGGCGCATCGAATGATCACGCGCTGCATGCGGGCGCGCATGGCCATGCCGCAATCAAGACGCTGCGCACGACGCAGGCGCCGCAACACACGCTGCTCGTCGTTGCGCACAGCGACCGCGGCGGTCTCGACGATCATGCGCGTCAGGCACTGGCCGCCGCCGCACTGATCGCGGACGCGGCGACGCAAGTCGCGTTGCTGGTGCTCGGAGAACTGAAAGACGACGCCGCCGCGCTCGGTGCGGACAAGGTGATCGAGTTGCCGTCGTTCGATCGCCGCACGTTTGCGCCCGAAAGCGAAGTGCAAGCCGTCGCGGCGTGCGTCGCGCAACTCGCGCCCGCGCACATTTTCATGCCCGACAACGCAACGGGCGACGGCGATCTTGGCCGGCGTTACGCGGCACTCGCGGGCGCAAGCGTCGCGACGCATGTGGTGCAGATCGATTCGAAGCAGGTGTCGACGTATGCGCAAGCAAAGAAGGCCTACGCGACGCGCACGCTGCCCGACGTGATTCTGCTTGCGGCAGGCGCAGTCGATACGCGGCTGCCATTTATCGGCGCTGGCGAGCGGCTTGAACTCACGGCGTTCGCACAAACGAAGGAGACGTCGAGCGGCGCATACCGTGATCTGGGCATCGAGGAAATCGACGCCGCGCAGGTCGCGCTGGAAGAAGCGGACTTTATCGTCTCTGCGGGCAACGGCGTGACGGATGTCGCCGCGTTCGAGAAGCTCGCCAGCACGTTCGGCGCGGCAATCGGCGCGAGCCGTGTCGCCGTCGACAACGGCATGTTCACGCGCGACAAGCAGATCGGCGCGACAGGCAAGACCGTCGAGGCGAGCGTCTATATCGCGTTCGGCATTTCGGGCGCGGTGCAGCACTTGCAGGGCATCAAGGATTGCCGCCACGTGATCGCGGTGAATCTGGACGGCAGCGCGCCCATCGTCAAGCGCGCGAACCTGACGATCATCGGCGATACGCAGGCGACCATCGCGTCGCTGATCGACGAGATCGACCGGGCGCGTTCGGGTCGTGGCGCGGCTGCCGCGCCTGTTGTAAAGCAGATCGTCGAAGGAGTCGCCGCATGAACGGCAAGCTCGAAAAAATCGCGGTGCTCGTGTCGGTCGGCAAGCATCCTGTCAGCGGCGTCGCGCGCTATAGCCGCAATGATGCCGCCGCGCTGGAAATCGGCCGTCAACTGTCGAGCCAGCACGCCGCGCGACTCGACGTGCTGCATGCGGGCGATCCGGGTAATCCCGCACTCGAAGAGTATCTGGCGCTCGGCGCCGAGCGGGTCGAAGTGCTGACCTGCGCGGACAACGGCGATGCCGTCAGCCTGCTCGCGGCCCGGCTCAAAGGCTATGACCTCGTGCTGACGGGCACCTGTGCCGAAGGCGCGTTCGACAGCGGCATGCTGCCTTACCGGCTCGCGGACGCGCTGCAAGTCCCGCTCGTCGGCACGGCCGTCGAGGTGTCGATTGCAGGCGGGCGCGCGACGGTGCGGCAATTCTTGCCGAAGGGCGTGCGCCGCCGCGTCGAGGTCGCGCTGCCCGCCGTCGTCGCCGTGCATCCGCTCGCGACCGTGACGCCGCGCTATGCGTATGCGCGGCTGCGCGCCGGCTCGATCGCGCCGCAGCGCGTGGAGGCGGGCGCCGATGCGGAAGCAGCGCAATGGACGCTCGCGCCCGTCACGCGCAAGCCGGTCCGGCTGGCCGCCGCCGAGAAGCGCACGGGCCATGCCCGCATGCTGTCCGCGACCACCACGGAAAGCCGCGGCGGCAGCGTCGTAATTGAAGGGACTTCGGTCGAAAAAGCACAAGTGATACTCGATTATTTGCGCGAGCATCAACTCATCGAATACTGATTTTGCGCCGCACCCACACGGCCTCGGAACCCGGAGCACACATGAAAGTATCGGCAGACATTCGCGCGCTGGTGGACCGGCGCAAGAAGGGTTACAGCCTCGAAGCACCGTTTTATCTGAGCGAAGACATTTTCGCGCTGGATATGGACGCGATTTTCCGTCAACACTGGATTCAGGTCGCCGTCGAGCCGGACGTTCCGGAGCCGGGTGATTACGTGACCGTCGAACTGGGCCACGATTCGGTCCTGATCGTGCGCGACGACGATATGCAGGTGCGCGCATTCCACAATGTGTGCCGCCATCGCGGCGCACGCCTTTGCAACGAGGAGAAGGGCTCCGTCGGCAATATCGTGTGCCCGTATCACAGCTGGACGTACAACCTGTCGGGCGACCTGATGTTCGCCGAGCACATGGGCGAGAAGTTCGACCGCTGCAAGCACAGCCTGAAGAGCGTGCATGTCGAGAATCTCGCCGGGCTGATTTTCGTGTGCCTCGCGGAAAAGCCGCCCGTCGATTTCGCCGTGATGCGCGCCGCAATGGAGCCGTATCTGCTGCCGCACGATCTGCCGAACTGCAAGATTGCCGCGCAGATCGACATCATCGAGAAAGGCAACTGGAAGCTCACGATGGAGAACAACCGCGAGTGCTACCACTGCGTCGCGAACCATCCCGAGCTGACCATTTCGCTCTATGAATACGGCTTCGGCTATCAGCGTTCGCCGGCGAACGCGGAAGGCATGGATGCATTCGAGCGCACCTGCATCGAGCGCGCGAAGCAGTGGGAAGAGATGGACCTGCCTTCGGTCGAAATCGACCGGCTGTCGGATGTGACGGGTTTTCGCACGCAGCGTTTGCCGCTGGATCGCAGCGGCGAGTCGCAGACACTCGACGCGAAGGTCGCATCGAAGAAGTTGCTCGGCGAATTCGAGCAGGCCGACCTGGGCGGGCTGTCGTTCTGGACGCAGCCGAATTCGTGGCATCACTTCATGAGCGATCACATCGTGACGTTCTCGGTGATTCCGCTGTCGGCGGGCGAAACGCTGGTGCGCACGAAGTGGCTCGTTCATAAAGACGCGGTGGAAGGCGTCGATTATGACGTAGCCAATCTCACGGCCGTGTGGAACGCGACCAACGATCAGGACCGCGCGCTCGTCGAGTTTTCGCAGCGCGGCGCGTCGAGCAGCGCGTACGAGCCGGGTCCGTATTCGCCGTACACGGAAGGGCTGGTCGAGAAGTTCAGCGACTGGTATGTGCAGCGTTTGGCCGCGCATGTCGAGAGCCCGGTGGCGGAGCAACGCACGATCAACATCAAGGCCGTTTAAGGCCGGCTGCAGATAAAACCAACCGGATGCCTGGCGGCAAGTGGAGCAAGCAATGATGCGCGATGCAGCAACCTTCGGACCCGTCGAAAGCCGCGTGACGAAGCCCGAATTCTGGAGTGCGTTGCCGGCGCGCTGGACGAGCGATGTCGAGGAGACGCTGGTTTGCTGCCAGGTTCGTCAGGAAACGCACGACGTGAAGAGTTTTTTCTTCCGTTCGCCGGAAGGCCGTGCGTTCGTGTTCGAGCCGGGGCAGTTCATCACGCTGGAGCTGGAGATCGACGGCGAGACGATCAATCGCTGCTACACGATCTCGTCGTCGCCGACGCGGCCGCATACGATTTCGATCACGGTGAAGCGTGTGCCGGGCGGCAAGGTGTCGAACTGGCTGCACGACAACCTGCAGGCGGGTGCGCGCGTGCGCGTGCTGGGACCCGCGGGCGAGTTTACGTGTGCTCGCCATCCGGCGCGGAAGTATCTGTTTTTGTCGGCGGGATCTGGCATTACGCCGTTGATGTCGATGAGCCGCGCGCATCACGAGTTGAGCGAGGATCGCGATATCGTGTTTGTGCATAGCGCTCGCACGCCCGACGATATTATTTTCTCGCGGGAGCTTGATCTGATTGCTTCTAATCAGGTGAATTTCAGGACTTCGTTTGTTTGTGAGCGGGTTGGGAGTCGCACTAACTGGCCGGGTGTTACCGGGTTCTTGACGCTGCCGCTGCTGAAGCTGATTGCGCCGGATTTTATGGAGCGCGAGATCTTTACCTGCGGTCCGGCGCCTTATATGCAGGCTGTGCGGAATCTGCTCGATGAGGCTGGGTTTGATCGCAAGCAGTATCACGAAGAGAGTTTTTCGTTCGAGACGTTGATCGAGAATGAGCCTGCGGTTGCGGCTGAAGTGCTTGAGGCCGAAGAGAAGGCTAACGGTGCTGCAAATGGCGCGCAAATGTTCTCGGTGAGCTTTTCGCGCAGCAACCGGTCGATTGAATGCGGCTCCTCGCAGCATGTTCTGGATGCGGCCCGCCAGGCCGGAGTTCGTCTGGCTGCTTCATGTACACAAGGGATGTGCGGCACCTGCAAGGTGAAGCTTGTTTCCGGGCAGGTCGATATGAAGCATAACGGTGGAATTCGGCAGCGGGAGATCGATCAGGGGATGGTGTTGTTGTGCTGTAGTAAGCCTTTGAGTGATCTCGTGGTGGACAAGTGATTTTGGTTTTGTCTGTGACGTTGGGTGGTCCGATTTGCTTTTCGCTGGCATCCGCGGATTGCTCTTTCACTGGCATCCGCGTGATGTTATTGGTTCGCTAGCGTTGCCCCTGTGCGGGGCGGCACCTACTTTTCTTTGCCGCCGCAAAGAAAAGTAGGCAAAAGAAAGCGGCTCACACCGCCAGTTCTAGTATTTGCCTGAGGGCCCCCAAAGGTTCTTACGCTTCACGCGGCAATGCGCCGATTTGATGTTAGCTGCCAACGCTCTAATGAACGCTTCACCCGCTTCGAATACCCGTACTCGAGCCAGCGGCAGCGAATGGTATGTGCCGCCCGGGTGGCAAACTGTGTGTAGGTTGTCGCGTCGAACACGTTAGCGCTCTTACAAGGTGGGACGCATGCGCTATTCGTCCGAAGTGCGGCGTGTGAAGCACCTGGGGGCTACACAGAGTTTGCCACCTGGGCGGCGGTGGACCATCTGGCACGGCATGCTGTAGTTTGGGTGTGCGGAGTGGGTGAGGCGCATTGCGAGAGCGTTGGCAACGAGCATGAACGACGTGATTGCCGTGTGAAGTGTAAGACCCTGTGGGGGCCCTCAGGCGGGAAGAAATGTTGGCGGTGTTAGCCGCTTTCTTTTGCCTACTTTTCTTTGCGGCGGCAAAGAAAAGTAGGTGCCGCCCCGCACAGGGGCGACGCTTGAAGCACGAAGGCAAAACGCGGATGCCAGCGCAAATCGCGAATACCACCGCAAAGACAAAAGTACCGAACGGCGCTGCGTGAAACCAGATAACGAATCACGGATGCCAGAACAAAACCATAAAAACCACCCAGCGTCGCAGACAAAAACAAAAACCCAAAACCATGCGTCGCATACAGACAAGTAAACGTCGCAAACCCGACCACCTCATGCATTCTGGTTAGCGATTCTAAAGCCACACCGCGGCAAGCGGCCACAAGGAGATCGACCATGAAGCACCTTAAAAAACTGATGTTATGCGGGGCGCTGCTCGCCGCAATGAGCGCAGTCGGAACAGGCACGGCGGCAGCGGACACCAAACCGACGATCAAAATCGGCTACGTCGAAGGCTGGGACGACAGCGTCGCGACATCGAACGTTGCTGCACAGATCATCGAAAAACGCCTCGGCTACCCGGTGCAACTCGTGCCCGTCGCGGCAGGCATCATGTGGCAGGGCGTAGCGCGCGGCGACCTGGACGCGACGCTCTCCGCGTGGCTGCCCGTCACGCACGGCGCGTACTGGGATCAGTTCAAGGGCAAGGTGCAAGACCTGGGCGCCAACTTTAATGACGCAAAGATCGGCCTGATCGTCCCCGCCGACGTGCCGGAAAAGAGCATCGCCGACCTGCAGGCGCATAAGGCCGACTTCGGCGGACGCATCGTCGGTATCGACGCCGGCGCAGGCGTGATGAAGAAAACCTCGGATGCAATCAAGGCCTACAACCTCGACTATCAGCTGATGCCGAGTTCGGGCAGCGCAATGACCGCGGAACTCGCGCGCTCGATGAATGCCAATAAACCTGTGATCGTCACAGGCTGGATCCCGCACTGGATGTTTGCCAAGTGGAAGCTGAAGTTCCTCGAAGACCCGAAGAAGGTGTACGGCGAATCCGAGCACGTGGATAGCGTCATCAATCCGGGCCTCGATACCAAGGCACCGCAAGTAGTCGCGTTTCTGAAGAAATTTCAATGGAAGCCGGGCGAAATCGACAGCGTCATGCTGGCGACGGAGAACGGCGCCAAGCCTGCCGACGCAGCCGGATCGTGGATAGCCGCACACGGCGACCGCGTGAACAGCTGGGTAGGCGGAGCACAATGACCGTCCTTCTTAACGCGTTCTGACGAGCGTTTTGTGGTGATGCCGATGCGCTGCGCGCGTATCGGCATCGCCGATGTATGTTTCGGTTGTTCGTGTTCCAGCCAGCGCGCAGGCTCCTTCTTACTACAGATGGAGACTCTGGATGGATCAGGCAAGACTGCGTACCCGCAGTATCGAAGGCGCTACGGACGGCGCCACGCATGAAGGTCACTCGCTGCAACGCGGGCTGACCTGGAAAGACGCATTCTGGGTGACGAGCGGTGTACCCGGCGGCGTGCTGTTTACGATCGGCGGCGTGTCGGCGACGATCGGTCAACCCGCGTGGGCCATATGGGTCGCGGCGATCCTGATGGGCCTGATTCAAAGCGCGACCTACGCCGAAATTTCAGGGCTTTTCCCGCACAAGTCGGGCGGCGCGTCCGTGTACGGCGCGATGGCCTGGGTGCGCTACAGCAAGACGATCGCGCCTGTTTCCGTATGGTGCAACTGGCTCGCCTGGTCGCCGATGCTCGCATTGGGCACGGGTCTCGCCGCCAATTACGCGCTCTCCAGTCTCTATGCGCCCGATGCCGCGATCAACACCTGGCGCCTGACACTGGTCGATCTCAGCTTCATCAAGCAAGGGCTTTCGCTGCGCATCAACGCGACGTTCATCATCGCGGCGATCTTTTTGCTGATCACATTCAAGTTGCAGCATAGCGGCGCGTCGAAAGCCGCGAAGACGCAGCGCATTCTCGGCATAGCATCGCTTGCGCCGTTGCTGATCGTCGGTATCGTGCCGTTCGTGACGGGCGATGTGCCTGCGGCGCATCTATGGCCGCTGCTGCCGCTCGGACACGATGCCCAAGGCAACGTGACGGCATCGACGTTCGGCTCGTGGAATGGCGCGGGCATCACGATGGCGTTCGGCGCGATGTTCATGGCGGGCTGGGCCGCGTACGGCTTCGAGACGGCCGTCTGCTACACGCGCGAGTTCCGCGATCCACGCAGCGACACGGTGAAAGCCATCTTCTGGTCAGGCATGGCGTGTCTGGTCGTGATGACGCTGGTGCCGCTCGCGTTTCAGGGCGTATTGGGCACGAAGGGCATGCTCGATCCAAAGATCGCCGACGGCACGGGCGTGGCAGCCGCCATGGCGCATATGGTCGGCGGCGGCGCGCTCGTGTTCGACGTGGTCGTCGTCATGCTGATGCTGACCATTCTGCTGATCGTGATGACTTCGATGATGGGCTCGTCGCGCACGCTGTATCAGGCATCCGTCGACGGCTGGTTGCCGAAGTATCTGGCGCACGTCAACGAGCACGGCTCGCCGACGCGCGCGATGTGGACCGACCTCGGCTTCAATCTGATCCTGCTGCTGATGTCGGACTACATGACGGTGCTGTCGATTTCGAACGTCTGCTACATGATCTTCGTGTTCCTGAATCTGCAATCGGGCTGGATTCACCGGCTGGATCGCGCGGATGCGGACCGACCGTTCCGTTGCCCGGCATGGCTGCTGGCCGCGGGCGCGCTGTGCGGCTATCTGGATCTCGCGTTCATCGGCGCGGGCGCGGACATGCAGGGTGTGGGAACGATGCGCAATGGCCTGATCGCGATGCTGCTGATCGTGCCCGTGTTCATGTTCCGCCATTACGTGCAGGATCGAGGGCGTTTCCCGGCACGCATGCAACAGGATATGGAGTGGAAAGGCGGATTGCGGCCCGCTGGACTGCGTGGTTTGCTGCCGTATGGGGCGTTGCTGCTAGCCGTGTTCGTCGTATGGTTCTCGCACTATCTGGCGAAGCCGTTTCTTTGATGGCCGTTGACTGATGCCGCCGCCGCGTCTGCCATGCAGCGCGGCGGCTTTTGCTTTTAAAGCACGACGGTTCTGTCGCCATTGATGAACACTCGCCGTTCGACGAATGCCTTCACCGCGCGCGCCAGCGTGATGCATTCGACGTCGCGGCCCACGGCCAGCAGGCGCTCGGGTCCATACGAATGGTCGACGCGCTGCACTTCCTGCTCGATGATCGGGCCTTCGTCGAGATCGTCGGTGACGAAGTGCGCCGTCGCGCCGATCAGCTTGACGCCGCGTGCGTGCGCCTGATGATAAGGCCGCGCGCCCTTGAAGCCGGGCAGGAACGAGTGATGGATATTGATCGCGCGGCCTGCGAGCTTGCGGCTCGTTTCGTCGGACAGAATCTGCATGTAGCGCGCGAGAATCATCAGCTCCGCGCCGCTCGATTCGAACAGGTCGAGAATTTGCGCTTCCTGTTGATGCTTCGTTTCAGGCGTCACAGGCAGATGATGGAACGGCAAACCATGCTGCACGGCAAGCGGCTCGAAGTCGGGATGATTCGATGCAATCCCGGCGATTTCCACTTTCAGTTCGCCCATACGCCAGCGGAACAGCAGGTCGGCGAGGCAATGCTCGAGCTTCGACACCATGATCAGTACTTTGGGACGCGTATCGAGGTCGTGCATCGCCCACTGCATATCGAAGTCGGCGGCGATGGGGTGGAACTCGCGCCGCAACGTATCGATGTGCAGCGCTGCCTCGGGCGCGCTCGCCACGCCATGAAACACGCAGCGCACGAAAAAGCGCTCGCTGATGTCGTCGTCGAACACCGTGAGTTCGTCGATATAGCAGTGGTGCCGATCGAGAAAACCGACGACGGCAGCGACCTGACCGGCGGCGCTCGGGCAGGAAAGGGTCAGCGCGAACTGATGCGGGCGATCGGTGGTGGGCATGCGGGTCCTCTTTGATTCGATATGGGATTCCCGCATGGCCGTGCCATTGAACCTGCGGCGCAGCGCGGCGCGGCAAGCGGGATGATCAAGTAAATCAGCCCAATTTGCGCGCGCATAGAACCGATGCGCCGTGCTCGTGGTATCGGAACGTCAGGCGTGCACGTGCTCGCCGATGTCGATCAGTTCGTTGAAGACCCAGCGCCGGAACAGCGGCACGGCGGCCGGCGCGGGGCGCGCGGGCGGGCAGACGAGGTAGTAGCCGCGCTCGGTGGTGACGGGTGTGTCGAGCAGGCGCACGAGCAGGCCGGATGCGATGAGTTCGTCCGTCAGTGGCGTCCAGCCGAGCGCGACGCCCTGGCCCATCAGCGCGGCCTGCACCACGAGCGAATAACTGTTGAACATCATTCCCTGGCTGTCTTCCGGCGCCTGCAGACCCTGCGCGGCGAACCATGTGTTCCAGGCGAGCCAGCGTTCGGGGTCGGTGGGCTGCACGTGCAGTAGCGGCAGTGCGGCGAGATCGGCGGCAACGCTCACGGATGCGTGAAGATCGCGGAACGCGGGCGAGCAGATGGGCGTCACGGCTTCGGCGAAAAGTCGCGTGGACGTGCAGGGCGGCCAATGGCCGTCGCCGAACGCGATAGCGATATCCGCATGATCGCGGTGCGGATCGTAGCCGAGTTGCGACGTGACGATCTTCACGTTGACGCCGGGCATCGACGCCTTGAGTCGTGCCAGGCGCGGCATCAGCCAATAAGTGGCGAAGCCGGCGTCGGTGAGGATCGTCAATGCGCCTGTGGCGCGTCGCGCGCGGATATCGGATGTTGCCTCGCGGATCGTGTCGAGGCCGCTGCGCACGGCTTCATAGAGCAACGCGCCTTCGGGCGTGAGCGTCACGCCGCGATGGCCGCGCTCGAACAGGGGCGCGCCGAGGTCTTCCTCGAGCTGTACGATGCGCTGGCTCACGGCGGGCTGCGTCGAGCCGAGCTCGCGCGCGGCGGCCGTGAAGCTCGCGAGGCGCGCGGCCGATTCGAAGGCCGACAAGGTCTGCATCGGCGGAAGACGGTCTGGTCCCGGCATAACATCCCCTTATGGGCCGATAAGCGCACGCCGCCTTCACAACGGTTTAATGAGCGGCAATAGTGACGTGCAGGTGGCGCTCGTTGCACTGCAAGCGCCGCACGTCGATGCGTAACCCTACGATTCTAATCCGCCCCGCCCATGAGCCTTAATACAAAGCAGAATATCGTTATCCTGATGGCGGACCAGATGACGCCGTTCGCGCTGCGCGCGTATGGCAATCAGATCTCGCTGACGCCGCGCATCGATGCGCTGGCGAAAGAAGGCGTCGTGTTCGACTCCGCGTACTGCGCCAGCCCGCTGTGCGCGCCGTCACGCTTTTCGATGATGGCGGGCAAGTTGCCCGCCGCAATCGGTGCTTACGATAATGCCGCCGAATTGCCCGCGCAAACGCTGACGTTCGCGCACTATCTGCGCGCGGCGGGCTATCGGACGATACTCTCGGGCAAGATGCATTTCTGCGGCCCCGATCAGTTGCACGGCTTCGAAGAGCGCCTGACCACTGACATCTATCCGGCAGATTTCGGCTGGGTGCCGGATTGGGAACGTCCGGATGTGCGGCCGAGCTGGTATCACAACATGAGTTCTGTGCTCGACGCGGGCCCGTGTGTGCGCACCAACCAGCTCGATTTCGATGACGAAGTCACCTACACGACGCAGCAGAAGCTCTACGACATCGTGCGCGAGCGCGCGGCGGGCGCCGATGCGCGGCCGTTTTGCCTCGTCGCGTCGCTCACGCATCCGCACGATCCTTACGCGATTCCGCAGCAATACTGGGATCTGTACCGCGATGAGCAGATCGACATGCCGCGCGTGACATTGACGCGCGAAGGGAGCGATCCGCATTCGAAGCGTTTGCGCGATGTCTACGAAGCGGACCTCACGCCGCCGACCGAACAGCAGATCCGCGACGCGCGGCACGCCTACTACGGTGCACTCTCGTATGTCGATGCACAATTCGGCGCGATCCTCGACACGCTGAAGGCAACCGGCCTGGCCGACGACACCATCGTCATCGTCACGTCGGATCACGGCGAAATGCTCGGCGAACGCGGGCTCTGGTACAAGATGACGTGCTTTGAAGGCGGCGTGCGCGTGCCGCTGATCGTGCATGCGCCGAAGCACTATCGCGCGCATCGTGTGACTGCATCCGTCTCGCACGTCGACCTTCTGCCGACGCTCGTCGAAATGGCAACAGGCACCCGGCGCACGGAATGGCCCGACTCCGTGGATGGGCAGAGCCTCGTCCCGCATCTGCACGACGACGGCGGGCACGACGAAGCGATTGCCGAGTACTTTGCGGAGGGCGCGATTGCGCCGATGGTGATGATCCGGCGTGGCAAATACAAGTTCATCCATACGCCCGTCGATCCCGATCAGCTTTACGATCTTGCGGATGATCCACAGGAGCGCGTGAACCTTGCGCAAGATCCGAAGGCGGTTGCGCTCGTCGACACATTTCGCAAGGAGATCGCGCAGCGCTGGGACATTCCCGCATTGCATCAAGCGGTACTCGCGAGCCAGCGCCGCCGGCGTTTTCACTTCGAAGCGACCACGCAAGGCACGATCCGCTCATGGGACTGGCAACCGTTCAACGATGCAAGCCAGCGCTATATGCGTAACCACATCGAACTCGATACGCTCGAAGCGATGGCGCGTTATCCGCGCGTCGGCAGCGACAAATGACAGGCAAGAGAGATAAAACTTCAAGACGGGAGTCCACGATGAACACACGCTGGAGAAGTTCGCTTGCAAAGGCCGCGTTGATGCTCGCTGCATGCGGCATCGCGTTGACGGGATCGTCGCATGCGGCAGAGCCGCAAAGCTGCACGCAGGTCCGCATGGCCGACCCCGGCTGGACGGATATCGACGCGACCAATGCAGTCACGGGCGTGCTGCTGAAGGCACTCGGTTATCAGCAAAACGTGTCGAATCTGTCGGTGCCGATCACGTATCAAGGTCTGAAAAAAGGGCAAATCGACGTGTTTCTCGGCAACTGGATGCCCGCGCAAGGTCCGCTAGTCAAACCGTTCGTCGATGAACGGTCGATCGACGTGTTGCATGCAAATCTGACCAATGCGAAGTTCACGCTTGCTGTTCCCGACTATGTCGCCGCTGCGGGCGTGCATTCATTCGCCGATCTCGTCAAGCATGCCGACCAGTTCAACGGAAAGATCTATGGCATCGAGCCGGGTGCGCCCGCCAATCAGAACATCAAGAAGATGATTTCCGACAAGGCATTCGGGCTCGGCGACTGGAAGATCGTCGAGTCGAGTGAAACGGGCATGCTGACGCAAGTCGAGCGTGCAGTGCGGGACAAGCAATGGATCGTGTTTCTCGCGTGGGAGCCGCATCTGATGAACACGAAATTCCATTTGACCTATCTGTCGGGCGGTGACGCGTATTTCGGCCCGAACTACGGCGGCGCGACGGTGAATACGGTGACGCGCGCGGGCTTTGCCGGGCAATGCACGAATCTCGCCAGGCTCTTTCAGCAATTGACATTCAATGTCGATCTGGAAAATCAGATCATCACGAATGTGCTGCAAAACAAGGTGGATATCAATACCGCGGCGTCGAATGCGCTGAAAGGTAATCCCGCTTTGTTAAATACATGGCTCAAAGGTGTGACGACCACGAATGGCAGCGATGGATTGCAGGCAGTGCAGGCGCAGCTCGGTATGCATTGAAGTGGCATTGTCGGTACTGTTGAATGGCGCGCGGTTCCGCAATGGATCGCGCGCTTTTCTTATGCGGCACGTGCGTTTCTTTTGTTGCGTGTGTCGCTAACAGACCAAAGTACGTCGTGTTTGGTCGAGTTGCCTGAAAAATGGATTTGTACTGTGCATTCATCGTCGTGCGAATTGCACAAGCCGCGAAGTCACCTTCGCATCCCTATCCCCCTCAAAGTCAGGCAAGAGAGAACGACACAATGAAAAAGCTGAATGCCGCAGCACTGACAGGCGTTGCGCTCGCGCTCGCTGGAATATCGAACGCGAGTCACGCGCAAAGCAGTGTCACGTTGTATGGGATCGTCGACGCGGGCATTACCTGGGTCAACAATACGGGCGGCTCGCACGTCGTGAAGTTCGACGACGGCATCTCATACGGCAACCGCTTCGGCGTCAAAGGCACGGAAGACCTTGGCGGTGGCTTGCAGGCGGTGTTCGTGCTCGAAAGCGGCTTTCACCTCGGCAATGGACAACTCGGCTTCGGCAGCGCGTTGTTCGGACGCCAGGCTTATGTGGGGCTGAAGAACCAGTGGGGCACGCTGTCGTTCGGCAATCAGCTGGATATGACGGAAGAGATGGTGTACCTGTACAACGTTTCGGCGTGGGGCAGCGGCTACGCGATTCACCAGGGTGACTTCGACCGCTTCAATGGCGACCGCCTGCCCAACTCGGTGAAGTTCCTGTCGAATGAATTCGCCGGCTTCATGTTCGGCGGCATGTACTCGTTCGGCAACGTTGCGGGTGATTTCCACCAGGACAGCGCATGGAGCGTCGGCGCGCACTATGCGAATGGACCGTTCACAGTCGGCACGGCCTATACCCAGCTTAACAATCCGCACGGCATTTACGCCTTCGATCCGTACGCGATGATCGGCGTGCACACGTTCCTTGGCCAGCAAACCGTGACCGTCGATCCGGCGACCGGCGCGAGAACGGATTTGTTTTCGAGCAACCCGTTTCCTGTCGACAAGCAGGGCACCTTCGGCATCGGCTCGAGCTATGCGATCGGCAACGTGACGCTGATGGGCAACTTCAGCTACACGACGATCAAAGGTCTGGGCGTCACGTCGCACATGAAGGTGGGGGAAGGCGGCGCAAGCTGGCAGGTGACGCCGGCGTTCAGCGTGATCGGCGGCTACCAGTATACGAACTTCGAAGGGCATCACTGGAATCAGGGCTCGCTCGGCGCGCATTATCTGCTGTCCAAGCGCACGGACGTCTATATTTCAGGGGATTATCTGAAGGCGTCGAGCGGCGTGGATGCGGTGATCGGCTACAGCTTTACGCCGTCCACCACGACGACACAGGCCGATGTGCGTATCGGCATGCGGCATTCGTTCTGATGCGTGTTTGATTTGATGTGCCTTGTTCGCAACGGGCGAGGCACGTCAATCGCATGACACTGCATTCAAGGCACAGCGGTCTCGAGTGTCGTATTGGTATTGCCACCAGCAGTATGGCGCAGTGGACTCCGGTCGCTGCGCGGACTCGTGCCGAAGCGTGCGCGATAGGTCCGCGAGAAGTGCGACGGCGACTCGAATCCGCACGCAACGCAGATTGCCGTAATCGACATGTCGGTCTGCCTCAACAACTCACGCGCGCGATCCAGCCTCAATTGCAGATAGAAATGCGTTGGCGTGTCCTTTAACGATGAACAGAAAAGCCGCTCCAGTTGTCTGCGCGTGACGCCGATTTCCTGTGCGAGATCGGCGGGCGCGAGCGGTTCCTCCATGTTCTGTTCCATCACGCCGATCACCTGAATCAGCTTGCGGTTATGCACGCCGTAACGCGCGGCGATTTCCATGCGCTGATGATCGGAGCGCTGGCGAATGCGGCTCACGACGAATTGTTCGGAGATCGACGAGGCGAGCGCCGCGCCGTGGCTGCGCGAGATCAGGTCGAGCATCATGTCGATGGATGCGGTGCCGCCCGCGCACGTGATGCGCCGCGCACCGATCTCGAATAGCTCTTCGCTCGCATCTACCGACGGGTAGCGCTCGCGGAACGCGGAGAGCGCTTCCCAATGCAAGGTCACGCTGTCGGTCGTGCGCAGCAGTCCCGCTTCGGCCAGAATGAATGCGCCAGTATCGATGCCGCCGAGCGTCGCATGCGCGTGGTCGAGGCGCCGGAGCCAGTCGCCGAGCGTGCGGCTGTAGCACGCGAGCGGATCGAAACCCGCGACGATAAAGACCGTTCTGGCGTGATCGGCGTCGCCGAATGCGGCTTCGGCATTCATCGAAATGCCATTGCTCGCGGCGACAGGCGCGCCGTCCACGCTGAGGATATGCCAGCGGTACAGGTTCTCGCGAAAGCGGTTCGCGACGCGCAAAGGCTCGATAGCCGACATGAAACCGATCGCCGAAAAGCCCGGCAGCAGCAGGAACGAAATGTCTTCGGGCATCGCTCGATGTTCTGGATGTCAGGTTGGCCGGATTCGTCGAATCCGGCGAGCGTAGCAAGCAGCATGCAATGCGGCAAGCCGACAAAAATCCATGCTCGTATGGCGCGGTGCACCAATCGCGACCACGCATGCTGGTTTTCCCTCATGGTCGCGCGCAAGCAAGAACGGGTCGCTGATAGTCGATTTTGCCGGAATATGGATTTGTACCTTTAATGCACGTCGCGTCTTTCCAGGGTCGTCTTACTCGCCGCCCGCCATGCGGGCGTTCCAGAACATTACGAGCTGTGTCGAAGGGGATCGTCATGAAGTTGATCATCAAAGCCGTTTCCGCATGTCTTGCCGGCCTTCTGGCGGCAGTGTCGCTGCCCGCGCTCGCGCAGGACCCGCCGAGCTGCCGCGCCGTTCATTTCGCGGATATCGGCTGGACCGACATCACGTCGACAACGGCGCTTGCGTCGACTGTATTCGAAGGGCTGGGTTATCAACCGGTGACCACGGTGGCCTCCGTGCCGATCTCGTTTGCGGGATTGAAGAGCAAGCAGCTCGACGTGTCGCTCGGCTACTGGTGGCCCGTGCAGGAAAAAGCGATTGCGCCGTTCGTCGACGCGAAGTCGATCAACGTGTTGCAGCCGCCCAATCTGACGGGCGCGAAGGCAACATTCGCCGTGCCCACTTACGAATACGACGCGGGACTGAAGACGTTTGCCGATATCGCGAAGCATCGCGCGGAACTCGACGGAAAGATCTATGGCATCGAGCCGGGCAGCAGCGCGAATGCCGCCATCCAGAAGATGATCGCGACCAATCAGTTCGGTCTGGGCGGATTCAAGCTGATCGAATCGAGCGAGGCGGGCATGCTCGTGACAGTCGACCGCGCGGTGCGCGAGAAGAAATGGGTGGTCTTCCTCGGCTGGCAGCCGCATCCGATGAACATTCAGATCGATATGAAGTACTTGAGTGGAAGCGAAGGCGTATTCGGTCCGAACGATGGCGAAGCGCGCGTCTATACGCTGACCTCACCGGACTTTTTGACGCGCTGTCCGAATGCGGGAAAGCTCGTGAGCAATCTGCGCTTTACCACGCAACTCGAGAACGTCGTGATGCAGTCGGTCATGAACAAAGAGAAGCCTGCTGAAGCCGCCAAAGCGTATTTGAAAAAGAATCCGCAAGTACTCGACGAATGGCTTGCAGGCGTCAAGACGTATGACGGCAAGGACGGCTTGCCGGCCGTGAAATCTTATCTCGGTCTTTGAGCTTCGATATTCGAATACGGGAAGTACTTTTCCATTAAGGCCATTCAGGTCCCACAGTCAACAGGAATTGCACGTATGAACCATGAAGTGATCGTGACCTGCGCTGTCACGGGTGCAGGCGATACCGTCGGCAGGCATCCCGCTATTCCCATCACGCCCAAACAGATCGCCGATGCCGCGATCGAAGCCGCAAAAGCAGGCGCAACCGTCGCGCATTGCCATGTACGCGATCCGAAAACAGGACGAGGCAGCCGCGATCCGAATCTGTATCGCGAGGTCGTCGACCGCATTCGTTCTGCGGATACGGACGTCATCATCAATCTGACGGCGGGCATGGGCGGCGACCTGGAAATCGGTGCCGGCGAAGATCCGATGCGCTTCGGCGCGGGCACGGATCTCGTTGGCGGGTTGACGCGGCTTGCGCATGTCGAAGAACTGTTGCCGGAGATCTGCACGCTCGATTGCGGCACGCTCAATTTCGGCGACGGCGACTATATCTATGTCTCGACGCCGGCTCAATTGCGGGCGGGCGCAAAGCGCATTCAGGAACTCGGCGTCAAGCCGGAACTGGAGATCTTCGATACGGGCCATCTTTGGTTCGCCAATCAGTTGCTGAAAGAAGGGCTGCTCGATGCGCCGCCGCTGTTTCAGTTGTGCCTCGGCATTCCCTGGGGCGCGCCCGCCGATACGACGACGATGAAGGCCATGGTCGACAACCTGCCGACTGGCGCGCAATGGGCGGGCTTCGGTATCGGACGGATGCAGATGCCGATGGTCGCGCAGGCGATGTTGCTCGGCGGTCACGTGCGTGTGGGTCTCGAAGACAACATCTGGCTCGACAAGGGCGTGCCTGCGAGCAATGGCTCGCTGGTCACGCGCGCCGTTGAAATCATCGAAAGGCTTGGCGGCCGCGCGCTGACACCGGCGGAAGGCCGCAAGAAACTCGGTTTGCCCGCACGCGGCGAACGGTTGCTCGAAAAGCGCGCCGCGGAACAGTTTGCATAACGCTTTGAATCATTCCAGAGGATCATCGGCAATGGCAGTGATTACGGACATCAAGACTTTTGCAGCAATCGGCGCAGGCGTGATCGGCAGCGGCTGGGTGGCGCGCGCGCTCGCGCATGGGCTCGACGTCATCGCGTGGGACCCGGCGCCGGGCGCCGAGAAGCAGTTGCGCGACAACGTCGCGAATGCCTGGCCCGCGCTCGAACGCGTCGGACTCGCGGCGGGTGCTTCACAGGAGCGTCTGCGATTCGTGAAGACGATCGAAGCGTGCGTCGCGGACGCCGACTTCATTCAGGAAAGCGCGCCCGAGCGCGAGGAATTAAAGCTTGCGTTGCACGAACAGATCAGTCGCGCGGCGAAGCCCGATGCGATCATCGCGTCGTCGACCTCGGGCCTGCTGCCGACTGATTTCTATGCACGCGCGTTGCATCCCGGGCGCTGCATTGTCGGGCATCCGTTCAACCCTGTGTATCTGTTGCCGCTTGTCGAAGTACTGGGAGGCGAGCAGACCGCGCCTTCGACTATCGACGCCGCCATGAGCATCTATCGCGCGCTCGGCATGCGGCCGCTGCATGTGCGCAAGGAAGTGCCCGGCTTTATCGCCGACCGTCTGCTCGAAGCGCTGTGGCGCGAGGCACTGCATCTCGTCGACGAAGGCGTCGCGACGACGGGCGAAATCGACGATGCCATCCGCTTCGGCGCAGGCATCCGCTGGTCGTTCATGGGAACGTTCCTCACCTATACGCTCGCTGGCGGCGACGCAGGCATGCGGCATTTCATGCAGCAATTCGGGCCTGCGCTGGAATTGCCGTGGACGAAACTCGTCGCGCCGAAGCTGACGGATCAGTTGATCGATCGCGTGGTCGACGGGACGGCGGAGCAGGTGGGTCCACGTTCGATCAAGCAACTCGAACGCTACCGCGACGAATGCATCACCAACGTGCTGACTGCGATTGCGGAAACCAAAGCGCGCCATGGCTTGCGTGCCGACGAATAAGGTCGAGTAATATCTGTGCGTGTGCGGGCATCGAAACAGATGTCCCGCGCGTGCAGTACCTCATTCAAAGCGATGGAGACATTCGCCATGCCGCGACACGCGGAATTGCCTGTGTATCACGACGTCGTGCGCGCCGAGTGGGTCGACTACAACGGCCATCTGCGCGACGCGTTCTATATGCTGATTTTCAGTTTCGCCACCGATGCGCTGATCGACCAGATCGGCCTCGACGACACGGCGCGCAAGGCGCGGGGCCGCTCGATCTATACGCTCGAAGCGCACATCCACTATCTGCACGAGATCAAGGAAGGCGTCCGGGTACGCGTCGAGATGCGGGTGCTCGCGCACGACGCCAAGCGCATGCACCTGTACCTCGAAATGTTCGCGGAGGATGGTGCTGAAGCCGTCGCGGCGGGCGAGCAGATGCTGCTGCATGTCGATACCAGCGGGCCGCGTTCCGCCGTGTTCGACGACGATGTCGAAGCGCGTGTGCGCGCGTTCGTCGATGCGCAAGCGGCGCTGCCCGCGCCGCGATACGCGGGGCGCGTGATCGGCTTGCCGGGGCAAGCGCGCAAGTAGCGCAGCGCGCATTCGCGTGCATGATCAGAAAACATAAGCGGAGCACGCGAGATGCTGGAACCTGAGATGGTTGCATTCGTCGAACGCACGAAGGGTCTGTATTCGCGCGATCGATCCGCATCGACGTTTGCCGAACAGCGAGCGGTGTACGAACGGTACGCCGCCGCGTTCACCCCGCCATTGCCCGACGGCGTGACGGCACACGACGCGCCCTTCACATCGCCCGATGGACACACGTTCAACGTGCGCCTCTACGCGCCCGCCGGGCGCGCTCGGTCGATGGGCACGGTGCTGTACTTTCATGGCGGCGGGTTTGTCTTAGGCTCGCTAGACAGTCACGGGCTGATCACGGCTCGCCTCGCGGCGGATACAGGCTTGTGCGTGGTGGCCGTCGATTACCGGCTTGCACCCGAGCATCCCGCGCCGGCCGCGCACGACGATTGCCTCGCCGTCACGCGCGCCGCGCTCGACGGTCGCCTGCCGTTCGGTCCATTGCCGCGTTCGCTGCAACTCGCAGGCGATAGCGCGGGCGGTACGCTCGCGGCGAGTGTCGCGATGCGTCTGTGTGACGAGGGCGAAGCCAGCGTGCGCGGAATCGCGCTGGTTTATCCGATGCTGGGGATCGAGCCGCAACGGCCCGCGCGCGACTCGGAAGCCGATGCGCCGATGCTCACGCTTGCCGATGTGCGACGCTACGGCGGGCTGTATTGGGGCGGGCGGGCACGCGACAACGCGTGGACCGTTCCGCTCGAAGCATCACGCTATGATGGATTGCCGCCGACGCTCGCGATCGGCGTCGAGCACGATCCATTGCGCGATGACGCCCGCGTTTTTGCCGAACGCATCCGCGCTGCGGGAGGGCAGGCGAGTGCGCCAGTCGGCATCGGCCTCGTGCACGGATCGTGGCGTGCGCTGGCGACCAGTCCCGGCGTGCAATGGATGCATCGCAAGGTGTGCCGCTTCCTCGTCGAACACGCGGTCGGTTGACGGAGGGCGCGCTGGGCGCCGATTGTTGCCAGAAACGTCCGTTATGCGGCGAATGCGTGCTCGAGCACTTCGGCCGCGATCATTGCGGAGGCGTTCGCGGGAGCAGGGCGTTCGGCCGGCTTGAAGACGGCGTCACCGCGCCGGATCTTGCGGCGCGAAACGGCGCAGGTGCCCGACGTATGCGCCGAGCGACGGCGCCAGCGCTGCTCGCCATAATGGCAGCGACCGGGTTCGACCCAGCGGATCACCAGCGTCGTATCAGAGTGCTCGAGTATTTCGATACGCAACCCGTTAGCGCCCATCAACGGTAAACACTCCAAGGTCGTCATGGTCGGCTCTGTAGTTGTGGTGTGCCGAATTTAGTCCCGCGCGCGCGTGAGAGCCATTGTGCCCGCGTAGAAACACTGTTCCCGATTCCGCAATAATGAGATAGCGGGCGTGTACTCGGACGGTATAAAGCGGCTTTGCGGCCTGTCATATCGATTACATACAAATATGCAACGAACTGTTGTATGAAAGGCAGAAAAGGGCCGGAGCGTTTCCCGGTCTGCTCGCAACCGTTGCATCCTTTAAGATAAACGGCTTGGCAACCCGGTGGCGAGCACGCGCAGGCATCGCGCATGCGTGTATTTGCCGACGATGTCTGCCCGCCCCAATCATTGCGATGCCCAATTGTTAAACGCGCATCGCGGTCTATTACGAGGTCACATGAACCAGCGCCCGCCCGACGTTCCATCCGAAACCGAGGTGCCGAACCGCCGCAAGGTGCAGCGGATCGCTTCGGCGGCGTTGTATGCCGTGATGGTGGCGCTGGCGATCTGGGTGATCCGCGATTTCGTGCCGGCCATTGCGTGGGCATGCGTGATCGCAATTGCGCTGTGGCCGGCGTTTCACCGGATCGAAGAACACAGGCTGTTCAAGGGGCGTTCGACGCTGATCGCGACCGTTCTGACCATCGCCATCGGCTTGCTGTTTCTGCTGCCTGTCGGGATCGGGATTGCGCAGGCGGCGGCTGAGGCGCACGACGTGATCGAATGGGCGCGCGACGTCCAGGAGAACGGCATTCCGCTGCCGGACTTCGTTCAGCATCTGCCGTTTGGCGCGGCACAGATCGGTGCCTGGTGGCAGGACAACCTGACTCAGCCGCTGCGTGATTCGCCCGCGATGAAGGGCTTGCACGGCGGAGCCGTCGTCACGTTCGGCCGGCATTTCGGCGCACGGGCCGCGCATGCGCTGATGCTGTTCGGCTTCATGCTCGTCACGCTGTTCGTGATCTTCCAGGCGGGGCCGAAGCTGTCGGGCGAACTGATGAAGGGCATGCGGCGCGCGTTCGGCTACGACGGCATGCATCTCGCCGAACGGATGGCGGCGGCAGTGCGCGGGACGGTGTCGGGGCTGGTGGTCGTCGGGATTGGCGAGGGTGCGCTGTTGCTGCTCGCCTATATGCTGACGGGCGTCCCGCACGCGGCGTTGCTCGGCTTCGTCACGGCGATCGCGGCGATGCTGCCGTTTTGCGCGCCGATCGTATTCTGCGGCGCGGCGCTGTGGCTCTTCGTCGAGCAAGGCGCGCTCGTTCCTGCGATTGGCCTGGCCGTGTTCGGCTTCGTCGTCGCGTTCGTCGCGGAGCACTTCGTGCGGCCCGTGCTGATCGGCAATTCGGCGCGGCTGCCGTTTTTGCTCGTGCTGTTCGGGATTCTCGGCGGCGCGGAGACGTTCGGGCTGCTCGGACTATTCGTCGGTCCGGCGTTGATGACGGTGCTGATGGTGCTGTGGACGGAGTGGGTCGAGCGCTGATGCGGCGCTGAACGGGGCCCGTGCCGTCGCCGTTATCGCGCCGTTCAGGCGGGCCCCGAACCCCGCAGGCGCAGCGTCAGCGCGCGCGAGATCGGTACCGATACCTTGGCGACTGCGAACAGCGAGCCGATCGCGACGGCGTCGGCGATGAGACCGAGCGGTACGTTCAGATAACCGTCGGTGGCCGTGTAGAGCAGCGAGTCGACGACGAGCGAGATCACCGTTCCCGCGACGAAGCACACGAGTCCTTTGCGGCCCACCAGTCCGACCCACGGCAGACGCTGCGCGAGCGCTCTCGCCCAGCCGATGCGCACCATGTTCGCGACGAGCCACGCGATTGCCAGGAAATTCACCGCGCGCAGCCATGACAGATTCTGCTTCAGGCTGCTGTCCAGCGGCCCCACTTCCACGACCAGCTTGAACCAGGCGGCAGCTGCAACGATGCCGCAGGCGAGCACTGTCACCAGCCACCCGTGGCGGTGCGCACTCGCGCGCTGATAGACGGGCTGCGTCTGCGCGATCACGCCGAGCACGAACATCAACTGCCAAGCGAACGGGTTGAAGTCCCATTGCGCATCTTCCGCGACGGGCAGATGCGGCAGCAGCGACGGCGCAATCGACCACACGGCGAGGCTGCCCGCCAGCAGCAGCCACGGCTTGCTGCGCGCGAGCGGCAGGATGGCGGGTACCGCGAACGCGAAGAAGGCATACATCGGCAGCACCGAGGCCAGGTACGGCTGACGACGGAACAGCAGGATGTCGCGCACGACGGCCGTGGGCGTGTCCATCATGTCGTCGAGATCGGTCGTGGCCATGTTGGGCGCGTCGATGCTGAACGCACTCATCACGGCGCTCACCAGCAGCATCAGGACGGCCGTAATCAGGAACGCCCTATACAACTCCAGCGAACGTTTGAAGAAGCGGTTGCGCGCGTCGGCTTCCGTGTGGCGCTTTGCGAGCGACGCATAGGCCGTGGCCGTCGCGAATCCGCCGAGGAAGACGAAGACTTCGGCCGCGTCGCACAGCGCGTACGCGTGCAGCGTCGCGCGCGACAGGATGCTGCCGCCGATGTGGTCGACGACGATAAAGAGAAGAACTAGCCCTCGGAAGAAATCCAGTTCGATCAGACGGTTTTTCGATGCCTGCATGCGCTTTTTTCGGCGAAAAGGCCTCCGCGAGACGGTGCGCGAGTGACGCGCAGCGCGGGCTCGGTGAGGCTGGATTTTGGGGTGTTGCTTTGCGGCTGTTGCGCGGGTCGCGGTCCCTGCGGTGGGCGTGGCAGGGCTTTGGCGCGGTAGCGCGGCGTGGGTTCGTGACGGTTTCTATGGGTTTTTGGCGCATAGGGACCGGACGTGGAATCGCCGCACGACCCCATCTAGACCGACATTATCTCTCAGAGTTCCTCCTGGTTGTTTTTTTGGGGGGAACGTGGTTGGTCCTGATTTTGATCGCGTCCATGCTCAATCCGAAATACGAGATGGGGGTTGGCGAAAACGGTTCGAGTATTGGCGGGAACGATGGTTGGAGGATTCGTATGCTGCGGGTCGCTGAAATGCAGCAAAACGCGGCGCCCCGACTGCGCATGCCAAATACTCAGATGATCGGGAAGCTTCAAGTTCGAGTAGCGCATCGGTGTGCATCGATGCGTTTGGCGAGGCGCGGCAAAACCGCGAGGCGGTCGCCCGAAGGCGAGTGCGAGTGCAGAGAAAAGGATAGGTAGATGGAAGCGGTTTCGAATGTACTGGCGAAACGCTCGGGGATGAACCGCTTGCTTGCGGTAATGCTCGCGGCGTGCGCTGGACTGTCGGGCTGTGCAGTGGCACCTGGTATGAAGATGAGTACACCAACTGCGATGTCGACAAGCGAGACGGGTACCCCGCTTGTGCCGATCGCCACCATCGACGCCGCGCTGATCGCGAGGATGAAAGATGACCTGTCCCGTACCAGTTCAAATCAGATTCAAAGCCTGTTGACCAGTCCCGAACCCTATGTGCTTGGCAAGGGCGATGTCCTTCAGATCACGGTTTGGGATCACCCTGAATTAGGGCTGGCGCAAGGTCCTGTCGGCCAGGCCGCTACTCGACCCTTCGATCCAGTGCCAGGATTCGTCATTGATCAGGATGGAAACCTGGATTTTCCGTATGTCGGGTTGATTCACGTCGAAGGTCTGAAGCCTGAGCAGGTTCAGCGGTCCCTGGCCGTTGCACTAACCCGGGTTTTCATCAAGCCACAAGTTACGGTACGCATTGCTTCGTTTCGCGCCAAGCAAGTCTACGTCGATGGTGAGGTTCACGTGCCGGGTGCGCTGCCACTCAACGACATTCCGATGACTCTCTACGACGCGATCAACAGGGCGGGCGGATTCGCGTCCACCGCGGATCAGAGCAGGATGGTCCTGGTCCGCGACGGGCGGGCGTATCCGTTGGACCTGACGGGGATGCTGGAGAAAGGTCTTAACCCGGCGAAGATTCTCCTGAGGAACGGCGATTTTCTTCGTGTGAACGCGCGTGATGAAAACGGCGTATTTGTGATGGGCGAGGTGAATAAACCCGTTACGGCATTGCCGATGAAAAATGGACGGTTAACCTTGAGCGAAGCCATCTCGCAAGCCGGGAGCTTGAATAACGCGACCGCCGACGCATCGGAAGTGTATGTTATTCGCGACTCCATGAGCCCAGCTCCACAGGTCTTTCATCTCGAAGCGAGATCCCCTGTTTCGATGATCCTGGCGAATCAGTTCGAGCTTAATCCACGCGATATTGTGTATGTCGACGGCAACGGTCTTGTACGCTTTTCTCGCGTGCTGAGCTTGCTGTTGCCCGCCGTCAATGCGGCGCTAACCGGTGCGATCGTCACGAAATGATTCAGACGATCCTGGTCATATGTGTCGGTAACGTCTGCCGCAGCCCGATGGCGCAATACCTTTTCAGTCGTGAGGTCAACGGTGTCACCGTACTGTCCGCAGGGCTCAGCGCGGTCGTCGGTTCGACACCGGATCCACTGGCGATACGCGTCGCTGCCGAAGCGGGACTCGACATCACTGCGCATCGCGCGCAGCAGTTGAATGTGCGCCTTGTCCGCGGAGCCGATCTGATTCTCACGATGGAAGCTGTGCACAGGCACGAGATCATGCGCCAGTACCCGGGCGCATCCGGCAAGGTGTTCCGTATCGGCGAGATCGGGCATTTCGATGTGCCCGATCCGTACAGAAAACCAGTCGAACAATTCTATAGTTCGCTCGAATTGATCCGGAAAGGTGTCGACGCATGGGCGCCACGCATACGAGCAATGGCATAACGAGAAAACAGTATGAACAAACAGCTCGGCCTGATAGTCGACGATCCCACCGATGAGGACGGTGATCTCATTCGCTACCTCGACATCCTGATCGCTAGTCGGTGGATTGTGGGGAGCATCTTCGTCACCGTCGTTTTGCTGGGGGCCGCTTATTCATTTCTCGCGCGCCCGACATATGAAGCGGACATCTTGATTCAAGTCGAGGAGGATAGCCCGACGAGCGCGAGTTCGCTGCTCGGCGACGTGTCGTCGCTGTTCGACGTGAAGACTCAGGCCGAGGGCGAGTTGGAGATACTGCGATCGCGGACGGTGGTCGATCAGGCAGTGAACAACCTGCGTCTCTACGTCGACGCGCGGCCACGTTACTTTCCGCTGATCGGCTGGCGCGTCGCCGACGACGCAAAATCACTCTCGACTCCGGGCCTGTTTGGTTGGGGCGGCTTTTGCTGGGGCAACGAATCAATTGATGTACGTGAGTTCGAAGTGCCAAAAGAGTTCGAAGGCCAACGTTTCCGGCTAACGTTGCTCGAGAACGGGCGCTTCCGATTGACGCAATCTGACCTGGACGCGCCGATCGAAGGCGTCATTGGCAGGCCTCTCGATGTCGATCAGAGCATTGGCCATCTTCACCTGCTTGTAGAAAACGTGCAGGCGAAGCCGGGCGCTGCATTCAATCTGACGCGCGAATCGAAGCTCAAGACACTGACCGATCTGCAGCAGAAACTAAACATGCAGCAGAAGGGCAAGCAGAGCGACATCATCACTGGCGTGCTGCGGGGCGGCGATCCTCAGCAGATATCGACCATCCTGAATCAGATCGGAGATGCGTATGTCGCGCAGAATGTGAAGCGGAAAACTGCGGAAGCGGACAAGTCATCGCAGTTCCTCGAAGGTCTGTTGCCGGGACTGAAGCATGACCTCGAAGTCGCGGAAAAGCGTTACAACGCCATGCGTAACCAGAGCGGCACGTTTGATGTGAGCGTCGAGGCGCAGACCTTCTTGCAACAAAGTGTCGCCGCGCAAAGCGGATTGCTCGATCTGCAGCAGAAGCGTGCTGATCTCGCTACACGCTACGCGCCGGATCATCCCGCGATCGTCGCGCTCGACCAGCAGATCGACGTGATGAAGACAAGGTTGAGCGACGTGAATCGTCGAATGAAAATCCTCCCGAATCTTCAGCAAAATGCGGTTTCGCTGATGCGTGACGTGCAAGTCGCTCAAGACATCTACGTCGGAACGCTAAACAACATTCAGCAGTTAAAGCTGGTTGCGGCGGGCAAGGTCGCCAGTGTCCGCCAGGTCGACGAAGCACGCGTGCCGGAGGAGCCAGTGACACCGAAGAAGTCACTCGTGATCGGTCTTGCGGCAATCGCCGGCCTGATGCTTGGAATCGGTGCTGCGTTTGCACGGGAAATGTTCTATGGCGGTGTCGCAGACGGGCAGGATATCGAGCGTTACACAGGCCTTAACGTGTACGGCACTATTCCGCTTTCGCGTGTTCAAAAATCGTTGAACGCCGGGATGCGGTCAGGTACGCCGGGCAAGTATCTGCTTGCTGAAATGTATCCAGACGAGCCATCGATTGAAAGTCTGCGCAGCTTGCGTACTGCACTGAGCTTCGCAATGCTCGAAGCGCCGAACAACCGTCTGCTGCTGACTAGCCCTGCTCCGAACGTCGGTAAGTCGTTCACCTCTTCGAACCTCGCAGCCGTCCTTTGCGGCGGCAACAAGCGGGTGCTGCTCGTCGATGCGGACATGCGTCGCGGTCATCTGCATCAATATTTCGGCCGCGAACGTGGTCAGGGCCTCTCAAATGTGCTTGCGGGCCACGCGACGGCCGAGGCCGTTATCCAGCGCGAAGTGTCGCCGGGCCTCGATTTGCTGACGACTGGCAGCATTCCGCCCAATGCGTCGGAGCTTCTGCTTCGCGACAGCATGAGCGAATTGATGGAATCGCTTGGCTCGCGATATGACATGGTAGTCATCGATACTCCGCCAGTGCTTGCTGTCTCTGATGCTCCGACGATCGCGGCTATTGCGGGTACGGTTTTCCTCGTCGTTCGCTTTCAGAAGACGGCGATCGGCGAAATCACTGAAAGCGCGCGGCAGCTACAGCGGGCAAACGCACGGCTCAAAGGCGTTATTTTTAACGGTGTGGACGCCCGGGCATTTGGGTATCGCTCGAAATATGGTGCGTATCGCTACGTTTCTTATCAGTATCAGAACCCGAAGAGCGTGACGAAATGAGGGCAGTGCGCGTGGCGCGGCGGCGGGCGGCGAATATGCCGTTTCTCGGGCTATTGTCCGGCGGCTTTGCGATAGCTGGCCTTTTCGCCGCCATCTATCTCGGTGGTGCCGACACGCTGACCGTCTGTCTGCTGGTGCTGGAAGCCGTGAGCATCTGGTGCATAAAGGCCGAAAGCGAGTTTCTCAGGCGATGGCGGCTATTCGCGCTCGTGTATTTCTGTGTGCTGCCCGCCGGCCAGCTGATTGCGCGCGACGAAATCTATCTGACGCTCTTGCCTCAACAGAACGCAGCCACGATCGAGTGGTTCGTGTTGAATATCGTCGGAATCTGGTCGATGAACTTTGCTCTGGTTGTGATGCGCAGCAAGTGCGTGGTGCCCGCTGCAACGCCAGACATGTCTGGGTTCGTCGTGGTTAGCCGCTGGGCATATGGTTTTGCGGTACTCGCTGTGGCGGCACTCGTGTTCATCTACCTGAAGCTTGGCGGCTATACCCAGATTGCGCAGCTCTACGCGAACCGGCTCGACACGTCGGTTACGAACAATGATCCCCTGGAAGGGCTTGGAGTTGTGCAAGCGCTGGCCAATACCGCTCCACTCTGGGTTTTCGTATGCGTCATGCTCAGGCCGTGGCGTAATCGCCTGATGAGGATCGCAGCCTTCGTGCAGCTTATCGTGCTCGGATGGCTATCGTCTGGTGTGTTCGGCAATAGGCAAGGCATTGTGTTCGTTGTGATGTTCGCCTGCCTTATCTATCACGTGTTTGTTGCACGCATCAGCCGGCGCGCAGCGAACACGATCGGCATCTGTGTCGCCGCGGGCGGTCTGGCGATGATCCCACTCAAGTTCGGTATCGACTATTCGGAGATCGGGAACCTGTCGAAGAACTTCGCGGACCAGCGGATGCTTCAGTTGTCGATGGGACCGCTTAGTTTTTTCCTTTTTCGGGATCTTTCGCGTTTCGACGTGCAAGTGCAGGCGCTCGATTCAGTGACCCGGCCCGGCTACACGCTCGCCTTGGGCCGCAGCTTCATTGGCGGGATGGCGGCAATTATTCCGAAAGCTCTCTGGAAAGAGAAGCCCGAAACTTTCGCTCGCGAGAAGAGCGATATCGTCCGGGAAACCGAGACCAACCAGTCCGACGAGACGACACTGCTATTTGGCATGCCGGGGGAATTCCTCGTCAATTTTGGCGTATTTGGCTATCTGCTGTCGTTCGTAGCACTGGCGTGGCTGATCGCGAGGATCGAATCGATGGGATTCAGCGCCGACTGGCAGTGGATACCCGTCAAGGTTGTGTCATATCCGCTGCCTTTCCTGTTTCTCCTTTTCGACTCGAACGTCCTCGCTTACTACGGAATGCGATGGATTGTGCTATTTGCTTTGCCGATGGCGCTGATGCTTAGACGAAGGAGCTATAGCTCGCGCCAATTCTTTCGAAACGCTGGGGTGCGTATTGAAGATAGTGCACGTGGTTGAAACATGGGCTGGCGGCATCGCGAGTTACGTGACGGCGCTGATGATCGAGCAGCGAGCTTCCGGGCACGACGTTGCGCTCGTATGCGATCCTCGAAATATGGATGTCGCAAAGCTCGGTGTCGATGATATTGACGTCGTGGCGTACCGGTCGAGTCGCAATCCATTCAGGTTCGTTGCTATCTCGCGCACATTGCGCGCGATTGTAAAGATGCAGCACGCGAACGTGATCCACTGTCATAGTTCCTATCCGGGCGTGTACGTACGCTTCAGTCGCTTCGAAGAAGAGAAGGTGCTTTACACACCGCACGCCTGGTCCTTCATGAAGAAGGACATATCGAGGGTGACAGCGATCGTTTTCGCGCTGGTCGAGAGATGGCTGGCGCGACGCTGCACGCGGATTCTCTGCATGTCGTTCGACGAAGTGCGCGCGGCCAACAGGTATGGCATTGCTCCTGACAAGCTGGAGCTTGTCTACACAGGCATCCCGACAGACACCGCGGCTGAGCCTCTCGAAGTAGAAACGGACGGTGGCGCGCAACCCGCCCCGCACATTCAGGTTGGCTATTTCGGCCGGCTTGATTATCAGAAGGGCTTTGACATTCTCGTCGACGCACTGCCGCTTCTCGAGGAGCACCTTCATGTGCATGTGTTCGGTACCGCAGTACGCGGCGGCGTGGAGATGCCAGATCCCGCATCGCGTGTCGTGTATCACGGCTGGGTCGGGCCCGAAGAGACGCAACGAGCTATGCGCAGGATGGATGTGATCGTTGTTCCGTCGCGCTGGGAAGGGCTCGCGCTCGTACCGATCGAAGCTATGCGAGCCGGCAAGGTACTGGTCGTATCGAGCGAAAGCTCACTGCCGGAGCAGGTCATTCATGGATACAACGGTCTGATGCTGCGACAGCTCACGGGCACGTGCCTCGCGGAACAGCTCAATTCATTGTCTATCGACGAATGTCGCCGCATGGGCGCGAACTCGCGTCACGTGTTCGATGAGGCGTTCAACGCTGAAAAATTCTTCAAATCCTTGATGAACTACTATGAGAGTGCCTGACGTCTATCTGCTGCACGCGTATAGCTCACGAAACAGCGGCGACGGACTCTTGGTCAAGCTGAGCTTACGTGCGATTCGCGAGGCCGGGATCAGGCAGACCGTCACTGTCGTGTGTCTGGACCCGGAGTCGTTCGTCGGCTATCTTGATGACCCGCAAATCAAGCTAATTTCATTGTGGCAGTTCGTTGTTCGAACGCTTACACATGCATGGCGCCGGCGGGGGACAGTATTCTTCGGTGTCGGCGGCGGCTATTTGCGCGCCGGCACGTGGAAAGAGGGCTGCAAGACGCTGATTGCGCATGGTTTGCAGATTGTGTGCGCATCGCTATGGGGGCCTCGCGCACGAGTCTATTTTCCGCAAAGCGTCGGACCACTTTCAACGGCGCTGGGTAGCGTTCTCAAATGGCTTGTGCGCCATCATGTGGACACCATCTTCCTGCGCGATGACAAAAGCGTGCGCGAACTTGATCATCGGCGGGCGATGCGGATCGGCGACCTGGTCGTACTGGAAATCAGCAAGAGTCCACGTGTGTTGAAACTTGCTGCCAGGAAATCTTTGGCGCGCAGCGTCCGGCGCAAGGTGTACTTCGTATTTCGCGACCTGAGCGATAAACCGTATGGGGAATCCTACATCGCGAAGCTGCGGAATCTGATCAAACAGACGCCGTACGCGAGCCTGGCGTTACAGAGTGCGGGACGCGGGAATAGCGACGACGTGTTCTATCAGCGCGTGTTCGGCGTCCATTCGGCGCCCGCGCTGCGCGATGTTATCCGGCATGAAGATGCGATCATCGTGTCGGTGCGCCTGCACGGCAGTCTCGAGAGCGTGCTTGGTGGGCTGCCGAGCGTCCACATTGCTTACGAGCGCAAAGGGCGAGCCGCGTACGACGACTTGGGTTTGTCGGAATATGCATTTCACGCGGAAAACTTTGATCCTGCCGCTGTCGCTGCTGCAATCGAAAAACTCAGGTGTGACCCAGCCCCTTTTTGGCGGAAATTGGCCAGTTCGTCGGTGGATCACCACAGGAAACTGGTGAAGGTACTCCAGGATGAAAGCAGCCCGTCGGTCACGCTTGTGATCGATGGTAATTTCCAGAAAGTCGGCGATCAGATATATAGCCCACATATGGGACATCGCAAGTTTGCGGCGCGTTTCGCGGAGAGCTTCCCTCGGGTGCGACTCGCGGCCCGGTCGTTTCCGGCGCTGCACGCGCGGGGCGAACTCGTCACCGGTGAGGGCACGCAATTCATCGACCTTGGCAGTCCACGCGGCGTCAAGGCGTGGATCATGCAGTCGCCGCGGCTGATGTGGCGTATCTGGCACGTGATTCGCAGATCTGACCTTCTAATATTGCGATTTCCGGGCAACCTTTCACTACTAGCGATGCTGCTTTGCCGTGCGAGTGGAAGGCCGTTCTCCACCGAAATCGTCGCCGATCCGGCCGACTATTTCAGCGATTCGGCTTCGCGTCACCCGTTGCGTCACGCCGCTCGCTGGGTGCATTGCTGGGCCACACGTCATGCCGTGAGGTACGGGCGGACCGTGCGGTATGTAACAGACCACGCGTTGCAAACCGCTTATCCGCCTCGCACGCAGGCGCGCTCGTTCGGCTTCAGTGATGTGTATCTGCCTGACGACGCGTTCGACTTCCGCGACAGTGGGCCCAGCACGTACGACGATACGGACGTGTTCCACATCGTTAGCGTCGCAATGATGCACAACGAAAGCAAGGGACACGAAATCTTGCTGCGCGCCGTTGCCGCGCTGCGTGAACGAGCGCTTAACATCGAACTCACGCTTGTCGGAGATGGCGCACTGCGTGCCGGATTCGAACGACTAGCAGTGCGACTTGGACTTGGTGACGTCATACGGTTCGCCGGCGCATTGAACGGTGACGACGTGCTGCGCACGGTGAGCCGACACGAACTTTTCGTGTTGCCGTCGCTGCAGGAAGGCATGCCGCGAGCGCTGCTCGAAGCTATGGCCGTCGGCGTTCCCGTCATTGCGACACATGTAGGCGGCATTGCGGAAGTGCTCGAGTCCGCGAGTCTCGTGCCGCCGGACGACATCGAAGCCCTAACCGAAAGGATCGCAAGCTTCGTCACGGACGCGCAATTGCGCGAGCAGCAGAAACAGCGGCAGCGCGAATCCGTCCGGCGGTTTCGTTATACAGAACTGCAAGCGCAGTACAGTCGCTATTTCGAGGCATTGAAGACATATGGCTGATATGAAGCGAGATGTCGTCTACGTGGTGCTTGCGTCTGCGTTACCCGCCACCGGTAACTTCGTTGCGGTGGCACTTGCGCTGCGCTATCTGGACGCGGAGTGGTTAGGTAAATCGTATGCGCTTCTTGCGTTTTTTTTTGTCGCAATCGATCTGTTCAACTTCGGCTCGCCCCGCATCTTCACGGTTGAGAAGGTGCGATCGCAGGTATCAACATTGATCTTCCTTGATTGTCTCAGCGCGGTTGGCTCGACGGTGTTGTTCTCGATTGTCGGCACGCTGCTCGCACGTTACGGTGTGTTTGCGCACACGCAGCTTGGCGTGCCGATGGTGCTGGCACCGATGTGCTATGGGCTGTCGCATTACTCGCTAGGTGTGCTGCGTTTTTACGGACGCAGTGGCACCATCTGTGCAATTTCAACTGTATCCGCGGTGAGCAGAGTGCTGATTGTCGAGCTACTGATCACAAAACGTTCGCTCGATCCGTTTTTCCCGGACCTGCTATTGCTTGTAGAAGCTGTCTACGGGGCGATGCTACTTGTTGCGTATCTGCAGTCGACGCATCGTGGGCCGCCGCGTGGCTCGGAATTCTTCCTTCCGCAAGCGGAGAAGTTCAACTTCCGTACTTTTGGCTATAAGACGTTCTTCGCGAATAATCATAAGGAGATACTGGGTAGTTGGTATGGGAATGCGATTTTTTCTGGCGCGAAGCACGTTGACATCATGATCGTCACCTTCATTCTCGGTCCAACGGCGGGATCGTTGTATCGCGGTGTGAAGAGCGTGCACAACCTTGCATTCAATTGTGGCCAGGGCATAGCGCTTGTCCTGACCGGTCGCTTTAAGAGAATGATGGCCTCGCTTCTGCATTTGCCGCAACTCCACGTTATGGTAGCGGGCGCGGTACTCGTTGTTGCGCTGACGTCAATGGCGAGCTGGTTAGCATGCCGCATTCATCTTTTCCCGACTACCATGCTCGGCTCCCATGCGACGCAGCTGGCGTTCATGTTTGTCGCATTCCTCGGCAGCACGTTGATCTTCTTCTGTCGCGTGCTATCGCTCATCGTGTTCTCAACAGATCGCACATCATTTGTCAGGATCTCAACGTTTGAAGTAAGTGCATCGCTGCTTTTGGTTTCGACATTGTCCTACGGCTTCGGATTGATCGGCGCGTTGACGGGTGTTGCGATCGCAGGCGGGCTCGTACTAACGCTGTCGTTGATGTGCAGCCGACGCGCGGCGCAGCACTCATTACAGCACTGTGGGCGATGTTCCGACAGTCGTTGCGGGTCGAACAGGCATCAATGAAGCGCAGGACTTTGCTCTTGGGGTGTCTGAGTGTCCCACCCGCCTGGATGGCTTCACGTGTGTCGGCCGAATTGACCCCGCTCAAGCGGGTGTTCGCTCACTACATGGTTGCGTGGCCACGCGGCGGCCCGGACGCAAGCATCGACGATTACATCGCGGAGTTCCTCGACGCACAGCAACGTGGAATAGACGGCTTCGCTTTGAACTGCGGTGGCTGGAATAATAGTGAGCCGCTTTATCGTGCACGCGTGCTGAAGATGTATCGTGCTGCCGCACAACTCGGTAGCGGTTTCAAGCTGTTCGTGTCAGCGGATGGCAATGCCCAGGACGAGTTGCGGGATATTGTGAAAAGTACCGCCGTTCTTCCTGCGCAATTGAGGATCGGCGGGAAGCCGGTGGTCTCGGCATATGCGCTGGGTGGAAAGGATCCCGCGCGCTGCGAAGCGCTGATCGAGCAGGCGGAATCGCTTGGCGTGTATTTTGTTCCTCACTTCATGCCTTCGACGAGCGAAGCGGAAATCGACGGTACCGTAGCGAGTGAGGTCGCTAATCGCTGCCGTGCTGCACAAGGCTATTTTTATTTCGGCGCAGCCGGCGCGCCGGAATCGCTTGCGAGATCTGTCAAATCTCTGGCTACCTCGCTGAAGTCGGCCGGAAAACTGTTTATGGCTTCCGTCACGCCGTACTATCGTGGTCTCCCTGGCGGAACGAACTATCGTGCATTCGAAACAGACGGCTTCTCTGGGATGGAGACGGAATGGCTTGCCACGATTCAATCGAATGTCGATTGGGTTCAGATGGTGACTTGGAACGACTGGGCGGAATCGACATATGTCGCCCCGATCGGCAGTCATGCGCGCGCGCAAATCTATAGTCGACGTTTCGGTGCTTTGCTAAACCATGGGGCGTACCTTGATGCGAGCCGCTATTTCATCGAGTGGTTCAAGTGCGGCGCCGCGCCTAGCATTACTCAGGATAAGTTCTACTACTTCTATCGGCTGCATCCGGTGAGCGCTAGCGCAATGACGGGAACAGACGCATCCTTGGCGGGTAGCGTTCCGCCACGATCCCGCACCGTATTGACAGAACTGATTCATGTAACGCTGTTCCTGACCCAGCCTGCTACGCTTGTCATCGCGCAAGGCGACGTACGTATGACGCATGATCTACCGGCTGGTGTCAGTGAGGTCGCTGCGCAATCATTACCCGGCACCCCGCGCTTCACCCTGATTCGCAACGGCAGGACCATTGTCGACAAGAAGGGCGGCGAGTCAATCCGGACGGATGACTTCAGCGGCGCTTTCAACTACTTTAGTGGTTCATGAGATCGAGTTCTCAAGTTTGAAGTGCAACACCCCGCCTCATATAAGGTGTTGCTATGGAAAAACGATACCAACAACTCCAGCCTGAAGAGCGGCTGACGATTGCCAGCCAGCATCTGCAGGGTTCAAGCAT